>Ga0209520_10001004_pt1 | contig 15903 bp, 20 predicted proteins | sample Rifsed16ft1_FD_184009 | JGI IMG/M metagenome (GOLD analysis project Ga0209520, IMG submission 184009) | Soil microbial communities from Rifle, Colorado, USA - sediment 16ft 1 (version 2) | ecosystem: Environmental > Terrestrial > Deep subsurface > Rock core/Sediment | place: Rifle, Colorado...
AAATAAAGATATCTGAAGATGATTTTGGACTTATGAGTTATGATCCCGCGAGTGAGAATACAGCATCATACAACAGCAAGATAACCTTTATTGATGGGGATAAAGGTATCTTACGCTATAGAGGATACCCAATTGAGCAATTGGCAGAAAAAGGCAGTTATTTAGAAGTTGCTTACTCACTTTTGCATGGAGAACTACCTTCTAAATCTGAATATGAGGAATGGGTCTATGACATAACACATCATACGATTATTCACGAGAACATTAAAAAATTCATAGATGGATTTCGTTACGATGCTCATCCTAGGGTATGCTTCTAGGTACAGTTGGCGCACTGTCAACCTTTTATCCAGAGGCTAAAAATATTTTTGATGGGAACGTACGAAGAAAGCAGATTCATCGTCTGATTGCAAAGATGCCTACACTCGCAGCGTTTGCGTACCGACAAAGTCGGGGTTTGCCTTATGCATATCCAGATAATGACCTGAGTTATCCCGGGAATTTCTTAAATATGATGTTCAAGATGACAGAAGCAAAATATAAACCCAATCCTGTTATAGAAAGAGCACTGGACTTACTTTTTATACTACATGCCGACCATGAACAGAATTGCAGCGCCAATGCGGTGCGTGCAGTGGGGAGTTCTCATATAGATCCATGTTCTGCAGTTGCCGCTGGTATCGCAGTGCTTTATGGCCCCTTACATGGTGGTGCGAATGAGGCAGCGCTTCGTATGCTGATGGAGATCGGTTCCAAGGATAAGGTTCCTGAATTTATTAAAAGGGTTAAATCTGGTGAAGGCAGGCTCATGGGTTTTGGGCATCGTATTTATAAGGCCTATGACCCGAGAGCAAAAGTTATTAAGGAGACTGCCTATAAAGTGTTTGAAGTTACTGGTATGAATCCTTTGATCGAAATCGCACTAGAGGCAGAAAGGATTGCGCTTGAGGATGAATACTTCATTAAACGCAGATTGTATCCCAATGTGGATTTTTATACTGGCTTAATTTATCAGAGTCTAGGATTCCCAGTAGATATATTCCCAGTGCTTTTTGCTATTCCTCGAACCTCAGGCTGGCTGGCACAATGGAAGGAAATGCTCTTAGATAAAGAGACAAAAATAGTTCGTCCAAGGCAGGTCTACTTGGGATATGAGAGGCGCAACTACACCAATTGAGAAGAGAAAATATAGATTCCCCTCCATCATAGATATTTTATCAAGTTTATTTGTTAATAAGAGGATAAACCGAGAAACAGAACCTTCCTTTCTTATGTTATATTTATGTCAAGGTCTTACGAATGTGAATGGCTAACTCTTTCTCTGATCGATTTGGAAGAAAAATAGACTACTTAAGGATATCTGTTACTGACAGATGTAATCTTAGGTGTGTTTACTGTATGCCTCCTGAGGGGATAGAGCTTTTTGAGAAAAATGAGATTCTCACCTTTGAAGAGATGGAAAGGTTCTCAAGAGTTGCTATAAATCTCGGGGTTAGAAAAATAAAGCTTACGGGAGGAGAACCACTAGTTAGAAAAGGTATAGTGGATTTTATCGCTTCCATAAGTAAAATAGAAGGACTTGAGGACCTTTCCCTTACTACGAATGGAATTTTCCTCGAGGGCTTTGCTGAGGATTTAAAGGCGTCGGGGCTTAATAGAGTTAATGTATCTCTAGATAGCCTTGACCCTAAAAGATATGGAGAAATAACGAGAGGGGGGAATTTAAGTAGTGTCTTATGCGGCATAAATAAGGCTTTAAAAGTTGGATTTAAGGTCAAGGTAAACACTGTAGTTCTAGGCGGTTTAAGTGAAAAAGAAATTTTTGAATTAATAGAGTTTGGGAAAGAAAAAGGAATAGAAGTTCGTTTCATCGAGTTTATGCCTCTTTGCGGAAACGGCTGGAATAGAGACTATTTTATCCCGATAGTAGATGTAAAGAAGAAAATCGAGCAAATGTACAAACTAACCAATCTTAAAAATGACGGCGTAGCAGACCGTTATAGTATCAATGGAGGTGGAGTCGTTGGTTTTATTACAACGATTTCTGAACCCTTCTGCTCAAGCTGCTCAAGGCTTCGATTAACAGCCAGGGGTACGTTAAGACCTTGCCTTTTCTCTACTCTAGAGATAAACGTCTTTCCGCTTCTAAGAAAAGTAGCGCCTGATGAGGAGATTGAGAAAGCCATAAGAAGGGCTGTATATGTAAAACCAGAATGGAATCCTGTTTTAAGTGGTCTTGAAGATCCCAAAAAGGTATTTATAAGGAATATCGGGGGCTAAAAGGTTCACAGTCAAGTGTATGATGAGTAAGATTAGAACCACTATTAAATTTTTTGCATCGATGAAAGACGCTATAGGTGAAAGGGAAAGAACTGTACTACTACCAGAGGGTTCAAACGTAGATTACATACTAAAAGATTTAAAGAACCAGTACCCAAAACTAGCAAAGATGATTGACTGTTCCTTTATAGCGCTCAACGAAGAATATGCATTAAAACACACCCTCTTAAAAGAAGGGGATACTTTGGCTATAATACCACCAGTTAGCGGTGGTTAATGAGTTGCTATAGGGTTATTTAAATGAGTTTAAAGGAGGAATTAAATGGGTGATCTACTTCCGCAGCCACTTCAAAAATTTATAAAAAAATATCCTGAAATATGGCAAGCCTATGAGAATCTAGGGGATAAATGTCATGAAGCAGGTCCCTTAGATGAGAGGACAAGGAGATTGGTAAAACTAGGAATTGCAATCGGAGCGCGTTTAGAAGGGGCAGTTCATTCACATACTAAAAGAGCGGTAGAAAGAGGCATATCTGAAGATGAAATAATTCACGTAGCCTTACTAGCTATTACAACTATTGGATTCCCATCAACGATTGCAGCCATAACTTGGATTAAAGACGTACTTAAGAAAAAGAGGAAATAAGACATGGTAATAAATCCCGATCCCATAAAAATCTTGACAGATAGACACATCGGACTACTTGATGACTTATATCTACTAAAAGCGACAATAGACCGGCTTCTAAAAAAAATCTCTCCTCACTTAGTTGAAGGCCTAAAAAGGGAATCCCTGTCTTTTTTAAAAACCATGGAGCAACATATGAGATGCGAAGAAGAGGCTCTTTTTCCTGTACTTAAATCGTCTCTGGGAAGCAAAAGCGCACCGATTATCTCGATGTTAGGAGACCATGCAAACTTGAAAGAGGGTATGGAGAGACTCCGAACTATCATTACAAACTTGGAAACCGAGAATATAGAGGAATGCAGGAAAATGACGAACTTTGCAGGTGAAGAAATTGACTCGCTGATAGATCTCTTTTCTAGACACATTGATAAGGAAGAGAAATGTTTGTTTAAGCTCGCAAGAGAAGTACTGGCAGAGAAAGAATTAGTAGAAATCGAGAAAAAGATGAAAGAAATAGAGATTGAGTAGGGCGGTAGAGGAAAGAATAACTGAAGAAGATAACTTCATGTAGCATTGCCAGCTCGTACCACAATTGGATTTTCGATTGCTACAGCAACTTGGTATAAAGACGTAATCGAGACAAAGAAGAAATAAATGCCAAGATGTGAATTGCTTGGATAGTGACTAGGTTTTTTCTCTAACTAGACTGAGCAACTGTATATTTTACTTTTTTACTCAAGTACATAATATTTCCGAGAAAAAGAAGAATGGCAAAAGCGTTAAATAAACCTCCCCACTGACGACCTAGAGGCCACGCTGCAAGGTCTCCTATTATACGCAAGGCCAATGAAAGGTGAAGCAACGCGAGGTGTACATAAAATGATGATTGGAAAGGGAGAAATGTAGGTAAATCCATTAACGTTGGGAAAATGATGGGTGCATGGGCAAATATCATAGAAAAGACAAAACCAATGAAGACAGAATGTAAAACAGCATCATAATAAAACCCCGATGATACACCTCCGAAAAGCAGTCCCAGCAGCCCACCGAATCCGAGCCATACATAACCTAAAATCAAACTCAGAGCGATATACCGGTTCAGCCCCGGTTTATGTATTGTACGCCTTGCAATATCATTGAATAAAAGCCATAGGGCTAAAGTAATCATTCCTATACTTGCGACACGAGTTCCTGCACTGAAAGCTTTAATTGCCAAAAGCGAGCCACCTATAAAAACAACGACAGCTAAAATAAAAACTAATTTCGTTTTTTTCGATATGAGAAGCGCTCGACTAATTTCTAATCTTTCTCCAGCAATTGTTAGCGTTAAAAATCCAATCCACCATAGAGCGACTTTATAAAAGGGTAAACCCAAAAGCCAAAGTCCATTCCCAACAAGCCAACAAAAGGCACCAAGCATCATGACAATTGCATGAAGAGTTAGGTGAGGATAAAAAATAACTACTACAAGAAATACCAGACCAGTGCTACTTAAGGTCATAAGTATTGCTCCAAGCAAGGCAAAACCTAGTACTATAGCTATAGCACCGATCCCACTTAGAAGCGGCACTACATACGCCCATTTGTATTTTAAGGCCACCGCTTGCTCGAGACCGATAAGTGTTCCCAGAAAACCTGAAACAATAAGAGGCCCGTGAAAGGAAGGCAAAGTGGAACTAATTAGAGGCAACTCCCATCCAAGACGAGAAAGTCCTCCCCATAGTGCTAGAATTAAAGCAAGTCCTCCAAGAGCCATTATGGGGAAACGGAACTTCGGTCTATCCTTTTCCATTGTGACTCATTTTGTTTGGACTTATTGCTTAATTAGAATAAGTAACATTACAAGAGGAGTTTTCGCATAAATGCTATGTCTGAGCTGAGGGGACATATGAACCCATGATCCTGCTTTGGCTTCTATTGGATCATCTCCTAGAGTCAGACGTGCTTCTCCATTAAGAATATGAATAATAGCCGGCATTGTAGATGTGTGCTCTGAAAGCTCCTGACCTTGGTCGAATCCAAAAAGTATGGCCTTTAACTTATCATCACTATACAGAGTACGACTTATAATACCGTTAGTAGGAATCTCTCCTATCTCATTATGGAGGTCTTCAATGTAGGTATAGTTTTTATTCATTGTCTTCCTCGCAAAATGTTTTCTTTTAACTAAGCATTACTGCACAAGCAACCACCAAAATTCCCAAGAGGGCGTTAATCCTTGCAAGCCATGATACATATTTTCGGTTTTTCTTTAGTCTCTGAGAGGAATCCGGGTTGCTGCTATTTAGAAGCTCAATCAACCTAGGTCCTAAAATAAAATCATGGATAGCACTTAAAACTAGCATGGCAAACACAAGTATTAGTTTTAATATGAGTATCTTTCCGAAGTTGGATGAAAAAAATTCACCGGTTGAGATCTTCTGCATTGTAACGCCGTGGTTTATTGCATTAAGCACTCCAGTTATCAAAAGCACCAATATAGCTATCCAACTTATTGCACGAAATCTTGTGGCAGTAGCAGAAAGAACCCCGATGCGTTTTTGAGGTGGCTCTAACCTTCTCAGCGCTGGAACCATAACAATTGCTATGAAAAACATCCCACCTAGCCATATAATAGCCGCTAGAATATGAATTAGGACAACTAAGGTATAAGAAAACTGCACGGCAGTGTTTTATTAACTCCTCTGCTAATTTCTATTTAAGTAGACCCTCTAATAATTTTTTAAGCACAACAGCGTTATTATGTTCTTTGTCCTTGGCACTATAGACTAAAGTAAGTTTTTCCCTAGTCGCTATTTTAGTAAGCTCACTAAGAGCTATCTTTTTCTTCTCATCCTTACTCAGTTCCTCCCTATACCTCTTACAAAACTCTTTCCATCGAGAGGGATCGTGAGAGAACCATTTCCTAAGCTCGATGCTTGGAGCAACTTCCTTTAGCCACAGGTCAATCTTAACCTCCTCTTTTTTAATTCCCCTCGGCCATAGCCTGTCAACCAAAACCCGTATTCCATCATCTTTCTCCACTTCATCATAAACCCTTTTAGCCTTAATCATGCGCTATTCTTTTAAAACACCTGTTCCAGAAGGTTATCCCCATCACATAACTCATTAATAAATCAAGTCTGTTTCCCTACAGGTCTTACTCGTGACCATACGTTATAGATGAAAAGAAGTCCTGCTAACACCTGCGAAGCGCTACCCAAGGCGATTAACCAGTCAAGTATTCTCGAATTTATATAAGAACTAGTAATTTCACAAATGAATCGAACTACAGTTCCAAGAGTTAAAAACCAATAAGTTATCTCCGCAAGCCTAGGACTATAGTGCATTTCATCTCGTGGACGGGGAAACATCCAGATAGCCACACCCATGATAAGGGATATTACAAAACCAAAAAGCAGGGCATGAGCATGTGCTGTAATAAGCTGGGGACTCACCCACTTACCTAGAATATATTTGCTTACAATCATATATAGACCAAGGAGTAACCCGACTATAAAGAAAGCAAATGCTGTTTTTATGTACCGCCTCGATAGTTTGAACATAGATTCGCCATTTAGTTTTTAGCAATTCTTATTTCTTCATCCATAATACCATTTCTAGGTTTGGTTTGTCATATCAAGGTATCAATGAAAGTGAATGTTGAAAATCAGTAGCAGCGGCTTCTAGCCGCAACTTTAAATAGCACCAAGCCTGGCCTGAACCAATTGAAGAAATGGTGTTGTAAGCAGTCGGGGTACATTTTTGGAGTAGAGACGCAAAATTTTGCGTCTCTACAAAACTAATAATTTCAACAAAATCATCTGAAACCGGTTTGTAAAAGTGTCAGATTTTATGACATCTGACACTTTTTTTAGGTTCTGGATGCCGAGGATTTCGGAAATTATATTGGCACATTAATTGCAATTTTATTAGCTAAATTATAAAGGAGGCAAAATCATGGCGTATGTCATTGCTGAACCGTGTATAGGAGTGAAAGATAGGGCCTGTGTAGATGCATGCCCCGTTGATTGTATCTACGAGGATGAAGACCAACTTTACATTCATCCAGACGAGTGCATAGATTGCGGAGCATGCGTTGAGCCTTGTCCGGTAGATGCAATATTTGCAGAGGATGAACTCCCCGAGAAATGGAGGTTTTACGCTGAGAAAAACCGCAAATTCTTTGAGGGTAAAGAGGGGCTTTCTCCAGCCCCTGGAAAGTCTAAAATCGATGAAAGGGTAGGGAATTAAAATAAGTACAGTAAATTTAGCTTGAGAGCTTAGCTATAATCATAGAGGTACACGATCAATCAAAAGTAAAAATAATAATTCTTTCATAAGTAGGCTGTAGCATGACCGCTATTACTAAAGAGCAAATTATAAATTGTCTTAAAGATGTTTACGACCCTGAGATTGGAATAAATGTTGTTGATTTGGGCCTGATATATGAAATATAGATGAAGAAAGGAATAATCCTTGTAAAAATGGAGCTCACATCTCCAAGCTGTCCATTGCCTGAGGTTATCATTTCTAGAGTTAAAAAAGTTATTATAGAATTAGAGGGAGTTGATTTCGTAACCGTGCAGATAGAAAGAAACCGGAGGTGGTCACCTGATATGATGACTGAAGAAGGGAGAAGAATGTTAGATAATATTCAATAAAACGCATATGAAAAAGCCTGACTTAAATAGCATTGATTTTAACCTTTTACCATTTATCGTCATCTGGGAATTAACCCAAGCATGTGACCTTGCCTGCATTCACTGTAGAGCCGAAGCAAGACCATGGTGTGACCCAAATGAACTTACATCTGAAGAAGGCTATCGGCTTATAGATGAGATAAAAAGATTTGGCTCACCTCTTCTGGTACTCACAGGAGGCGATCCCGTAAAGCGTAAAGATATTTATGACCTTATAAGCTTCAGTGTAAGTAAAGGACTCCGAACTACTGTATCTCCCAGTGCTACCCTCCTTCTTACAAGGGAAGCCATACGGAAATTCAAAGAATCAGGAGTGTCAAGGATTGCTATTAGCCTTGATGGCTCCTGTAAAGAAATCCATGATTCTTTTAGAGGAGTAAAAGGAGGTTTTGGATGGACAATGAGAGCGATATGGGACACTGCGCGAGAGGAAATCCCACTCCAAATAAACACTACTGTAACAAGGTATAATTTTGAAGATTTAACCAATATTGCGTCTCTAATTAAAAATTTCAACAATGTTGCTCTATGGAGCGTATTCTTTCTCGTTCCTACTGGTAGAGGAAAGAGAGAAGATGAAATTTCTCCAGAGGAATATGAAGCTGCATTCTACACAATGTATGAGCTATCAAAAACCATGCCCTATGATATAAAATCCACAGAGGCTCCACACTATAGAAGGCTATTTATTCAAAGAATGGTATCTGAATCTAGAAATGCTAAGCAACCTCCTCCTTCAAACCGCATAAAGATCAATATGCTGGATACAATTGGCAGAGCATCAAGAGGAGTAAATGACGGAAATGGATTTGTGTTTATATCGCATACCGGTGAGGTCTTCCCAAGTGGTTTTCTACCAATTTCTGCAGGAAATATAAGGCAAGAAAGTATCATAGATATTTACAGAAACTCACCTCTTTTTAGAGAGCTTAGAGATTACACAAAACTCAAGGGTAAATGCGGCATCTGTGAGTTCAGACAGGTTTGTGGAGGCTCAAGAGCCAGAGCCTTTGCCGTAACAGGGGACTATATGGAGTCTGAGCCTAATTGTATATATATACCAAAGAACTATATTGAATAGGAAACAATTGACTTTTTATTTTGCCTGATCGGGTAAAGTGATAGAAAGAAATAAATTTAATGTCATTGGAGGGGAAACATGGCAAGGGTTAAATATGTTGAGGAGACTGACGTAATGGATCCAAAGGTTCAAGAGTCTTTCGAACGTATGAGGAAGAAAAGGGGAAAGGTGACAAACATATATAAGGCTATGGCACACGTACCCTCGATAATATCAACTATTGGTTCTTTTGTTGCTGCGGTGCAGGAGCCGCATGAAATCGACGCAAAGCTCAAGGAAAGAATAATGCTCCGGGTTTCAAAGATAAACCATTTTAATTATTGCTATCATGCGCATAAACAGATAAGTAAAAAGATGGGTTTTACAGATGAGAAGATTAAAGAGGTTGATAGTCCACTTGAGGCACAGATTCCGGAACCAGAGAAAGTTGCCCTGAGATATGCGGAGGAAATGACCATTCACCCAGGAAATGTTCCTGATTCTCTTTTTATAGAGCTTAAGAATTTTTACAGCGATTCTCAGATAGTAGAGTTAACTGCTTTAATTGGACTTTATAACATGATTAATCGTTTTAATGAGGCCCTGAAACTCGACCCAGAAGACTATTGATTTATCTTTTTTTACAGATAGCCTATGATTTCTACACATTCCTTTACCAGAGCCTTGAGCATGAGAAAACTTAAAACAATTTATGAGTCTGAGTCGATTGCTTTAACCTGGGCGAGTGAGACAAGGCTAAATCTGGTCAATATAGTTTATCGGGACTCGGTCTAAATAAAGGAGGATGAAATAAATGCCCGAAGAGCAGGAGAGGATTGAATACCTAATTAAGCAAAAGAAGACGTTTTCTCCTAGTAAAGGATTTAGAGATAATGCGATTGTTAGAGATGAATCAATTTATAAAAGGGCAAAGAGGAGTCCGGAGGCTTTCTGGGAAAGCTTTGCAAAGGAACTTCATTGGTATAGAAAGTGGAAAAGGGTATTGGATTGGAAACTCCCACATTCTAAATGGTTTGTGGGAGGGAAGATGAACGTTTCTTATAACTGTATCGATAGACATATAGATTCTCCAAGAAGAAACAAAGCCGCAATAATTTGGGAAGGTGAATTAGGAGAAACGTCGATTTTAACCTATTGGGATTTATACAGAGAGGTTAATAAGTTTGCGAATGTACTAAAAGATCTTGGAATAGAAAAGGGGGATAGGGTAACGATTTATCTCCCTATGATACCCGAGCTGCCTATAGCAATGCTTGCCTGTGCAAGGATTGGCGCTCCACACAATGTCGTATTTGGGGGATTTAGTGCGGAGAGTTTAACAAGCAGAATAAACGATTCAAAATCAACTCTACTCATTACAGCAGATGGTGGATATAGGAAGGGAAGTGTAGTGGCTTTAAAAAAGAATGCAGATGAGGCTCTTACAGATACACCCACCATAAGGAATGTCGTAGTGGTGAAAAGGGTTGGTGACAAAGAGAGCGTCTCTATGAAAAAAGGGAGGGATCTATGGTGGCATGATCTTATGAAATACGCGCCCCCTTATTGTGATCCAGAAAAGATGGACAGCGAGGATCTGCTTTATATCCTTTATACGAGTGGTACAACAGGAAAACCGAAAGGGATTGTCCATACAACAGGTGGTTTTTTAACCGGTGTTTATGCAACATTTAAACTGGTCTTTGATATAAGAGAGGAGGACACATATTGGTGTACAGCCGACATAGGTTGGGTCACTGGACACAGCTATGTAGTTTATGGACCCCTTGCAAATGGAGCAACTACTTTGATGTATGAGGGTGCCCCAAAGTATCCAGATATAGGTAGATTTTGGAGTATTGTCGAGAAGTATGGCGTAACAGTATTTTATACTGCTCCAACTGCGATCCGTTCTTATATGAGATGGGGGGATGAATATCTCAATAAGTACAATCTATCTACCCTCCGTCTTCTGGGTTCAGTGGGTGAGCCAATTAATCCAGAGGCCTGGATGTGGTATTACGTAAATATTGGTAAAAAAAGGTGTCCTATTGTTGACACATGGTGGCAGACAGAGACGGGAATGATACTCATTACCCCTCTTCCGGGTGTGACTAAGCTTAAGCCAGGTTCAGCGACTTTTCCTTTTCCAGGCATCGATGTCGATGTAGTTGATGAGAATGGAAAGAGCATTAAAGAAGGAACCGGTTACCTTGTGATTAAAAATCCATGGCCTGCAATGCTTAGGACAATCTATGGGGATCCAAAGAGATATGTTGAAGAATATTGGAGCAGATTCCCCAATATGTATTTTACAGGAGACTGGGCGAATAAGGATAAGGATGGATATTTATGGATATTGGGTAGGGTGGATGATGTCATGAATGTGGCAGGACACAGGATAAGCACAATGGAGGTGGAGAGCGCATTGGTTGATCACCATTCCGTTGCAGAAGCGGCAGTTATAGGCAAATCAGATGAGCTAAAGGGCCAGTCTATTGTAGCCTTCACAAGCTTGAAGGAAGGAATTAAATCAGATTCAAAATTATTAGACGAATTAAAACAGCATGTTGTAAAGAAAATAGGGGCAATAGCCAGACCGGATAGCATCATATTTACTGTAGAACTTCCAAAGACGAGGAGTGGAAAAATCATGCGAAGACTCCTTAGAGACATAGCGGAGGGAAGGGTCCTGGGAGATACAACCACTCTTGCTGACCCAGAGGTAGTGAAACAACTCAAGGATAAATATGGACATAAAGAGATGTAATCAATGCATTTTAAGTAGTGAATTCCCTGTAGCTTGGAGGCTGTCCGACAATAATTCAAGATATCAAGAAATTAAATATGCAAACTTTCCTGTATAAACAATATCCAGTTTTGTTGTGTTAATTCAGTTGATGAGATCTTTTTCTTCTGCTTCCCCTCTAGAAGTAAACCCCATATCCTCTTTATGTTACAGGCTGCACATATCAGATTGAATTCCGATTTGACCGTTTTAAGCCCTCTTGTAAGAAAGCTCCTCACCCCCTTGTTCTCCTTTATATCTCCAATCACCACTTCAACGCTTTGTTTCCGTATCCGATACCTCTCTTTAGCTTCTGGAGTCTTCATCTTTTCCCTCATGGCATTGAGCTCTACATCCTCAGTATATGCTTTAATATGCCGAATCCCATCCTTTCTCCTGGTACATCTCCACCGCTCTTTACAACCAATGCACCCCTCTCCCCTATATATTCTCACTGTCTTATTGTTTTCCTTATTAAATTGCTCACTGACAAAGCGCACCCTCTTGCCCTCAGGACAAATATAATGATCCTCTTGGGCATCGTATCTGAAATGCCTCTTATCAAAGGGATTCCCCTTCTTCTTCTCATCCCGGTCAGGTATATACCCGTCTATCTCCTCATCTGAAAGAAACTTTATGTTACCACTCTCAAAATACCCCCGGTCAAAACTCCACTCTCCTTTATCTGGCAATCCCCCAAGGTTTTCCTCTGTCTGTTTTACCTGGGGCTTTAACTGGTCTGTATCGTTTGCCCCCTGACTAATATCATTCGCTATTATAAAACCCCTCTTCTCCGTTGTGACCTGACCGTTATAGGAAAGCTCTATCTTTCCCTTCTTGTTCTTCATAAACCGACTATCTGGATCGGTTGTACTTACCTGTTTTATATCTTCTTCCTCCACTTCCTGATGTGCTCGCTCAAGAACCTCCTTTACCTCCTCCTTGAATTTCTCCCCCCTCTCCTTCATCCTCTTTACATAGTACTTCGCCGCCTTCTGTATAGTCTTTTTGCTGCTCTTTGGAAGTTGATCCATCCCCCTCAACTCTCCATACTCCCCATCCTCAATCTCATCCTGTCTTGCCCACTCATCTAGCTCTTCATCTACAAACCTTAGTAAAAACTCCATCTCCTCTCTCCTCAATACCCGCCGGTTCGATGCATTGGCCTTTAGTTTTGTTCCATCCGTCGACAAATGAGTCAAATCAAGCAAACCTTCCTCTCTGGCAAATGTTACTGTATGCTTGAAGGCTTCTTTGACTATATCTCCATTGTCCTTGCGAAAATCGCTAATAGTCCTGAAATCCGGTGTTATCTTCTCGGATAAATACATGTATACGATATTCTCTCTCGCATTCTTGGCCAGCCTCCTCGATGAACGTACCCTGTCCAGTATCCCCATGATCAATATCTTAAGTAGTATCCTGGGATGATATGCTGGATGACCTGCCCCTGAATACCTTATGTCAAATGAGGTAAAGTCCATTGACTCTACTATGCTCTCTACCAAAAAACATATGTGGTCATCCGGTATCATCTCCTCCAGGCTCGGAGGTAACAACCACTGCTGTCCCTTATATGATTCAATATAAGCCAGTTTTATTTCCCCCTCTCTAAAGATTTATTTCCTTGACAGCAATTATTATAATCTATCTATCCTAATTATCGGACAGCCTCCTTGCTGCAGTGTTTCCACTGTCATTGCGAATGAAGTGAAGCAATCTGTTTGAGATTCCTCACCTTGTTCGGAAAGACACTGCGTGTCAGATTGCTTCGTCACTTCGTTCCTCGCAATGACACTTCCGTGCTGTCATTGCAATGATCAAAGAGACTATCTTTTCCATGGTGATGCCCTTGCTGCTGGGAGCTTCATTTCTCAAGCAAGCTTACCAAAGGTCTTAAATCTCTAAATTCATAATCAGGTTTAATGCTTCCTTTCGGTGTTTCATTCTTTCTGTTAATCCAGGCTACACGAAAGCCCAATTCTTTAGCAGGAACTATGTCGTGAACGTAGCTTGAAGCAACGTGGAGAACATTTTCCTTTGGAATCTTGAAAACATCCATCATTCGTTTCCAGTGACCATGTGACGGTTTATGGGATTTCACCTGTTCTGCCGTTATAACCCCGTCGAACTCTACGCCGACTAGTTTAATTGAGTATTTAATTAGGTCTTCGTCTATGTTTGAGAGTATTGCGAGTTCGTGTTTTTCTTTAAGCATTCTTAAAACCTCTGTTGTTTCTTCAAAGGGAGGCCATGTAGCAATGCTGTTTGCAAATATCTTTTCTTCCTCGGGAGACAGCTTGATGCCCTTTTCTTCAAATAACCTTCTTACACCGAGTTCTAAAACCTCTCTGTATTTACGATAACCCTCTTTTTCAATCTCTAGTTCAATCTCGATGTATCTTTGAGGGAGGGATTCAATATCAAATGAAAGATTTCTCTTCTTTGCCAGGTTACGTAGGGCATTCTTCATTCCTGATTCCCAGTCAATCAGGGTTCCATAGCAGTCGAAGGTGATAAGAGGAAGTTGGGGCATTTTTTCTGCAAAGCAATTATATTTGCCACAAAGACACTAAGACACCAAGGATTTAAATAATAATTCTTTTAATACCATCTTTAATAAGGGGCACGTTAAAATTGATAATAAAACCCAGACGCTTACCGGCCAGTCTTAGATGGCTTAGTATCTGTGCTTCCCATACAGGATTCATCTCGTCCACTGCTTTCAGTTCACAAATGATCAACTCTTCCACCAGAACGTCTAACCGTAGCCCTTCATTAAAAACTATTCCATCATATAAGATTGGGACATCGACCTGCCTTTGATATGTTAATCCTCGTTTAGATAGTTCGTGACAGAAACATACTTCATAGACTTTTTCCAACAAGCCTGGCCCTAATTTCTTATGCACAGTATAGGCTGCATCTACAATTTTTTGAGCAATCAATTCTTCTCGTTCTGATATTATTTTAAAACTCATATTCTTTCTTCGTGCCTTGGTGTCTTAGTGGCTAGTTGTTCTTTACCTATACACAAACAACATTATTGCGGTTGTTACAATCAGGTTTAGGACTGCGAGAGGGAAAAGTACTTTCCAGCCGAGTCGCATAAGCTGATCGTAACGGAACCTTGGAAGCGTAAACCTTACCCATATGAAGAAAAATAGCAGTAAAAAAACCTTCGCAATAAAAACAATTGGAGGGAGATACCAGTATTTTTCAATATCTACGCCAAACCAGCCTCCAAAGGGCAGCGGGTACCATCCACCGAGAAAAAGGCAGACTGCGAGGGCGGATGCGGTTATCATGTTTGTGTATTCAGCCATGTAGAACATAGCAAATTTCATGCTGCTATATTCTGTATGGTATCCGGCAACAAGCTCAGGCTCGGCTTCAGGAAGATCAAAGGGAAGGCGATTTGTTTCCGCAAAAGAAGAGATCATAAATACAAGAAAACCCAGGCATTGTGGGATCAAAAACCAAACTTTGGCCTGTGCATCAATTATGTCATACAACCTTAGAGAACCGGCGATGGCTATTACCCCTATTATCGAAAGCCCAAGGGAAAGTTCATAGCTTATCATCTGAGCCGCAGAGCGGATCCCTCCAAGAAGTGAGTACTTGCTATTGGATGACCAGCCGCCGAGGACTATTCCATAAACACCTAATGATGTTATGGCAAGCACATAAAGAAGCCCGGCATTTATATCGGCTATTTGAAGGCTTACGTGAAAGGGTTCCTTAAGGGCACCAAAAAACGTGGTATTAAAACCGTAGCCTATTGGAATTACAGCAAGGGCAATTATTGCAGTGACAAGAGAAAAAGCCGGAGCCAGGATATAAAAGGGTTTATTCGCACTCTCAGGAATAATGTCTTCTTTAAATATGAATTTTAAGCCATCAGCAATGGGCTGAAGAAGCCCAAAGGGACCCACACGGTTTGGGCCTAATCTATCTTGAATAAACGCGCTTATTCGCCTTTCTGCGTAACTTAGATAGGCAACGAGGGTGAGAACGACTAATAATACCAGAGCAATTTTTGCAACAGAGATTCCGATTTCAACCCAGAGCATATTTTTCTTTTATTTAGACGTGAATTTACACGAATGGACACGAATAAAATGATGAATGATGCACGATTCATGATACATGATTTACTTATATCTTTTATCGTGTATCTTGCATCGTCAATTCGTATCTAATTCTTATCCCATCTTTTTTATGCCCAGCGTTCCGATCTTGTCATAGTTCATTCCCTTGAAAGCAGGAATCGTTTGCGCAATTTCTAGCATAATTTGAGATGGGCTTACGTAATTAAAGCCCTCTTGGCTAAACCTTTTTCCTAAAAGACATAGGATTTCCCAATCAGGTTTTGCACTTCCCTGCGGGGGAATAGCCTTTTTGATCCTTTGTATTCTCCCCATGTCATTCGTAAATGTGCCATCCTTCTCATAAGGGTTTGCCC
>Ga0209520_10001008_pt1 | contig 15858 bp, 28 predicted proteins | sample Rifsed16ft1_FD_184009 | JGI IMG/M metagenome (GOLD analysis project Ga0209520, IMG submission 184009) | Soil microbial communities from Rifle, Colorado, USA - sediment 16ft 1 (version 2) | ecosystem: Environmental > Terrestrial > Deep subsurface > Rock core/Sediment | place: Rifle, Colorado...
CCGACGCGATTTCGCGTTCGAATCACCACCGCCGAATTACGTTTCGGCTGACTAGGTTAACCAATGGTGGTGATTCCAAATCCCGGGAAAATGGTTGGGGATAGAGCGTCCCCGGGGACTGTAAAAAGGACCAAGATGGCAAATGCTTTATAAAGCGCAGCATGACGCCGTAGTCCCCCCGGAATCCTATTTTCCCGTGCTACCATCAGGTTTAACACCCCGGTTTCCTGGTATTTTCGGATTCCATCCCGCCATTTTTCCCTGTGCCACCCCATCAGGCGTCCCATCACTTGGTTTCACGAAAGGGTTTTTAAGACCGGGCAATTCGTGCATGAAAGCAAAGAATAAGTTAATAGCTTTTCTACATTTAATACACCAGAATAGATTTTTGCTTTTTAAATATGATTCGAATGATTTAGTATCTAAAGGATTCAATATCTATCCTCCGGTTTAATCCATGATTTACCTAGAATTGCCCAAATAATATCTCCTTCTGTGTTATTGTCTATCCGTGTGCCCGGGGTTTGGTCAATATTTCGCGAAAATAAACCTTTTGATGAAAGATACATATTTTGCCGTTTTGCACAATTTCTTAGGAATTGATTGAAATTTCTTGGTCCGGTGACTTCAAGAAGCATTGGTGACCATTCTTCATTTACGCAGAACCATATTTGAGTAGGAATAGAAATTTTTTCTTGGGATATCTCTATAAATTCATATTTCCCGGATATTTTAGACAGCATTACCGGAGAACCGATTAAAGAGGCGCAAAAGTTTCTAATTTTTTCTTCTTGTGAATTAACGACAATATCTATATCATGCACAAATTCTTTTTTTCTTAGAATTGAACCAGCTATGACGATTTTTAAATTTTTACGAAAAGTTTCATCAAAAAACGATGATACATATTCAATAATTTTTCCCCGGCATTCAAAAGCAGCCCTTTTCGCAGTAGCTATAGGATAGCTACTTTGTAGCTGCCCCCCGAGGTCCATGCCACCCCCATGGGTCTAGGGGTACATAAAGGTACAATAAGTAGCGTTCGCTACAACATATAGTACCCATAGTCCATATAGTATCTATAGTAGCTACTTTATAGCTATGTTGTAGCTTTCGCTGCGGAATTAAGTGCTGCAAAGAATCATCAGAAAAAGGCCGAGGCCCTCCGTACCTGGCCCCAGGCCCATATAGTACCCATAGTCCATATAGTATCTATAGTAGCTACTTTATAGCTATGTTGTAGCTTTCGCGACAACAAGACAAACTTTATATACTTCTTTATGTATGTACCTACACGGTTCTATCTATGCATTTGGGTCTATTGGTTGCTATTCCTGGTAGAAATATCGATAAATCTATCTCAGATATAGCTTCTTTGGTTGAAAAATACGAAGGAAAACTTATTTTTTGGCTTAAAACTAATTATGAAATTCGTATTCTAGAAATGAATCAGGAGGAAATTTTAAATGAAGAAAGACCTAGACCTTAAACATATAGTTATCGGGCATAAACGAGCAGCAATCCTTGAGCTTGAAACCCCTCAAGCTGCCGGAAAGAACCTTACGAAAGCGGAAATTGAACGTATTTTGATGAAACGTATCCATGAGCTTGAATTAGCACAGGAATCTATTATATTTTCACGGAATGAACAGCTAAGGCTTCGAATGAAAGCCGAAACCCGTATCGCAGCTTTTTATGATTACTTCGCATTTCCGGGTTTGATTTTTCCTCCCCAATTAACGCGAATTCTCAATGAGATAGCTCGCGAACGAAAAGAGCAGGAGAAATAAGGATATGGTTTGTTGTCTTTGTGGCAACAATCTTAATATTAATACTGTTGTTGTTGTTTATCCTTATTTTGATATAGCACGTTTATCGTGTCCAAAATGTAATCTTATCATTGGTTCTATAAGATTCAAAGTGCCAAAGGATGGAATAAAATATGTTGGATTTCGACCTTTATCAATTTAAAGCTCGCGAAACAGCTATTTACCCAGAAAAGGGTAAATTAGGTGGTTTGCTTTATACCACTATCGGGTTGTGCGGAGAAAGCGGAGAATTAGCTAATAAGGTAAAGAAGATTCTTCGGGATACAGAAAGTCAAACGACAGAAGAAAGTAGAATAAAGATTTCGGAAGAATTAGGCGATATTCTTTGGTATATTGCCATGCTTTGCGATGAATTGAACCTTCGAATGGCACAAGTAGCCAATAATAATATTCAAAAGCTACAAGCCAGGAAACTGAATGGAAAAATAGGCGGGGATGGAGATAATAGATGAAATACGATAATGATAATATTATTTGGCGTGTTGTTTCTTGGAAAAATATTTCTGGTGGAATGGCTGGATTTTCTCATAGGCAATATATGTTTGACGATTTGGTCTCAGAAAATACTTTTGGTAGATATATTAAAATTTTAACTGATAGGGGTATTGAATCTTTTAGGTCAGAAAGATTAGGTACATTAGAATATGTGTTGGAGAAAAATCTTCACCCTGAACCAAGACCGGGTACAAAGCGTATTGCTCTAGAAAAGAAGATACATAAGTTGGAGGAATATCTGATATGAAATTCATACCTAATATGAAATTCATAGATTCTGTTAATGTAGAAATTAACAATCCGGAAAAAGGATACAATTTTGTTGAAGATTATCCTTTGGATTATTATTGGATTTTTACGGCTTGTGATGAGGAATGGGGTAATAATCATGTTCTATGTTTAGAAGATTATAAATTCAGGGATAAATATAATGGTCATTGCGTTTGTGGCTGCCACCAAAAACCGAAGTGAAACTATGAGATTTTATCTTTGTGATAACTGTTATAGAATTGTATTACCACCAATTTATTTGATACACCCAAAAAATGAAGGTCATAAATTTGCAGAATGGTGTGAGGAATGTTATAGAGAAATTCAGGAGCTAATAGCGGATGCCTTTTCATGACACTTAGAGAACGAATCCGTTCATTTTTTAGTCGTATTTTTCGACGCAAAGAATTAGAAGTAGCAGAAATTCCTGAACCAATTATTGAAGAACCTATTGTTGAACCTAGAATTGAACCTATTTTACCAGAAATAGAACCAGAAGTTATTCCCGAAGAACCTTTAGAAATAGAAGAAGAACCAATTGTCGAAGAAAAAGTATTATCTAAAATTGTCATATTTTATGAAAGAATAAGAGGAACCAGAATAAAACGTAAGGTTCAAAGAACCTACCCGGTTGATATGTCCGATGAAGAAATACAGCGGCAATTATCAAGACAATATGATAACGGTGGTAATTTTGTCGTTCTTGTTGAATCTATATCTTACGGTGAATATGTTCCCGGCGCAGAAACAGAAATTGAAAGAGGATTACCCGGTTCGGCGGATGTTAGCCCATGAAAGGCGATGGGGTTTGCCCTCAATGTAAGGGTATGCTTTACAGATTTTATATTAGAGTTTGGGGCGATGGAAAAACACGCATTTTCAAAGCTGCAAATTTAATGCAATGTGAGCGTTGTAAAACATTTTTTGCTTCTAAACCGCTTAATGTTGAACCTATTCCTCTAAATGTTGAAGAAAGAAATGGCCGTTTTCCAAAAGGAGAATACAAAAAGGTAGTTGACTTCCCTCAACCTGAACGGGAGAGGGGGTGAAATATGCCGGAAACGCAGGAACAAAAGCCAAAGCGCGAACCCAAGGTTGTAGATATTGGCGATGTTGACATTGTAATCCCACAATATGGGGATACTTTGCCAGCAAAAGTTACACGCTTGGGAATGACGAACGCTCTTGAGTACTTCGGGGCGGAAAAAGCTAGGAATCCTACGCAAGAAGTCCTAGTTATTTTCTTTGCTACTGATGATGGAGTAAAGGGGCAATCGCCTCTTTCCTTCTACAAACACCCAAGTGCCAAGTCTAAAATCGCGCTTTTCGTCCGAAGATATGGCCAACCCAAAATAGGGATGGCCGTGTCTATCATCAGGGACGAGAATGGGTTTTGGGGCCTGAACCTTTGAATGAATCCCGCGATAGAAAGGAATATTTTTTGATTCCTTTCTCTTTTTATTTTTAATGTCATATATAAATGTGGTATAGAAGGCTATAAGTAGCACTAGCTACATACAGCATTGGCCGAGCCGAGCCGGGAAGGTGAAAATACCATGGCAGATTTCGACATTGGCGGGTTTGTGAAGAAGCTTGTAATGGGAATTGTGTTGATTCTCGTTTATGTAGCACTTCTAACTCCGCTGAATAGCGCATTGGCGGATTACGCAGCCAATGATACGACGTTCGGGCCAGTCGCCCAAACCGTCGTTCCGCTCCTGATTGGAGTCGGTATCCTCTTGGCATACGTCTTTGCGTTCGTTCCCACGGGCCGGAAAATGGGCTACAAGTAGCCCATTTATGTCGGAATCCTGCCATTCCGACACTTTCCTTTAATTGAAACCTTTATCGAAAGGTTTCATCCAAATGATGATGCCAATGACAATATTTAATGATTTAGAAAACGCAATAGCTCCATACGTAGGAGGAAATGACGCAGCTGGAGCTATCTTAGGTATTACTGTAATTATTGTTTCTTTGTTTGGTTTTCTTTTAGCATTTGGTCGAGATGTTTTCCGGGGTAATACCGGGATAGTTGTTATGCTTATTTTTGTTGGTTTTGTTTCCGCGCCCGGTGTAGATTGGTTCCCTCTTTATGTACCCTTTATGATTATTTTAACTTTAGCTTTCTTATATTGGATAAAGTGGTTATAGAAACTTTTACCGAAAAGTTTCATCAAAACGAAAGAGGATACTCTAATGTCATCTATTTTATTCAGAACAATGTTTGTTTTAAGTATTATTACCTTTATTTCTGGAATGATTTTTGTTGGTGTTGATAATGGTCCTTCTGTACCTTTTCAACCTTCTGTTCCAAGCTTTAATAATTTCTTTCCGCAGGAAATTATTTCTGATACTCTTTGGCCTATAGCAAATGGTACTTCCCATTATTCTCCTGCTGAATTATCTACAGGATGCAATGAAGAAGGATTAGGAAGAAATTGGACTTGTGTTTGGAGCGATGACGGCAATGAATCATATATGACTATTCGGGCTGATATTGGCACTAATTATAACTATACTTCTTTTGAAGTTTCACCCACAGCAAGAAGTATGTATGTTACAAATATTGTGGTAAATATTGTATGTCGTTCTATTGGTTCGAGAACATTGGATTTGGAGATTTTCGCTAATAATAGTGTGTGGTACCCAAATTGGTTTGTTACATGCCCACTAGGAAATTTTGATGAACGTTCTGTATCTCTAGGTGGGCCTTGGATTCCGCCCGACCAACCAAATGTTGAAACGGGTTTTCAAATTGGTCTTTATTCTAATAAATTTTCTACAGGTTCGGGTTTTGAAAATGAAGATTGGGGGCCGACGGACACAATACAAGTTACATATGTTAGATTAAGTGTATATTCATCTACTCCGGCTCCATGCTCAGGGAATTGGTTCGAAAATACGGGTTGTCAAATTGGCAGAGTAATAGATACAATAGCAAAGATTATATTTGCTATTATTAATGTTTTTATATTTTTCGGTGGGTGGGTTATTTTCTTGGGTCAATGGATAGCAAACGGTATTTCTGTTATTGTTTGGCTTTATTCAATACCAAATTTACCGCAGGTAATACAAGCTTTTGTTGATGTTGTTATTACATTATGGTTAGGTATTCTTGGTGTTGAATCTTTAAAAATTTTAAAACCTATGGGTGGCTAAATGAAAATGAAAATTGAAACTTCTGTTGAAAAGTTTCAAACGACAATTATCACTTTAAGTTTACTTTTGGGTATTCTTTTTGTCGTTCCTAATGCGAAAGCTGATTCTTCTATTACATGGACTACCACGGCAGATTTTGACGCAGGAAATAAATCTATCCCAGGTCAAGATTATTTTGTGTCTAATGGTGTAGACCAACCTACGTATTCATTTGTATCAAAGCCCGCGGCTATATACGTAGCTGCTGTGCAAAGAACGTATGTGGTTTATGAAGGGGGGGGAGATTTCCTTCCGTATATTGCTTATTATGACCATACAGAACGGATATGGTCAGCACCAACTATTGTAAATGCTACAAATCCAGTTTCCGGAGATGGGCACGGCGCTCCGGCAATGTGGATTGATTCGTCAGGTTATATCTATGTTTTCTTTGGAGCGCACGCTAGCGCTATGCAACTTAGGAAATCAGTTTCTCCGTATTCTATTTCTGCGTGGACTTCTTTAGCATCTCCAACACCTGGAACCCCGCCATCTAATCAGGGAACATATCCCCATTTGTTTGAATATGGTGGCTCTATATATTTCTTTTATAGACAGGGAACCGCAGCCGGGGGGGATTGGGGATTCCGTACTTCTACCAACGGTGGCACTTCTTGGTCCTCATTTACAACTATTCTTGATTTCGGAACGGATGGAGCATATATCGGAGATGCAATTCTTGTAACAGCCCAACGTCGGGTCTATTATACGTTCGTATGGGACAATCGTACTGAGATTTTGAGGCATAACTCCTATGTGTGTTATTGGGATTTGCAAACAAATACACAGTATGGAATTAGCGGGACTAATCTTGGTGCTGTAGTAAGCCTAATCGAAGCTGATACAAGTTGTCGTGCGGCATACACAGAAACGGGAATAGTCGGATTCTCTAATATGAAATTAGATTCGTCTAACCGTCCGTATCTCCTGTTTCCGAACGGGACCGGGGTCGTGTATGATACTTACAATATTACATTCGTTCGCTGGAATGGTGCGTCATGGACAGCACAAGAAATAATAATAAATACTGATGGAACGTCAGCATACACAGATTTTATCGTAAATTCTCCATCATCAATTGATGCTTTTATTGTTACCGCGGGTTTTCGGCAAATTGTAGACCCTTCTGATGATTTCAACGGAGATTTGGAACGATGGGAATGGAACGGTGTTTCTTGGTCCTATGCAGAAACGATTATGTCCGAAGAAAAAGCCGGGCTTCCGGTTAATCGACCGCATGTACCATTGAATTTTAATCCTGAAATTTCTATTATATTTGATTCATGGATTCCGAAAAGCTCATTGTCACCACAAGCTAAAATATGGGCTTGGGGTGATGGTGTATTTGTATTGCGTGATGAAGAATCTTCTGATACACCTGGAGTAGAAACAGTTACAGATAACGGTCGTATTTCTGGTGGCACTTTCCAACTTGCGAATGGATTGGGTGATACATTTTCTACTCAAAGTGACGATGCTTCATCTTATAAATGGTACAACTATGAAACGGGGGATGATGTTGTTGGTTCTGTATCTCAACAATTTGTCGGTGGTTCTTATAATGTAACAGTAACAAATCCGGGTAGTAGCGGTAGAAATGGTGGTACTTTATTGGGAAATTTCGGGATTACTGGTTCAAGCATTGATATCCGCGTGAAATTCGCGGAGACAATACCAGAAACGGACGGTGGGGGAAATGTGTATTGGTATCTCTGTTTGTTGAGCCAACCTGATGATTGCATTGGGACGGCATACGCCGGAACGTATGGAGTCTTTTTCAGAGAAGGGAAAGACCCCACAGATTTGTTTACCGCCATAAAATTTAACGGACAAAATGGAGATGATTGGTTCGAAGAAATAGGGAGTACTTCATTCGTGGTATGTAGTCCGTGTTGGTTGAGAATTACCCGTGTTGGAACCGTGTTTTCATTCTATCGGTCGACGGATGGAGCTTTGTGGACTCTTGATGAGACACAAGATATTACCAATTTCACGGCTTCTACTTGGTATCCACATATTGCTATTGCCTCAAATGGTGTAAATAATGGGAATACATGGGCTTCGGAAGCTGATGATTATATATTTCTCAATGGTTCTTTGAATAATGCAGGTTATAGAACGGAAGGTTCATGGGTTTCACCCCAACAAACGGGAAGTGATGAAGTGGCAAAATATGTTGAAATTTCTTATAGCGGCGCAACAAGTGTTAGATATATTGATGCTGTTAAATTATTAGATGCAGAGGGGAATGTTTTGTATACTGATAATACAAATATTATTTCTGGTTTTTTTATAAATATTACTATTCCGCAATGGGTACTTTATTCTTTGCATAAAGTTGATTGGTCTCTAGGCATTGATTTAATTGGCGATGGTTCTGGTTCAATTATTATTAGTGATATTAGAGTATTTACAGTTTTAGCTCCTCAATTATATTATACGGGCATAGCAGGTAACAGTTTATATATTTTAGGTTTCGTTTTTGTATTAATTTTATTCTTTACTCTTATGTTTTGGCTAAGAAAAAGACGAGAGGGGGTATTAAGATGAGACGGATAAGATTTTCTCTAACGGTGCTAGTGTTAATGGCTGGATTAATGCTAGCACCATTAACTTTTTATGCGAAGGCAGATATTGATGATTATTTCCCTTCTACAGAAACTATAGTTACAGGTACGATAGATGGTGGCTCATTCCCGGGAGCTATTCAAACTTCAAATGATATATATAGGACTCCTTTGGAGGAAAACGTGGCTTCCCCGAATGCTGATATATCTCCGGACACGGAAGAATTGATTTGGGGAACATCTGTTGGATTCGGTAATCTGTTGTCGGATGATGGATTAAATTGGGTTGGCACGGAAGGTACAAATTCTGCAATTCAACAGTACACACCGGGTAGCCAAACTGTTGTTAAGGGTTCCCATATCTCTGGTTCTTTCCCTTCTTGTGTTGATATATCTGATAATATTCGCTGTACTTGGCAAGAATTGGACCAATCCCCCGCACCTACGGATTTGAATGCTGATACTGAAACTCTTGTTAAAGGAACGAAACCTAGTGGTTCATTTCCGTCGGATATTGATACTGATAATGGAGTTACTATTACATATAGGGAGGCTAATCAAGCTATTACCGGAACGATTGCATTCGACCAAAGTATAGAATCAGAAAGAACGGGAACAACCGACCCACACACTTGGACTCATACGCCTATAGGTATCCCCAAAGCTATTTTTGTATTAACATCGCACGGTGTTACTGCAACATCTCATATTGTTTCTTGTACCTATGGTGTTGTTTCTCTTAGTAATATTGCTACAGGTATTGACACAAATACTGAACCGGGTGTAGCTCAAATTTGGTTTGTTGGTGCTTCTATACCTTCTGGTTCTCAAACTGTTTCTTGTGATTTAGATTCTGCAACTACGGATGATATTCATTTTGTTTCTATGTCGTTTACTGCTTCTAGTGATACTGAAATAGTAGATAATGGTGCTGATTCAGAAAATCAAGCGAATCCTTCCGATACGTTAATATTTTCTGGGAGGCGTTCAATTTCAGCTATGATTTTCTATTCTGGTGCTATTTCGCCTCCAGCTACTACAGCTTGCTCCGGTTCTTCTTCCTGTACTTTAAGCCATATATTTGATATGGGCGCTTTTGGTGATTCTTCCGCCTATCAAACTACGGCAGGTACAACGGATGAAGTAATGGGTTGGACACAATCCTCTGATGATGTTGGTGTAGCTTACGCATCAATTTCAGAAATAGCAACACAACCGAATTATGAAATTGAAATTAAATATGGTTGGGAAACGGAAACTTGTGTTGATACGCGAAGGCTTACTATTAACGCTTGGCATACGACAAGTGAGAATATACTCGTTCAATTGTACGATTCAAACGAATTAAATCCTGCAACTAGATTGACTATAACAGCTACTTCCGATGGCACAACATTAACATATGACCTTTCTTCCGATGAATGGGATTCCGGCGACCCTGACCTTAGATTTCTTGGCAATACTGAAAGTGGCGATTCTATACAAACAGATTTATTGAATGATTTAACTATAATAAGTTGTGTTCCACCTTTGGATTATGAATTAGAAGTGAAATTCTCTTGGTCAGGAATTTCAACAACTGGTACAGAATGGAGATTATTTATAGAAGGTCTTGAAGGGTCTAACCCCGAGCAAATAGATATAAGGATTTATGATTCTGATGAGATAGGACTTAGTGCAATAGTTTGCTCCATAACATCAATAACTGAAACTGAATATGATTGTGGTATTCTAACAACTGACCAACTTGATAGTGGAAATCCTGATATTCAAATTGTCGATAACAATCAAGCTTCCGATTCATTACAAAGTACATTACTCTTGGATAGGACAAGAATACAAAGGACTTTTAATTTTTACAGAATAAATCAGGTACACCATTGGACTATGACGGTTGATTTAGCTGATTCATATGAATTACGTGTTCGTTCTTTGCGAAGCGATGAAGATATGTTTGTTCAAATATGGGATTGGATGGCATCATCTTGGAATACGCGAATCACCGTAAATACCGGCTCAGAAACACTTTATACATATACTCTTGTTTCTACTGAAAGAGATACTGATGGCTACGTTCTAACTAGGTGGCTTGGTTCGTCAGAAACATCTTCCGATGAGATTCAATCCACAGTAACAACTGACCAAGAAATAATTTTACGTTCTTTCAATCCTGATTATGAAGTAAATGTTAGATATTCGTTTGTTTCAGTAAATACAACAGGGATTTCATGGACATTTTCAATAGAATGTAAGCGCGTACTGAACGCGGAGAATCTTTTTATTCAAATAGTAGATTCTACAGAAACAATTTGGAATACTCGTTATACTTGTAGTACAGATTCAGATTTTACATATTCAACTTATACATTAACGACGGATGAATTGGACGGTGGCTCACCCGATATTCGAGTTATTGGAACAAACGAAATAGGGGATTCAGAACAAAGCTCTTGGGATTTGGATATGATAAAAATTATTCGTGATTTTATACCGCCTAGTATTGGAGAACCAGCTAGTTTCCAATCTTGGGTATTATTTGGTATTTTGGTTACTTCTGGTTTGATTTTTGCGATTACTTTTATAATTGTTGTTATTACGGATAAGAGGAGGAAATAGAAAATGGATTTTTCAATGCTACCAATGATTGTTTCTGATGAAAATATTATAACAATAGCTATGTTATTTTTCATTTTTATATTCCTTTTCGCTTTAGGTTTTATAAATAGATTTATTATGATTATGGCAGGTATTGTTTCTCTTTTCTTGGGTTTCCAGCTTTGGCAAGTAACAGGTACTATATTATTCATGCCTATATTTTTATTTGTTTTTGCTGTTTGTATTGTAATTACTATAACTTCTAAATAAAATTCGTGAAAGAATGGCTACCCAATGTCAAGCTTGGTGGATAATCGAATGTTTTTTAATACGAATAGATGCTAGAATAACATTAGCTATTGGTTTGATTTTGGTACTTATATTTCTTTTGTATTTCATTTTTACATATCAAGAAACCGAAACATTTAAGTAGTCGCGCGACATATAGGTACGCGGTGTGTTTTCAATAATGGTAAAATCTTCTTATCTATGGCTAGTGGAAACTAATCTTGGTACGTGGAAAGATTGGCTTTCTAGGGGCAGAAAAGGCCCTACAGTTAAACAAGATGGGACAATACAATTAGATAAAGCTATATATGTAGTAGACCCTAGAAAATTCCGCAAATGGCATATTCGCAATAGAATAGGAAATATTAAACACACTTTATATGTTCAATTATGGCGTGTAGATGAACCTACACCAAAGGATTTCTTTTCGGCGGAAAAACAAGTTGGAGATGATATTACTGCAACTATGTTGAAACGTATTTCAAGAATAAAACGTTTAGAGCTTATTCAGAATGAACAACAATTAGATTGGCAAACAATGTTGCTTATTCTCTCTGTTGTGGGTAATATTATTGCCATCGGTTTCTTAGTATATTCTTTGGTGTAAATTATGATTCCTTATGATGTTTTCCAGCAGAAAACGGAAAAAGAGAAAGAAGCTTTAGGCGTATTATTTCCTACTTCCGAAGATTTACCGGAAAGAATTAAACTTATCACTACAACAAGAGGAAAAGCACCAACTATTACAGCTCTTTATAGAGCCAAAGTTATCTTTTCTTTACTGGATTCTATGGATGGCGGAAAAGAACCGGAAACAGTTTGGCATGATATTGATGCAGCTAAATTCTTTGAAGAGCATGCTCCTTCTATAAATGGGAGACACGCGGAAAGGGCTGTAGAAATCGCCCGTGCCGCGCCACAAGCCGAATCTCCGGCTTTATCTTGGTTAGAAAAACTGCTAGGGAAAGGAAAATGATTCAATCTTTTAGCTCTCCCGATATTTATGGTAAGCAAATGGCTCAGTTAGCAGAAGAAAAAATGAGCCAATTTGTGAATCTCATGGATAGATTCGATACTTTAGATTGGCCTAAAATCAAGAATCTTGTTACTGTTGGTATTTGGGATGTTTCTCGGGCTATGGAAATCACAAATCATATAAGAAGATACGAAAAAACAGATAAAAAACCGGGAGATATACCGGGATTAGAATATTTGTTGCGTGCAGCAATTGGGCCATCTATCAGATTAGCGGAAAAATTGGGTGGAATAACTGGATTAGGTTCAATGGTATTTGAACCAGAAATGTCTATTGATGAATTTCAGTATTATAACCCCGACATTATGATTATTGGTTTTAAAGAAGGTAATTTTGGTAGAATGTCGGGAAATCCAAGAAAGGGTAAAACGTCAAATTCTTGTCTATTAATTGAACGTTGGAATGGCAAAGGTAATATAGCTCTTAGCAATATATACAAGAAAGAGGAAACTAATAAATACATTTATGTTAAAAATGCTAGAGATTTATTCACAATGATTAGCGATATGCCGAGAAAAGTACCATTCATTTTCATTTATGATGAGGGCGGATTATCATATAGCAAACTACATTCTAGCACTATCCATTCAAGATATATGAATGAAGTGGCAAGAATCATAGGTAAACTTTATGGAAATATGCTTTATATCGACCAAATACCGGAAGCTTGCCCAGAAACTATACAGAAATTTAGCACTAATACCTTTCATGCTATAGAACCGGGAAGAATGTATATTGAATTGAAAGGTCCATATAAATTTAGGAGAACGCTGCGTAACATTCCGCAAACAACATTACCGTATGATACCCGCGATATTGCATATTTTGATAGTAAAGATTTGAATGTAGAAGGTATGTTCTCATATATATCTGGTACAGAAAATCCTTATGATTCTATGTCAGAATATTTAGAAATGAAAGAGTCTATACCTAAAGCTGCGCGTAAGGAAGCTAAAGAGAAAGTAGAATCTACAACAGAAGGTATATAATGGATAAAGAGAAATATATATTTATATTCAAATGTATTAGTCCTACTATACATTATCGTTATTGTAATTGCCCTCAAAGTAGTAGCGAAAGCGACAACAAATCTTCAAACAGAAAGGTTTAATAGCTACTAGGACTATACCACTATGATGCCTAGCGAATCTCGCGGTGGGTGGCAACAATACAATTGCCGGAATGAATTACAAGCTGGACCGCACGAATGGAAACATATGGATTCATATATGGATTTCTGTTTTCATTGCGGGGAAAAACTGCCATGCGCTAATCCGCAGAAACCATTTATTCCGGAGAATACCTTATGACTATCTGCGAAATGTATTTTCTGATAGGTTTTGCTGTGGGGTCTCTAGTATCAATATTAGGTGTATTAATAGGACGGGCAAGTACGGAAAGGAAAAGGAATTACAAATGACTAAATGCCAAGTATCCGGTTGTCAAGAAATCGCTTTGTATAGATGCGAATCCGGATTCTACTATTGCGGCAAGCACAAATCTCATAATCATTCAGATTTCAAAAATAGTAAACGTGCGACATTGAAATCTGTATATCCTTCTGGTGAATACCTATATCCAAAGCAGAGGTTTAAATGAACGATATTGCCTGGAAATGTATGGATTGTTCTTGGTCAAATACAAGTCCTAATATGGGTGGCCCTATCATGCATGAAGTAACTACAGGCCACAAAACATACCCGGCAGATAAAGCTATTCGTGAATGGGGGAAGGTACTATGAGATTTCTTAATGCTATGAAAGGGTCTTGTGTCTATTGCGAGAAAGAAGGTATTGTAGTCCACGTTCGCGGATTGCCGGGCCTTTATCATCTACGGTGTATCAAAGACGCCAAAGAAGCATGGGATAGCACGCGGGGGGAATCATTATTACAAAGGTTGTTATTTAGATGATAAGGTTTATATCTTAGTAAAGCATTTGAGTAATAGGTGAACCAATATGGCAAAAAAACAGCTTGGATGCACGCACGAACGATTACTCCAATTGATAACGAAAGATGGAATATTACTAGCCGTATGCGTGGCGTGTCCGCGCCCGAGATTCTGGGAAGTAATTGTAATACCAGAAATGAAATAGTCGATATATTATCAAAACTCGAACCGTGAAACCAGAATAGAAAAGTTTATATTCTCATACGCTATATGGGTCTTAGGTGCAAAAATGCAGCCATCAGCAACATTGAAGCCGGGTGTTGTCCCGGCCCCGGCGCCCCCGGGACATAGGGGTGCGAAGAAAGGAGCGAAGCGTGGGCCATCTCGCGCACCGGAAATCGTTTTCCGGGGCAAGATGGAATCCACCTTTAAGACGGCAAACCGTCTTTTGGAAAAGCTGGCGTCCCTCCGGGATTCCCGCCAAGTCCGGGGGAATGAAGCATCCGCCAAGCAATACTTGGCGTTCGTGACTAAGCTATCCGGGCGGATTCAGGAATCCTACCCGGTGGCTCAAGTAGTCTCTGCCGAGAGTCTCACGGATTGGATTCAGGGGTAGTACCTAATCCCTCTAGGAAACTACCCCTGTCTTTTTTTATTCTATATTAAGAACGAAACCTTTATTACCTACCCCATCTATATCTCTCTAAGGTGAAAAAGAAATGGGAAGAAAGCGAAATGAGATTAGGATTGAAGCAGACATTGGTTCGACCGTTGCATATGTCTACTTTGGAAAGAAGAATGGTAGCCCACGAATCATCGGAAACCTGACCCATTGCGAGATTAAGGCATTGCTGGCTCGAATGATTTGCTTGTCCGGCAACAAGTAATAACGAAAGGTTTATTAGCTACTCCGTGTATATCTCTCTAGGTGAAACAAAAATGAAGCACGATATAGAATGGAATTCCATGTTTATCGGTACATGCCTAGCCTGTGGGATTAAGTTTGACACGAGAAAAGAGGCTGACCGTATCGTTCTTGCTGGACGATACTGCGTAGGGCCACGGTTGATTCGGACGCGCACTAAGTCTAACCTCCATACCCCCCTTTTCTTTTTTCTTCTATGTTAACAATATGGACAAGAAGTTTATTAGCTATCAAGTGTATATGTGTCTAAGGTGAAACGAAAATGGGACGACTAGCAAATGAGGAAAAGAAGAAGCGCGAAATTATGAGCGAATATATCATTGAAGCGCTTCTTGGTCATGAGCGAAGCCGTGAGCTAACACAGAAGAATATTGATGCCTTTGTTGAATTGGCTTCTGTGTTTACAGAATCCGGAATGTCTAGCGATGAGCTTTTCTCTTTGCTGAAGCGCATTGAGAAAGAATTGGGGGCAACAAAAATGACAAAGCATTGGAAAACTGAAGTACGTGGATATGGCGTCGCACAATACGAAACCGAATGTGCAGGATGCAAGTATCTGTTGCAATATGGACTACCCGAATCCTTTGTTCGGAAAGACCATGAATTAGAAACCGGATAAAGGCAAAGCCTAATATATGAGCTTTTCTCTTTGCTGAAGCGCATTGAGAAAGAATTGGGCTACGCTATGTGATTCGGACGCGCGCTAAGTCTAACCTTTAAACTTTTATTTACGCAGTTTTTCTTTTTTTTAATCAGCGCGC
>Ga0209520_10001021_pt1 | contig 15812 bp, 22 predicted proteins | sample Rifsed16ft1_FD_184009 | JGI IMG/M metagenome (GOLD analysis project Ga0209520, IMG submission 184009) | Soil microbial communities from Rifle, Colorado, USA - sediment 16ft 1 (version 2) | ecosystem: Environmental > Terrestrial > Deep subsurface > Rock core/Sediment | place: Rifle, Colorado...
ATGATAGGCGATGCATCCGGTCGTGCCATTGGGCAATCCATAAACACTATCAGGTGTTATGATGAACTGGCCGTATCTATGAGTCTCAAGCATGCCTTCGCGGAGCTTTCCTGTGACGAATCTCAATGCTTTGTCATTTCTAAGTATCAAAGCAACTGGACTGCCGGTAAGGCGCGCCTTTACAAACACGCCAGTTATCCCCTGGGAAAAGATATCGGTTATCAATGTATTTATTCCAATGACTATTCCAATGACTGTCAAAATGATCATTCCCATGAATCCATCAAGCATTTTCAAAAATGTTAAAGCGGTGATCATGATGCCGCTTATCAATCCCATCATGCCAAAAAGCAATCCTATCATCTGCTTCCACCCCTGAAGATATTCGCAACCCCGCCCCAGAACCCTGCCTGCTTCCTTTCCGGAGTCCTTATCTCCTTTATCTGCGTGGCAAGCAATGCGCGCTCGCGCTCCATGCCTCCGGAGCTTCTTTTTATCTTTGCCAATGTCTTCACCCACATCTCGTCAATGTCTCTCATCATGTCAAAGGTCAGCTTGTAATCAGGTATTCCCATCATGTAGTTTATCTTGGCAATGTCGAACCAGAGCATTATCCTTTTGATGTCATTGTTGTCAAAATTGGAAAGAGCCAGCTCCTTGTCATTGAACACCCAAAAGTATTTCTCTATGTCGGGGGGAAGTATTGTCCTGTCATTCTCGATTATGAACTTGTTGAACTGCAGCACCTGCTGGTCGAAGTAATTGCTGTCATACTGCAGATTGGAATCGTCATTCTTGGACAATTCCTTCAACTCCAGAAGTTCCTGCGCTTTTTGTTCGTTCATCATTGCTTGCCACCATTGAAAAAGTCGAATCCTAGTATAATCAAGCTTAAGACTGACAGTATCATAAACATAAAGTTCATCACGCCTAAAGGCAGATCCTGGTAGGTATTTGTGGTGCAGGTATATGCATTTGTATAATTGGTAGTCGTGACATTGGTCGCCATATCTGTCAGTTCAGCAGTCTGGTTTGTGGCCAGCATGCATGGCTTTTCTTCTATTTGGAATGCCGACATGCCCGTGAACCCGAAGAATATGGTGGCAATGACCAAGAAGAAAAGTCTCGAAGAATGCTCAAGCTTGAAAGGATTGGCATATCCCAGAAGCATGAAAGAAAAGGCTAAGATTTCCAACAAAATATATAATGTCAATATCATTTTCATCACATTTTAATTTTCATTCAATAGCCACGTTTTCCGCCATAGAAATAAGCTATTATGCTTCCTGCAGCCAATACTATCAATCCAACACTCAACAATACCATGCCATTGAAGACATTCGTCTGAGTCGTTTGGAATGTATTAGAAGACTGGACGTTCGTATAATCATAATAACTATATATCACATCATATGCCCCCGCAGTCACATTTCCGGCACATGCCGTTCCTGTTATGATAGTAAGATTCAAGCCTGTAGTGGAAGTCGCATAACATGATGCAGGTATCGTAGTGGTTGCATTGGTTACAGCGGCCACAGAATATGCTCCGCAATTTGATGGAAGAGGCGCATCGCCCAAACAATTCGCCTGTGTGGCATAACTAACATAAGTAAAATTCACAAGTGTCATGCTTTCATTAGTCACTGTATAACTATTGGTCGGAAGGTTCACAGAGCCAAATATCAAAGATACAGTCCATAATCCGACTGATAAAGATATTGCTCCAGCAACCACTAAGAAAACTTGATCCACAACTCCCTTATTGCTTATCTTCATTTTTTCCCCTTTCTATAAAGACACAAGCCACAAAAAAGTCGGCTTGCCATGTCCAAAGTTTTATCTCTGTTCAAATCTTGGTTCTCAATATCCTTCCTTTCTACCACCGTAGAAATAGGATATGATTGAACCCGCAGCCAATACTATCAGACCGACTGACAGCAATACCAATCCGTTAAAGGTGTTTGTCTGCACAGTGGCGAAAGTAGTGTTTGCTGTAGCCGACCATCCGCCTTGGTTGACTGAGTTGAATACGAGCGAGATTGCCCATATGCCTACAGCCAATGCAATAGCAGCGGCAACTACGAGGAAGACTTGTCCAGCGACACCCTTTTTAGACATTTTTAGTGCCTGTTTGAGTTCGTTGAGACTAAACATGATTAGATGGGAGGCGACAGTACTATTTAAGCACGGTATATACACAGTAGTTCGATAAGTAGCTTTGCCTAATAAGTCTGAGTTGCACAAAAATCAAATCTGTTTAGACCATAATCTCTCAAAGCCCAATAAGGCGGAGATGTTATGATACTGTCTATTGATTCATCTGGCATTGTTTTAAGGACTTCCAATGTGTCTCCTTGGATTATTTTATTGATTTCTATCATTGTGTGTCTAACTCCTTCTCGCATGCAATAATTATTTCCTCGCACAGCTGCTCTGGCACTTTTCCCCGCAATATACTTGCTTTCATATCCCAATTATAATCCCCGCCAATATCCCTTGGATGGAGGCTTGGCCTTATTTTTTTTACAGGCGCTTTAAGCCCCTGTATCCCGTATTTAGAGCCCCGTGGGGCTCTAACGTGGCATGGGCTTCTTGGTGAACATTTTGGCCTCGGTATCCATGTTTTGCTGTTTGACCATATGTCAGTGGCTTTCTGATATTCTAATCCGTACTGACAGTATGTCACAGTATGTCTAGTTAATTCGTCCATGAAAGGCATCTTTCTCAACATTGCCCTTGGATTTTCTATAAAAAATAATTTTGGCTGCAATTCTTTTATCAATAAAATACCTTTTATGTGAAGAAGCATATGTCTCCTTGTCTCATCGTTCTTGGGCTCGTATGTTCCGTCAGGCTGTTTAAGCCAATTGCGTCCTATTGTCATGACTGAAAACTTTTGACATGGTGGTGAAGACCATATAACATCAAATTTCGGATATTTTTTCAAATCTTCCAACAGAGAAGGATCTTCTATGTCTTTGCAGATTAGAGGATTGAATTTGTTGTCAATATCCACTGTCGCCGTTTCGTGCCCTCTTTTCCTGGCTACTTTGGAGAAGCTTTCCGTACCGCTGAATAATTCTAAGATTTTCATCGATTATCGACCTCAGTTAGGAAAATAATTTTTTCCTATTTTTCAGTATATTTTCAACATAGGAAGTTTTGTTCAGATTCATGCTTTTTGCCTCCTGATTGATCGTCCTAAGAAGTTCTGTTTCCAATCTCATATACAACGCGGAATTTTTTCTTTTTATCATGGCATCATCACCATCCTACAATAGCTTGGAGGCAGGAATGTTACAACAGAGTTGCTGATTTCAGAAGCAAGCCCTATTGAAAAATTGCCTCCCGAAGTTTGGTTGGTATAAACGAATATCTCCCTTATCAATCCTTGTACTGCTGCAGACGATGTTGCATTGCAGTCTGTGGATGATGTTTTTCCTGTGCAACGGCTTATTGCAGTCGCTGAAGACATATATCTCACTGAGACCTGCGTATTTGCGCTTCCTCCAACATAAATGCGGTTCCTTATCCCCGTGGTCGCCAGATTGCTAGATTCTGTTATCAGGCATTCAATCTCAAATTGTCCTTGCGCCGGAAGAGCTAATGTGAGATTTGTGACGTTTATAAGTCCGACCGAATTTGAAGTTACATTGGATTTAATTGCAGAATACGCATAGAATGCTGTCCCTGTAGAAGCATTTGTTGATGCGCATGTCACTATTCCAGTATTATTATTGATTGCCACTACCATTTTCCCCACTGAGCATGATGTTGTCGTAACATTTGCTCCGCTTCCGCCGCCTCCAGTCTGGTCTGACGAACATGTGAATGCCCCTGTAGAGTTGTCATATGCTGAAAATTTATCTGTCCCCGAACATGTCTTTGTAGTGGAATTTGGAAATCCGGTCAAATTGTATATCCCAATTTTGTTGGTCCATGCCTGATTCAAGTCAAGTGTAAGATTTCCCATCCCTAATTTGTTGGACCATGCTTTGTTGAAATCATAGCCGGTAAGATTGCCCCAGCCCAAAAAGCCCGTCCATGCTATATTAAGGCTTCTAAGACTTATGTTGTTCCAATCCAATGTCCCTGTCCATGCGCTGTTTAATTTGTTCAATGGATGAAAAAGAACTCCTGCTCTTGTCTCGTTCCATGATGCATTATAGGAAACTTTTGCATCATATGTCGCATTGAATGTGCTGTTTGGTTTTGCATCATAAGTGGAATTGAATGTTGCAGACCATGATGAATTAAATGCCGAATAATTCAATGCCCAGTACGGATCTGTTTCCATATAAGAAGAAATATATCCGTTTGGATTTGTCTTATTATAGAAATAATCCGTGAAATATGAAAGATTTGCAGAAAACTCGCCTGATACCGAGATGTTTCCGCCCAATAATCCATCCCCGCCGTTTATCCACGAAATGCCGGCGCTTCCGTTTCCACCGGACGGCCATATGCTTCTGCAGTCTGCAGAAAGGCATAATTGGTTGATGTTAAATATATCCCGCCCTTGCATGTCAAGACCATAGGGAAATCCTATGTAGCCTGCATGTGAGCCTGTAGATTGATAGAATGTATTGGGTATGGCTGAGGCTGAAAAAGACATGATTGATAGCATCAATGCTATTATTATAGATCTCTTCATCTGAAAACCCTGTATAAGATTACTGCCACCCCAAGTACAATTATCAATGTTAATGTAGCCCATGCTATGTCTGGCACCATTGCTGTCACTCCAACACTCATCAAAATCCCCACGATGGCGACAGTGCCAAAGTTCTGGTTCTTTATGTAAATCATAACAAGCGCAAGACCAAAGATCATCAGATAAAAGAACCCGCCAAGGACATTCGTATAGGATGTGACAATTGCAGTATAAGGATGGCCTGTTGAAAGCAAGTTGAACAATACATCAGCATAGGACATCTTACTCGGCCTCCCTAAAACTCCTTCCCGTCATAAATTGCGCCATGCCAAAAACTTCTATGAATATGACCAGCGCTCCGAGAGGTATTGACAGCAATCCCGGAGAAGCCATTCCCAGCTGCGCAAGTATAGCATTCAAAAGAAGCGGGAATCCTATCGTAGTCTGGAGGAAAACATTTAATATCTGCGGTATAATGACAATTATGAATTGGTATACAAGATTTAGCCATGAAAGCGCTCCGGCGGCCGCCCCAGTGCCTGTGACTGTCGCTATCGAGCCGTTGAGATTGTTTATATTTGTCTGTGCATAATCCTGAGGCTGCTGCCCGTTGACTTCCAAGACAGAATTGTCCAAGCCAAACAGGTTCAATGAATTTACAACACCGCTGGATATATTGAAGATGAAAATGAATATCATCATATCGTAGAATCTCATGACATATCATTCCTCCTTTTTGAGCCGAAATGTCCAAGTATTGCGAGGATTAAAGCAACCACTCCGACAGCTCCGCCTATTCCCCACCATCCAATATACGCAAATCCTATGGCTGCGATAGATGCTATGATCGCGCCAAGATATCCTGTGGCGGCATCAAAGAACATGACCATTATTATTATTGTTATCCCGGCGGCCGCCTGCTTTATAGCCAAATCAAATGCGGGAAAAATAAAAGGCGATGCGATCAATGGAAGGAAGAACGCCCCGCCAGCATTCCATATCCACGTGATTACTCCCGGGAGAGAATTGCCGCCGAAAATATTATGCGCATAAGTGACATTAACTATGTATGTCGAATTGATATTGGGGATTATATAAGTAAATTGTGTGGTTGTCATATTGGTGCTTGAGAATGTCGCAAGGAGAAGTCCGGATGTCTTGTTATAAACGGACATATTTATTGAACGCGTCAATGCCGAAGAATCATGCCATATGAATGTCAATGCTGTCGCGGCCGCATCGTATGTCAACGAATAGCTCACATTGCCCTGTTCTACAGCTGTTGGGACTAAAGCACCTATTGTTAATGTCTTCTGCAAATTCACATTGTCTATGAATAAATCTCCAAGGACTCTGGTATCGCTTCCTGACGTCACACCTACAATATATATTCCTCCATTGACAAGATAGACTATGGCCTTCTTTTCAATATCGAAATAGAGAGAATCTATGGTGATCGATTGCCCGCCAAGTGTCTTGGTTATGGCTAAATAAGGATTGGTGAAAGTCCCGGTATTGTCTTGAAGTGTTAAAATGAATTGCACTACCTGGTATTGTGTCGCATCGGCGAGATAGAAATTCAGGAATGTTATCGGCGATGCCACCAGAAGCTCTCTATAATAAACATTAGTCGGATTGTAAGTCACTGTTATCCTTGATGAGTTGAGCTGCTGCATCGTTGGGAACATGATGGTGTGCTGCGTTATGTTATATAGATTTGCTCCATTGGCGCAATTAGTAGATATTGTCGCAGTCGCATTCGGTATAGGATATAAGAATGAAGCATCTATCTCGTTCAGGAGGTTTGCCGTATAATAATAACTTGCAGACTGGTTGTATGAAAAATTTGTCGCAGTCGCATTAGTCCTTGTGCTGTTCACATAACTGTTGTTCGCAAAATAATTGCCGAATGATATGGTAAAAGAAGACACGTTGGAGGAATCGACCATGAAGTAATTCCCGCCCGTAAAATTAGTAGAATATGAAATGTTGGATGTAGATACATTGACATCACTGAGATCGTTCTTTACCACATTTTGCGATGCCAATGTCGTGAAATTCAAGACTATCTGGCTTCCTGATGCGGGAATTATAGCCGCATAAATGTAATCTGTCTGATTGATGCATCCTGCGCCCGCAGTCAGCACATTCAGCGTGTTTGACACGGCAGAAGACGTGTAGTTCTGATGCGTGTTCTGGCTGCATATAAAAGAATATGAACCGAACGAAAGTGCAGCTGTCAAAGGATTGGCTATTGTTATGCCGTTCTGCGTCAAAGTTGTCGCTAATCCCTGTGAATTTGCGCAGCCTATTGTCGTCTGCACGCCTTGCTGGATGTTGAATCCCGCAGATGAAGATAAAGTATTCAGGACGACAGCTTTGGTTATAGTATAGGCCGATTGTCCGGTGTTGTTAAGCGCGCCTGCCGTATCGTTCGCATAGAAAGTATAAGCATAGGTTGATGCGGCGGCTGTCGTATTGAAAACATATGTATAATTGGCATCCGTGTTGTTTGCCGCCGGTGTCGTATTGCTCATCTGATAGTCGGCAAATGAGCCTGTGAAATTATGGCTTATCCAAACTTGTGAAAGTCCTTGCGCCGCTTGCGATGAGTTCCATGTTATGTTGAAAGTTATGTTTGTTGTCGGATATGATTGGGGGCTTGCAGGGAAAACATTGATATTGGAATATGCCGGCACTATTATCAGTGCTGTCGTTTGCGGCGGTGAGATCATATAAGTAGGCTCATAAGATGCTGTTTTGTTTGAGATATAGATGTAATTGAAATAAATATTTACATTGTCGCTGTTGTCTGCCCCCAAGGACATGGAAAAATTTGCATTCGTGGCCTGATTCCTTGCCTCAGGAGAGCTGATGAGCTGGTATGGTGCATTGCTTGACGTGTTATAGACTGTTATGTTGATGCCATTTGTCGAGTTTGAGGCAAAAAATATGTTGTAAAAACTCGGCTTGTTGGCGTATCCAAAACTATGGGAAGTGCCTGTGCCAGGATACAAAAGCGCGTTGTTGTAAATGTAAGCCCAATTATTTGAAGCGCTAAAAGTGTCTGCTGTCAATATATAATCTCCTGCTCCGTTGGCTTTTACGCCGCTTGAGTTGAAGCTTATGATTCCTCTCCAACCAGCCGATAGATTGCCCAATCCTATATTCTTTGTCCTTCCGCAGTTATACCCCGTCCCAGTGCTTGTTCCTGAGATGTGGAAATATCCTCCGGTAAAAGCGTCTGCTTGGTTGCATGCAACTCCTCCTAAAGCAGTGTCATATACCCAGCCATTGGTCGTATTCATATCATCGGCATAATCCCAGACACGGGAAGCATTCCTCCAATCAAGGCCAATATTTGACGTAGAATTGTAATAGGCGGATATGTTCGAGCTTCCTCCGGCTATCGAACTCACGTTTACCCAATCCAAAGTATAATTGGATGTCCTGTTCATAGTCCAGCTGTATAAAGCATTGCCTCCATTATTGCAGGAAGTGTCCACATAGACTACATCCATAAAGTCAGACTGGTTTGACTGAAGGCTGAAATTGATGAATGTGGGGAAATTGGTCAATGCGCCGCCGTTATTGGTTATTGTTATATTGCTGCATGCCTGCCATGTAGTATTCCACCATGCGGCTGAGGCGTCATGAGGCAGCATAAAGACTGTCAAAAGCAATGCCAATGCGACATACTTTATCTTCAATCTTTATCTACCTTTTAAACGTAAACTATTATCGGCTTCTTTCCTTTGTGGCTTTCAGATGCCCTGCGATGCTTTCTTCTCGGCCTTCGAGGCTGCATCCCTCCGCCGAATCCTCCGAACATCCTGTCTCCTTCCGCACGGAAATTCATCCCGGCTGTTCCCAATCCTTTCATTATAGGATTGTCGAGTACTTTCTGCCCGAACCCTGGACGTCTTTTTCCGCTCCTGACTGCCCTAAGTTCCGCTCTTGCTCTCTCCCTTCCAGCAGATCTTGCTGTTGAATGCCTGTATTTCTCCTGCAGATAAGCCTCTTTGAATTCCGCTCTTGCCAGCGATTTCCTTTTCCTTTCTTCTAAGAATCCCATTTCTATTCACCTCCATTATTTTTAATAGTAATAACTGTCAGGCTCCCGCTTCTGGCTTGCGACCATGCCGAAGATTATAAGTCCGATGAATAAAATCAACGGCCAATACTGCCAAGCTACGGCCAGCGTTGCCAGAGTGCTTATAGCCCTTGTGTCATTTAATTGTCCGAGGGAGTTGTTTGCCATGACTGCTATGCCTGATACATCCGAATAAAGGACATAGGAGAACAATATGTAGAACAGCGAGATGACAAACATCGAAATCAAGATACCGAGCCAGATGACCGCGACTCCTTTCCCTCCCATGGATAAATGAGCATGGCGGGACTTCGACCCGCCCGATTCCGATGGTTGTTCAGAACTGTTCGTATGCTCTTTCATAATCCCTTAGGCCTCTTGAATATCGACTCTGTAATCTGCTTTCCAGTTGCCAATGGGTGCAGCTTTTCCTCATAAGTCTGGCGCTGCGCGAACGGATTTCTTTTGAAAGGCTTGAGTTCTCTGCTTTGTCCGAAATTGAAGTTTAAAGGAAATTCGCGCGGTATGTTCCTGACTCCTTTTCCTCCTTCTGTCATTGATACTATCCCTGATCTGGGAGTCTGCTGCTGCCTGACCTGTTGTCTTGTCGCCTGCTTCTGCACTTGCTGCTGGAATGGGATCTGCCTGAATGCCTGAGTCTCATCCTGCACTGCCATGACATCCTGTATGTTTATAACTTGATTCCTTTCTGTCTGTCTTGTTATCGTATCTACAAGAAGCTGTGGCGTCTTTCTTATCCGCTGGACAGGCTCTTGAGTCTTCTCTATGATAGTACCCACCTGGGAAAAATGCGCCTGAGTCTGGCCTTGCGGTCTTTGTATCGGCGTCAATAAGTTTGATGTCTTCATTGAAATATCCGATCTTGGAATTGTTTCTGGAGATTTTATCCCACCTTCAAATAATGTCTTCTCTACGGCAAACTGGACTGCTTGTTCTTTTGGTGCATTGATCGGTTGTGAAATTGCTGGTTCGGATGGAGTCCTTATCATCCCTGACGGTCTTGATGTGAATGCCATCTTGACCCCTTCTTCTGGAAGCTGCCCTTTTACTTTGAATCCTGTCATCCTGCCCCTATAATTTATAATGTTTCCTTCTTTTGTCACTCCTCTTCCTCTGATGACAGAACCTGATGTCTCTTCTGCCCCCATGAATTCTCCCTTTGAAGTCTTGGCTATCGATGCTCCCGTCTTCTTTCCAAACTGGGCAAACTCTGAAAACTCGACCGATTCAGGAGTCCTTGATATTGAAGCTCCTCTCGACAGCTCTGCCGGCGACATCCTGATTATCGTTTCGACCGGCTGGATGTCCGTAGTTTCTGTCTGCAAATATTTTCTTGAGCCTTGGCCTGATTTTAACATGGTGATTTGCTTTGATGCGCTTTCTACACCTCCTTTTAATCCGACTTCGATAAGATTGTTTCTTTCACCGACTTTCAACACCTCTCCAACATACCTGCTTTCGGTGGACGTCAATACATTTGGCTTGGCTTGTATCATCGAGATTGATTTGGATTCTGACAATACTTTCGCCCCGACATCCTTTCCTGATTCGATGAATGTTCGGCCTGAGACATCAGCCAATACATTTTGTGTTGATTTGATTGTTGCGCCAGAAGTTCCCAGAGCTATCCCGAAATATGCGCCACGCGCTATTGCTTCAGATGTATCTCCTCTAGTTATTGGTTCTATTATTGAATATCCCGCCAAACTGATCAATCCACCTTTGGCAATAGTTGTTATGCCTTTTCCGATTGCTGGAATTTTTTCTATGGTTCTGATTCCTAATCCGATTCCTTTCCCTGCGCTTATTGGTAAAAGTTCCAATGCGGCAGATGCTCCCTTTCCAAGCGCGGGGATTATATTTCCTTTTGCCGATTCTTCCGAGATTAGATTTGCCTGCAATACTTCGCTTCCAATCTTCTCTCTGAATCTTTTTTCATTGCCTCTAAGCAAATCTATATCTGCAGATATAGTAGTTATTGGATTCGTAATAAGGATGCCGACTTGTTTATAAAGAGGAGCTTTCTGCAGACTTTCAAATGCTTTCAATTCGTCATAGCTCTTTATATTTACTGGAGGGTTATTATTAATTGATGAAGAGCCTGAAGGAGCTGCTGAAGAAGGCTGCGAAAGAAGCGATTGAGATCCATAATCAGAGCTGGGGGCATTTTGAAGAACCCCGCCGACACTCGAAACACCCAAAGGCGGCTGGCCATAAATAATCGGCACTTGTCTTCCTCCAACTTCCACAGATTTAATTCCTTGAGATTCAAATTGTTGCTTGAACTGCGGAGCGACATAAATATAACTGATCGGCTGTCCTGCTGCTGTCTGCCCTGTCTGCGCATACTGTATAGGGATGTTGAGATCCTTTGGTGGAGTTACATCACCCGGTGCTGGTGTAGGAGGACTATAAGAACTTGGTTGTCCGACAGACGCAGGTTGGGAGGGTGATGGCTGTTGCTGGACTGGCTGGGGTTGATTTGCTTTCTGCTGGTTCAGAAGATTCTGGGCGGCATAAGTATTGCCCGACTTGACGAGGTTTTCATACACTCGCTGGTTCTGCGGCGAAAGTCCTGTAGATGTCCCAGTGGAAGTATTTGTCGATGTGCTTCCAGCTGTCGTTATCGGCAATCAAAACACTTTAAATGAGAGGCGGCAATACCTAATAAAGCTATCGAGCATATCGCATCTTGGTCTCTTCCATCACTATGTATGCTATCGGCTTTAATGCCATCACATTTGTTATCATCCTATTGCATCCGGGGCATTTTATTGTCTCTATGTTTTTCCTTCTTGTCCTGTGCTGCTGCCCGCAATTCAGGCAAAGTATCCTCATGACATCATCACCAAGACCAGCAATACTGATACCGACAGTCCGAACGTGATAGCTGAGAAGATGAAGCTTATCCTCATCCTTCTTTCCTCTTTCTCCATTATATTCCAGAAGACCTTGTACATCTCCTTCTGGATGTCCTCGTAGGATTTTATCTTTTCGGCCATTATGAACATTCCTCATGGCATCCGAAGAAATTGCATTTATATGTGTAAGTCGTGGCGTTCGTACAATCCCGCACTTCCAGCTTAAAATAATCTCCGGTTGAGACGTTGATGAATCCGAATCCTATGACCATGACGACTATCATGACTACCAGGAGAATTATTATCAGTGTGATTGCGGCTGAGCCTTTCATCCTATCCGTCCCCCTGTGAAATCGATCGCCGAAAGATTGATCGGCTGCGAAGGGATGAAGCATCTGTTCTTGTAGAAGTCTATCATCTGCTTGCTGTCCAGGAAGCCGAGGCTGTATCCTATTAGGAAGCATGCTGTGATGATAAGGATGATTGAGATGACGGTGGTGGCTCTCATGCCCATTCTCCTTTTATGTAGAATCTTCTGCTGCAGCTCGAACATTCGTATATGGACTGATGCCTTATACGTTCTACTGTCCCACCGCATTTGGAACATGCTGTCTGGTCGGTCATCTTGTCATCACTATGCTTGCTAGCATGAATATTGGCATCATGCCTATGCCCATCCATAGTCCTTGAAGCTTGATGGTCAAGATCATAAGCATCATCGTGGAGATGATGATGAAGGCGGGGCGTTTTGAATCTACCCTCATATCCCATCCCTCTCATTCATGTACATCCTGAGATGCGCCTTGTATTCTTCTATGATGTTCCAGCAACTCCCGCAGGTCATCTGTCCATCCCAAGCGGGGTCAAAGACATTCTCGCATACGTCACATTCAAGGGGAATCATATCAATCATCCTCCGGGTTCAGCAAGTTCATTGAAATCGTTGGAATCTTCAGAATTAATGATATTTTCTTCTTCTGGAGATACAGAAGATACGGATTTTTTCACCATATTACTATTATATACATATATATTATTTTTTGTAACTAAGTATATACCAGAATCCGTATCTTCTGTATCTAAATGAAGCTTAATATTATTCCAAACTCTAGTTTTTTTACCATCAATATTTCTTTTACCGTCCCGTATGAAGTTTAAAATGACAGGCAAATCCCTTCCAACCTTAGGTTTGCTCTTGGCTTCCAGACCTTCCTTATCACAATAGTCTTGATATTCCTCAAACAATCTATCCTTGGTCAAATATTCATCAGCAGATCCACGTTGGCACATTGCCTCAGTGAATGCCCTTAGGGAATCACTGTTCTTAATGTAAGTATCCCTAACCTCATTTTGAGTCTTGCTATAAGTAAACATACCCTTTTCCAATAACCTTTTTAACCCCATCAATGCCCAGTTCAATATACCGGAAAGCTCAGTCTCAGTCGTAAGTTTGGCTTCCAATTCCTTATCCTGATCCTCATCCAAGAATGTATTAGGAAATCTTATTATATTCCATCTCCTGAAGAAAGCATCCGTGGCATCAGTGGATTCAGGCAGCTGGTTGGCAGAAAATAATAGTTTGGCATAGTTCCTGAAGTGAGTAGCGTCCTGATGCTTCTTCTCATAAGTCATCAGGTCTTGTCCGGTAGCCATCTTGAACTGGCCAGTGAATTCCAGCTTGGTCGAAGGTATGTCTGCATAAATGTTTACAAGCTTGCCGAACAATCTTGCCGGAGCAAAACGATTGGCCGAAAGCTCAAACAAAGACACGGATGCCGTATTATCCTTTCCTATCAAAGCTTGAACTACTTTTAATAATGTACTCTTCCCATTAGCGCCCGAGCCGATGAACATGAAAGCCTTATGTATAGGATAATCCTTGTAAAGACAATAACCCATCATCTCCTGTATCAATGGGATATCTTCCTGGTTCAATACCTGATTGAGGAATTCAAGAAACGCCTGGCAGCTTGCCTTATCATCATAGGCTGCAGGTATCATGGAAGTCGACATCAATTCAGGACTGAATCCTTTGAACTCATTTGTCTTGACATTAAGTATGCCGTTCCTGCACCAAAGCAAATCCTTCTTCTCGTCAAGCATTCTCCTATTGATTCTTGTAAGGTCTCCGAGATGATTCAACACCTCCCCCTTCATCCCCTTTGTAGCAAACTGTCCAAGCATATCCTCTATCAGCTTATGCAGCTTCCCTTCGGATTCCGCCTTGTAGATTCCTTCCTCATAGATGAACATCTGCCTGTTGTCAAAGCACGTCGCGACTTTTACATATTTCATAACTTCCAAGGATACAAGATAAGGCACGATCTTCCCTTCATCATCCTTCAGAAGGTCTATATCCACAGCAATCTCCTGGGGTCTGGAAACGTTTTCTTTGATCAACTGCATCTCCTCTTCGCTCCACTTCGTCTTAAGATGCTGCTCTATCTGAATCGGAGAAAGGATTTTAGAATCTTCCAGCTCCTTCTTTTGGTCGTTATAGATTTCGACCATGAGGTTCAAGTCTTGTTTATCCGTATTCATAACCTCTTTTGTCTGCCGTTCCTGCAGAACTTGCAGAGATAAGGATGTTTTTTCCAGTTATTTTGGCGGATTTTCGACCTTAATAACATCCCCACCTTTTTCGCAGGCTTTTTGCACCTGTCACATATCTTATGCATATTTCTCCCTTTTCTCTATTATTAAAGCAGACCCATTTAGAATTATCAGATAATCGTTTGGATTCCTATACACTTCTGGATAGTTCTGCTCAAGCCACTTGTCGAAGTTCTGGGAATAGACGAACCTATATCTTCCATTGTTAGCATCCGTGTCAGTGGACTTCATCTCCCATCATTCTCCATAGCACATGCATTCGAACAAAATCTTACAGAATTGTATTTAAGTTTTCTCCAAATATAAGTTCCAGCAGTATCTTTTCCACATTGTCCACATTGTTTTTCAGTCATTTCCCTTCATCCCCCACTCCATACTTTTTTCCAGTCTTTCCACAGTATCATCAATGCTGTTTTGCTGTCCGAGAAGGATTCTTCCCACAACCTTTCTTTGACTTTGTCCAACTCTTTCTTACAGCAAGGTTTCATTTCCCATCATCTCCCATAATATCCATAGTGTTTTTTGATGTGGCAATGCTTAGAAGCAATTTGCCAATAGAAAAATCTAATTTTACAGTGGGGACATACGGATAATTTTCTGGCTTGAGATTTTGGAATCCGTATTTCCCATACTTGCTTTTTCTTATGTCGGATTCCGCATTCACATTTTTTCTCGTTCATTTTTAATCCTCTCGTCTATCTACAATTCTAAAACATCTGATGCATTTTCCATATTTTAGAATCGCACAATTACATTTTTTCTCGTTCATTTCCCTTCATTCTCCCTTTAATAACTTTTCTCTCATAGATAATCCCAAAACCCCCTTGCATTTCTTGCACAAAATAGGATTGAAATCGTAATCATAGCAAACGCACATTGGATGTTTATTAATCGTCATTTTCAATCATTCTCCCTTCATCATCATAACTAAAAAAGTGGCCTACAAGGCCACACATTGTATACCGTCAACGAGGTTGCCCTGATAGCTTACTTTGACCACCATGAGCTGCAGCTTTTTGTTGATCCAAGCGCTGAAGTCTTCGCCCCACTTTTCAGCCAGGATGCTTGCATTGGTCTTGTTCAATGCCAGCTCCTTGCCTATCTCGTTGAAGGCGATGACGACCTTGGACTTTTTCTTGTCATCCTTTCCTATCTCATCGACTCTTGCCGACTTTATCGTAAGCTGTTTTCCTTGCAATCCCTCAGCCTTGACTGTTTGGGAATTAAGGAAATTTCCGCCAGGATATATGTCGTTTATGTTTGCCATTCAATCATTCTCCTGCTTTTTAAAAGCGTCATCCTTGCATTCGCTGTAATCTTCGATAGAATGACGCATGTTGCATATGATGCAATAAAAACTATTTGCCATCGCAAGCGCACCCCGAATTAGTGACATAACCGCGGTTGTCCTTTCCGAACATCTTCTTGATGAAATCAAAGCAAGACCAGCAGAACCTTGAAGATACGGATCTCAATATCATGCCCGCGGGTCTTTTGCAGTGAACATGATCGCATTTGCCGGTGATGATGTTCATATCGGCCACCTCATCTTTGTCAGGCGCGCAGGAAG
>Ga0209520_10001031_pt1 | contig 15715 bp, 21 predicted proteins | sample Rifsed16ft1_FD_184009 | JGI IMG/M metagenome (GOLD analysis project Ga0209520, IMG submission 184009) | Soil microbial communities from Rifle, Colorado, USA - sediment 16ft 1 (version 2) | ecosystem: Environmental > Terrestrial > Deep subsurface > Rock core/Sediment | place: Rifle, Colorado...
AAAGAGCATGTGTTGGGAAAAAATACTAAACGGCATTATACCAGACATAAGGAGGATTTTCAAGATAAAAATAGCTGGAATGCGGCTATTTGCAAGGCTTTTCAAGCCTTGCAAGACACTCACATAATATAAAGGAGGTGTAGAATGATTGCCGAAATTAGTATGATTCCTATTGGCGAGGGGATTGATCTGGCCAGTTACGTCGCCAGGGTTGTCAATATCATTGATGAGAGCGGATTGGATTACAAGCTCAATGCTATGGGCACAGTGGTGGAAGGGGATAGTGACCGAGTTTTCGACCTGATTAAAAAATGTCACAATAAGATGCTAGAAAATGCGCAGAGGGTATACACTACAGTAAAGATTGATGAAAGGAAGGATAAGAAGGTAAAGATGATCGAACATAAAGTGCAGGCCATTGAGAAGGAGCTGGGAAGGAGTTTGAAAAAATAAAAGCACTGTAGAGAATTTTATATTTATTTAGAGGATATAAAATGAGAAGCAAATTTCTAATTCCAACTTTGATCTTCACATCTTTTATTTTATCGGGTATGCCGGTTCCTAATGTAATGGGGGAAAGCGCTATGCAGTCAGTTAAAGGGAAAAAAGCCGTGATGATAATTGCTCAAAGTAATTTTAGAGATGAGGAATTACTGAAACCTAAGGAAGTTTTAGAGAAAAATGGGGTAATAGTAACCGTAGCTTCTTCCTCGTTAAAAGAATCTACCGGCATGTTGGGCGCTAAGGTAAAACCAAACATTCTATTCACCAATATTAATGTGGCAGATTATGATGCAGTTATATTTGTTGGAGGCTCTGGCGCAAGCGAATATTGGGATAACCCAACTGCCCATAAGATTGCGAATGACGCAAACAATGCCCAAAAGATAGTTGGCGCTATTTGTATTGCCCCGGCGACCCTTGCAAAGGCAGGGTTGCTGACAAATAAGAAGGCCACCACCTATTCATCCACAGTGAATGACATAAAATCTGCCGGTGCAAAATATACGGGTGCAGATGTGGAAAGGGATGGAAACGTTATTACTGCGAGTGGGCCTGCTGCTGCACAAAAGTTTGGAGAGACCCTTGTCAAAGCGCTTAGCGAGTAAATTGTAGGGGCACGGCGCACCGTGCCCCTACGTTGAAATTCCTCGTACATGAACATAGTATGAAAAAGCATATCGCATTAACAGGCAAACCCGGTGTGGGCAAGACATCTGTAATTAAAAAGATCATCCCTTTGCTGGGAACATCTGCAGGAGGTTTTTTTACAGAAGAACTTCGTGTCATGGACAGGCGCATGGGTTTCAGGATTGTTACCTTGGATGGAGCGGAAGGTGTTATGGCCCATGTAGATTGCAACAGCAATTATAAAGTCGGTAAATATCGGATTGATCTGGATTCTTTCGAGAAGGTTGCTATCCTAGCCTTAGAAAAGGCCGTGAAGGATAAATCGATTGTTGTTATTGATGAAATTGGGAAAATGGAACTCTTTTCTGCAAAATTCAGGGAACTGGTGCGTAATATCCTTGATGGTGAAAAACCTCTCCTCTGTGTAATAAAGGAGAACGGCGACAATTTCACTGAAGAAATAAAAAATCGAGAAGATGTCGATTTAGTAACGGTAAATTATGAAAACAGAGAGGGTTTGCCAGAAAAAGTGATTGATATGTTAAAGGGAATGAAAAATTTTTAGTTCTATGTCTATTGATATGATTTTTTGATGTGATCGTTTCTTACTTCTTATTTTTTTGTCATAGATACTAACCGCAAAGATAGATAATGCAAAGAAAACAAAGCCGCAGAACAACATCCTAATATCTTGCGAGTTTGGGTATATAAAGTAAATCTTTTGTCCTATCAAACTACCTACTAGCAAATTAATAACGGGTAAAATAAGAAGGAGTATTATGCTTTTATATGGGGAACGTTCGATTATTTGTAACGTTACCTGCTGACCCACAACCAAGCCGGGAATTGCATTTACTTCTAAAAAATTTGATTTGGTTTCTATGCCTGCACAAGTACCACAGCTTTTGCATTCCTTTGTATCTGGCTTTACTACTTCCACCGTTGCACGATTGCCTTGTATGGATTTTATAATTCCTTTTTCAATGTTCTGTTTTTGATTGGGCATACTGATTGGTCAACAATTAGGTTTCATGAGGGGGTTGTTGGGTTTGGGTTGGATTGCCAACTTTTTCTCTCATTAATTTACCAACTTTAAATACTACCACATTCTTGGCAGGAACAAAAGCTACTGCACCGGTTCGTGGATTTCTAGCTTTTCTGGCAGCACGTTGGCGTATCTCAAAGACTCCAAAATCACGCAATTCAATACGATTACCTTGTGCAAGTTCACCGATAATCTCATCCAAAAACATTTGTATCGTTTTTTTCACGATCATATGTGTATTATCTGTTCTTCTTGCTATCTTTTCGCATAGATCCCTTTTTGTCGTTGTTTGCATTACAATTCTCCTTTTCTAACGTAGATATGTAAGTGGTAATTTCCTGGAAGAATTTCTTTGTACTGGCTTAATTACAATAAAAAACATCACCTCCTCTTCGATTGTACCTTAAAAATCAGGAAAGATACTTTTCACGTCTTAACTAATTTCTAGGCATAATATTTATGATTATTTTTGGACATATTAGCAATTCAAAAGATTAATGTCAATACGATTTTAACACTTTTAGAATTCCAAATTTAAGATAATAGCACATGAGAACACGATTTGATTGTTCTTTAAAAAGCTTGACAATGCATTAATAAATGTGTTACTCTAGCGATACATTTTAATGATTATGCGACTTTAAAAGCAACAATTCATCTGTAAAGAGACAGAAACCTGTCCATTAATAGTTGGGTTTTAAAGCAATTTTTATATAGTTCAGTGATCATATGTATATATGTCTTTAAAAATTGAGGAGATATAATGAAGGTTAACATCAGAAAGAGTTCTATAAAACATATAAAGATGTGTGGTTTTCGAAAGAGGATGCGTACAAAGGGTGGACGTGCAATCCTAAAGAGAAGAAGAAGGATTGGCAGAAAACCATTACTCGATGTTTAAGAGACGAATAAAAAGACCCTAAATATATCATAAGATTAATATTTAGGGTCTTTTTAATTATGGTTTTCTATTTCAGTCTGTAATTATAATCGCCTCTACCGGGCATTCTTCGGCCGCTTGCCTGCAGGTATCCTCATATTCTGGTGGTACATCACTATCCTTAGCCACGGCCACATCGCCACTCATGGAAAAAATTTCTGGACAGGTTTGAGTACAAAGTTCACAGCCTGTGCAAACATCTGGGTCTACTTTCGCACGCATGATTAATCTCCTTTTTAATTAATATTTTAAACTGCACTAAAAGTTATATAACATAAAACTATTGACCTTTTCCCTCACACCTCCTCACTGAGAATTCTAAGAAATTTTTTATCAAAACTCAACATATTTTTTAAGATATAAAATCTGAGATATTATCCAGCTTAACACCTTGAACGGCAATTTCTGGAGCAAATACAACTTCTTCTCCTCCCCAGACAATCGTCTGTTTTTTATCTTTCGACACAGCAATAACGTTATGGAGTATATCCTTTATATTATTATTTATCCTTACGGTATTGGGCCTTAGAGGTTTATCAATTTTACCTCCCTTCACCACATAGGAATCTGCGATGATGGTACTTGTAAAATCCCCTGCCGCAAGCCCGTTGATGGGATAAGTATACCAAATCCTGCCGATATAAATCCCATTATTTATTTTAGATAGTAAAGAGTGGCTGGGCACTTCATCTCTGCCTTCTATGACAATATTCGTTGGGCATATTCTTGGTTGTATATTATGATTTCTACCTCCATTGTGATAGCGAAATCCATTTCGTGGCGGAAACGAAACACAAACATTCTCTAATTTTCTGGAAAGGTAATTATTTGCAAGAAAACCCACAAGAAATCCATTATGAATAAGATCCGTTCTGCTTGTGGGAATTCCCTCACAAGAAATTTTTTTACTACCGACAGCGCCCCTTATGGCGCCATCATCGTAAACGGTTAACAGTTCTGATGCAATCTTTTTCCCTAACTTCCCCAGAAAAGGGGTATCAGAAGAGTTCACAGACGAAAGACTCAAGGCTGGAATCACGATATGTGTAAACATGTCCGTAACAGGCTGTCTTCCAAAGACAACGTTATACGTTCCGGAAGAAATCCTTTCTCCGCCAACGGTCTTTATGGCACTTTCAGCCGATGTACGTCCTGCCTCTTCAGGATCAAAACTGGCTAAATGGGTACTGGTATTCCAACCGGTGCCTTTGACTCTTTCATTCTCAATCATAGAAGTTATGTTGGTTGTAAGAATGGTAGATTCATCAAAATCGTCTATGCCTTTTGTACTGGCAATAGCCATACGTTGTTTAATGACGGTAATATCACCGCCAATAATAATTGATTTGTTAAAATGTTTCTGATTGTACTCCGCAAGTGATCCTTTTAGCCCACGCCATCCTAAATCAACGATTGCCTCATCACCGATCTCCATTACCGCAGGGTCATGATAATTTTCCAATACTGGTTTTCCCATAGATACAGGAAGAGATTTGAAGTCAGGATCGTATACCTTATTCTTCCTTGCCTTCTGAAATGCCTCCACCACACCTTTTGCGGTAACATTATTGGGAACGCTGCCGAACCCTACTTTTATCTCTTTTCCTGCCTTAAAAACGACAAACAAACCAATGCCGTTGAACTGCGTTGATTTGGGTTCGTGGACGCCATTACAAGGGATATCAGAGGTATAATTGAGCCGTACAGTTATGTGTTCGTTCCATGATGCAAAGATTTCGGCATCAATGACATCCTTCTGGTTTTTTGCGAAATCTATTCCGTTACGAACACAGGTTCTTAACTCTTCTATATCTGCCATAATCATGACCCTGACAACTCAGAAAATAAATTTAAATTTGAGATACTACCAAGGTTCTTTGAGTTTATTGGGTTAACTTAATAAACTCAACAAACCCAATCCCCTAACACCCTGTCAGCCTCGCCATTGAACGTAATGTCGGCGAGCCATTCCCGACACGCATAACCTGCATAGGCTGTCCCTTCCCACAATTGGGTATAGGAAAGACCTCAAAGTCGTTTCCTACAGCGTCTATGTTCATTAAAAAATCTTTTGAATCCGCCGTAATGCCGCCTTGCCGGAATAATTTTGTAATCTTGCCATTTTCTATCTTAAATACCTTTTGAGCCGAAATACGAAAGTTTTCTCTGGATTCACTAATGGATGGGATTCGATGGTTAACGACATAATACCCATCGTTGACTTCAGAAATTATCTCTTCTATGGGTTTATCCCCATTTGCAAAAACGGTATTGGTCATTCGTACTATGGGAACGGAATGAGGTTCGGTTGCTCGCATAGAGCCGTTTGGCGGATGATTCAGAATCGCAGCGTATTCACGCCCATTCATAAAGTTCTTGAGTATTCCATTTTCAATGAGATTTACCCGTTTGCCGGGTGTACCTTCCATATCATACTTGTAGTGTCCATATCCAGGTATGGATGGGTCTGAATAAGCAGTCAACAGAGGCGATGCAATCTGTTTCCCCAATTCATTGTCTTGGAAATCTCTGAATAACCATGACCGGCCAGCATAGGCTGTTTCCAGTTTTAACACCCTGTCGGCCTCAGTCGGATGTCCGACAATTTCATGGACAAGGAGTGCATTAAAATGCGGATTTGTTACGACGACAACAGGTTCTTTTGTTGCAGGTAGAAATGCTGACTCGGTAAGTTCCAGTGTTTCACGCGTTCGCAATAACGCAAAATCACCAAATGATTGCTTGTAGACATTTTTACCTTTTAAAACCTCCCATCCACGGAGGTCTCCCATATAATCATAACAAACCTCAGGAATACCTCCGGGTTTTTGAGCCACCACAGCCGCCATTCCCTGCGTCAGCATGTATGATTGGTCAATGCAGGCGCCTTCAGTACTGCAAAACAACTCTCTGTTTATACCTGTTTGCACATCAATATACGCATATTGCACGTTTTTACTTACTCCCCGCATATCCCCAGAAATTTTTGTACAAAGGGTAAGTATTTCTTTCAGAGATACGTTCCTTGTGTCCTCATCAAAAACGGCATTAACCGTATCATTGCAGGAATCAATCCTGGCGAGATTTACCGCCGTTAGTGAAGGTGCAAGAGATTTAAACTCAGCCTTTTTGCTTGCGTTAGCAACAGCCCTTGCGTATGCCGTATTTATTCCGAGAGTAAGTATTTTGTGGATACTTTTAGGATTAGACTCACCTTTCCCGAGTGATTGACCGTAATATCCCCAGGCGCTCATTTCGCCAGCTAACACCCTGATTCCAAAAGAAATTGAGGCATCCTCGCCCATTCCCTTTGCCTTGCCATCTTCGGCATTGGCATGTTTTGTCTCGTGGATACCAAGCCTGATGTCGGCATACTTACAATTCGTCAGAGAACCGGCATGTTGAACCACCTTTGTAACCGTTTCTTTTAATGTATCTATGAGTTCAACTTTTATACGGCTTGCGATGGGAATTCTCCTTAATAATGTAAGGGCTGAAGATTTTCAGCCCCTACATGTGGGACGTTCAAAATACTTTTTGGACAGCCCCGATGAAGGGGTGGTAAAAATTTGATATAAAAGAAGGTATCTATTTAACAAATAATTCCTCTTTTTTCCATAAAAATTTATGCCGTTGCAATCTGAGTTGGCCACAGGCAGCTTTGATATTGTCACCTTTTCTCTTTCGGAGGGTAACAACAATGCCATGTTTTTCCAATGTCTTACAAAACATTTCGATTGTTTCCTGTGAAGGAGGTTTTAAGTGAAATTCTTCGACAGGATTTACAGGAAGCAGATTGACATTGCACTGGACACCTTTGAGCAGCCTTGCCAGGGACTCAGCGTCTTGTTTGGATGCATTCACACCGTCAATCAAAATATATTCAAAACTGATATCCCTTCTGGTAGTTTTAAAATATTCCCTGGCTGCGGCAATAATGTTATTAATGCCTATTTTTTTGTTTGATGGTATTCTCTTTGACCGGATAATATCATTAGGCGCATGGAGAGAAATCGCAAGATTTATCTGGATTCCTTCTTGCGCCAATCGGCGCATACCCTCTATGATGCCAACCGTTGAGACGGTGATGTGTCGTGCCCCAATCCCCAATCCCCATTCTGCATTCAAAATTCTAACAGCCTTTACGACGTTATCGTAATTTTTAAGCGGCTCACCAATGCCCATAAAGACAATATTGGTGAGGCGTTCGTCATGTTGAAGGTGATTCTTAACATGAAGTGCTTGTTCCACTATTTCACCAACGGTAAGATTTCTTTCAAGACCAAGTACACCGCTTGCGCAGAATCGACAAGCCATTGCACAGCCTACCTGTGTGGATACGCATGCGGTAATCTTCCTGCCTTCTCTCAACAGGACACACTCGATCACGTTCTCATCAGGCAAATGAATGAGAAATTTTTCAGTAATATCTAATTTATTATCCTGTAAAAGCCTCTTTTTTTGGGCAAGGTTTTTTCCCTCTTCTTCACGCTTACCCTGAGAAGGACTTTGAAAAGTTGGTAACAGTTCAGCACCCCCACCTGACCTCCCCCCTCCCCTGGTGGGAGGGGTTAGGGGAGGGGGGTGAGCTGATACCAAAGTTGTAATTTCACCCCCCGCTTTCCCCCCTTGCAAATGGGAGGAGATAAGGGAGGTAGCTTGGTTACAACCAGGCTGCTCTGTAATTTGTACAATGGAATCAACTTTGGTCTGGAAGACCTGATACTTTTCTTCAAGCTGCTTCCGAAAATTTTTGGACAGATTAGACATCTCATCAAAAGCCGTTGCCCCCTTTTCATAAATCCAGGAAAGTATTTGTTTCGCCCTGTAGACTGGTTCTCCTATCGAGACACAGAGCGCTTCCAGCTCAGGCAAAGACATACCGGTAATTGATTGAATCTCCATTTTGTACATGATATTTTAATTATGAATTATAATTTATCTTCATCATACAGAGCAAGATGAAAAAGGCCAAAAATTGGGTTGTAATAGTTCTGTAGTATCGATAAATTATTTATAAACTTGCAATCAGTTATTGAATAATGAAGGTTTGATCCCCCAAACAACCCTTTAAAAGTCTTGAAGATGTGATCAAAGAAGCTAAGGGTGTAATGGAACGCTTAGAAAAGGGAGAAAAGGTAAAAAAACACGCGGGTATCTCGTTTGCAAACCCTGATATAATGAGAAAGGTGCTTACAGAGGAGCGATTGAGGATACTAAAAACAATTAAAAAAGCTCACCCTTCTTCCATTTATGAACTTGCAAAAATTCTTGAAAGAGACATTAAAAATACATTCGACGATGTTCAGTATCTCGCAAAGGTTGGTTTAATAGAGCTTAAAAAGTCAAAAGTGGGTAGAGAAAAGATAACACCAGTGGTAAATTATGATAAAATTCTTCTTGAGATACCCGTTTAAAATGAAACACATTCAATAACAAAATAATATGCAAAAACATGTCTTTTGTGATAATATATCGGCATATTTTGAATTAAAATTTTTGATAGTCCATCCTCTGGTTTAGCAGGGGATAAAAAGAACGAAACAGAACTGTTATTCTAATCTTTCAAACACCTTAGCAAACATTTCGGAAGGGAAAATATTATGGGATTTCCAGAACAACGACTAAGACGATTACGTAAAAGTGAAAATATGAGAAGACTGGTCAGAGAAACACAATTGTGCATAGATGACCTGATTATGCCCCTCTTTGTCCGTCCGGGAAAAGGCATTAAACAGCTGATACCCTCTATGCCAGGGAACTACCAGATGTCCGTTGATAAGCTGGTTGAAGATGTAAAAACCCTGGAAGGACTTGGAATACCCGGTATCATCCTCTTTGGGATTCCTGATAAGAAGGACGAGATGGGTTCCGATGCCTATTCCGATGAAGGGATAATTCAAAAGGCCATTATTGCCATTAAAAAAGAGGCAAAGAATATCCTTGTGATTACGGACGTCTGCATGTGTGAATATACCAGCCACGGGCATTGTGGGTATGTCAGAAGGGACGACAAGACAGGTCATTTTGATGTGGATAATGACATGACTCTGGAACTCCTGGTAAAAGAGTCCGTTTCCCATGTTAAGGCAGGCGCAGACATTGTAGCCCCCAGTGACATGATGGACGGTCGTGTAGAGGCAATTCGTGATGGACTTGATGAAAATGGCTTTGAACATATCCCCATTATGGCGTATTCTGCCAAATACTCCTCCGGGTTTTATGGCCCCTTCCGTGAGGCCGCTGAATCCACGCCGGGATTTGGAGATCGTTCATCATACCAGATGGATCCCCACAATGCCAATGAAGCGTTGCGTGAGGTGACGCTGGATATAGAAGAGGGGGCTGATATTGTGATGGTAAAACCTGCGCTGGCCTATCTCGATATTATCAGGATGATAAAGGAAAAATTCAATCATCCCGTCGCAGCCTATAACGTAAGCGGCGAATTTTCCATTGTAAAAGCGGCGGCAGAAAAGGGCTGGATTGATGAAAAACGCGTGGCCCTGGAGATTTTGACGTGCATCAAACGCGCCGGCGCAGATATAATCCTCACATACTGGGCAAAAGACGCCGCCCAGTGGCTGAAAAAATAAATAGAATTTATAATAAGATTGAAATTTTTAATTCAATTAGTGTTAATTTGTGTTTATTTGTGGCTAAGTAGCGAACCAAACCTTTTAAAAAGGCTTCTATAAAACTAAATTTAGACGAATGAAAGTGATTTCTGAATGGAGTATTTTGGCGTCGTTCGTAATGTTAATTGTGTCTTTCGTCGGTTATGCACAAGAACCTCAAGAATCTCCAAAAGAGTTTCCATATAAAACATGGCAATTTTTATATGAGGAAAAATGTTCAAAATGTCACACCCTTGAAAGGGTGTTTGCCGAGCATAAGACAGAAGACGAATGGCGAGTTTGCGTTACAAGAATGATACAGAAAAGCCCATTCTGGATTACAGAAGAGGTGGGTAAACAGATTATTGATGAGATCACAGGGAAATGGAAGGAAACTGTGTTAAGGATGCGCGATAATGCACCTGAACAATTTTCTGATGAAGATATTCCAGTACTTACAGAGTTTATTATTGAAAGAGGTCGGCTATTACGTGAGGATATTGCAGCGCAGATAATGGTGGAAAAATGTATTGTATGTCACGAAGAGGAGAGCATACTTTTGGAGCGAAAGCCCAGAAAAGATTGGGAAAGGTGTGTTGCCGATATGCGAACAGAAGTAAAATATAGGCTTAAAAAGGACTGGTTTACAAAAGATGAATTTGATCTCATCGTTAACCTGCTTGTGAAGACCCAGGGTCTTTAGGTAGTGAACAGGTCAGTTGATTGAGGAAAGTAGGATAGTCATAATTTATGAAGGAAAAGAGAAAACCGGATAGATCGGATTTGGAGGCGATCAGAAATCAGATACTGGATTGCGCATGTGCCAAGCATGATTCTAAGCTGGAGTCGGAGGACTTCCCATTCGATGGGAATTGGAATGGTGTGTTTCTTGTGAAATTCAGGGATAATTCTGAGGAAGAAAGGCTGTATTGCGAGGCGCCGCTGGGTGAACATTTTATCAGGTTCGGGCTTGATCTGGAGGTTGATGAAAAGGTCTGGCAGCAAGATCACGAGGACATCTTTCGTGAGGCGTCTGGATACGACGTGGCAATTTATCCATCCCTAGCACAGGAAGGTGGGAAGCGGCATTGCCGGTTGTCCATACGGGCATGGATTCCTAATTTTGGGCAGCGTATTTTTGGACTGACTCTCTCCAATATCATGGATTGTAAAAGAGCAATTTTATTGATGCTTTCGAGGGGATAGCCTGAAACGTTTAGGAATTTTAAATTAGGAAAAAACTAAAAGAACTCGTGAATTTATCTTAACGTACATTTAGTGATATTGACCTTATCTGGCGAATTACACAATTTTTCCACTACGCATACATTACAGAGTGGCTTTCGTGCAATACAGGTACGACGTCCGTGTGTTCCGATAACGAGACATGATATTGTCCGTTTTTCTTGAGGTATGATTTTGCAGAGTTCCTGTTCGACCTTGTCGGGATCGTTTGCTGCGGCAAGTTCCAAGCGGTGAGAAACGCGAAAAACATGGGTATCCACGGCTATGGCCTGCTTTCCAAAGACATTACCTAGTAGCACATTAGCTGTCTTTCTCCCAACTCCCGGCAAGGTAACAAGGTCTTCCATAGTATCCGGCACTTTCCCGCCAAATCTTTCTACGATCTCTTTATTGCAGGCAATAATGTTCTTTGCCTTATTTTTATAAAAACCTGTCGAACGGATTTCTTGTTCAAAAACTTCTTGTTTTACATTAGAGTAATCCTTCGCCGTCTTATATTTTTTAAACAGCGTCTCCGTTACCTTGTTGACCCGTTCATCCGTACATTGTGCGGCCAGGATGGTAGCAACAAGTAACTCTAATGGATTCTTGTAATGCAGCACGAGCCTTGCATCAGGATATGCCTTTTCAAGGAGTGATAATATCTTTTTTACGCGATCTTCTGACATAAATAACTCAAAATTGATAATTTTAGGAAATCATGCAGATTCAGGAATATAATCTGTTTTTCTATTTCATTACGAATAAAATCGAGTGTTACGCTCATTCTTATCAATTATTGTGTTGCCTAACGTTTGAATTGAGCCGTGCCGTTATGATGGTATAAACCGAAAATGAGCAAGTAAAATGCTTACGATATCAATGATAAAAATAGCCCCAGAAAATTAGGCATTGGTTCAAATGATTTGTTATGCGCTAATAATCCATTTCGATAAATTTTCCTTTATTTTGTGTAGTCGTTTTGTGTCAATCTGCCCCAATTTGCCCAGAAGTATATTCCCATCTACGACTGCAAGCCTGCTGATTCGAATAACGCTTGCCACTTTCAAACCAGAGTGTATGAAATCAGAATCTTCAGGAGTGACAAGTTCATCTAACTCAGGAATTTGTTGATCAATTTTAGAAGATACCATACAAATAAGCCAGTCGTTAAATTTCCCAGGTAATTTACGCAATACAAGAGATGGACGTAGCTTTCCTTCTTCTTGATCAGTTTGAGGAAATTTGAAGAGAACAATCTGGCCTTCTGAAATCATGAAAAAGTTTCCTTTAGATCCTTCAATGAGTAAGGAGATTCTTCGTCTTCCATCCCTCGCATTGCTGATGAAAGTGAAAGATCAATCCACTCAATATTCTCTTCTTTTTCAGTTCTCAACCGTAAATATTCTACGAAATCTAGAACTTCTATTTGTTTTGATTCCGGCAATGTTTTTACATTTTGAATAATTCTTTCTGCGAGACTCATATCATATCCTCCATACATTTTGCAAACAGGATAACATTTACTTATGCCATAACGTCACCGATGAGCGGCTGGTGGCCCGCAGCGGGTCACCAGCAAGCTCCATCGGATTGTTGGCTGAATTTTATGAAGACACTATTTTCTTCCAGAAGGAATCAGAAGTCTCGACTGCTATCTCGCGCTCTCGGTCATATGATGCACCGGTACTTCGCACAGAGTATTGCAGTTGTTTCACAATAGGAATTGTCAGTGCCAGAAGCTGTTCTGCATCACCATAGGCAACTCGATTATTTTTACTCGGATTCATGGCGGTATGTGCCATAAATTCGTTCCTTGCGGTACGAATCCTTTGAAGTAAATGGTGACCTTTATAGGTATTCCTTAATGGGCCAATTGCATTAAGCTTCTCTTCTACACCTTTCTCTGCCATCTGGACGACCAAAGCGATCGTTGACCCATCCGGACCAATTGCAGACCTGTCTGGGGCATGTCTTTGCATAAGGCGCTTCCTGAGTTCTTCCATTACAAGTGGGTCTAAAAGTATTTCCATTACGATGGGCACGGAAGCCGTATTATCTGCTTTTCCGCCTTTAACTGGATCGTCATACAAGCGGGCCATAGTGAGGACTAACTCAAAGTACAATGAGTCCAGAACTAGATTATAGCCATGAGCAGCGGTCGAATTATCGAAGTGCTTCCGGACAGCGTTTCCATTATACGCACCTCGCGCAAAATATTCGCCGAGGTAAATTGCGTGGCGGACGTTTCTGTCGAGTTTTTGAATAATTTCTTCTGCTCTATCCAATTGGTCTATCGCGTTCATTTATAACAGCCAACGTGATAAATGAGGCGCAGGGGCAACCGGCATTTGCAAAAAAACACAGAAGCTATTCCCTGTCGCCTCGATTTTATTGTTGTACGCTGCCTTTTTTATTGATTTCCATACTCTTTCTTATTCCTTAACCTTTAATATTTTGTGCTGCTCCAAAAGAAGTAGAAAAACTCTTTTGGCTGTAAACGATGTAGACTGCACATTCGTTAACACTTGCTGTAGTTTGCGCGAATAGAGTTTACGAAATTGCTTAGAAACGGGCAAGAAATTTATTACTATAACCAGTGTGCAGTCAGAATAGTCCTTTTTAGTTTTCTTTGAACAGACATGTTGAATAAATTTAGAGAGCCGCTCGATATCTTCACCCGGACTAAATACATCGCATTTTCCGTAACCCCGTGAGACAATTAAATTGGCATCTTTTGCTTTAGCTTCCCAATCGTCTGGGAATGTCAGCTCAACAAAGTCGATAATATTCCCTTCCATATCTCGAACAATTGCATCATAGCCTTGATTACCAAGGATTGGTTGCACTCGATATGAGTTCGGATATGCTTTCAGCGCGAATACACTGAGAGGGACAATTTCCTTGATGAAAACATTATAAAGACCTTTGTGTCGCATAGCGTTGTGACGCTCGGTCGTAATCGCCCTTATTTTCCTTTTACGATAAGTTACAAACTGGCGTAAACCACGCGGCGAGCGCGGTTTTTCAATATCATTTTTTGTAATCATTATTTTCTATCTACGTACAACGCCGCGTTGAGCCGCGCGGGGCACGAACACGACAGGAAACGGCGCGCCGTCTCTCACCGCGTCGGCCTCGAACGCATAGTTAGGCATCGGATTTAACTGGAGCACTAGGGTTGAGGAGTGGGTCATAAAGATTCTCAGCCACTAGCCACGATGTGTACGCCTCAAGTGTTGGGGGTGTAGCTGGTGAGTTGTTTCCCAGGCTCACTCGCGGCGTCTCAACAACTACTTTCTTATAGTATTCAATTGCCTCGGCTCTGGTTGGAAAGGCATCCGATCTGTGCGGAGGATAGCCGGGGACATTTCTACGAGTAATTACCGCCCATTCCTGTTTTTCTGGTGCGTTTGACGTCAGGCTTCTTGTTGTTACCGGGCACAGCTCAAGGACAAACATTCGGTCGTCCTTAAAGAGAAGGTCAAAAATCTTGGGACGCACTATCGCCTCCGATGCCTAACAATAATTAGACTGGTCATTATAACCGCCCCCGGCATGCTGGGCTGTCAGTCTATTACGCCGGTATTTTGGATATAAAAATCTCGTAACACTTTAGTTCTTTGAAAAATTAACTAGCGATATTATAAGCTGAGAAGGTTGGTGTTTTAAGTTTATCAAGAGTGTATCAGGCGACAATACTAACAAATTACTAAGCAAAAATACTCTCCGTGATTAGCGAAAAATATCATTAAAAAACTTATCTTTATCCAGTTTAGATTGCCATATTCTATGTCGTTTTACCGATTCGATTCTTTTCTGTGCTGGTAAAGAAAGAAATCGGTTTGTTTCTACAGGTCCCAACTTTTCCATTAAAATATGAATAATTTGATTAAGCAGTTTTTCTTCGCTTATGAATTGTCCTTGCTTCATCTTAAATCTTCCTTGAGATATCCTTTATCACTTAGATCACTCTATTTTTTTTAATTTATTTTGTCAAGGGAAATAAAACATGAACGTAATTACATCTGTTCCGGTGCATGTATTCCAAGGACATGAAGACCATTCTTTATGACCTGACGAGTGGCGTCTACCAGTAATATCCTGGCTCTGGTTAGTTCCTCCCCATCTGATAAGACACGATGGGCATTATAAAATCTGTTCAAATTACTGCACACATCAATAAGATAATTGCTGATTAAAGAGGGTTCGTAAAGTTCTGCTGCCTTCAATATAATCGAGGGGAATCGCCATAAATTCTTGATCAGGATGATGGCCTCGTCTTCATTCAATAATTCAAAATGTATGTCTGCCGTTACATGCCTTCCGTATTTTCTCAGGATACTACAGAGACGAGCATGGGTATACTGAACGTAAGGGCCTGTTTCACCTTCGAAGTTCAGCGCCTCATCCCAATCAAAGACTACGTCTTTATTACGTTTGGCGCTCAAATCGGCAAATATAACGGCTCCAATTCCAACATCGTTTGCCACTACTTCTTTATTTTCTAACGCAGGGTTCTTTTCTTCTATAATTTTTTTAATGCGTTCAACAGCCTCAATTAACAGGTCTTCCAGTAAAACGACCTTCCCTTTTCGGGTAGACATTTTGCCGTCTTTAAATTTCATGAGACCGAAATCCACGTGCACACAATGGTTTGCCCAGTCGTATCCCATCAGCTCTAAAACCTTAAAAACCTGCTTAAAATGGAGCTTTTGCTCAGAACCGACCACATAAACCATTTTAGCAAAGTTATAC
>Ga0209520_10001032_pt1 | contig 15714 bp, 22 predicted proteins | sample Rifsed16ft1_FD_184009 | JGI IMG/M metagenome (GOLD analysis project Ga0209520, IMG submission 184009) | Soil microbial communities from Rifle, Colorado, USA - sediment 16ft 1 (version 2) | ecosystem: Environmental > Terrestrial > Deep subsurface > Rock core/Sediment | place: Rifle, Colorado...
AATATTAGTCCATTAGTTGAAACATTTATAACCTCGTCTTTATCCAGAAATCCCGATTTTTGGAATAGTATATTAAAAATATCTTTTTCATAATCAAAAGTAAAAGGACTATTTTTGTTTTGTGCTGAACTTCCATCTCCAGATGTAAACTGTAAATTTGTCAAATGTGTTCCTGTCAAATAATCAGTTATATTAAAAATAACTGTATATTTATTAACTATAATATTAAGACTATCTTCTGATGTAGATGCTTCGTTATCTTCGACTTCCAATCTAACAATTTTAAAACCAGTATTATGAAATGTATATGTAAAAGCTTGAACTGCTTCTAATAATGTAGAATATGCTCCTTGAAGAATTTCTGTCCAAATATCTACTTCTCCATCTATTTTATAATAAGCATGGTCAATAGTGCCATCGGGGTCTGAAAAAATGCAATCACTAAATGGAACAAGAGTGTCTTCATCATAACAATATTTGTTAGACCCTGCATTTATAATTGGAGCTTGAGTAATTGAATATAATATTTGATTTTCATTAAGTTCTATTGCTTGTTCTCCATCTGAAATTAAGTATGCTATAAATCCTATTTTGTCTGGTGTAAGGTCGAAAGAATTAATATTATCATTAATTATAGAAGCAGAATTATAATTATTAGAACTTCCTCCTATTATCCAAGCACTGCCATTCCAATAATATTTATTAGTTTTGTCTACTTTATATAAATTATATCCAATAGTTCCCTGATGACCTGCTGTTACTAATTCAACAAATCCATTCCATATCGTTACAGCTATTGGGTCGAATAAAACATTTGGTTCTATTATAGGTTTATCTGTAAAATATTTCCAAGAAGTTTTACCTGCTCCGCCGTTCCATCTATAAGAAACGTCTGCAACTGTAAGCACTTTATTATATATATCTACTTCATCTATCCAACCATCAAAAGAATTTATTGGAGCAGATATAGTAAATGGTTCAGATACTAATGTTGTTCCATTTAAAGTATCTTTAATTATTGTTAAAGTTTCCAAATTATTATCCAAATAAATTTTCACGCCAGAAGCTAATCCTAAACCATCATAAGTTACTACTACATGATGCCAATTATTGTCATTGACTGCTGTATTTCCTCTTACTTGGATATATTTAGGAGATGCAGTAGCTAAGATAAAAGTTATATATGTAGAATCAATAAGAAGACAATAACCTCTATAAGTTGCATCTTTAAGATGTTTTATTAAATAACGAATAGCAGTTGAAGTAGTTTTGAACCAACATTCTAAACTAAATGTATTTGTCCAATCAAAGTTGCCTACAATAAGACCAAAATTTACATATTCGTTTACTCCATCAAATCGTAAACAATTTCCCATCTTACCAGCTTGCCAATCAGCATCTTCCATGTTTATAGTAGTGCCATTGTATCCAAGTCCTGAAGAATCTGGAACATTTATGCCAGATACTTCATCTAAATGCCATCTGCCAGCAACACCGATTAAATTTTCTTTTAATCTAACTATTCCTTCAGCAATTTCTATTTTATTGCTGTCATAAGTATAGTCAACTGGTATATCATATGGATATGTTTTAGTTGCCATTTTTCATTTGCCTTAGTTCTTGAAATAATAATATTTTTCTCATTAATAATTGACTAATCGTTTTAATATTTACTTTTAATATTTCTAATTGCTTTGTATCGTCGTGAATCTCATTTTTTAATATTTGTAGTTGTTGTTGTAAAGCTGTGGGGTCTTTTTGTAATCTTTTTTTGATTTCGAATCTTTGTTGTCTGTTATACTCTGTCATAAATTATCCCCAAAGTTCTATTCCGCTAATTCCTAATTTAGCATGTAGACCTTGTTTTAAAGTAACAGAAGGATGCCATTGTATTATTAATTCTGCTATTGCTTTTGCTGTTAATTCTTTAGGAGCTTCTATAATTTTAACTTCTGATGATTCTATTTTAAAAACTAAGTTTTTCATCTCTGCCATTGTTTCATTATAAACATAATAAGTAAAAGTAGCAATATCTCCTGCTTCTATAATACCTAAATCAAGTATCTCGATTTCTTCTGTAAGGTTTTTATTTTTAAATAGTTTCATCTTCTTTATCCTTTAATAATTTATCTAAAAGTTTTGCTTGTTTTTCGGCGACTTCTAACTTTTTATTTCTAAACTTATCTCTTAATTTTTCCCATAGACTTTGAGAAATATTTACTCTTTTTACTTGAGACCAAGCCACTCTAAAAGCATATTTCTCTGCCTGTTTTATATCTCCAGTTTTTGCTAACATATATCTAAAAGCATTATTAAAAATCTTTAACCATGCTCTCTGTTTTTCTACATCGAGTTTCTTAACAGCAGGTGGCAATTCTGTTAATTGTGTATATGGTGCTGTTACCAAATCATATTTCTCTATTGTAGCGATATATGCTGAAGAATGTTGGTCTAACCATTCTTTAGCAAGTTTGTCTGTCCATTTTTCTTTTAAGAATAAATAAGATTGTATAGTAGTAGTCTTTGCACCTTTTATTTTTCCTATTATCGCTTTAATTTTTTGCGAAGGGGAAATTGTAATTGTTCTAAAAGATTTTTCTTCAAACTTATTCGGTTCAACTTGTCTATATCTTAAATATTTTTCTGTAACTCTAACCTTTTTCTTTAATGCAGAAGTTTCGAGTTCTTTTTGAGAAACGAATCTTCCTAAATAAGTATCATATTCTATTTCAGAAGCTTCTTCTAAAACTATTTCGTCTTCTATTATATCGTCTTCTATTAACGAAGCCATTTTATAATTTTGTTTCTCTATACCTTGTTTATCGGGAGTAATTTTAGTATCTTGTGGAGTGCCATCTGGATTCGTTCCTTGAATATCGAGACCTTTATCTTCTTGATTTTGAGTAAGTTGGGGATACATTATATAATCTATACCGTCTTTTGCTTCTTTTTCTCTACGATATACTTCGGTTTTGAAATCAACTTCGCCGACTAATTCAGTATAAGTTCTCTTTGACAGACATCCTCTATCATATAAGGAACGAATAGATGTCTTGAATTCATCTGTCATAAATGCTTTTACTGGAGAAGCACAAACATAAAATTTTAAATTTGTATATTTTATATGAGAATCGTTTTTTTGTTTAATTAAAACTAATAGTTGTCTTAATATATCTTTAAAACTTTCTACTCCAGCATTAACTTCAACAATAAATGCTTTGGGATTGAGGGTGCTTTCTCTACGAGTAGAACTTACACCTTGAATAACATCTACAAATCCAAGACCCGATAAAATATTTCTTTCGGCTTGTTCGAATAATATAGTATCGAAAATTGTTTTTAAATCTGGAATAAAATGTTTTAAATCTTCATCAAAATTTGTAACTCTAATAGGAGATTTAATTTGTTTGTCTCCTAAATTGGTAGTTTTTAATTCGGTGAGAAGGTCTTGAAATTGGTCTGCTATTGTTTGTAATTGTGTATCGCTATATGTCTTTCCTTCTTTGGCAAGGGCTTCGCTTCCTTTTTTAGCAAGTAATAAATACGGAATAATTTGGTCAAGAATTTCTGTTTCTTTACTTTTTAATGAACGTATAATTTCGGCATTATGGTAAATACCTCTTTTTATTAAAAATGGAGTGGGATATTTATCAAACCATCTACTGAAAGGACGATTAATTATTGCGGATTTAGAATTAATAGGATTTTTTGATTCTGCAACAAAATATTTATAACTATCTATAGATAAATCATTATTTTTACTATCTACATCTTCGGCGTGAATAGAACTACCATCTACAAAAAACATTTTAGTAGGAAGAATTAAGTCTGTTCCTTCAAATTTTTCCCAACCAGCTATTTGTAATACTGCAAACGAAGAACCTTTCCAGCGTTCTTTGAAATATTCTTCTGCTAATGCTTTTATACCTATTGGCACAGTGCCGACATCTATATTAATAGTATCGAGCCATTCTTTACATATATCGTTAAATTTTGCACTATCGGTCTCAATACTAAAATCTACTTTTGCACTGGCAACAGCAAAATCTGTTAAAACATCTATTAAACCAGTAACATCATCTTGAAGCATAACTTGGATGCCTTTACATTGAGCTTTATATTCTTGAGGCACAACTATTTTTTTGAGTAATAATGAAAATAATGCATTGGCAAGGAAACTGGTGTCCATATTATTCTCCTATAATTAATTCGTATTTATTGCTTTTTTCTAAATTGTCAATCGCCCAAAGCGGTTGTAAATTCTTATAATTAAAACATTTTAATTGCTCACTTTTCTTTGATAAATCGAATGAGGAACAAGGTCTTATATGGTCAACGTGCCAACCTCTTCCATAATTCGACCATGACATGCCTTCAGTAAATTGCTTTTCTAAATGTTTCTTTAAAAATTCAATAGTGCAACCGAGTAGTTTAATAGTTCGTTCTGATTTATTTATCCCTTTTAATGCTTGCCAAATTCGAATAGTTAAATTACCTCTTAATTTAAAATTAATATCGGTTTTTCGTTTTTGTATAATATGTTTATTAAATTCTTTTCTATGTTCTAATTTATAAATTTTTGTTCGTTCTTTTATTTCTATTTTATTTAATATGTAATATAATTTAGAATATTTTTTATTATATTCTTTGAGTTCTTGTTTATGATTTTGAGCGTAGAGTTTTACTTTGAGTTTAACTTCTTCTTTATGTTCTTCTTGATATTTTTTAACATAAGATAAAATTTTAGTTTTATTTTTTAGATAATACTTTTTACAATATTCTTTTCGATTATTCATATGATTTTTCTAATCTCTTTATTTCGTTTTCTAAATAATTAAAAAGTTCTATTTTTCCTTCTAATGAAAAACGAACACGTTCTAATATAAGGAAATATTTAAATCCCTTAATATACTCTTCTTTTGTTATTTGTAATTCTTCTTTGTTTTCGATTATTTTTCTCCATTTAATTTTATCTATATTCATTTGTTTTGGTTTTGTCCAAGAAGAAACTCCTATACTGTTATTTGAATTTCCTAATTTTGGTGTTGCATTAAAATCTTTTTTAATCCATTGTCCTAATGCAAAAACTTTGAAAGCATCAAAAACGTGTCCTCCGTCCACTGTTGCATACATTGTGCGAGTTCCTGTAGTTTTAGAAATTACAGAATTTATTTGTTTTTTAAATTTATAATCCGTTGGCATTAAAATCCTGCCTTCATATAATAAAACTTTTAATCTTCGAACAGTCCATTCTGATGCAAATTCCTCGATAAAAATTGGTTTTCCTCTATCGTCTTTTATAACTATTTCTTCTTCTTTATCATCTATAATTCTTTTTTCTTTTTTAAAATCTACTCCAATTTTATCATTACCTGAATATCTTACTAAATGTTCTAAAGGATATTTTTTTTCTAATCTACGATAAATTGCTCTTCCAGTTCCGTCTCCACAATCGATTCCTATTACATTAGCTTGTAATTTCTGAATTAACCAATCAAAAATTTCGAATTGCTCATCATCTTTTAAATTATAAAGAGCTATTCTATATAAATAATTATATTTTTCTCCTATTTCACTAAGAATTATTATTTCACTGCCACCTGCTCCATCTCCAATATCTGATGCTATAAATATTCGTTCAGCATTTTTAGGACGTTCTACTATTATAGTATTTTTAAAATAAGAAAAAGATTCTTTTTTAACTTCAAAAATTTTTAATTCTATTTGTGCATTTATATAATGTTCTATTCGAGCAATATCGAATTCTGACATTCCATCTTCTATTACTTCTCCGCCAACATATACTCTATATCCTAAAGTATCTTTTCCTCCATATTCTTCTTGTCTGTCTTTTTCTTCTTTATCATCAAAAGTTGGATTCACATATTGAGGAAGATTTAATACTTTATTTTTATTTTCTGGTTTATAAAATGCCTTACCTGCTGGAGTATATCTGGTAAAATTTGTCATTCCACTAAGTCTAAGCACTGCACCGAGTTCTGACAAAGAATCTTTACGTTTGTCATAAGCTTTATCAGTCTCAAGTGAAGCTTCTTCTATCCAAAGTTTATAGACATGTTTTCCAAACCATTGAGTGCCAGCATCTTTGGAAGAAATATTCATATTTACACTTTGTATAAGCCAACCATTTTTTGCTTCTATTTCATATTTAGGTGCTCCTCTTTTTCTTCTATACCACATATGAAGAATAGGATGAAAAGAAATACCTCGAACTATTACATCTAAAATATCATCTAAATGAATTTGGTCAATAGAACTAAATCCGCACCACATATTATCATCGTGAAGCATTGAAAGGCATATATCTACTTTTTCTGTAATTAAAGATTTTCCAAACTTACGTCCACCAAAATTATATATATCTCCTGCACCTTTACGAAGTTCGAATCTTTCTTTTTTGGAAAGACCTTTTATATTTGTATCTATCATAGGTTCAAAAGATAACATTGGACGTTGATAAAAACGAAGTTCGCATTTATTATTTTTAAATTCTGATAAATTGTCAAGATTCGAAAATAGAGTTTCGGTTAGACAAACAGGATTATGCCAACTTTCCATAAAAGAAATTTCTTCTAAATTTATATTTTCTATTATCATAGTTTAATTTTTGTTAGAATTTCAACAAGAATCGGAAGGTTTGTTTCTATCCGTATCGATAGATTTAGAAAATTTTAATTCTTCAATATAATTTATATATTTAGGACTAATACCTAAAGCTTTTGCTAATTCTTCTTTAGAAATTTTACCCTCTTTAACCCATTTCCACATTTCTTCATTGCCAATAATTAAATCTGTAAAATATGGATGTTTAATTGCTTCGTATTTATCTATTCTTAAATGTAATAATATCATTTTTGAACAATGAGGACATTTAGTTTCTCTACAAAGTTGATTCTGTTCTTCCCAATTTTTAAATTTTTCTTTTAATTGTTGAATATAATCGAACCCATTTTGTCCGTCTTTATTTTCAAAAAGTCCTAATTTTTCTTTTAGAGCGAGAATCTGTTCAAGATTTTCATTTAAAGCTTCAATCATATATTTTGCTACAGTAATTTCTTTTTTTTCTTGTTCTTGATTTTTCTTTTTATCGGCAATGGTGTTCTTTATTCTTGCTCCGAGAGTTTCCCTGTAGACCAGCTCTTCCAGAAGTTGAAGGTCGCTGACTGAAGATATATGATATGCTTCACAATATTCATCAAATTTTTTGTGAGCATTTCTTTTTTCGGTATCTTCTAAACCTTCGCCTTTAAATTTATATTCTTCTTTATTTTTTTCTTCAGGCATACTTTTTATATTCCTAATTTTTGTATTAAAAAAAGAGAACCAAAAAATCTGGTTCTCGACTTTAACGCACGTCAGTGCCTTCGTCTGTGCTTAAAAATGATATATAAATACAAAAAGACATAAGGTTATTTTCCTACCTCTCTACCATAAGTATACCATATTATAGTGCCCATTGTCAAGGTTTTTGATAAAATAATTATTTTATTACTTATATATTAAATATTACTATTATAATCGTGAGGGGTTATGAGGGTCTTTTTTATATGACCTAAAGGGTCGTCTTTTACCCAACCCCTCTGGCTACGCCTCTAAGATTCGGACTTAGACCGCAAGATTCAAAGTCTTGTGTGCTACCAGTTACACCAAAGCGTATGGTAGATAGAGTAGGAATCGAACCTACAACCTACAGCTTATCGAGCTGTTGCTCTGCCAATTGAGCTATCTATCTTGGAGCACCATCAAGGACTCGAACCCTGAACTGTAGATTACAGGTCTACCGCTTTACCTGTTAAGCTAATAGTGCTGGTAGCGGAATCGGGAATCGAACCCGAACTCTCTTGGTTATGAGCCAAGCATGTTACCATTACACTATTCCGCAAAATTTATTCTTCTTTATTATAAACTTTCCCGAATCCATATACATCTTTTTCCTTTTGCATCTGCTTACTTATCAATCTAACATTATATACTATTTTCATCGTGGGAATATCTAAATCAAGAAGTTTATAAAATTTTACTTTTCCATCCAGCATATTATAGTTCCTTTACATAATATGAAATTTATTTACAATATATAAAAATATAATTCCAACCACGATTATCGTAATAAGTATTCCAATTATAATTCCTATTGACATTTATAATTCCTTTATTTTCTAATAGTCCAAAAATCATTTGCTAATATTTCTAAATATTTAAAAGGTATAACAAAATATCCTTGCTGACCCCAACCTATTCCCCAACTATTTCTACATAAGAACTGTTGTTTCTTTTTATCATATCCTACTGCCATAACTGCATGTGCTCCTATCGATTTTTCTCCCATCCATAACAAATGTTTTATCCAACCTATAAATCCGCTATCAGGCATTTTTACTATACCTTCTACTTTCGTTTTATAAGAATTAAAACTTTCCCATAATCCCATACCAAAAACAAAAGGATACCCATCTGCTAAACATATCAACATCTCGTTGAGAGTTCTGATACTATAATAAGAAATAATTTTATGTGTTTTTCCTTGTTCGTAGCAAATTTCGGGAGGTTTTACTGTAAATTGAGAAACATTATATTCCCATAAACTTTCTTCACAATATCCTGTATCCGCTAATGCTTTGATACCATCTCGGATTGTAAGTCCTGAATCTTCGTTCACAGTTCCTTCTATTACTCTGGCATTATAATACAAATATAATCTACTTATGTTTTCATAATCTTGTCCTAATTTATTATGTAAAAGTTCTACATTACCAGCTAAAGCATTTGCTACACATGACCCTATACCATCTTGGTCTTCGACATAGGAACATAAAGGTCTTAAATCTACTTTTTCTGGAACACTAATCTCGGAAGGTTTAATTGTTTTATATAAATAATCTCGTTCATCTCTTTTATCTTTCTTCCAACCAAAATTTCTTATTTCTATATTTCTCATAAAAATTCCTTTCGACTTACACTATAAGTATACCATAAAAATGCTCTATTGTCAAGGTTTTGTTAGAAATAAAAAGTTAGTCAAAAGTTTGTTATTATCTCTATTAATAATAATCTTATCACTATATCTGATAATAAAGTCTACAACACGCCACATAATCTTTTTATTACTATCTATTAAAATGATACCGCACGTCGCTTAATTATTTTATTACTATTAGGTCTACCGACCTCTTTTTACACTCATACCCTTTTATATCATTAGATACAATTAGTATCATTAAAGAATAATTTTAGTATTTACTACTAAAGTAGTAAATACTAAAGAAGTTTGCTCTAACCGAGCCAAACTTCTAAACTTCTTTAGAACTATCGTTCTAATATAAAAAACTAATAACTACTATGCTAAAAACTACGAGAGGTAGTTATAAATCTTTCCGACCAACTTTTGAGTTTTCCTAACGGAGTAATAAAAGAATTATTCAAATACTAACCAATTACCAATAATTACTATTTCAGTAATTAAACAATATTGCTAATTTACCGAAACAAACCTGTCATAAATACTATATGCTTTTTGTTACAAGAACCGTTTAAGATTTAGGAGCTTTAAGTGCTAAAAGTAAAATGGTTAAAACGCCTATTCTGGCTCTTCAAAAACAGCGTAGGATTAGCTCTGCTGAACTTTACCCCCATATTTGAATCTCTATGTTCACTAACAAAGTAATAGCTAAAAACCGTTCTAATAGAAGAATCACTATATAAGAATAAAATCGTTTATATTAAGAAATAGTAATAAAAGAATATTCTGGTAGGTTAGACCGTATTTTGGGTATCCAGCATAATGTTTTTATTACTTTTAAGAAGAACCGAAGGTTCTGATGGGGGTTTCGAAGCGTTTGGAGTGGGCTTCGAGGGCTTTCATAGCCCTTCCGAAGCTTCTGATAGGGTGGGGTTTCGTTTGTGCTTAAATCTAACTTTTGCTAATCTTAACCCCTGCCCTTGTTTTGTTATAACTCATTGATACATAACGATAATGATATACTCATAATCTATTATTATGAGTAGATAATCTCGATATAAGCAAGGATTTAAAAAAATCCCATTTTTTTCCACTTCGTTATCTTATCTATTTAATTATTATCTGCCTTTACTATTCTTTTAATTTAGTTTTGTATCTACCTTTTTAATCTTGTATTAGCTTGTTAAGATTTATTATAATAATCTTATTATGTCTTTAGCATAAAATAATTGGCTTTCGTATAGACGTATCTCTTAACATTTTTTTGTATGATGTATTGGCTCGGTTTTATCTAACTTTCGATTTTACGTTCTCTTAACTTTTAGGACAGGCGTTGACTGATGTATGTTATTCTGTCTTTTAGTATCTCTTAACGATTTATTATTAGCTCGATATTTTCTTGCTTTTATTTAATTATTTTATTACTTGTTAAGATAGTCAAAATTAAGATTTTGTCTATTGACAAAGTTATAGTATAGTGTATACTTGTATTATCAGACAAGAGAATAACATAAATGAAAGGCTACTAAAATGTATAAAATATTTATACCTACAAGTAAAAGACAGGCAACGTCAAGAGGATATTGGTTATCTGATAGCGGTAAACTATGCAAGGATTTTATCCGTTATGAAAACGTCAATACTATTAGCAATAAGTATTTGGATAGTCTTTTAAAAGATTATAAACAAGAGGCTATCTTTTACGAAGTTATAAACAAGGCAAGCGGTAATTATAATCGGGGAGTATGTTATTATAACAAGGATAAAAAAGACGTAAGCAATAAAAAAAGGCAGATTTTTTGTGATAGTATTTCAGAATTAAAAGAGGGCATACGGAAGTTTAAAAGGCAAGGCATAAATTGTTATACAATAGACAGGATAAAACAAGATTATTATATTCTCTTTACTTGGATAAAAAGACCAGACCATAAAAAAAGGGTAATATATAGGAATAAACTTGTTAAAAAATTATTTACTCATTATGTTAAAAAAGTCAATTACGATAATATTATACCTGTAAAAATTAGAATATCAAAACATTATGGAGGCAATTATAATAGACCATATACGTCTTGGTTAAATAATAATTTAATAGAAAATCACGTGATAATCAATCCCGATGTAATACGTAAAAGACGTATATATGAAGGATATACCATAGACGGATATTATAAAGGCAGACATTTAAAATTAAATCCGCTTGTATTACATAATAATAAAAGAGCAATACGTTTTGTTATACTTCACGAATTAGGACACGCATATTTTAATGTTAAACATATAGAACGGACAAAAAAATCTTATACAATAGAACGAAAAGAACGATTTGCGGACGCATTTGCATTACGTTATTTAAAAGAGGTATAATACAATGAAAAAGTTTAATTATTATAATAATGAATTGATTTTTTGCGGTGCTTCTCACGCTATATGTAAAACTGTTATAAATTACGATATAACAGTAAGAGGCATTATTTTTGATAATGAAAAGATAATCTATTTGCGGATAAACGATTTTTCTTATGCTAATGATTTACAAGCTAAAAAGATAGCGTATCAATTTAAACGTAATTATGAGGACTGTATTAACTATTTAAAAGCAAGTTATAAAGGATTTAAGATATACGATAGTTATACTATAAATAATATACACAAGGATTTAAAAGATTTAATTTTAGCGGTATAACAAGGACAATTAAAATGAAAAACAATATAAAAATATATCATAGTAAAGCACTTGACAGAATTAACAGTCAATTAGAGGACTTATTTTATCAAAAACATATTGAACGTCAAGAGATAAAAAGACAAAAGCAAGCATTACAAGGTAATTATCATAATTATGGTAATGGCTTGTTAAGAGTAATAAAAATTAGTGATAATGCTTCATTACAGGCACGAAGTCAAGGGCAGACATATAATACCATTAACCGAATTGAGCTTGACATAAAAAAGGATATACTAAAATGAGATACCATAGAGAAGTATATATTCCTATTTCAGATATAAAAAGACTTGCCTCTTTAACGGAGTATTTAAACACGTTAAAATGGACATATTCGGCTCATAGTCTTGACAATTTAAAGTATAGAATGATAAGACAAGAGGATATATTATTATATATAAGAGATTTAAAATTAAAAGATACAGATATTTTTGAATATTATACAGACTATAAAAATAATATAATAAAACTATGCTATCGTATATCTTATAGTCAAGGGCAGGATATTATACTTGTTATATCAGATACAAAAAGTATTATAACTATATATTTAAATGATAAAAACGATAATCATATAACATTAAAAAGAAGTTTATATATACAAAAAGAGGTATAATACAATGATTATACATAATTTAAAAATAGGTAATAGAAAAATATCAATAGAGAATATATTATACTTGCATTATTATAATATGAAATATAGAGTATCATTATCATATAAAATTAACTTTTATGATTATGTATATCGAAAAAAAGATTTTAAAACTTTACAAGGGACATTTAAGTATATCAGAAAAAATTTATATGTTAGGAATTAAAAAATTAAGATATTTATACTTGACAGATTTAAAATATATGATATACTTATTATTGTAAACGAAATAAAATTATAAAATATAAATTGAAAGGAAGTGATAAAAATGAGAGCAATTAAAAAGAATATGAAAGACCAGATTTTAACACAAGATAATAAAATTTTATATTGTAGAGAATGTAGTGCAGAATATAGCGGAAACTCTGGCGATTATTGGAATATGCCCGAAAATCATATTTTTAAATGTTGCGATATTGAAATGGAACTTGTAGAAAAAATAATATCAGTAAAATATATATAAAATAATGCGGTTGCCTGTTATCCGTTGAAATAGGTAAAAAGAAAAGAGGGTATTAAAATGTTATATAAAGCGAAAAAAAATTGCGACGAAGGAGTTTTTAAATGTAAAAATATTGGGGATAGTATTCCGCTTGGTTATGAAAAAGTCAATAGTTTTTTTGTAGATAATAGCGGAATGGGAACGGATAGCGAAATGGCGTTGACCGCAGGGAGGTTTTTATCACAAGTAAAAGAGGGGTTATATTATGGTATTACAAGTATAGGACAGTTTCAAGTATATATTGGCGAATTTAAAAAGATAAACAAAACACGTAAAGAATTATATACAGAAAAAGGGATTTTATCCTCTAAACTTGTGAAAAATAATACAAGATTGACGGAATATATAGACGGACATAAAACTTTACGATTACATCAGACGGATATAATCACGTGGCAAGGGGATAAAATTATTTTAAATACAGGCGGTTGGGATACCTTAACGACAAGGGCAAGATTTAACGAATTTTTAGGGCAAGATATTATGGTTTACAGAAAAAACGGAAAAACTTGGGTATATGATAAACGAAACGGCGATATTACTTTGGAATTTACGGACGGAATGGAATTATAAGCGTAAAATATCCTCTTGACGTTGCAATATGAGGCATTAAAAAGTAAAAGAAATATAATACCATTAACCGATTTAAAAGTAAAAACAAAAAACGAAAGTGAGGATTTTATGTATAAGATTATAAGATTTTATTTTAATGGTAGAAAAAAATTTATTAAAATAGTATCATCTCTTGAAATAGCACAATTACATTGTAAGGATAAAAGGACTCTAAAAAGCGGTATTTATTTCGACGGATATATAAAAGTTTAACTAACAAAAAAGGCGGTGTAATATGAAAAATAAAAAATTAGTTGAAATGATTATGGCTTATGAAGGCGGAGAATTAAAGACAGAGGACACGTTAAAACTTTTTGCGGATTTGATAAGGACAGGACAGGCATTTCAATTACAAGGACATTATGGGAGAATGGCAAGCGGTTTAATTGAGCAAGGCTATATATCAGATAAAGGTAAAATTTTAAAAGACCTATAAAAGAGGCATTTATGTATAGATTATGCTATATATTAAAAATTGACGGAAGTATTAAAAGTAAAAACTCGGACAATGCCGATGAATTGACAGAATTTTTATTGTCTATTATAGACGAAGTTAAGGCATATAAAATTATTAACAAGATAACAGGCGAAATTATAGATAAAAAATTAGAATGAGAGGTTAAAAATGAAACAAAATATTGTATATCTTTTTGATTTAAAAAAATCTTGTAAAACTTGTCGATATTGGCAGAATATAACTTCCGAAAAATACAGTTGCAAAAATTGGAAGTTAAAAGAATAAAAAAGTGAGGTTGTTATGATAAAATTATTTATATCAATTTTATTTATAGGTTTATCATTATCAGTATTTGCTATGTATTTGGCTTTTATGTATAATTTACTTTTTCAATTAGCAGGTTTTTAAGACTTGTTAAGAGTAATAAAAAGTATCTCTAATTTAACGCAGGTTAAGACTTCTAAAGGCAAGACATAACAGAGTATTAACCGATTTAAGAATGAAAGGCATAAATGAATAATCAATATAAATATGGCGATTGTATTCCTATTAGCGAAAATGCGTATATACAATTAAAACGCAAAGGGTATAATCCTGTATTAGTTGCTGGATATATTATACCTAACGATGAGGATTTTTATTATGAATATAATTCATCAGCAAAAAATTGTAAAATAGACCATACTTGGATAATATGTGGTAAGCATTTAATAGATTTAACAAAAAATCAGTTTAATATATATCAAGGTATATATAAATATCAACGATTATATTATTATAAAATATCAAATAACGGACAAAAAATAATTATCAGAAAATCATTAAAAGAAATTATGAAAATTAAGATATAAAAATGTATAGAATAGACGAAATATAATATTATTATAATGCCTTTACATAAGCGAAAAGTTTATATCTATATTATCATTATTTGGCAAGATTTAAGGATATATTATCAGAATATAAAGCAATAGAGGACTAATACAATGAATAAAAGTATAAAAATGGCAATACACGAAGTCAATACAAAGGTAATTCCAAAAATCCCTATTAAAAAATACAAAGTAATTCCTATATATCGCAAAACCGATTATCTTGGTTATTATGTAAACGAAAGCGTATTTGATATTATGCCTATAATAAAGTTAAATATTACACAAATAAAAATATCAGATTTTGAATATCCTAATATTGGACTATATCAGATAATTTTATCTACAATTTTACACGAACTTGGACACGCATTACAAGAATTAAATAATAAATGGTGCGATGAAGACGAAGCGGAAGATTTTGCGTATCAATATTGTAAATTAGGTATAATAAAAAGGATATAATATAATGAATATAAAAACATATCCTATAACATTACAGATACCCGATTGGCGATTAGATTTATTATATAAAAAAGATACTGATATATTAAAAGACTATCCGTTAAAATTATCTTATGTTAAAAAATATCACAATACAGAGTGTTATGCTTATGCTTTAAAAAATAGATATATATTTGGATTAGAAGAAGCATACGAAATATTAAAAGAGCAATATAGACCTATATCAAAGGAAAATATACAAAAAGGCGATATAATCACATATCATAATAATAAAAATATAAATGCTGATACAATAGAGCATTTCGCTATTATATCACAAATTTTTAAAACTAATAAAAATACATACATTAAAATAAAAAGTAAATGGGGTATATGCGGTATATATGAAGGCAGTTATGATATATTACCCGAATTTTACGGAACGTATTTTTGTATTTGGCAAAAGA
>Ga0209520_10001037_pt1 | contig 15667 bp, 15 predicted proteins | sample Rifsed16ft1_FD_184009 | JGI IMG/M metagenome (GOLD analysis project Ga0209520, IMG submission 184009) | Soil microbial communities from Rifle, Colorado, USA - sediment 16ft 1 (version 2) | ecosystem: Environmental > Terrestrial > Deep subsurface > Rock core/Sediment | place: Rifle, Colorado...
TATTCCTATTATATCAGATACAACGGCTTCTCCTATTACGATAGGCATTCCTGAGGAAGTAGTGGCTTCAATAATTAGGTCTGAAGGAGGAGTAAGGGTTGGAGAAGTAGTATCGCTAATAGTTACGACCTGAGTATCTGTTACAATATTTCCAGATGTATCAACTCCAGTCCAAGTAACTGTAGTCATTCCTATTGGAAAAGAATCAGGAGCATCGTTTGCATAAGACTCTACACCAATAATATCATAAACCCAAGGCAAATCTAAATCTACAATATTTGCGTCAGGATCAGTTGCTTCAAGTAAGATATCATTGGGCGCTCTAATTTGTGGAGAAGTTGTATCAACTACTGTGACTGTTTGTTCTGCAGATACAAAATTACCAATTTTATCTGTTGCAGTCCATGTTACAACTGTTATCCCAAATGGAAATGCGTCAGGAGAATTATTTGTAATTGTAGATATTCCAGTTACATCTTCAGCTGTTGCATTACCTAAGGCAACAATGTTGTTATCAATACTAGTAGCTTCAATTGTAATATCTTCTGGAATAATCAAAGTCGGAGAAGTTGTATCAATTACAGTTACTGATTGAGTTACAGTAGCAGAGTTACCAGCTGGATCTTGAACAAACCAAGTAACTATAGTTTCACCAAATGGGAAAACTTGTGGTGCATTATTTGAAATTATTACATTTTGTACATCTGTGACAAGTGGTGCTACAAGATCAATAACATTTTCATTTAATGATGTAGCCTCAAAGATGATATCTGAAGGTGGAGAAATCACTGGTATCGTTTTATCAACAACACTTACTAATTGTTGTCCACTTGCAACGTTTCCAGATGAATCAGCTGCAGTCCAAGTGACAGTTGTATTTCCAATGCTAAAGAATTGGGGAGCATCATTTGTAATTGATATTATTTTTCCATTATCAATTACTGCTGCCTCTCCAAGATAGATATCATTTTTATCAAAACTTGTCGCCTCAACAATAATATCTTCTGGCACTAATATGGTAGGGGGTTTTGTGTCAACTACAATTATTTTTTGTATTACACTAACAGAATTTGTTGCAACATCAGTTGCAGTCCAAGTAACTAAAGTTTCTCCTAGTGGAAAAACCTCAGGTGCATCATTTGTAATTGATATGACACCAACAGCATCTGTAGCAATAGGAGATTCCAATTCGATTAGATTTGCTTCAGTGGTTTGTGCTTGAATAGTGATTTCTGGTAAAGCCGTGATAGTTGGAGGTATAGTATCTACAACCCTAATTTCCTGTGTGGCTATACCCATATTTCCTGCACCATCAATTGCAGTCCAGATAATAGTGGTAGTTCCTAATGGAAATTGCGCAGGCGCATTACTAGAAAGTGATTTAATTCCACTTGCATCTGTGGCCATTGCTTGTCCAACAGAAACAGGTGTAAGACCACCTGTGGCCTCAATAAACAAACCATTTGGTGGAGTAATGACTGGTTTTGTCAGATCTCCTGGGACTGGATTAACTGGGTTCAGTGTTTGGGTTTGTACTTCTGAGGTAGTTTTTTCTGTTGAGGAATATGTTTGAACAATACTAGATACTATTGGAGAGCCAAACTTTTGAATTCTGTGACCGTTTGAATCAACTACAAACAAGTAACCATTTTTATCTAATGCAATATCTTTTGGCGTTTTAAATTGACCATTTGCAATTCCCATGCTTCCCCAACTAGTCAACGTTGTTCCTTCTTGTGATAATAGTAATATTCTGTTGTTGCCTGTGTCTACTGCGTAAAGATTACCAGAAGGATCAGTTACCATCCCTTGTGGCATAATTGAAAAACCTGCAAAGTTTGGTCCAAAGCTTTGGGAATAAACGCCCTTTGAATCAAATTTTAAAATTTTATTTTTTCCTGGATCAGAAATGAAAATATTTTCTTTATTGTCAATTGTAATACCTATAGGGGAAACAAACTTGCCATCTCCAGTTCCACTTTCTCCAAATTCAGAAATAAATTCACCATTAGGGGTAAATTTTTGAATTCGTTGATTTCCTGTATCAACTACATAAATTTCTCCATCAGGACTAACTGCAATTCCGTTAGGAAGTAAAAATTGGCCTTGTTCTTTTCCTTCAGCACCCCACTTTGAAAGAAATTTTCCATTTAGATCAAATTTCTGAACATTATGTAATTGAGTGTCTACAACAAATACAGTTCCATTAAATACTGCAATTCCTGCTGGAGAGTGAAATTGTCCTGAGCCTGTGCCACTACTGCCCCAAGCTTTCAAGAATTCCCCATCATTGTTAAATTTTTGAACTCTCATATTCCCAAGATCAGTCACATACACATTTCCTAAATCATCAATGGCTATATTTTGCGGAAATGAAAAAAATCCAGATTTACCAATTCCTGATTCTCCCCATGCTAAGATAAAGGGGTGGCTAGAACTAGTATTTGCCATGGCAAATGGCATAGGGATAGCTGTACCAATAATCATAAAAATTACCACTAGTGATATTACTGCTTTCAACAATGAGGGAATTCCGATATCTGAAAAAGATCTCAGGAGTTAGGATTTGTTGTAGTTTTAGTCAATTTGGGTAAATTAGAATGGCTTGTTTACCTCACGTGTAAAAACATAGCTAGCCAGGCCAATCATAGCCACAACAAAGGCGGCAATAATTCCAATGCTTAGGAAGCTGTTTACTCCTTCATTTACCCCAGTCATCATACCTCGAACTAAAAGGACTGTATAGGTTACTGGATTAAGTCTAGCAGCGAATCCCAGCCATTCTGGTAATAGTTCCAATGGGAATAAAGCAGGACTGAGCATAAAGAGAGGCATACCAAGAAAATTGATTATCCCCCAAAAGGTTTCTTGAGATTTTGCAGTAGCAGCTACCATTACTGAAATTCCAGAAAAACCCAACGAAAATAATATTACAATTGCCATGATTGGTGCAATCAAGAGAGGATTAGGAAAGCTTACGCCAATTGCAAGTGCAATTCCTAGGATAAGTGTTGCTTGAAGTGCGGCAATTAATGATATTGCAAGCATTTTTCCTAGTGCTATAGAAGACCTTGAAATTGGGGAGGTCAAAGCTTTATTCATAAATCCATACCGTCTATCCCACAATGTGTTAACACCACCGAAAATACTTGTGAAAATTGCAGTGAGTATTATAACACCAGGTGTCATAAATTCAATATACTCTCCTTCAAATCCAACTGATTGAATTAACGGTTGTGTACCTGCAAAGGTGTTACCAATTACTATAATCCATACAGCAGGTTGAATTAATCTAATTAATACACCACTTCTTGATTTGCGATATCTTTTCATTTCTCGCCAAAAGATTGTGTAAGTATCAGATGCAATCATGCTCTTAACCTCTTCATCTTTGCATGTTCTCTTCTTTTGTTGAAATTTTCTGTCTCATCTCTAAGTTCGCGTCCAGTGTAGGAGATAAAAACATCATCAAGAGTTGGTTGAGTAAGTGAGATAGAATTTATTTTTATTCCAAAACTTGATGATAGTTGAAAAATTATAGGAATTACTTCTGTTCCTTTTGATGAAAATACAGTAATTCCTTCTCCATTAGTTGTAATGTCCTTAACGTATTCAATTTCCTTAATTTTTGAAATTAGATTAGATTTTTTTTCCCCATTGTTACTGATTGTAAATGTAATAACTTCGTTGCCCAATGCATTTTTCATAGTTTGAGGGGAATCAATTGCTTGAATTTGTCCATAATCTATTATCCCAATTCTGTCACAAAGATTATCTGCTTCTTCCATGTAGTGAGTACTCAAAAAAATCGACATTCCAAATTTTTCATGGATCTTTTTAAGATACTCCCAAATTTTCCGTCTAGTTTGAATATCTAGTCCAACAGTTGGCTCATCCAGAAACAAGACTTTGGGTTGATGTAATAGGCCTCCAGCAAGATCAAGTCTTTTTCGCATTCCACCAGAATAAGTAATTACAGGCTCGTTTTGCTTATCAGTAAGTTCAATTAATTCTAAGATTTCATCGATTCTCTTTTTGACAAGATTTTTTGGTATATGGTTTAACCTTGCTTGTAAGATTAGATTTTCTCTACCAGTAAGATACTCGTCAACAGAGATTTCCTGTTGAACATATCCAATGTTTTGTCGTACTTGTTTGGCTTGAGATACTACGTCATAACCTGCAACCAATGCTTTTCCCGAAGTAGGTTTTAGGAGTGTAGTAAGAATCATCATAGTAGTGCTTTTGCCTGCACCGTTTGGTCCCAAAAATCCGAATATCTCTCCCTCTTTAACTTCAAGTGAAATGTTTTCTACAGCCTTTATTTTCCCAAATTCCTTTGAGAGTGAGTTTATCTCAATTGCATTCAATAATTGAAATCCTATATGCAATTATAAATTGCTAACACCCACAAACTCAAATTTTTAGGCGATTTTGAATAGTTGGATTGTGATCTCCAAAAAATATTTTACTAAATTATTTTTTTTCTATGAAGGGTCTTTGTCAGGATTGTTATTCTGCAAATGTTGAAATCCTTCTAAATGATGAAAAATCTATCTGTCAAATTAATGAAATAAAAAAAATCAAAATTAATTGGGTTTTTAATCTAATTTTTTGTATTGATCTTTTGTCATTTTTAGGATGACCTTTTCCCCTATTCCCCAAATTTCAGATTTGGATAGAATCTTTGAATGCATCAGTCCATCAGTAATCTCAATTGATTCTAATTCTTTTGTGTCTGGATTTCTATGTAGTCTTTTAACTTTACCAATTTTATGGCCATCAATATCGACAACTTGAGAATCTGCTCTTACTGGTGGGATATTTAGTAATAGTGATTCTTTTGTGAATTTGTCAATGTAATCATTTGTCAAATAGTAGTTTTTACGAAAACCTTCATGGATAGTTACTCCAGATACTGTAAGAGTTTCTGAATTGATGTGAATGTGTTTAACCTTTCCATATTGGATACCTTCTCTATCTACTACCTTTTTTCCTGTAAATTTATCAGCTGTAGTTAGATTTTGCGGTATTTCTTCGAGTTTGGTTGACATGCGGGTAAATGATGAGGTTTCCTTATGGCATCAGATATCAGAATTTCCTATCAAATAGGTTAAATTCCTTGACTATAGAATTTACTCGTGAAATACAAGAATAATCAAGTCTTCAAAGCCATACTTACTACCAAAGGACGAAAAACTGGCAGAGAACATTCTGTGTGGCTTCGTGCCGTATTATATGAGGATAAGATTTACTTTTCTCGTCACAAGCTCGATGGTGACTGGCTAAAAAATGCCGTTTCTAATCCAGACGTTAAAGTAAAGTTTGATGATTCAAGTTTTTCAGGTAGGGCAACTTTAGTATCCGATAAGCACCTAGCAGAAAAAATTTCTGAACTAAAATATCCAGGAGAAGAACGTGCAAAGGAAAATAGAATTGTTCTTGAAGTAATGTTAAACTAGATTATTCCGGACAACCGTCTTCATCGTTGACGCCATCAAAGTCTTCTTGTTCTGATGGACATGAATCAAAGTCATTTGCAATACCATCTAGGTCATCATCATGTTTGTATCTTGATTGTTCAGGGTTATTATCTGGACAGCCATCTGTATCATTATACTTGTTCCATGTTTCAGGCTCCAGTGGACATGAATCAACATTGTTTGGAATTCCATCCCCATCAGAATCAGATGCTCTTCCTTCAAAGCTAGATGCAGAATCTGGGCAGCCGTCCCAATCATAAAACCTGTTAAATGTTTCAGGAGAGTCTGGGCAAACATCGCTTACATCTGGAATTCCATCACCATCTGCATCTGGTAATTTTACTGTAGAATCAGGGCAACCGTCATCATCAAGAAAACCATTGAAAATTTCTGGCTCCAACGGACAAGCATCGATTGGATCTGCAAGACCATCGTTATCAGAATCAATTGCTGTGAAAAGATCTTCTATTGTATCAGGACAACCATCTTCATCTAAGTATCTATTGTAAGTTTCAGATTGCAATGGACAAGCATCTATTGCATCAGGTAAACCATCACGATCAGTGTCTCTTAATGGAATGTAATCATCAGGACATCCATCAGTATCTAAAATTCCATTAAATGTTTCAGGGCTTGTTGGACAATTATCTTTTGTATCTGGTAATCCATCACCGTCAGAATCAAATATTGGCCTGTCAGTAGTTATTCCGTCAGGACAGCCATCTGTATCATCAATCATATTGTAAGTTTCAGGGTCTAAAGGACATGCATCAAGTGTATCAAAAATCCCATCTAAATCGGCATCAATTGCGTGCGTATAAGGAGCGATATCAGGACAACCGTCGGTGTCTTCAAATTTATTCCAAGTTTCTGGTTCATTTGGACAAGAGTCTTCACTGTTTAGAATTCCATCTTTATCAGAGTCTTGCAAGTTAGGAAAACTAGGTATTGCATCTGGACAGCCATCAATATCATAATAGTTGTTATGTGTTTCTTTAAGGGTTGGACAATAATCCAAGTCATCTGGTACACCATCACCGTCTGCATCTGGGAATTTTGCTAAAGAGTCAGGACAACCATCGTCATCTTGAAATCCATTAAACGTTTCTGCTTCCAATGGACAAACATCGATTGTATCTGCAAGACCATCGTTATCAGAATCTATCACTACAGCGGATTCAGATATAGAATCAGGACAACCATCTTCATCTAAGTATCTATTGTAAGTTTCAGATTGCAATGGACAAGCATCTATTGCATCAGGTAAACCATCACGATCAGTGTCTCTTAATGGAATGTAATCATCAGGACATCCATCAGTATCTAAAATTCCATTAAATGTTTCAGGGATTGTGGGACAATTATCAGCATTATCGGTAAAGCCATCACCGTCACTATCAGGGGTTCCTCTTTCTGCCTCGTCAGGGGAAATATCAGGACAACCATCATCGTCTTGATATTTGTTATAATTTTCACGAAGGTCTGGGCATTTGTCAATATGATCCTCTATACCATCAAAGTCTTCATCATACCACGGGACAAAATTCGATGGACATCCATCAATTGTTCCTTGATAATCTTCCTGAAGTTTTGGACAAGAGTCTTCGTCATCAGGAACTCCATCTCTATCAAAGTCTGTAGCTGAAAAACTAGCAATAGGGGAAGACACGAATAGTATCAAAAATAGCAAAGATATTGTAAATATTCCTCGATACAACTTATAGTATGGCAGATTTTTTTGGTTTTTAACCGTTACTCTTCTTACCTTTTGAGGTAACTAGCAAATCTAGACGACATATTCTAGGTTTGAATACTATAGTAAAGTGGGAAAAACAGAGAAAATTATATCAAGGTTTGGAGCGCTAATTATCTGGGCAACCGTCCTGATCTCTATCCCCATCATAGTCTTCTGGAGATAAGATACAGGAATCCTCATCATCGATTATTCCATCTTGATCCTGATCGTGGATTTGGCGTGCTTGATCTGGAATTTGATCAGGGCATCCATCTAGATCTTTATACTTATTCCAGGTTTCAGGTTCTGCTACACATTGGTCTTTTGAATCAGGGTATCCATCTTTATCTACATCTGATGTTGCTGGGCCAGAACTTGGTGGAGGAATAATATCAGGACATCCATCGTGGTCTAGATAACCATTTCTGGTTTCAGGAATTGATGGACATTGATCTTTAGTATCAAAGATTCCATCACCGTCAAGGTCATTGGTTGTAAATTCTACACCTTTTCCACCTGGTGGTGAATCAGAACAACCGTCATCGTCTTGATATTTGTTATAATTTTCACGTACATCTGGACATGCATCTATTGCATCAGGAATACCATCACGATCGGTATCTCTTAATGGAATGTAATCATCAGGACATCCATCTAGGTCTAAAACTCCATTAAATGTTTCAGGTTGACTTGGACATGAATCTATTCTGTCAGGAATTCCATCTCCGTCTCTATCTGGAGCGCCTTGAGATATGCCACCTGCAGAATCAGGACAGCCATCATCGTCTTGGAATTTGTTATAGGTTTCGGCGATATATGGACAAACATCAATTAGGTCAGGAATTCCATCATAGTCTCTATCTCCACTGGATTCTAATTCAGCAAAGTCTGGACATCCATCGTCATCTTCAAATTTGTTATATCTTTCACGTTCGGTCGGACATTGATCTTCAGTATCATAAATTCCATCAGCATCTGTATCTGCTGGTCCTACAGTATTTTCTGCACCTGGTACATCAGGACATCCATCCCAATCTAAATAATTGTTAAATGTTTCACGCTCGCTTATGCATTGATCCCATCTGTCTTCAATTCCATCACCGTCAGAATCAGGAAATGAAAAAAGTGATGAAGTGCTAGTAACTAAATCAGGACAACCATCTGTGTCTTGATATTGATTGTAAGTTTCACGTACATCTGGACACTCATCATTTGAATCTGGAATTCCATCTCTGTCAGTGTCAATTAGATTTGTAAATTTATCAGGACAGCCATCATTATCATAATAATTATTGAGGGTTTCAGGTTGACTTGGACATGAATCAATTCCATCTGGGATTCCATCACCATCAGAGTCTGGAGTGCCTTTAGCTGCGCCACCTGCAGAATCAGGACAGCCATCATCGTCTTGGAATTTGTTATAGTTTTCTGGAACTATTGGGCAGTTATCATTGGAATCAATTATTCCATCATAATCAGAATCTGCAATAGAACCACCAGGAGCTACATCTGGACAACCATCTGCATCATTGTACTTGTTCCTAGTTTCGCGGTCAGTTGGACACAAGTCTTCTCCATCATAAATTCCATCAAAGTCAGAATCTACAGGAGACCCAGTACTTTCTGCACCTGGTACATCAGGACATCCATCCCAATCTAAATAATTGTTAAATGTTTCACGCTCGCTTATGCATTGATCCCATCTGTCTTCAATTCCATCACCGTCAGAATCAGGAAATGAAAAAAGTGATGAAGTGCTAGTAACTAAATCAGGACAACCATCTGTGTCTTGATATTGATTGTAAGTTTCACGTACATCTGGACACTCATCATTTGAATCTGGAATTCCATCTCTGTCAGTGTCAATTAGATTTGTAAATTTATCAGGACAGCCATCTAGGTCTAAAATTCCATTAAATGTTTCAGGTTGACTTGGACATGAATCTATTCTGTCAGGAATTCCATCTCCGTCTCTATCTGGAGCGCCTTGAGATACACCGCCTGCAGAATCAGGACAGCCATCATCGTCTCGATATTGATTGTAGATTTCAGGAACATTAGGACAAAAATCGTCATGATCTTGTATACCGTCCTGATCCTGATCATGATAAATCTCATGCTCAGAGGGACATCCATCGACTTCATCCTCAAAGTCCTCAGGTAAATTTGGGCAGTAATCTACATTATCAGGTATACTGTCATTATCCTTATCCGTAACACCGTTGTCAGAGTAGGCTGGAATACTACCAATGGTTGTAGTTAAGAGCAGTAAAAACCCTAACAGAATTTTTTTCCTCATTTTTCCCTTAAATTACCCAATTCTCAGGCGGTTAATAAGGCATACGGATATTGTCTAATTGATAACTTGGAAAATTTTTGTTAAAATATCCTTAAAGATCAAATTCGTTCCAGTCATTTCCTCTTTACGATCATTCTCAATTAAAGTCAAATAATATGGATTATAGTACTTGAACCTCTCCTATCCATTTCTTGACCGTTTTCCATTTCAGAAACAATTACAGTAAACGAAATAACATCTCGTTGTTTGCAATCTTCTGCGTTTAGCTTCAAATGAATATCCATTAAATCAAACTCTTCGTTGGGCAGATTAGATTCATCAAAAAAAGCCTTGCCTGTTGATTCAATTCTAAATCGTTGCTCTTTGTGATGAAATCCTAGCTTTGTTTTCCTACTATTACGTCCAGATGCTTTTACATTAACGTCTATTATGCTAGGTTTTGCCACAGTATACTCGGATTTTGAATTAACAAACACACCAATTTGAAATGGTTTTCCTGCAGTTGCCTCTGCCATTTTTTGTACACCATCATTCATTACTACATCTACACCTTTGATTGATTGAGATATTTTAGCAATCCAATCATTGGTTCGCTCTACTATGGCAGCAATTTCTGCCCTTCTTTTTTTGTCTTCATCTGGTGGAAGTTTATAGTAATCAACCCATTCAAGATAATCCCCAGAAATGTCTTTGATAAACGCCATGCAGGTTACTTTGTAATCCTCAACACTGCTTGCCCGTTCTGAACTTTCATCAGAACGTAAGTTATCAAAATCCATTGGCAATGCCATACTTCTCAAAGATAACACATGTACAAAAATCAATCTAGATTTTCATTGCAAACAGACAAGTATCAATGAATATATCTGAGATTTTACATTTTTTGATATGAGCTTTGCGGTAATTACGAAGGATCTTCAAAAAGAATTAAAATCAAATCTTCCACAATTTCGATTTCTTTTAAAAAAAAGTGAGGCAACAGCTTACTCAAAAATTACAGAAGTAGGTTTTGAAGTAGGTAGAAAATACAATATTAAACTGATAGTAAATTTTCCTCATCGTGGAAAAATCAATGATTTTGATTCGTATGGAACTCAAGACCTTAGCATAATTGTTGATCAGACAAAAACAAACTTTCCAATTCAACGAAGTATAATTAAAGCAAAGGCAAAAGAAATGTTTGGTGATGTCAAAGCTGAGGATGCATATATGTATGAAGGAAAAGAAGGAGTTAAGATCTTTTTTGAAAAAGGCAGAATTGACATTCTTCCTCATTCTCTACATATATGGTGTAAATTTTCTGAAAAAGTAACAGAATATTGTAATTGGTTATTAGAAAACGTATATCAATTAAAAAAAGATGTTTCATCTGTACCAAATAGCAAATAAATTATTAATTAAATATTTTTTAATTGTTCTAATATTTGATAAGCTTCCATATTTTCAGGTTCAATGTCAAGGACTTTCTTGCAGCAGTTAATTGCAGTTTCGTATTCTTTTAAAAAAACATGAACGTTTGCCTTTAAAAGAAGTGTTTCTGAATCGAATTTGTAAATTTCTAAAACCCTATCAAAATAATTTAGTGCAGATTTTGCATCTTTTAAAATATAGAAAATACTTCCCATTATGAAAAGAAGATCTGCATCATTAGGATTTTTATTTTCTAAATTTTTTCCAAATTCTACTGCTTCTTTGTATTCACCTTCTTTTACAAGTTTTTTGAGTTTACGTTTGGGATAATTAAATAACTTAACCAATGTTTACCACTGTATTTTTTCGGATTCTAGTTTGAAGATTTTATCCAATCTTCATTATTCCGTTTTTAATTAAATATTGAATTCCCTGAACAAAGTCATTATCAGAGATTTGACCACTAGCCCACCAACCAGCATTATTTTTTATCCATGATGGTATTTCATCTGAGCCAGTACCTGAACCAGGTGTAGTAGCTGGAATTTTCATTATTCCTTGATTAATTAGGTATTGTATTCCCAAGACAAAGTCAGAGTCTTCAATCTGATCATTTGCCCACCAACCAGCACTATTTTTTATCCAATTTGGAATATTGAGACTGGGTCCAGGTGGTAGAGTTATCTTTCCCCCAATTGGAATATCAATTTGAAGAAAATCTGGATTATCTGGAATAACATTTTGAGGGGCCAAACCATGAATCCAAATAACATAATGGGCGGTTCCAGGATTCTCTTTGACAATGGTTGATTTTAGTACCTGACCAGATTCTGAGAATAAGAAATTGCGCCCTTCTTCCTTAGCTAATGATCTTAAAGGAGGGAAAGTCAGTTTTTCATCAACTACAAATATGTCATATTGGACTTGGTTAAGAAATTCAGTTTCATGAAATTTATTCTTAAACTCTATGAACCATTCTATTTCACAGCCAGTTGCAGGGTCTGGGGGACCATATCTGAGGTCAATTAGATATTTGCCATCTTTTGTACTGCGTTTAATGTCTACTAAATCATAATGTTGGGGACATCCAGCCACAACTTGCTCTTGGGTAGTAGCAACTACACTAGTAAATGGGTTGGAATTGACATTTTCTTTATAATCTAATAGCTCAAAGCGATATTCTTGTGGAGCTTTTCCTGTAGAAACCTGAGTCCATGTATTAGCTTTTACAGGAAATGGAAAATCATCCACAACCCAAACTTTACTTACTAAACCACCAGTTTTCCATTGAATACGTACTGTGTCATAGGTACCAGCTGGAACTGAGACGGTCTCCAATGCTGTAGGGATTATTTGTTCGCCCCCAATGTTTGCAATTTTTCCCCAAGACGGTGCAGAAAAAGATTTCTCACCTGAAGTATCTGACCCAGTATTTTTAGTCGCATACGCAGATAACCAAACTACAGAGGATTTGAAGGCACCCCTATAGACACTTAATTCGCTACTACCACCACTTGGTTCAGGAGCAATTTTTCCAAGCTCTATGTTACCTTTCACAATTTTGTTTCCATCATAAACCACGGCCTGAGCAAGCCACTTGTCTTCAGTACCTACTTTGATTGTTCCTTCAATCCATAATTGCATTTCAAATTCACTACATTCTTTGTAATCAACATGACAAATTTCATATTCAAAATAATCTCCCGGTTTTAATCCCTCACCAACATACCAAGTTCCTGGATGATTCACTCCTCCACCTTGATATTGTGCTAACGCTAAAGGCATGGAAACCGAGCCAGAAAATAATACAACTATCAGTGAAAGAGTTAGTAGTAATGCCTTCAAGTATTATTGTTTAGGTTGTTCCTCGTTTAAAAGTTGTTCAAATAAGCAAATATACAGGCATGGTTTTTGATTTATAGAAATGTGCGAATGTGGAAAAGTTCATCTTTTTGAGGTGGAGTTTAAGCTAGCAGGGATGACTGTAGTTCCAACTCACAAAAATTGTGGTGACCCATTGAATGAAAAACAGGCAGACAATTTTCAAAAAGACCTAGTCAAATCCTGGGGATTTGACGAAGAAGAATAGTATTAGGAATTTTAAAAAATAAAAGAAAAGATTGTTTTTTTTATAATTGTGATACAGCCTCTTTACAGACGTCTGTTTTACATCTGCAATCTTGGCTACAAATACAATGACCCTGCATTGCACAATCACATTGGAAATCAGGATCGCCGGATTCAGCTTCGCATCCACATGCTTGATCTACCATATACTTGATAGCATATTCCCAGTTTTAAAAGTTTATCAAAAAATACGAACGGAAGAATCAACCATTTAGGATTGAAAGTAAATCATTTGTAGTTTTATGAAGAAGGCTTGATTGTAGTTCAAGTTTAGTCATATCATTTTCCACATCAAATGCTACCTTCAATACATGAATTAATTCTGGTTTTCTGTGAAGAGTATCTTTTATTTTGATAAAGTTGTTTCTGTTAATATAACCCAAATAAAAGTAGCAATCAGAGATTAGAGAGTTTTTCACAAAATAATCATGTTTTTTTTGAATTATTTTTGAATGTCCATTATCTTCAACCATATCTGAAAAGCCCATTGTTGATTTGCACATTCGTAGAAGTTGAGAAGGCGTGGCACGTTCAATACCTATAGACTCGTTAACTTGAGAAAATTTTTCGTTAATTTTGTTTTTTTCAAATGATCTAATCTGTTCTAACATGTGTGAAGGACTAGGTCGTTTATGATTTGCCAACACTATTGCATCTGCAATATAGTATGCAGCACATTTTAACCATGAGGATGCAAATGGATCAGAGTTTTTGATGCAATCTTTAGTTTTTGTGACACAAACTGCTGCATCAACTAGACAACTTTTTGAATACGCATTGAAAAATTTTTCTCTCTTGGCTGAAATTTGAGAAAGAAAAATTCTGAGTTCCCATTTTTCATCCCAGATTATTTGCATATTGCTATACTGTATTAGAACATCTGGATTGGTTTCTTTTAAGGAACCATGATGTATTCTTACTGTTTCATTATCAAAATCAATTATAGAGTCATTTTCATTTTTATCATCGAAAACTGTTATGTCATATTCACAACAATCAAAACTTTTTTCGTTATTTCTACATCCACCCAATGCTACTGGAAAATCAGTTAGAGAAAGTTTTTCTAATAATTTTTTTATGTTCATAATGAAACTAGTGGTTAAATTTTCTATAAAGTATCCAACTGAGATAGTTTTACCAAAGTATGTAATTCAAAACATTCCTTTAAATTGCGATTTGTTTTGGTTTTTACCGAGCTCCTGTGGTGTAGTCCGGCTAAGCATACTGCCCTCTCAAGGCAGTGATCTCGGGTTCAAATCCCGACGGGAGCATTTTATTTTTGGGAATATAGTTAGGACATTAGATCTTGCACTATTCCTTTCTAATTATAGCCTAGGAATCAGCAGAATTATTCAACAAATCGTTATTAGAGAATTTGAATAAAAGAAGATGATTAAACATGTATGATACGAAAGAACATTGGGAAAATGTTTGGACTAGGAAAAAATCTAACGAAGTTAGTTGGTATCAACAAGATCCAAAGACATCGATTGATCTGATATTGTCAACCAATCCTAGTAAGGATGCTGGAATTATTGATGTGGGTGGTGGCGATTCAAACCTTGTGGACAAATTACTTGATCTTGGTTTTAAGAACATAACAGTACTTGACATTTCTGCAAAAGCACTGAAAAGAGCAAAAGAAAGACTCGGAGAGAAGGCTAAAAGAGTGAAATGGATTGAGTGCAACATAAGAGAATTTGATACCAACGACAGGTATGATATCTGGCATGATCGAGCATTACTTCATTTTCTAACCTCTGAAGAAGATCTTAAAAATTATGTAGATTTAACCAGAAAACACGTAAAGGAAAGCGGCTATCTGATTCTCTCCACTTTTTCTACAAACGGCCCAATGATGTGTAGCGGGCTTGATACCAGACAATATTCCGAGGAATCTATGAAAAAATTATTTTCAAATGGATTTGAACATGTCAAAAGTTTTGAAGAAGAACACAAAACACCATTTGGAGTTGGCCAGATTTTTATTTACACTGTATTTAGAAAAAAATAGAAAAAATCTAGTAACAAATGTCAAAGAAAGCAATCCAGAATACCAATATGACTTAAAATAAACAAATCCGCAATTTCAGACATGAATATAGCCCAAAAATACGGAAGCGAACGTCTAGGTTACATTTTTGCAATCTTGGCTGCCATAATGTTTGGCTCCGTATCTACACTGGCAAAACCGCTAGTGTCTACTGTAAATCCACTATTGTTATCTTCTATGATTTACCTGATTGCTGCTGCAACACTAACACCCCTTGCACACAAGCAATCGTTTCCAGCTGGCAAGAAAAATTATCTTTTGATACTTGCAATATCATTATGTGGCGCAACAATCGCGCCCAGTCTGTTTTTTGTAGGGCTAACACATGCGTCTGCTTCAGATGCTGCACTGATAGCAAACGGCGAGGTGTTTTTTTCGGTTTTGCTTGCAATTGCATTTTTTAAAGAAAGACTGGGAAAAATCGGTTATCTGGCAACGGCTCTGATTTTAGCAGGAATGATCATAGTCACAACTGATCTGAATTTTTCAGATTTTTCCTTACAGCAAATTCACTATCAGGATATGCTGCTGATTTTGTCAATGTTGTTCTGGGGAATAGA
>Ga0209520_10001039_pt1 | contig 15655 bp, 15 predicted proteins | sample Rifsed16ft1_FD_184009 | JGI IMG/M metagenome (GOLD analysis project Ga0209520, IMG submission 184009) | Soil microbial communities from Rifle, Colorado, USA - sediment 16ft 1 (version 2) | ecosystem: Environmental > Terrestrial > Deep subsurface > Rock core/Sediment | place: Rifle, Colorado...
GCAGGTGCTCTTTTGAGGAACCCGTTTGGAATGACAAAATTTTGGCGACAAACTAAAGCGCAGAAGATGCGCTTTATAGTCTTGCGGAGGAAACTTTTCTTGCTGATTGGTGTTATTTAAGACCGAAGCGGCCAGATGGGAGAGAACTGTGCGATTTACTAGTCGTATTCGATAATGTAGCAATTATTTGGCAGGTTAAGAATTTAAAATTGAACGAGTTTGGTGAATTTAACCAAGGAGAGTTGGAGGATAACTTAAGACAACTAAACGGAGCATGGAGACAATTATTTGATTTGAAGACTCCGATAGAACTTGGAAATCCCAAGAGACGTAAAGAGAAGTTCGACCCTTCAATAATTACTGAGATTTACCTTATTTCTGTTTTATTTGGCAAGCCGCCTAACTACTTAGTATTTGCTGAGAGCATTAAGACATATCAGGTCCATGTCTTTAGTCAACGGTTTACAGAAATAGTTCTTAACGAATTAGATACTGTAACTGATTTCGTGCATTATCTCGGAGAAAAACAGAATCTATTGACCCAAGATAGAAATATACATGTAATAGGTGGTGAAGAGGAATTACTTGTAATTTATTTGCAGGACGGCCGAAGCTTTGGCGAACTACTCGAATATGACGACATACATACTACCGGTGGAATTTGGCAACAACATACTGCGAAACCTGAGTACTTGGCCAAGAAAAGGGCCGATGAAATTAGTTATCTTGTAGATCATCTTATTGAAATTATACACGATGGTGAAGTGAAAGAATACGAAATAGTTGCAAGGGAACTTGCACGCCTTAATCGCTACAAACGAAGACTTTTGGCTAACGCATTGTACGAAGGACGCATTAAGGCATTAAACGGAACCGGTTCATTACTGAGAAGACTAGTTCCATTAGACGGAGTAACAATCTGCCTGTTATATCAAGATAAAACAGATAATACGGGAAAAGGAAGACAAAATCGTCTGAGTATGATGTGTTTCGTTGCAAGAGGGCTTCATAGAGCCAATGAAAAGGTTATCGGCATCGCCACCGATAAAACGCTAAGTGATGTGGATTCTTATGATTTTTGTTTGGTAAATATCGCAGACTGGACTGATGAAATGCAGCGGTGGATGGAAAGAATTCAAGAAGAGACGGGAATGTTTAAAAATTTCGAACGAACCCATACTTCAGAGGACGAATATCCAATAAATTGAAAGTGCATAGGCTACTTCATATCCTCATCTCATACATCCTGTACACCTTATACAAGCGCGCCCCCATCGCCTCCAGGGCCTTAATCATCAAATAATTATCCTCCAAGATCCAGCTAAACTCCCCCCAGTTGTACCCCTTTTTTGTCCCCTCCGAAAAAGTGTCCACGTAAAAGACCACCTCGATCCCTTTTTTTTGATATTCCGGCAGAACCCCTAAAGTAATCACCCTGGCCCCATTTACCAAATTTTTGATCTTAGTGAACCAGAAATATTTCAGCCACCCCAATGGCAAGATTCTCCCTTTTAACTTCTGCAGGACCGGGTTCATATCCGGCAGAGCCAGTGAAAAACCAGCCGGCTTATCTTCCACAAAGGCCAGGAAGGCTATATCCGGGTCTAAGATCTTCTTTAAATCCTGCGCCAAGTAATCTATTTCTTCGTTAGTCATAGGGACGAAGCCCCAGTTTTTGCTCCAGGCCGAATTGTAGATCTGTTTGATTAACTCCACTTCCTTATCCAGTTTTTTAATGTCCAGCTTGCGGATGGTTATCTTTTCGTTTTTCTTGATCCTTTCGGCAATGGCCCTCATTCGATCTGGGGGGAGGCTATCTTTGTCCATATAGTAGGCATATAGGTCCTTGGCTTTCATCATCCCGTATTTTTCAGCGAATTCCAAATAGTAGCCGGGATTATAAGGCATCATCAAGACCGGCCGAGAGCCAAAGCCTTCTGCTAAAAATCCCATATCGTCGTTGGAGGAAAAATTGGCCGGGCCCCGCAGGGTGTCCATTTTGTTCTCTTGGAGAAATTCTTTGGCTGCATCAAAGAGCGCAGAGGCTATCTCGTAATCATTGACACATTCAAAATGTCCAAAGAAGCCGACTTTATCCTGGTGGAATTGGTTGTGGTTATGATTGACAATAGCGGCTATCCGGCCTGCAACCTGGGAATTTTTCCTGGCCAAGAAGTATTTTACATCGGCATGCTGAAAGAATGGGTTTATCTGAGGATCGAAGAATTTTTTCCTCTCGGAGAGCAGGGGCGCCACCCAATTTCGGTCGGCCCGATAAATTTTCCAGGGGAAAAAAATAAACTCTTTTAAGTCCGCTTTGGTTTGGACTGCTACTATCTGCACTCTGCCGGGATTCTTAGACCAGGACGTTCATCTTCTTGCCCACCCCGGCAAAGACTTCTAAGACCCGATCCATTTGTTTATCAGTGTGGGTGGCGGTGTAGCTGGTGCGGATTAAGGCCTTCCCTTTGGGGACGGCTGGAGAGACGATTGGGTTGGCAAAGACCCCCTGGTCAAAAAGCTCCTTCCAGAATTTAAAAGTCTGCAGATCTTCCCCCACGATAATCGGTATGACCGGGGTTTCTGAAACGCCGATATCGAAGCCTAAGTTCTTATACTCTTCATGCATGCGCCGGGTGATTTCCCACAGCCGGGCCCTTCTTTCGGGTTCACTCTGGATGATTTCTAAGGCTTTGAGCGTCGCTGCTACCGCGGCGGGGGGCATAGAGGCTGAGAAGATAAGCTCCCGGGAAATATGTTTGACATAATGAATGACTTCTTCCTCTCCGGCGATGAAGCCGCCCAAGGAGGCAAAGGACTTTGAAAAAGTCCCCATGATTAAGTCTATCTGGCCTTCCAGGCCAAAGTGCTCAGCAGTCCCTCGCCCGTTGGGGCCCATCACTCCGATTCCGTGGGCATCATCTACCATTACCCTGGCGCCAAATCTTTTTGCCAGTTTCACAATCTGGGGTAAGTCAGCCACATCCCCTTCCATTGAGAAAACCCCGTCTACTACGATTAATTTTCCGGATTCATGCTCCAGCCCGCTTAAGACCCGTTCTAGATCTTCCATATCATTGTGCTTATACTTTACGGTGTCCCCAAAAGAGAGCCGGCAGCCGTCAAAAATAGAGGCGTGGTCAGACCGGTCAGTTATCACATAATCGTGTTTGGTTACCAAGGTCGAGATGGCCCCCAGGTTGGTCTGAAAGCCGGTGGAAAAAACTAAAGCGGCTTCTTTTTTGACAAATCTGGCTAATCTTTCTTCCAACTCCACGTGCAGGTCTAAAGTTCCATTCAGAAAACGGGAGCCCGAACAGCCGGACCCATATTTTTCCACGGCTTTGATGGCTGCTTTTTTTACTTCCGGATGGGAAGTCAGCCCCAGGTAGTTGTTGGATCCAATCATTATCATGGGCTTGCCATCAATGACCACTCCGGTGTCCTGCCCGGAAGAAAGGGGATGGAAGTAAGGATATAAGCCCAAAGCCATTACTTCTCTGGCTGTGGTAAAGTCATAGCACTTTTGAAATATGTCCATTTGCCTGGTCAGAGCTTCAACTGAATTTGCCTTTTGGTCAAAACCAGGCTATCTTAGATAAATTAAACTGATTTGTCAAGCAGATAATGTCACTCTGTCTGGTCACCGGTGCCAGCGGCTTTTTAGGAAGTCACCTGGCAGAAAAATTAGCCAAACGCGGCTATAAAGTCAACTGTTTAGTCAGAAAGACCAGCCGCTTGGACTGGCTTTTGGACTCCCAAGTTGAGTTTGTCTTCGGCGACATCCAGGAAAAAGAGTCGCTGAAAAAAATTTTGGTCGACTATGAGTACATTTTTCACACCGCCGGCTTAATCAAAGCCAGAGATCCGGGCCTTTTTGACCGGGTTAATTTTCAAGGGACCAAGAATCTTCTGGAAGCGGCCTGGGAGAACCGGCTGCCGCTGAAAAGATTTGTCTACATCTCCAGCCTGGCAGCCTCCGGTCCCAGCTTGAATGGCCGCCCCAAGAGAGAATCAGACCTCTGTAATCCAGTCTCGGCCTACGGAAAAAGCAAACTAGCCGGCGAGAAAGTCACTCTTGAATTTGCAGATAAGTTTCCGGTTACCACTATTCGACCACCGGGCATCTATGGTCCCAGAGACCGACAGCTTTTGAGCATCTTCAGGATTGCTAAAAGGGGGATAATGCCCATCTTAGGGGACGGGGAGAATCAATTCTGCGTGATCCATGTGAAAGATTTGGCCAACGGCATCATTTTAGCGGCTGAGTCTCCTCGAGCAGTCGGCCAGACCTATTTTATGAGCGATGGCGCTAGTTATACTTGGAGGAAGGCCGGGGAGATTCTGGCTGAAGTGCAGGGGAAGAAGTTCCGCAGTCTGGTCATCCCCAAGTGGTCTCTGGCTCTGGCAGCCAATTGCTCTGACTTAGTGGCTAAGGTTTCTGGAAAGAACTTCTATCTGACCCGGCGCAAGATTAAAGAGTTGGATTACCAAGTCTGGGTCTGCGACATAGAGAAGGCCAGGGCTGATCTGGGCTTTCAGCCGGCTTACGACTTCAGATCTGGTGTTAAAGAGACCATTGAGTGGTATAAAGAGCAAAACTGGATTTGATGCTGACTGATAATTTTCTGCTGGCGCTTTTATTGGCCAGTCTGTTCTTGAACCTCTCTATCTTTCTTTCCCGAGTGACCGCCCGGGCTCTGAAGGTAAACCAGAGCTTGCCGGCTGAAATATTCAAACTCAAAGGGACCAGCTTATCCGAAGTGTGGGAGCTGGTTTTGCAGGCTGAGTTATGGGAGGTGGTGCTGCCGATTTTTGTTTACAGCTTGATCTATTCCTACCTCCCCTCTTCCGGAATCAAGTCCGGCCTTTGGCTGGGCTTGGTGATCTTCATCCTGGGCACTCTCCCCAATGTCATTGATCTGGGCAACACCTTAAAGTTACCTCTCTCGGTTTGGCTGCACCAACTGGTCTGGCGTCTGATTAGGACTTTTCTGGTTTTTGGCACGTTTGGGTATTTCTTTAATTGATGAAAAATAGTTTCAATCCCCAGCCCTGGCGCAAGGAGTTTCCTTGTTGTAAAAAGCTGGTCTACTTAGATCACGCCTCTATGGGCCCCATCCCTAAAAGCTCGATCAAGGTGGCCTCAGACTTCTATCGGTACTTGACCTTTGAAAGAGTTCACTGGGGACACACTTTCCTCTTTATGGCTCTGGAGAAATCTAGAAAATTGGCAGCAAGACTGATTGGAGCTAAGTCTACTGAGATTGGTATTAGCCCCAACACCTCTTATGGATTCAATCTGGTGGCCCAGGGGCTGAAGTTGAAAAGAGGGGACACAGTCTTGCTGTCTGAGGCTGAATTTCCTGCCAATGTCTACCCCTGGATGAATCTAAAGCGCCAGGGAGTCAGAATCAGATTCATTCAGAGTAGGAATGGTTTCTTCTCTGTTGAAAATCTAAAGGAGGCTATCGATAGAAGTACTAAAGTTCTCTCCTTAAGTTTTGTACAGTTCTTCAACGGCTACAAAAACGACCTGGAGACCATCGGCAAACTCTGTGCTGAAAAAGGATTGACCTTTGTGGTGGACGGAATGCAGGGAATCGGCTCTCAAGCCTTAGATGTGAAGAAGTGCAAAATCGACTTCCTCTCCTGCGGGGGAGGCAAGTGGCTCTTGTCTGCCCCAGGAGCAGGATTCTTCTACGCTTCTGAAAAGCTACAGGAGAAACTGGAGCCGGTCTTCTTCGGCTGGCTAGGAGTAGATTGGCATTACCGTTTTGGAGACTTGTTGCATTTCGACAAACCCCCTTTTGCTTCAGCCCGTAAGTTTGAAATAGGGACTTATCCCTACGCAGAGCTGCAAATCTTAGCCTGCTCTTTGAAATTGATTTCCAAGATCGGGATAAGAAACATCCAGGCCCACACCGGGTATTTGCTGGATATCTTGGTCAACTACTTAGGGGATTCTAGATATCGCATCCAAAGCAGCCTGGAGGCCAAGCATCGCTCATCCATCCTCTCTTTCACTTGCAGAGGCGCGGAAAAACTGCACCAAAAGCTGTTTCGCAACCGCATCCTCTGCTCTTTTAGAGAGGGGAACATCCGGGTCTCTCCCCACTTTTACAATACCGAAACGGAAATCTACCTGCTGATTGAAATCTTAGGGCAAAACAGGGGTAAATCTCAGGCTTAAGTCAGCCGATATTCATAAATAATCAAAAGTGAGGTGATCCAATGAAAAGATTATCCATTCTGTTTATCTCTTTATTCGCCCTGGCTGCCCTGTCCGGCTGCGCCAATCGCAAGATTGTGATTGTCAATACCGACCAGCCCGCCCCCCCGGCAGCCAAGAATAAAGGCCAGGCCATAGCATCCCAGAAGCACCTGGACAACGGACTGAAGCAGCTCAACAAGGGGCACTATAAGCAGGCGTCCGACCAATTCCGGCTGGCCATAGATAAAGACCCCAGTAACTGGGAGGCTCATTACTATCTGGGACTGACCTTCCAGAGATGGAAGAGATACCGTGAGTCAACGGACTATTTTCTAGTAGCCATTGACTTAAATCCCCGGGATAAAGTCTGGGTCTCTAAAGTCAGACTTCATCTGGGCATCACCCTGGAGTATCAGGGGAGATACCGGGATGCGGAAAGGGAGTACCAGCTGTCCATGAGCCTAAATCCTAGAAATACAGAGGCCTCGGAGAGATGGGAGAGGGTCTCCAAGAAGAACAAGCATAAGTCTAATGAGCGGTACAAAAAGGATAAGGACGACCAAGACGACGATCGCGATAACGACCATAAGGGCTAAAGAGCGTCAGGGCGTCTGCCAACAAGCGGACGCCCTTTTTTATTGCTGAGAATTGTTGCACCTGAAACATTTCTCTGAACATACGTTCCGTCAATAAGTTATAAAACGAAACCTCAAATAAGAAGCGATGTTTCCTCCCCTAAGAGGGGAGAGTGCTTGTACCCTCTCCTGTAAGGGGAGGGATAGGGAGGGGTAAGTTAAAAGCAGTCATACCAAGGAGTCCCGACTTTAGTCGGGGTGACGAAGAATCTGCTTTTGTCTTTTACTAAACAACCCTGAACTACGAGATTCTTCGCTGCGCTCAGAATGACAGGTGAATACGTTTAGTCCTGACTATTTTATCTCCCCATACTTCGGCAGACTACACCTGGTCGGCTTATCCACCCGGTACCCCAACGCATAATCCGCCTGCATCAACTTATGAATCTCCCGCGACCCTTCATAAATCACCGCTCCTTTGCAGTTCCGATAAAATCTCTCCACTGGATACTCATCTGAATAACCGTAAGCCCCGTGAATCTGTACCGCATCCGAAGCCGCCCGCTCCGAGGCAACTGTGGCATACCACTTGGCCAAAGAAGTCTCCTTGGTATTTCTCAATCCCATATTTTTCATCCACCCCGCCTTCAGCCATAAGAGCTGGGAGGTGTGATAGTCTGATTCCATCTGAGCGATCATCTCCTTGATCAACTGGTGCTCGCCGATGAGCCGAGTGAAAGTTGTTCTGGTTTTAGCGTAAGTGACGGACGCATCCAGACAGGCTTTAACCAAGCCGGTTGCTCCGGCCGCCACTGTGTAGCGACCCTGGTCTAAACAGAACATAGCGATCTGAAAGCCTTCTCCGATTTGGCCTAAGACATTCTCTTTGGCGACCTTGACATCCTGCATGGAAATCCAGCCGGTGTTGCCGGCCCTGATCCCTAATTTACCATGAATGGCTCCGGTTGTAATTCCCTTCCAGGTTCGCTCAACTATAAATCCGGTGAGACCGGAATGGTCTCTTTTCTTCATCTTCTCTCTATCAGTCCAGGCGAAAATCAAAAAATTATCCGCCGCATCTGCCAAGGAAATCCACATCTTTTCGCCGTTGAGCAGAAAGTGGTCTGTCTTCTCATCTGCCGTGCTCTGGAGGCCGACTACGTCTGAGCCGGCATTCGGCTCGGTTAGACCGAAGGTTCCGATCTTTTCTCCCTTGGCTTGGGGGACTAAGTATTTTTGCTTCTGCTCTTCGGTCCCCCAGGATAGTAACGTCAAACTGCTCAATCCCATATGGACCGACATAATTACCCGCAGAGAAGTATCGCAATATTCTAATTCTTCGCAGCAGACCCCCAGACTGATGTAGTCTAATCCTGCTCCTCCATACTTAGCCGGAATACAGATGCCTAAGATGTCTTTCTCCGCCATCTTCTTTAAGATATTCGGGTCAAATTTCTGGGCCCGGTCTCTTTCCACTAAATTCGGGGCGACTTCTTTTTGGCAGAATTCTCTCACCAATTCTCGCACCGCATTATGTTCCTCACTCCAGCTGAAATCAATCATCTTATCTCCTTTTCATTCACGATAGGCTATGGCTTCAATCTCTACTCTGGCTCCCTTGGGCAGGGCGGCCACCTGCACGGTCGAGCGAGCCGGGAAATTTGACTTGAAGTATTGGTTATAGGTTTCATTCATCAGCCCGAAATCGTCCATACTCCTGAGAAACACGGTGGTCTTGACCACTTTCTCCAAAGCTGAGCCGGCTTCTTCTAAGATATTCTTGAGGTTCTCCAGCACCTGTTTGGTCTCTTCGACTATTCCGCCTCTAATCAGTTCTTTGGAGCCGGGTGTCAGTGCGATCTGACCGGATACGAAGATCAGATTCAGCTTCTCTAAAACGACCGCCTGGGAATAAGGTCCTACCGCCTGGGGGGCTTTGTCAGTGGAGATTATTTTCTTAGACATAACTGCTCCTTGTCAGCAAGTCTACCTTATCTACTCTCGTCTAGGCCTATTCTCTGTATTGTTCGTGTATGAATGCAAACGTCTTATCCGCAGCTTTAAGTCGTTTCTTAGTTCTCTCTAGCAGTGCTTTGTAACCTTTGACATAGACATTCTTGAGAAGTTCCAGAAACTCCTTACGAGTTCTCTCTCGAGGTCGCGCCTCGAAATTGATCTGAATCTGATTCTTTAGATTAAGACTAACAGAAGAACTGATATACTGCAAAGGATATATCAGGAAATATGTGGGGTTCTGGTCATCTGTGAATTTGACTACTTCAAATCCCTGCTTTACCGACTTGTATTTGAGAAAAATAAAGATGAAACAAGTATTTCCATCTTTGAAGAAGCTAATATACTTGTTGATAGCACCCATGTCTGGGGCACTATTGCTTTTTTCCTCCTTGATGAAGGCTGTTTTTATGTCACAGTAAACTAGTTGTGTGTTTGCAGAGCCAAGTTTTGCCAGGCACTTAAAATCGAAAGGGGACTTTGTACCTTGACCCTGAACTGCATCACTGAGCATTGTGGATTTACCAAGGTTGATGTGCTGGATGAATTGGCCCTCTAGAAAATCACTGATTTCGGCGCCGGATCTGGTCTTGGCCGCAATAGGGAGCCTGAAACTTAGGCCGGTTAGAATGTCAGAGAAAACTCTGGATAGCTCTGCAACGACTTTGTCCAAGTCATCTTGTTTATCCAGTATCAGAGATGAACGAGTGATTTGCGTATTACTTGCTAGCTTGCGATTCAAATAAACTCTGTTCAGTAGGAGTACTGTGGGAACCTTTTGGTCCAAGTCTCTTTTTGCTCATAAGATTTGAATGTTGAGGCTGAAAGGAGTTTCGTTCCCAGAAGACTCCGCCTGAATAGCCTTGAATATTTCTGTCTGATTCAGCAAGCTCCAAACGCTTTTCAGCCAAGCAACAGTATGTTTTTTCCATTTCTATGCCTACAAATCGTCGCCCCAGCTTCTTGGCAACAACTGAGGTTGTTCCGGAGCCAAGAAAAGGATCTAAAACGATGTCGCCCGGATTTGAACTGGCAAGGATGATCTTTGCCAAGAGCTTCTCAGGTTTTTGTGTCGGATGGTCTGTATTCTCAGGCATAGACCAAAATGGCACGGTCAGGTCAGTCCAGATATTAGAAGGATGGGTTACTCTGAAACTTCCTCTCTCGGTTTCTATCCAGTCTTTTGGCTCACCGCAGTCGGTTCTATACGGGGCCAGGACTCTGCGTTTAAGCTTTACACTCTCGACATTAAAAGTATAGCAATCTGAACACGTGCAGAACCAAATGTCCTCGGCATTGTTCTTCCAGTTGACTAAAGCACCGCGCCCCTTTTCCCTTTCCCACGTGATTCGGTTTCTTACCTTGAAGTACTTTCTCGCTATCAAATGAATAGCAGCTGAAGACCGCCAATCGCCGCAAATATAAACTGAGGCTGTTTTCTTCAAGGTTTTTACTAATTTACCCAGCCAAGAATCTACCCAAACCGAGTAATCTTCGATGGACATTTCTTTGAAACCGTTGCTGAGAAATGACTTGTCCATATTATAGGGAGGGTCAACAAATAGTAAATCAACAAAATGAGAAGGTAGGAAGTCGAGGACTTGAAAAAGATCCTGATTCATCGTTCTGTTTTCTATCTCCGAAGGCTTAACCTCCCCTTTAAGTGTCAAGAGCCTTTGAGAATACAAATCTAACTCATTTGGTGTCATCGTGATTGTTCTATTTCTCGGTGCCATTTGTTTCTGCTTCATACAATATAATTTACGCAGGCAACAAACTAAGTCAAGCCTCGAGAGATTGCCATGAACTCAGAGGTTTAGACTCATCTATTTGACATGGCTTCAGTGGAAACCAACTGATGCAAGAATTCTATGGCTCTACCCTTAATGTTCAGTTCAAAAACTTTAGAGAATTTGTCCTGGGCAACCTCTGCTACCTCTTTCAGATTTACCTCTGTCCCAAGTAACTCCTGCATCGAAGTCACCGGTCTATCCGCAATCCCACAGGGATGAATAAATCTAAAATAGCTCAAATCGGTGTTAACATTTAGAGCAAAACCGTGTAGAGTTATCCATTTTTTGACTGCCACACCAATTGCGGCAACTTTTTTCCCTTCCACCCAGACACCAGTCAGCCCTCTTATCCTCTCAGCGTTTAATTTATACTCGGCCAGAGTCCGAATTATTACCTCTTCCAAGTCGCGCAAAAAAAGATGCAGGTCATTCCCCCAATGATTCAAATCGAAGAGCGGATAAGCAAGCAGCTGCCCGGGTCCATGGTAGGTGACATCCCCTCCCCTCTCAATGTAAAAAACTTCTACTCCGGCTTGTCTTAAAGAATCTTCATCAGAAAGTAAATTTGCTTCTCTTCCAGCCCGGCCAAAAGTAATCACATTATTATGCTCTACAAAAAGCAGAATTTCCGGTAGCTTCTCTTTCTGACGCAGGGAGACCAACCCCCTCTGCAGATTCAGCGCCTCTGCATAGTTGACCTTTCCTAAATCAAATGACCAGCACTCTGGCATTACTTATTCACCATATGGACTGAGTGCTTGTTTACCCCTAGAGCAGCTTCCATCACCGCTTCGGATAAAGTGGGGTGAACGTGGATAATCTTTCCCCATTCTTGGGCACTGGCTTCAAATCCCATGGCCACGGCTGCTTCGGCAATCAATTCCCCGGCGCTCTGCCCGAAAATGTGCGCGCCCAGGATTTCATCAGTTTTCTGTTTAGCCACGATTTTTATCAGGCCGTCAGTTTCGTCCATTCCGATGGCCCGGCCAATGGCGCGCAAAGGGAAAGTCCCCACTTTGACCTGATACCCTTTCTGGATGGCTTCTTCTTCTGTCAAGCCTACCCCAGCGATTTCCGGGTGAGTAAACACCGCCCAGGGTATCACCCGGTAGTCCATCAGAGCTTCCTGGTTGCCGGCAATGACCTCGGCTGCCACCTCTCCTTCTTTGAAAGCTTTGTGCGCCAAAAGCTGTCTGCCAGTGCAATCCCCAACTGCAAATATTCCCGGCACATTGGTCTTCATCTGTGAGTCGGTCTTAATGAAACCTTTTTCATCCAGCTGGAGACCGAGCTTTTCCAATCCCAGCCCAGAAGTCATAGGCTTGTGTCCTACCGCTACCATGACCAGCTCAAAGGTCAATTTTTTTTCACCTTGGGGGCCTGAAACGCTTAGTTCTATTTTTCCGTCTGGGGTCTGCTTCGAACCGGTAACCTTGGTGGAAGTCAGAAGATTGATCCCATCTCTCTTGAATCTCTGATTGGCCAACTGCGCAATCTGTCTATCCGCATTAGCACAGACCAAATCCAGCATCTCTATCACGCTGACATTAGAGCCCAAGCTGTGATAGACCGAAGCCATCTCCATCCCCACGTACCCACCCCCCACTACTCCCATTTCTTTGGGAATAAAAGGGATTTCCAGAGCCTCTTTGCTGGTGATGACCTTCTTGCCATCTAAGGGTAAAAAGGGAAATGAAAAGGGGAGCGAGCCGGTAGAAATAATTATGTTGTCAGCTATAACGCGGGTAACTTCACCATTGGCGGAAGTCACTTCAACCAACTTTTGGTCTTTAAATTTAGCCTCTCCTATGATAGTCTGCACGCCATTTCCCTTTAGAAGAGTCCCCACTCCATTGACTAACTGGTTGACCACCTGCTGTTTTTTACTGCGCAGGACATTGATGTCAATCCTGATGTTTTCGGCGGTGATGCCGTATTTCTCAGCTTTCTTAAAATTCTTTATCAGCTCCGCCGCATATAACAGAGCCTTAGACGGGATACAGCCGTAGTTTAAGCACAGACCACCTAATTTATCCTTTTCAACAATTATAACCTTCTTTTTCAATTGTCCGGCCCGGATGGCGGCCACGTATCCTCCTGGACCGGCCCCAATCACTAACACTTCAGTTCTTAATTCTTTTGCTTCTGGCATCTTCTTCCCTTTCTATTGGAAAAATAAAAAGAGTGGCCAGAATCTACCACTCTTTGGCAAATCTAACATATTTACTGTTAGGCTACATCCAAGAGCCACTCGTCCGGATGCTCTAAAAGATACTTAATGCGGTGTAAAAACTGAACCGCATAGTGCCCATCGATCAAACGGTGGTCAAAGGAAAGACAGGCGGTCATCATATCTCTGATTACGATTTGATTGTCTTTTACCACCGGTCTTTTCTGAATCAGATGTATGCCGAAAATGGCCACTTCCGGATAGTTGATAATCGGGGTGGAAGCCAGAGCTCCGTACATTCCGGCATTGGTCAGGGTAAAGGTGCTTCCCTGTATATCATCTAAGGTCAGTTTATCTTCTCGGGCTTTGTCCCCTAATTTGGTCATATCGCTGGCAATCTGCAGAAGGGATTTTTTGTCGCAGTCCTTGACCACTACCACAATCAGACCGGCATCCCGGCCCACCGCCACTCCAATGTGGTAATATTTCTTCAATCGGATATTCTCCCCTTCTAAGGAGGCGTTGATAAAGGGGTATTCTTTTAAGGCCATAACCGAGGCTTTGGCAATGAAGGGTAAATAAGTCAACTTGAGGCCGTATTTTTCCTGAGCTACCTTTTTGAAGCTCTCTCTAATCTCCACCAGTCTGGTGAAATCAATCTCATCCCAGGTGGTCACATGCGGGGCAGTATAGGCGCTTTTGGTCATATGCTGGGAAATCACTTTTCTCACCTGGCTCATCGGGATAATCTCTTCTCTCGGTCCGGCCGGAGCGGTCGGAGTAAAACCGGGAACTGTTTTGGGGGCGACTTTAGGAGCAGTCCCTGCCCCCGGAGCTGATTTAACCTTCTCAATGAAAGCCAGGACATCATCTCTGGTGATTCTGCCATTTGAGCCAGTGCCAGTGATTTTGCTTACGTCCAGATTGTGCTCTTTAATCAATCTTCTGACCGCCGGGGAAAGCCTCTTGTGGTCAGTTTCTTCTTCGGTGACCACTCCGGCTGGGGTGGAGGGGAAAGTAGCTGGCTGTTTAGCTTCTGCTTTAGATGCCGGCTGAGGAGCAGCCGAGACCGCCAGGCTGGCAAGTGATTCCCCTGGCTCAGCCAAAAGACCGATTAACTCACCCACTGGGACGACACTCCCCTCCCGGACCACGATTTTGCCTAAGATACCGGCTTTGGGGGAAGGGATTTCTATGTTGATTTTATCAGTGGCGATTTCTACGATCGGCTCGTCCTTTTCAACCTTGTCCCCTTCTTTTTTAAGCCACTTGCTGATGGTCCCCTCTACCACTGATTCACCCAGCTGAGGGATCACAATCTGTATGGCCATTTCTCCTCCTGGCTAATCCTAATAATTGACCAGATGTTTGACCGCTTTGATGATTCTCTCCGGACTGGGCAGCCAAAAGCGCTCTAAGGGGGGGGAAAAGGGAATGGGGGGCACATCTGGGCCGCAGACCCGCAGCACCGGAGCATCTAAGTATTCAAAAGCTTCCTCTGTAATAATAGCGGAAAGCTCTCCGGCTAATGACCCAGTCTTGGGGGCCTCCACTACTATGACTGCTCTGCCGGTCTTCTTGACTGATTCCAAGATGAGTTCCTTGTCAATCGGATAGAGAGTTCTTAAATCTATCACTTCGCATTCAATTCCCTGTTGGGCTAACTCCTCGGCCGCCTTCAAGGATTTGTGCAGCATCAGCATATAGGCGATTATGGTTACCTGCTTGCCCGGACGCTTGATTTCTCCCTTTCCCAAGGGAATGGTGTAATCTTCGTCTGGAATCTCCCCTTTGATGGAGCGATAGAGTTTTTTGTGCTCAAAATAAATGGCCGGATTGTCGTCCCGGATGGCGGCCTTGAGTAATCCCTTGGCATCATAGGGAGTTGAAGGGGCAATCACCACCAGGCCAGGAGTATGCACAAACCAGGCTTCGTTTATTTGGGAGTGATATAAACCTCCTCCCACCTCACCGCCACAGCAGACTCGAATGGTTATAGGTACTTTGAAATCTCCGCCGGAGCGGTAGCGCAGCTTGGCGGCCTGCTGGACCACCTGGTCCATAGCCGGAGTAATGAAATCCGAAAACTGGATCTCTGGCACCGGCCGCATCCCCATCAGAGCCGCCCCGACCGAGGAGCCCACGATTATGTTTTCAGAAAGAGGCGAGTCGATGACCCGGTTCTCGCCGAACTGCTTCAGCAACCCTTTGGTAGCCTTGAAAACCCCCCCGTACAGGGCAATATCCTCACCGATGAGATAGACCGATTCATCTCGCTCCATCTCCTCTCTCATCGCTTCGGTTATGGCTTCAATAAAAGTTACGGTTCTGCTCACGGTGGATCTCCTCTACTCTGGTGCCGGGGACATAGACATCTTCTATGGCCTCCTGTGGGTCCGGGAAGGGTGACCGGTCAGCGAATGCGACCGCTTCCTCATGTTCTTTAAGTATCTGGGCTAACATTTTTTCTTTATCTGCTTTGGTCAGGACTGCTTGCTCTAACAGATATTTTTCAAAGCGGGGGAGAGGATCTTTAGCTTTCCACTCCTCCACTTCCTCCTGGGTGCGGTAGTCGGCCGGATCGATTTCAGAATGTCCGTACCAGCGATAAGTCTTCATCTCTATCAGGCTGGGGCCCTCCCCCCGCCTGGCTCTGGCTATGGCTTCTTTAGTGGTCTTGTAAACTGCGATTACGTCATTGCCGTCGATAGTCAGGCCTGGAAATCCGTAGGCTTTAGCCCGCTCAGAGTAATCTTCGATGGCAGCCTGGAGCCGGGCCGGAACCGACTCGGCCCACAGATTGTTCTGACAGATAAAAATGATAGGGAGTTTATGCACGCCGGCTAAGTTGCAGGCCTCGTGCCATCCGGCCTGAGCCGTTCCACCTTCC
>Ga0209520_10001051_pt1 | contig 15568 bp, 15 predicted proteins | sample Rifsed16ft1_FD_184009 | JGI IMG/M metagenome (GOLD analysis project Ga0209520, IMG submission 184009) | Soil microbial communities from Rifle, Colorado, USA - sediment 16ft 1 (version 2) | ecosystem: Environmental > Terrestrial > Deep subsurface > Rock core/Sediment | place: Rifle, Colorado...
AATATCTTGGGATTCGATGCTTCCCTCTATATTTATAAGGGATTCTTTTTGATACCGGCGGTGGAACCCGATAATCTTGCGTCTCCTACAAAACTCATCCTCTTCTTCCCGCGTCTCGCTGTATACGGAGCAAGCCTTCAGGGAAGCGTGTTTAGCGGAGTTCTAAGCCTAGAGGGGGCATATTATGATTCTCTTGATGACAGAAACGGAGATGACCCTGCAGTAACGAATTCTCAAACAAAGTTTCTTGTTGGATTTCAAAGGGAGCTTTGGAGGGATTTTACGGCTGAGTTTCAATATAGTGGAGAATATATGTACGAGTATGGTGAATACTTACAAACACTACCCCCTGGGTTTCCAAAGCAAGATAGGTTTAGACAGCTTATGACCCTTAGGCTGACCCAGTTTCTTAGGTATCAAACCTTAAGGCTTTCTTTTTTTGCTTTCTTCAGTCCCAGCGGTAAGGACTACATGCTTATACCTGAAGTAAGATACAATATAACTGATCACTTATGGGCAGCTCTCGGGGCAAACATTTTCGGTGGAAAAGAGACCACCTTTTTTGGTCAGTTGGATAAAAACGACAACGTTTATATTGTCTTGAGATACGAGTTTTAAAAGATGGTGGAACGTTGTGTTTTTCTATAGATAGAATGACAAAAAGCGAAATTGGGAGCGCAATAAATATGATCTTCGATGTCGTTATAAGGCTTAGAAACAAACGATCAAACAGGGGGGTAGGAATATGGGTAAAAAGATTGTTATATTAGGTGGCGGAACGGGTGGACTTGTTGTCGCCAATCGGTTGCGCAAGGCATTGACCAAGGATAATGATATTGTCCTTATAGATAAAGAGAAAAATCATCTTTTCAATCCATCATTGCTCTGGTTTATGGTTGGATGGCGTAAGGAAGAAAAGATCCAAAAACCGCTTTCCCTTTTGCAAAGAAAAGGAATCAGGTTCATTAACACCTTGGTACAAAAAATAGATTTTGAAAACAGAACGGTATTTACTTCTCAGGGAGACGTCTCTTTTGATTATCTAGTCATTGCTCTCGGAGCGAGCACATTTCCAGAGGAGATTCCGGGCTTTTTAGAAGATGCCTACAACCTCTATGACTTATCTGGTACGAAGAAGATAAGAAAAGCAATTGAGAATTTTGATAGGGGTCGGATAGTTATACTCATTACCTCAACACCATTTAAATGTCCTGCAGCACCCTATGAGGCGGCTTTAATTCTATCTAAATACTTTACCATGAGGCGTAGGGATGCGGAGATAGAAGTAGTTACCCCTGAACCATTACCAATGCCTGTTGCGGGAACAGAGGTTGGTAATATGGTGGTCTCCTTACTTCAAAGCAGAAGGATTCGCTTTACACCTCAGCATCAAGTGGTCAAGATAGACCCGGCTAAAAAAGAAATCGTTTTTCAAGACGAGAAAACGCTCTTCTATGACTTGCTTATTGGCGTTCCCCCTCATGGATTACCTCCAGTTTTAAAAGATTCTCCTATATTAGGTAAAAGTGGATGGGTGAAGGTAAATCCAAAAACACTTGAAACTGATTTCGAAAATATCTATGCACTTGGTGATGTAACATCGATTCCGCTTCCTGTCGGAAAACCTCTTCCCAAGGCAGGTGTTTTTGCCCATTTCCAAGCTGATGTGGTAGCACAGCATATAGAGGCCAAAATAAAAGGCTTGTCTTCTAAAAAAGAGTTCGATGGCAGAGGATACTGTTTTATCGAACTGGGAGATGGCAGAGCCGGATATGCCAGCGGGAACTTCTATGCTGAGCCAAAACCTGTGGTGAATGTGAAAGAACCATCTGTGCTGTGGCACTGGGGAAAGGTTCTATTTGAAAAGTGGTGGCTATGGAAATGGTTTTAAAATATGATAAATGGGATAAAAACATCCAAATCTTTGATGAACTGGCTCAAGAATATGATAAGTGGTTTGATGAAAACCGATTTGCCTACGAGTCAGAAGTTCTGGCCCTAAGGAAATTCATTCCGAAAAACGGTAAAGGTTTAGAGGTTGGAGTGGGCACTGGTAGATTTGCAATTCCTCTCGGTGTAAAGATAGGTGTAGAACCTGCAAAAGCGATGGCAGATATAGCACGAAAGCGGGGTATAATAGTCGTTGAGGCAATGGCAGGAGACCTCCCTTTTGACGACGCCTCTTTCGACTTTGTACTAATGGTAACAACCATATGCTTTCTCCAAAATCCGATACAGGGGTTGGAAGAGGCAAAGAGGGTTCTTAAACCGGGTGGGTATATGATTATTGGAATGATTGATAAGGAAAGCCCTCTAGGCAGGATTTACGAATCCAAAAAGAATATAAGCAAGTTTTATCGATATGCTCACTTCTACTCAGTAAGAGAAGTTTTGGAGTGGCTAAAGAAAATAGGGTATCAGAGCATCAAGATATGCCAGACAATCTTCAAAAATCCGGAGGAGATAACTGCAATTGAGCCAATAAAAGAGGGTTATGGAGAGGGAGGCTTTGTTGTAATTTCTGCACAAAAAGAGAATTAGCATGAAGAGGCGAAGTAAGGATGTTTTGTTTTGCAACTCTAATTACTCGAACCTTTTCTCTGTTTGGGATAGGCTATTTGGTACATATACCGAACTCACCGAACATGAGAAAATCATTTATGGACTCAAAGATTATCCTCGAATCGAGGATGTTTCGGTAAAGAAACTTATTCTGATGCCTTTTGATCATCAGTGCGAAACAAGTCGTCTTGAAAAAGTCGTTAATAATTGATTTAAGTACTTGAATTAAAAAAACTAATGGGAATTTTTTGGTAATTGTTATATCCAGATTCCCTTTTCTCCAGTACCTATCCCTATTGGACGGACTCGGAGTTCTCGACAACCCTTCGGGGTTGGGAAAATTTTGCCAGGATTAAAAATTCCTTTCGGGTCAAATGTATCTTTGATTATCTCCATTGCCTTAAGATCAGCCTCGCTAAAAAGCCAGCTCATGTATTTGTTTTTCTCTATTCCAACACCATGTTCACCAGTGATTGTTCCTCCAGCATCTACACAAAGTTTTAAAATTTCACCGCCAGCTTCAATAACCCTTTCCAATTCACCTGGGTGTCTTGGATCAAAAAGGATTAATGGATGAAGGTTACCGTCTCCTGCGTGTGCAACGTTGGCGATAAGAAGTGAACGATTCTTTCCTATTTCTATTACCTTTCTTAGCACCTCTGGAAGCTTAGGACGTGGGACTACTCCGTCCTGAGTGTATTGATTTGGTGCTATTTTGCCTATTGCACCTGCAACGCTTTTTCTTCCCTTCCAGAGACGCTCCCTTTCAATCTCTGTCTCAGCGATTCTTACATCACGTGCACGATTCTTAATACAAAAATCCTTTACTAAAGGAAAAGACCTACTGAGAATTTCGTTAAGCATACAAAAATCCTTTACTAAAGGAAAAGACCTACTGAGAATTTCGTTAAGCCCTTCGAGTTCGATAAGTAGCACAGCTTCCGCATCAAGAGGGTATCCCGCGTGAATAACTTCTTCAACAGCGCGAATAGAGAGCGCATCCATCATCTCAAGTGCCGTAGGAATGATTCCATTTCCAATAATATCAGCCACAGTCTGTCCAGCATCATCAATACTGTCAAAAATAGCAATCATTGTACCTATTGCCTCGGCTCGGCGCGTGAGCCTTAGTATTATTTTTGTGACTATTCCCAGTGTGCCTTCTGAACCTACCATTATTCCGACTAGGTCATATCCAGGGGAATCGAGGGATTTTCCTCCAAGCTCTACAACCTCACCGTCAGGTAGAACCACCTCAAGCCCCAATACGTGGTTTGTCGTAACGCCATATGCGATACAGTGAATACCACCTGCGTTTTCTGCAACGTTTCCCCCAAGCGTGCAAACCATTTGGCTTGAAGGGTCAGGAGCATAAAATAAACCATAAGGTGACACTACCTTAGTGAGTTCTAAATTCACTACCCCAGGCTCAACAACAGCCAAGCGATTCTTTAAATCTATCTCAAGGATTCTATTCATCTTTGTAAGCGAAATCATAATGCCGCCTGCAACCGGAATCGCCCCGCCGCTTATTCCCGTTCCTGCACCACGTGCAACAATCGGAATCCCTTCTCGATTTGCGAGTTTAACTATCTCTGAGACGTTTGAGGTTGTAGAGGGAAAAACCACAAAATCAGGAATCGCCCTCATTACAAATGCGTCTTGTTCATACACAATAACATCCTCTTTGTTGAATAGGACATTCTCTCTTCCGACAATAGACTCGAGTTGTTTGATGATCTCAGGTTTATTCATATTTAGTCCGTAGCTCTTATTTAGCTATTAAAAAAACTGACAAGGGGCAATTACATATTAATTACTAACAACATTTAGTTTCACATAAGTCACTTATGGGTGTCAAACTTGCGCTCGTTAGTCGAATGAGTAATTATGGACACAAAAACACTATTCGTTTATAGTTAACAATGTGTTTGAACAATAGTCATTGTGGATACGTTCACGTTTCACTCCTCGAAATTACAGAGATGGAAAACATATGGAAGAAAAACTTCAGAGATTAAAAAAGATAATAAGCGATTTGGAATCTGTTATAGTTGCCTTTTCAGGTGGTGTTGACAGCACCTTCCTGCTAAAGGTTGCATACGATGTTCTTGGTGAAAATTCCATTGCTCTTACCGCAGTTTCTCCTTCCTATCCGGCCTTCGAGCTACAAGAGGCAAGAGAGCTTGCAAAGAATATCGGTGTTAGACATATGACGGAGAACTCACATGAACTTGATATTCCTGGATATGCGGAGAATTCTCCGAGAAGATGCTTTTTTTGTAAGACGGAGCTCTTCGACATTTGTTTCGCCAAGGCAAATGAGCTAGGAATAAAGAATGTAATCTATGGTGCGACCCTTTCGGACCTAGGGGATTTTAGACCTGGCATGGATGCTGCAAAGGAAATGGGTGTGAGGGCACCGCTGCTAGAAGCCGGACTCACAAAAGAAGAAATTCGTGGTTTAAGTCGAAGAATGGGACTATCTACATGGGATAAACCCCAGACGGCATGTCTTTCCTCTAGAATCCCCTATGGCATAAGGGTAACCGAAGATGAACTGAGAACAATCGCGCTCTCTGAACTGGTATTAAGACCGAAGATAAACTGAGAACAATCGCGCTCTCTGAACTGGTATTAAGACAACTGGGGCTAAGACAGTTTAGAGTGAGATACCATGAAAAGATTGCACGGATTGAAATTGATGAAAGCGAGTTTGAAAAGCTTCTAAGTCGCAATTTGAGAGAAATTATTTCTAAACGACTAAAGGAGCTAGGTTTTACTTATATTACCATTGATATAGAAGGATACAGAAGTGGAAGTATGAATGAATTACTTATTAAATAAAGTAGGGAGGAACAGCCGTTTGCCCCTACCATTTTTAGAATATCCCTTCATACTCTTCTGCTAGATTTTCAAAACTCGGCACACCTAGTTTGTCTAAGAAGGCAAGCTTTACTACTCCTGTTGGGCCGTTTCTCTGCTTACCAATAATTATCTCGGCTATACCGTCTTTTTCGTCAAGGTTCCTTTTATATGCATCGGCTCTGTGTATGAAAATAACGACATCGGCGTCTTGTTCGAGTGCGCCGCTTTCACGAAGATCGGAAAGCTGAGGGCGTTTGTCGGCACGGGCTTCTGTCTGACGGCTGAGTTGCGATACAGCTATTACTGGAACGCTTAGTTCCTTTGCAAGGGCTTTTAGGGAGCCTGAGATTTCTGCAATCTCGCGTTCTCTCGTTTCCGCTCTTCCACTTCCCCGCATAAGCTGAAGATAGTCAACGATGATGAGTTCTAATCCTTTTTCCCTCTTCTGCCTTCTTGCTTTTGCGCGGAGTTCCAATACGCCAATTGCGGGGGAGTCGTCGACGTAGATTCTTGCCTTCCCAAAGATGTCAGCCGCATGTACGAGTTTCGTCAGATCCTCGTCTTTGATCCATCCGCTCCTTACATTTGAATAGTTTACTTTTGCTCTACTTGAAAGCATTCTTAACATAAGCTGTTCTTTTGTCATCTCCAGAGAAAATATTCCTACGGGGCTTCTATTTTCTATCGCTGCATGGGCGGCAATGTTAAGGCAGAAAGAGGTCTTACCAAGCCCGGGTCTTGCCGCAACTATTATTAAATCGGATGGCTGAAGCCCGGCTGTCATATTATCTAACTTTTCAAATCCCATTGAAATCCCTGTGATAAGCTCTTTTCTCTCGTAAAGGGTTTCTATAATCTGAAGTGCTTTTGCTGCTAACTCTCTACTATCATAAAAACTCGGTTTTACTTTGTGCTGGGCTATATCAAGAATTGTTTGCTCTGCACGGTCAACGGTCTCATCAACGTTGATGCCTTCTTCGTAACCACGCATAGCAATGTCGGTTGCTGATATAACAAGCTTTCTTAAAATAGATTTTTCTTTTACGAGTTTTGCGTAGTATCCAATATTTGCGACAGAGGGTACAATCTCTGTGAGGTATGTAAGATAGCTACTTCCTCCTACTTCTTCTAGTAGTTGTCCCTGGGATTTCAGGTAATCAAAAAGTGTGAGTATATCTATTGGACTGCTATTTTTATCAAGCTCAATCATGGCTTCAAATATTTTTCTGTGTGACTCCCTGTAGAAATCCTCAGTGGTTAGTATCTCAAGGACTTGGTTTATAGCAACACCTTCTATAAGTACGCCGCCCAGTACGGCCTGTTCAGCTTCTATATTTTGTGGTAGGGGTTTTGAGGACATTACCATCTTATTTTAAAGTTTATACCACAGTGATAAACCTTCAAGATATAACACTAAAAGTACCGATTCTTTAAATGATGAACGAATTTATTCCTCAATATAAGTACCAAATTTAGAATCTACATGTAAGTAATCTGCAATCGAGTGACTACGATGTAAGTTTACATTCCGAGTGACAATCTATCAGCGAGCCTTCTATCAAGCCCTGCATCTATTATCTTTTTCTGGGCTGTGCTTATATCATATTCAAGTCTAATGTATTTCACGTATCCTTCTTTGGTATCGTAAATCAGAAAAGAAGAACGTGGGTCTCTATCCCTTGGTTGTCCAACGCTTCCGGGATTTATAAGGTATTTTGCTTTAGGTTCTATCTTAAACTCATGGTCAAAGAATTGTCGCACATCATCATTAATAAGGATGTAGTAGGTTCTTACGTGTGTGTGACCAAAAAAACAGATGTTGTGTTTCTTCATTAGCTTAAATTCTATACGAGCCTCATATGATGAAAATATGTATAAATCTGGATCGGATACGGCACCATGAACTATAAGAAAATCATCAACCAATTTCATATCTGGGAGATTATTTAGGAATTCCCTATTCTCAGATGTAAGCGTTTTTCTTGTCCAGAGCACTGCTGCTCTTGCCACAGGATTGAAATCGTATGGTTCCTTTTTACCACATGCAACAATATCGTGGTTTCCAATTATTGATTCGACATTTCTTTCTTTGATTATATCTACACATTCATTTGGGTTAGCACCGTAGCCTACAATATCTCCAAGGCATATTGTTTTATTTACTCGAAATCTATCAATCTCTTCTAGGACTCTTTTTAGGGCTTCAAGGTTTGAATGAATATCAGAGATTATTGCATAAATCATTTCGTGATTCGGGGTTGTGAATTGTGATTCGTAATTCGGACTTTTTAATTCGTGTATCGTGGTACTTCGATCTCGGATTACGAATCAAGAATATCGCTAATCCACTATAACCACACCAATGTCCATTACGTTTGTGCCGGTTGGACCTGTTTTAATCAAATCTCCTAATTTCTCAAAGAATGAGTAGGAATCATTTTGAATGAGGGATTCCCTTGCGCTTAGTTTTATCTTCCTTGCGCGTAATCTTGTTAATCCATCACAGATTGCTCCTGCTGCATCTGTCGGCCCGTCAATCCCGTCTGTACCACAGAAAAGACCAAGTATTTTATGCCCCATTATTTCCATTGAAAAAGTAAGAGAGGTTTCTGTATTTCTTCCGCCTTTTCCGTCCCCGGTGACGGTTACAGTAGTTTCACCTCCAAAAATTAAACAAGCGGGTTTCTTCACAGGAATGTCAAACCTTTCAATATCGAAAGCAATCGCAGCTATTACCTTTGCAACCTCTCTTGATTCACCCTTTATTTGAGAAGAAAGAAGAATCGTATTGTATCCTAGTTCTCCGGCCTTTCTTTCTGCTGCTATAAGCGATTTAAGGTTATTTCCTACAATCACTGTTTGAACCGTATCGCTGTCAAACTCTTCTCTTTTAAGCGTTTCTGGAATGTTTCCATTTCTTCCTTCCTCAAGGTGTATAACTACCTGAGGAGGGATTCTGTGCTCAAGCCTTAGCTCCTCTATAACTCGCCACGCATCCTCAAATGTTGTAGGATCGGGAACCGTCGGACCAGAAGCAATCGCATCAAGCCTGTCTCCGACAACATCAGAAAGTATAAGCGTTATGACCTGAGCGGGAAGAGCCTTCTTAAGAAGTCCTCCGCCTTTCATTTGAGAGATGTGTTTTCTCACGGCATTAAGCCCGTATGTATCAACTCCTGCTCTAAGAAGCAATTCCGTAACCTTTCTTTTGTCTTCAATCGAAATTCCTTGAGAAGGCAGTGCAAGAAGCGCACTTCCACCACCAGAGATTAGAAAAATAACTAAATCCTTTTCACCAGCGTGTTCAAGAAGTCTCATAACTTCCCGGGCGGCGTTTATACTTCTTTCGTCTGGTATAGGATGGCTTGAAAGGTAAAATTTCATTTTTGAGAATACAAAGTGAGGTCTTGTATTAGATACCACAATTCCGCCGGTTATTCTTTCACCTAATACCTCCTCAATGGCATTTCCCATAGAAGAAGCGGCCTTTCCAAAGGCGATAACAAAGATTGATTTGTATTTTGTTAAATCATATTCTTTTCCCTCAATATTAAGAGCATCTCCCTTTAGGTTTATATGTTCTAGCACGCACTTTCTTGGATTTGCTGCGTCAAGTGCTTCTTTAAATATTTCGAGCGCGTGTTCTTTTGACAGTAAGGACATCAATTGTGTTAGAACCTTTAATTAGGGATTCAGATTTTGGATTAAAGAAATCATCGCAAGGCTAAGAAGTCGTTTAGAAAGATTTAAAGTCAAAATTAAAATTTTTATTCGCTAATCTTTCTTAAGCTTCTCAATTAACTCGTCTATCTTTTTTCTTGTAAGATTCTCATAAAGTTCGTCATCAACAAGCATAGCAGGAGCAGTTCCGCATGAGGCTAGGCATTCAGCCTCAAGAAGTGTAATTTTACCATCAGTTGTGGTTTCTCCTGTATGAATCCCGAGTTTTTCTGAAAGATAGTGTTCTACGTGCTCTGCTCCTCTTAAAGCACAAGAAAGTGTTCTACACAGCCAAATAACATGCTTTCCTACAGGTTTTGTAAAAAACATGGTGTAGAAAGTTGCTACGTTCTGAACACTTGCAGGGGGTATGTCTAGAATTTCAGCAACCTCACTCATGCATTCATTGAGGAGCCCGCCGTATTCACGCTGAACCGCATGGAGAGTAGGAATAAGTGCAGATTGTCTTGTTTCAGATTTGGATATAATCTGGTTAATCTTTTCTCTAAGCTCAACCGAAAATGGCATACAAGTTATGTACTCCTAGTGAATAGTTAAACTATCATGGTAAAAAAAAAGTGCAAGCACTAGTTGCCATTAGTTAAACTGCGTTGTAATCAAGAAAAAAGAATTAGGTACAGCAGAAATAACGCTAGTACCATAAGGTTAACAGAATTGGCATGCAGAATCTCATATTCAGGGCGATACCTTTTCAACTTCTATAACCTTAACATCATAGCTTTTAACCTTGTCGTGGACAGAGCCAGTTATATCAAGGAATTCAAGATCAAAGGTAGCAGTCTTCCCAGGTGCAATGTTCATGCTGCCTACCCAAGAGGAAGTAGAAGATATAAGATTGCCATTCTCATCATATGCTCGTCCCTCTACCTTGATTTTTTCAAATGTTATATTCGATTTGTTTTTTATAACACCAGGAATATGAAGGTGGTCTGCCGCACAGTTATAGGTTGATTTGAGTTCTACTTCTATCTCCGATGAATAATCTTCTGAATATGCTGATCCTGATAAGAGAAGAAATGATGTTAGAATTAATGATAAATAAATTGCTTTTTTCATGAATTAGGTCTCCTCATCATATTATTTACGTTTGTCGTCTTTTATTGCTGAAACTGTCTCAATTATTATTTCACTTTGATTATAGCCTTGTCAACTTGATTTATATTAGGGCTATAGTTAATTGAGAGTTTTTGCAAACGAGTCTTTGTTAAAAAGTACAATTGTGTTATTTTAAATTGCTTTAGAAACGCTTGATTTACTTTTTGAACTTTTTTTCTAGCATCTTGAAAAATAAGAGTACAAATATTGAATGTGGTAATATAATTTAGAGTTTTAGATACATAACGTATCTCGAATAAACGGGATCGGTTCTAAGATTAAGACACTATGAAAGAGGGGGAATAATTATGTTAGACCGGTTTAAAAAAATATTTAATAAGAACATCGAACCCCTAAGTTATGAAGAAAAGGTAGACCAGGAAAGAAAATTAGAGATAGCAACCTGCGTAGTTTTACTTGAAGCGGCATCAGTAGACTCTAAACTCTCAAAAGAAGAATTACAAAAGATTATTGAGTTATTAAAGGAGAAATTTCAGTTATCGGATTCATCCGTGAGTGAACTGATTGAGACCTCAAAGAAAGAACGTGAGGGCTCTACAGGCGTTTGGCCTTACACCCACCTGATTAATGAAGACCTCACCATAGAAGAGAAATATGAGTTAATGGGGATGATCTGGAAGGTAATTTATTCAGATAAAACGCTTGACGAGTTTGAGAATTATATAGCACACGAATTACTCAAGTTACTTAATCTTGATCACAATAAGTTCATTGAGCTTAAACTGAAGGTGAAGAATAGCATTTAGATATAGCTTGAACTTGATAATTCCTAGTAGCTTGCTACAGGGTTTCCACATCATTGTGACAGTTTTCATTATGCACAATCAACTAATCGAATTAGTCTTATTTCTATTTCTAAAATTTTAGTCATTAACAGTGCTCACGCTAAAAACTAGGTAGTTATAGGAAATGGTTTCATTGGGTTTGTCTTTAGATACAATTTGTCCATTTACAGGATTAAATACCCATTTTGACCAGTCCCATTTTTCAGCTTCAGGTATCTGAACAGCAATATATGATCCCTGAGAAAGTCTCGCTCTTGTTGGCGTTTTTGTAAAGTCTAATCCCATATAGAAGTCTTGAACTGGAATATTTTTATTTCTACTTGCTATCATTTTCGTCAAGCCGACAGCAACACTAGAAATAATAGGAACTAAGGGGTTAACCGTTTCTATTAATTTAAGCCCGCCTTTGAAGGTGTCACCTTCAAGAAACTCGAGGAGCTTCTCATCATCTTCGTTTTTCACATTTACAGTAAAACACTTAAAAGCAATGCCCTCAGAACCTACATTCAGACCAACAAATATGGGGTATCCGATTATGCCGGCTTGTTCTCCTCCTTGAACTCTATATATCTGATTAAAATGTAAATGCTCTGTCTGTCCTTCAATCTGATTTTGCGCATAGAAATCAAAAAGAATAAAGTGAATACCACCACCTGGATAATTAAAAACCCTGAGACGATCAAGTGTTATTTTAATACGTGAGTTTTTAAGAGACTGATCAGGCTCAATATTGCCCGCATGTTTGATTTCAACTGGATTTGATGAATTTAAGTTACTAACAGGGATAAATCCAAATGTGTGAGAGGTATATTGCCAAGGTTCTGGTTTATCCGACCAACCCCACCTCCTCTCACCTCTACCGCGTGTAACTTTTACTCCTGAATCAACTACGCCTATTTCTTGAAGCTTTCTAGCTGCCTCGGATGGGGTCATTTTACCGATAACTGGAATATCATCGAACCAGTATTTTGGATTATATTTTGTCATCTTATAACCCCGACAGCTACTCTAGCTGTGACCAAGGTTTTCGACATGCTATTGCATCGCTCTAAACCAAGGTAGCTAAAGGTTCTTATATCACAAACCAGATCGATTTTCAATCTTAGTTTACTTCAATATAACAAATAACTTTCTAATCTGTCTTATCACAGATAAAATAAATTAAGATTCTTAGTAGGGAAACGAAATGAGAAAACTAGGTAACAATGGAAAGCGTGTTGCTATCGTCTACGGCGTAAGAACGCCTTTTATAAAATCGGGAACACTTTTTAAAAATCTCTCCGCGCAAGAATTAGGGAGAATCGCTACAGTTGAATTAATAAATCGAATAGAAATTGATCCAAAGGAAATAGATGAGGTCATATTTGGTACAGTCATTCCTTCTCCTAAAGCACCAAACCTAGCAAGAGAAATCTCCTTGGGTGCTGGTATTCCATCTTCTGTGCCAGCATACACTGTATCAAGGGCATGCGCCTCAGCAAATCAAGCAATAACAAACGCTGCGGAAAGCATCATGAGCGGAAACGCTGATGTAGTAGTTGCAGGCGGTGCAGAATCCCTTTCAGATATGCCGGTTCTATTCTCCAAAAGATTTAGGGCCTTCCTCTATGACTCATACAAGGGGAAAAACCTCATACAAAAGATAAAACCTTTTTTAAATCTCCATCTTCGCGATTTAGCTCCCGACATACCTGCGCTTGCGGAGCCATCTACAGGCTTAACAATGGGAGAATCGGCAGAGAAAATGGCAAGGGAAAATCATATTAGCCGCGAAGATCAGGATGCATTTGCATATCGAAGTCACATGCTTGCCCATAAGGCAACAGCGGACGGAGTTTTAAAAAAAGAGATTATTCATACTTTAATACCACCGGATTTTTCAATGGTTGCTAATTTTGACAACGGAATACGGGGTGATACAAGTATTGAAGCCCTATCAAAACTTCGTCCTGTATTTGATAGGAAATACGGTACAGTTACCGCAGCTAATTCCTCTCCCCTTACAGACGGTGCGTCTAGCCTTATTCTCATGGCTGAAGAAAAGGCAAAATCTCTGGGTTACGAACCGCTTGGATACATACGTTCTTACGCCTACACTGCACTCTCTCCCGATGACCAGCTTCTTATGGGCCCCGCCTACGCAACACCCATTGCTTTAGAAAGAGCAGGGCTTACTCTAAGGCATATCGATCTAGTAGAGATGCATGAAGCCTTTGCTGCACAGGCGCTTTCAAACATTCGAGCCTTTGCCTCAAAAAAATTTGCCCAAGAGAAACTCGGGAGAAGCGAACCCATCGGAGAAATTGACATGGATAGATTTAACGTCTACGGTGGATCGATTGCTATCGGTCATCCTTTTGGTGCAACAGGGGGAAGACTTACAATTACAATACTCAACGAGCTCAGGCGAAGAGGCGGCAATTTCGGTTTAATCACGGTTTGTGCCGCTGGCGCTTTAGGAATGGCAATGGTTGTTGAAAGAGAATGAGCAAAGTAGATGAGTGGTAAAAAATTACTACATTTGTTACTTATTTCACGGAGGTTTATCAGTAGGAGCGCCATCCCTGGCGCGACCAGATCGCGGCTGGAAGCCGCTCCTACTTGCTTTTCGTACTGAATGAAATTAGGGGTGAATCAATGAAAACATTTTCATTTGAGTTAGATAGCGAGGGAATAGGTATTATCAGAATAGATTTACCAGGCGAAAAGGTAAATAAGCTCAGACGTGAGACTCTAATGGAAATGGAAGACCTTTTAAATCAATTAGGGGTGAATCAATGAAAACATTTTCATTTGAGTTAGATAGCGAGGGAATAGGTATTATCAGAATAGATTTACCAGGCGAAAAGGTAAATAAGCTCAGGCATGAGACTCTAATGGAAATGGAAGACCTTTTAAATCGGATAGAGAATGGGGGTGGGATAAAAGCTGCGGTGCTAATAAGTGGTAAGGAAGACAATTTTATTGTTGGAGGAGATATAAATGAATTCCTCAAAATAGCCTATATAGATGAAGCTAGAACACTAAGCCTTCGAGCACAAGAGATCGTAAGTAGGATTGAAAATTCAAGGATTCCATTTATTGCTGCAATTCATGGAGCGTGCCTAGGAGGTGGCTTGGAGATCGCTCTTGGATGCAAATACCGAATTGCAACAGACGACCCGAAAACCGTTTTAGGACTACCCGAGGTGCAACTCGGCTTGATTCCCGCCGCAGGCGGAACTCAAAGGCTTCCAAGGCTTATAGGAATTTCAAAAGCCCTAGAGCTAATTCTTACTGGGAAGCAGATAAATTCAAAAAAAGCAGGAAGAATAGGGCTAGTTGATGAGGTGGTACCGAAAGAAGTACTACTCGATGTGGCAAAGAAACGGTCCCTTATGATTTCCTTAGGAAGGATTAAACCAAAGCGTCCACGGGTCGGAAGCATTGGAGAAATTCTTCTAGAAAAAACCCCTCTTGGAAGGAAATACCACGAAATGAAATTGTAAAAAAAACGCACGGTCATTATCTTGCACCGATTCTTGCACTTGAGGCTGTAGAAATAGGTATCAAATCTGGTTTTAAAAGGGGTCTACATGTTGAGTCTGCGCACTTTGGCGAGTTATTGCTAAGCGATGTTGCACAACAGTTAATCAATATCTTTTTAGCTACACATGCTATAAAAAAAGAGCCTGTGACTAATATTCCGGAGCTAAAACCCAGGAAGGTAGAAAAGATAGGAATTGTTGGCGCTGGATTTATGGGTGCTGGTATTGCTTCTATTTCTGCCGATATTGGTGTTACAGTGAGAATGAGGGATAAAGACGATATTAGCGTAGGTAGGGGTTTGAAAGCCTGCTATGAATATTTTCAAGAAAGATACAAAAAACAAAATATTACAAAACTCGATATTGAAAAAGGATTGAATCTAATCAGTTGGACTTCTGACTATACAGGATTCCGTAGAGCCGATATGGTTATTGAAGCCGTGTCCGAAGAGCTAGAACTTAAGCAAAGGGTTTTACAGGAGTCTGAGTCCTTTACTAGGGATGATTGTATATTGGCTAGCAAAGGGTTTTACAGGAGGCTGAGTCCTTTACTAGGGATGATTGTATATTGGCTTCTAATACCTCATCCATACCAATCAACCAGCTTGCAAGTCGCTTAAAGCGTAGAAGTAATGTAATCGGTATGCACTTTTTTTCTCCGGTTCACAAGATGCAGCTTCTTGAAATAGTAAAAACTAACGAAACCTCGGAGCTTACTATTGCTACAGCATTTGAATTTGGAAGGCGTCTTGGGAAAATTCCAATTGTCGTTAAGGACGGGGTTGGATTTTATACAACAAGGATTCTTTCACCATACATAAACGAAGCTATATATCTTCTTGACGAGGGAGCCGCTGTCGAAAATATTGATGGTGCGATGGTTGAATTTGGGTTTCCTGTAGGGCCCTTAATGCTTCTTGACGAAGTGGGAATTGATTTGGGGGCGAAGATAGAAAAGCTCATTTATGA
>Ga0209520_10001057_pt1 | contig 15516 bp, 16 predicted proteins | sample Rifsed16ft1_FD_184009 | JGI IMG/M metagenome (GOLD analysis project Ga0209520, IMG submission 184009) | Soil microbial communities from Rifle, Colorado, USA - sediment 16ft 1 (version 2) | ecosystem: Environmental > Terrestrial > Deep subsurface > Rock core/Sediment | place: Rifle, Colorado...
TGTTGGCCGCGAGAGCGTTCACAACTTGATGAACAAGGTCGGCATTCTAAGGCGCGCCGAAAACCGCCGCGGGTAATTCGAGAGTTTTCTTGAGGTCGCCTTTTTCGTTGTAAACATTGGCTTTCATAATTAAATAGCTTCTATTTTGACAAGTGCGCCGGTATTGCCGGGGATAGCGCCGGAAATCAGGAGGGTTTCAGGGGTTGCGTCAAGTACTTTAAGGTTTTTGATCGTTACCCGGTCCCCGCCCATTCGGCCAGCCATCCGTATGCCTTTCGCGACCCGACCCCCCGCCCGGCCGCCGCCGCCAATCGAACCCGGTTCGCGTTCGGAGTGTTTTTGACCGTGGGTTCGGCGGCCGCCGCCAAAACCATGGCGCTTCACGACGCCCTGAAAACCTTTGCCTTTCGTAATGCCCGTGACTTTAATTTTATCGCCGGCCGCAAACATAAGTTTTATCTCATCACCAATCTTAAGATCCTTCGTCTCTTCGGGAGGAACAGAGAATTCACGACGATTTTTGCCGAGCGCCACCACCAACGCATCGTAGCCGTTTTTTTCTGCTCGCCTGATATCAGCGACCTTCATGGGGCCGGTCAAAATCAAAGTTGCCGGGAACATCTGACCATCAGACGTGAAAAAACTCATCATTTGTTTTTTGATGCCAAGCGTAAACTTTTTCATGTTAAATCATTTTAACGTCGACTTCGACGCCGATCGGCAGTGAAAGATTAGTAAGCGCTTCAACGGTTTTGGCCGAGGGATTTAAAATGTCGATCAGGCGCTTATGGAGACGGATTTCAAATTGCTCGCGGGCGTTTTTGTAAACAAAAGACGCACGATTGACGGTGTATTTTTTGATTTCAGTCGGCAACGGCACCGGGCCGACGATTTCGGCATCATGACGGCGGGCAGTGTCAATAATCTGCTTGACGGAGGCATCAAGAATTTTGCTGTCATAAGCCCTTACCCGCAAACGAAGCACGACGGCCGCCACCTCTTTCTTAGCGGTTGTTTTAGCGGGAGCGCGCCGAGGAGATGACGGAGACTCGCCCGGCCTTTTTACCGCTTTTTTCTTAGTTATTTTTTTTACTTCCGCCATAAAATTTCTAATAGTTTAAAGAAAGAGATTTTAAGCCGTAATCTTAGTGACAACGCCGGCGCCGACAGTCTTGCCTCCTTCACGAAGCGCAAAACGCTGTTTTTCTTCAAGCGCGACTGGCGCAATTAATTTGATCTTAATATTGACAGTATCACCCGGCATAACCATTTCCGTGCCAGCCGCGAGCGTCACTTCACCGGTAACATCAGCGGTGCGAATGAAAAATTGGGGCTTGTAACCATCGAAGAACGGGGTGTGCCGGCCGCCTTCTTCCTTTTTCAAAATATAGGCTTCTGCTTCAAATTCAGCATGGGGGGTAACACTGCCAGTTTTCGCCAGGACTTGGCCGCGGGTGATATCTTCTTTTTTAATACCCCGAAGCAAGATTCCGGCATTATCCCCGGCTTGGCCTTCTTCAAGAGATTTGTTGAACATTTCAATGCCGGTCACAGTCGTTTTTTGAGTAGGTTTGAGACCAATGACTTCAACTTCTTCGCCGACCTTGACGACGCCGCGTTCGATTTTACCGGTGACAACAGTGCCCCGACCTTCGATCGAGAAAATGTCTTCAACCGGCATCAGGAAAGGCTTTTTGGTTTCGCGCTCCGGCACAGGAATATAGGTATCAAGCGTGTTAATAAGTTCCAGAATTTTCTTTGCCCACTCATCGTCAGCATTTTTTGCTTCAAGGGCTTTAAGACCGGAACCGCGAATAACCGGCGTTGTTTTGCCGTCAAAACCATACTTATCAAGAAGAGTTCTGACTTCATCTTCAACAAGGTCAATTAATTCTTTATCGTCAACCATGTCTGATTTGTTGATGAAGACGACAATCTTTGGCACGCCGACTTGGCGGGCAAGGAGAATGTGCTCGCGCGTTTGAGGCATGACGCCGTCGGTCGCCGCAACGACAATGATCGCACCATCCATCTGTGCGGCGCCGGTGATCATGTTTTTAATGTAATCAGCGTGGCCAGGAGCGTCAATGTGCGCATAGTGGCGATTAGGTGTCCAATATTCGGAGTGGTGGAGGGCAATGGTAATACCACGCGCTTTTTCTTCCGGCGCATTGTCAATATTTTCAATTCGCTCAACCCGAGCGCCGTAACCTTTGTCCTTTGCAAGATCAAGGACATGCAAGATGGAAGCGGTGAGGGTTGTCTTACCGTGGTCAACGTGACCAATCGTGCCGACGTTAACGTGCGGCTTATCTCTCTTAAATACTTCTGCCATATAATTTATTATAAAAATTAACTAATAAATAAACCAACTATCGAGGTTGAACCTCGATAGGGCGGTTGAACGCGTGAAAGTCATCTTAACAAAACTTTTTTTTATTGTAAAGTGAGTAAGTAACTATCGAGGTTGAACCTCGATAGTGACCTTGATAGTAACTATAGCGACAACGGTGACCTTAACTATGTATGAAAAAACCTTATTTTGCAGAAAATGAAATATATCATATTTTCAATAGAGGCGTTGAAAAGCGTAAGGTTTTTTTAAACGATAAAGATTACTTCAGATTTATTCACTATCTTTATGAATTCAATGATCTTGAACAATCAAAAAATATACATTTTTATACTAAAACTAAAAATGGTATTGAAACAAAACCAGGGAGCCTAAAAAATAACAAAAAACCAAGAAACCCTTTGGTCGAAATTTTAGCATTTTGTTTAATGCCGAATCACTTTCATCTTCTTCTTAGACAAAAACAAAACAACGGGATTGTGAAATTTATGCAAAAATTAGGAACGGGTTACACAATGTATTTTAATAAAAAACTTAACAGGGTTGGCTCACTTTTTCAGGGCAGATTTAAAGCAGTTTTGATAAAAAAGGAAGCTCATTTTTTATACATTCCTGTCTATATCCATCTTAATCCTCTTGATCTTGTTACTCAAAAAGATCCGGAAACCCAATTAAAGTTTTTAGAGAATTACCGTTGGAGCAGCTTGCCTGACTATATGGGTATAAAAAATTTTCCTTCAGTTATCAACAAAGACCTGATTTTAGAATTAACTGGGGGAGAAATAGAATATAAAAAAGAAATAGAAACCTGGGTAAAAAATAATCAAATATCATCTTTTGAAAATATCATCAAAGAATACCTAATCAATACTGCTGGCAAGACCAACAATCTTAAATAAACCACTATCGAGGTTCAACCTCGATAGTGGCAGGGTTATTTGCGGCTCGCGATAATCTTTTCGGCCACATTTGGCGGCACAATATCATATTTAAAGAACTCCATGTTCGGCGTGCCCCGGCCCTCGGTCATGGAACGAAGTTCGGTCGTATAGCCAAACATTTCAGAAAGTGGCACCAAGGCTTTAATCGCCTTAGCAAGGCCGCGGTCTTCAAAACCTTCAATGATGCCGCGTTTTGAGTTTAAATTGCCGGTGACGTCTCCCATGAATTTTTCTGGAACGACGACTTCAACTTTCATCACTGGTTCGAGCAGAACCGGCTTGGCGCGCTTCGCCGCTTCTTGAAGGGCCATCGAAGAAGCGATCTTGAAGGCCATTTCGCTTGAATCAACATCGTGATAACTTCCGTCAAAAAGCTCAACCGAGACGTCGGTCAATTTAAAGCCGGCCACCACGCCGCGATCCATTCCTTCTTTGAAGCCTTTTTCACAAGCGGAAATAAATTCTTGTGGGATGGCACCGCCTTTAATGGCGTTTACGAATTCAAAACCGCCGCTGCGCTTAGTGTTTCTCGGCAGATCTTCCGCTTTAACTGATTTATCAATCGGTTTCACTTTAATCACGACATGACCGTACTGACCGCGACCACCAGTTTGGCGGATGTATTTACCTTCGGCTTCGCCGTTACCAAGAATTGTTTCGCGATAAGCCACTTGGGGCTTACCGACGTTAGTTTCCACAGAAAACTCCCGTTTCATTCGGTCAACAATGATTTCGAGATGGAGCTCACCCATGCCCCAAATAATCGTCTCGAGAGTTTCCTGATCAGTCGTCACCCGGAAAGTCGGATCTTCTTGAGAAAGGCGGTTGAGGGCGAGGCCCATTTTTTCCTGGTCGGCTTTGGTTTTTGGCTCAATGCGAAGCGACACCACCGGTTCCGGAAAAACAATTCGCTCAAGCATTATCGGTTTTTCTTCATCGCAAAGAGTATCCGAGGTGATGGTGTCTTTTAGACCGACGGCCGCCGCAATTTCACCGGCATAGATTTTTTTTATTTCTTCCCGCTCGTTGGCGTGCATCCGCAAAATACGCCCGATTCGCTCCCGGTTTCTCGTGCGGGGGTTATAAACATAAGAACCGGCAGCGAGCGTCCCAGAGTAAACCCGGAAGAAAGTGAGCTGACCAACGAAGGGATCGGCTTGGAGCTTGAAAGCAAGAGCGGCAAAAGGCTCTTTATCGGAGGCGCTGCGAGTTTCTCTCTCTCCTGTTTCGGGATTAGTGCCTTTGACCGGCGGAATATCGAGGGGGCTTGGAAGATAATCAACAACGGCATCGAGAACAAGCTGAACACCTTTGTTTTTGAGCGCCGAGCCGGTGTAAACGGGAAAAATTTTGTTGGTGATAACAGCTTTGCGTAAAATTTCCTTGAGGCGCGGTAAATCGATTTCTTTTCCTTCGAGATACTCGTTAAGAGCGGCTTCGTCTTGTTCCACGATTTTTTCGACAAGTTCGCCGCGGAATTTTTTTGCGGCTTTTTCATATTCGGCCGGAATAGGCATTTCGACAACTGTTTCTCCGAGCTTGCCTTCGAATTTATAGGCCTTCTGGGTGAGTAAATCGATAACGCCGGCAAGATTTTCTTCCGCGCCGATCGGAATCTGCATGCAAATGGCGTGCGGCGTCAGTCGGTCCAAAATTGATTTGTAAGAATTTTCAAAAGAAGCACCCATCCGATCGAGTTTGTTGATAAAACAAATTCTCGGGACATTGCCTTCGTCGGCATAGCGCCAGTTAGTTTCCGATTGCGGCTCAACGCCGGCGACGCCGTCAAAAACGACAACCGCGCCGTCTAGCACCCTAAGACTGCGTTTAACCTCAACGGTAAAATCGATATGGCCAGGAGTGTCAATGATATTGAAACGGGTTTTTTTGCTCGTATCGGCGCCCATGTAGTTCGGGTTCCAGAAACAGGTGATCGCCGCAGCGGTAATGGTGATGCCTCGTTCTCGCTCCTGCTCCATCCAATCGGTGACGGTCTCACCCTCGTGAACCTCTCCTATTTTATGGGTCATGCCGGTGTAATACAAAACCCGCTCGGAAGTGGTTGTTTTGCCGGCGTCAATGTGGGCGATAATGCCGAAATTTCTCGTTCGCTCTAGTGAGTATTCGCGTTCCATAAAACTTTAATTACGAAATAGTATTCCGAGCAGAGACTTGCGAGGCCGACGGGCCGAGCACGAGGAATTTTTTAGCAAAAAAATATCCGTGCTCTGCGAGGAATGTTATTTCGTAATTCATAATTATTACCACGCGAAGTGGGCGAAGGCTTTGTTGGCTTCGGCCATCTTGTGGGTATCTTCTCTCTTTTTAATAGCGCTGCCTTCGTTCTTCGCGGCGGCAATCAATTCTTCGGCTAATTTTTCCGCGGCGCCGCGGCCTTTCTTCCCGCGAGTGGCAAGCGTTATCCAGCGCATGGCAAGCGCCTGGCGGCGCTCCGGTCTTACTTCTCGCGGCACTTGATAGTTGGCGCCCCCGATTCGGCGCGATCTCACTTCAAGCATTGGCCCGGCATTTTTCAAAGCTGTTTCAAAGATTTCCAAGGGGCTTTTTTTGGTTTTTTCCTCAATTAAAGTAAAGGCGTTATAAACTACTTTGCGGGCGGCTTCTTTTTTGCCATCCCACATCATGTAGTTAATAAACTTCGCGACACGCGGCGAATTATACAAAATATCTGGTTCCGGTTGAGGTGGTCGTTTAACTTTCCTTCTCATGTTATTTTGGTCTCTTTACGCCGTAGGAGCTGCGACTGGTCCGACGATTCTCAACACCAGTGGCGTCAAGAACGCCCCGTACAACGTGATAACGGACACCAATCAGGTCTTTAACGCGGCCACCGCGAACCATGACCACCGAGTGCTCTTGGAGGGTGTGGCCGACACCGGGGATATAGGCGGTGATTTCTTGACCGTTAGTGAGTCTGATTTTGGCAATTTTTCGGAGAGCAGAGTTTGGCTTCTTCGGGGTCGTTGTCTTGACGAGCGTGCAGACACCGCGCTTAAAAGGCGAAGGAAAAGAAACCGGGCGGTTTTTCTTGGTATTAAAGGCAAAAGAAAGCGCCGGGGCTTTAGATTTAGCCCGGGCTTTCTTGCGGGGATTTTTAATTAATTGCCCGATTCGTGGCATAGACTTTAGAGTTTACTAAAAGAGGCCCCGAAATGCAAGCAAACGCAATCTATACATCTAAAATGACACCGAGAATGACATCCGATAAAATGAAAGGGCTAAAATAAGATAATGGTTTTGTCATCTTGTCAATATTGAAGTTTTTTTGGATTGGTTGTAAAATAAAGACCAAAAGAACCTTAAAAAGAACTTTAAAACCAAACAAGATGCTCACGCAAGAAATATTTCGGACTCGTTTTGATCTTTCCAAGGCGGCAGTAATGTTTTCGGAAAACAGATTAAGCAAGCAAGATGCTTTTGTTATTTTGGCTGATTGTTTAATGAAATTGAAAAAATCTTTATCTTTTCTTCAATTGGTCGTCTTACACGGCCAAATGGTAAAAAGAGAGAATGCAGTTAGTGACCTCAAAGTTTTAGTAAAAACAATTGAAAAATTTTTCTTCCCAAAAATCAGCCAAATTTCTTTACTTGAACAAGCTCTGCTAAATGCTCTGGAAGATAAAGAATTCGTAAATTTATATTCTGATGAAGAGTTAGACAGAGCATTTCTTGAAATGGTAAAAGGATTAACGACAAGTGAAAAAATTTTGATTAAGACAGAAAGGTTAATGGCGTATGATTTACTTTTACCAAATTAAAAACCCGCTAAAGAAAATTAACGGGTTTTTTCATTTCTTTTTTAATTTATTTGACCCCACCGCCCTCTGACTTTTTTGCCTCAAGACCGCTTAAGCCGTAAAGGCCGGCGTCTTGAAAAATTTGTTTTTCTTCATTCCATTTTACATATTTGGCCACTGGATGACTTTGAATAAATTCAATGTATTTATCCGCCTTAGCCGGGTCTTCTGCCGCTAACTTGTTGTAAGCTTGTTTTTTAACGGGGTGAGCTTCAATTTTTTTTAAAGCTTCTTCTCGGGAAATACTACCGGAAAAAAATTCTTTGGTTTTTTTAAACATATCTTCGATACCCATAGTTAATTTGAAAAAAATTAATGATAAATTTGTTGTAGACCTTTAGATTATATCATGTCTTAAATTTTCTTACAAGATTCATTTAAAAAGTAAGGCCGGTTAAGAGGTTGAATAAATAAAAGATAACCGGCGCGATTTTCTGCCAAAAGAAAAAGATAAAGACAACCAGGATAAAGATGGCAAAACGCTCAAGAAAAAATTCAAGCGCTCGGAAACGCGGCGGCAGGAGGGCGAAAAGAATTTTTGAACCATCAAGCGGCGGAATCGGGACGAGATTGAACACGGCTAAAACCAAATTAACAATAACAATAGCCGACGTGATAAAGATAAAAGGTTCGCTGTCAAAATTGTAGGCTATGCCGAAACGAATTAAAAGACCAAAAACGAGAGCAATAAACAAGTTAGCTAAAATCCCGGCCGAGGCCACCGCTAAAACGCCTTTTTTCTGATCCCGAAGATTAAAAGGGTTGAAAGGCACGGGCTTCGCCCAGCCAAAAACGATGCCGGAACCGGACAGCACCAAAAAAAGCGGCAGTAGCACTGAGCCGATGGGGTCTAAATGTTTGAAGGGATTTAACGTCAAGCGGCCGGCGAGCTTGGCTGTTTGATCGCCAAAATACAGCGCCGCATAGCCATGAGAAATTTCATGGATAATAACCGAGAGAAGAAGAACAGCAATGTAAAAAACGGAATCGATGGCTTGCATATTATGGAATCCATGTTACCATACAAGGCACATTATATGAAACGCTGCCCGGTAACAAAAAAAGGCTCGCAGGTTGGTGGAGGCTACTCCAACCGAGTTCGCGCCACTAAATTCAATCCGACCGGCAAGAAAAGGAAATATCCTAATCTCCAAAAGAAAACAATCTTTGTTCCCGAGCTTGGACACTCCCTTCGGCTTACTCTCTCCACTCAAGCTATTCGTCTCATCAACAAAAAAGGCGCTTACCCCGTTCTCAAAGAAGCCGGGATTATTTAATCATCGCTTGGAATACATTTCGCAAGACACGAATATTTGCTTGCTAAGAATTTCGAAATCATATTCCTCGCTTTTTTATTGCTTCAATCTGCTGATTGTTTCGCCGTCTGATTCAAAAATAATTGTTCCTTCACTATAAGTCCCGAGTACCGGGATTTTTAATTTTTCCAAACGCCCGAGCATGTCTTTATGCGGATGACCGTAAGGATTTTTCGCGCCCGCGGAAATCACGGCAATAGCAGGGCTTGCCAATTCTAAAAATTCGCTCGTGGTTGAATAACGGGAGCCATGATGCGCAACTTTTAAAATATCGGTATCTATTTCCGCCCCCCAATTTTTCATAAGCTCGGCTTCGGTAAGCGCGCCGATGTCAGCGGTTAAAAGAAATTCCGTTTCGCCGTAGTGAAGTTCAGCAACGATTGCCGCTTCATTTGTTTTCTTCCCTACGCCGCCAACCGAAAGAATTTTGAGATAGACACTGCGCGGCTGGTCAAGCCAGATGATATCGCCGGCTTCGGCAAAAACGCGACCGCCTTGTTCTTTGATAATCGCGTCTTTTAAAAGGCCAAAAACTTTTGTGTCAGTTTCAATCGGTGATTCCAAAATTTTTTCAACTTCGTAATTTTCCAAAACCGGAATCAACCCGCCGATATGATCCTTGTCAGGGTGCGTCGCAATAATCAAATCAAGGGTCTGATCGCCAAAAGGCATCATACTACCGAGCTCGAGCATTACCCGATTGCTTCCCCCGCCATCAATGAGCGCCTGGATACCGTTTGGTGTTTCAATAAAAATGGCGTCGCCTTGGCCAACGTCCAGAAAGGCAACCACCAATTTATCTTCGCTGGCCGATGAGGAAAAAAGATTGAAGCCGACAAGGCCAACCGCAAGAATTAAAGCGGAAACCAGCCAAATTAACTTTTTCTTCAAGAACCTCATGCTATAATGGGTTAATTATAGTATAGAGCAAATATATTTCTGGTTCACCTAAGGTAAACTTACGGGAATACTTACTTTCCTCACCTGGACAACCAATAGGGAACGGTTCGAAAAGTAAATATTCCCGTAAGTTGGGAACAGTTCACCAGAAACATATTTGCGAAAAACTAATTATGTATCAAGAACAAAAATTCAATATCCCGGAACTTAAAGGCATTTCAGCAAAAAACATCGAAGAGCATTTGAAGCTCTACGCCGGCTACGTTAAGCATACCAACCTTATTTTAGAAAAAATCAAAGAGCTTGAAGGCAACGAAAAAGATGCTTACGCGCTCGCCGAAATGCAGCGCCGGTTTTCATTTGAATGGAACGGCATGAGAAATCACGAATATTATTTTAAGAGTTTGGAAGACGGCGCGAAAATCTTGCCAGCCGAAAGCCGCCTCAAAAAAGCCATCGAGGCTGAGTGGGGTGCTCCCGAAGCACTCCCTTCGGGTTCTTTTGATAAGTGGTTAAACCGATTCAAAACTGTTGCGCTGACGCGCGGTATCGGCTGGGCAATTCTTTATTACGATCCAATCGCCAAAAAACTCCTAAATGCTTGGATCGACGAACAACATGTCGGCCAATTAAATTCTCTGCAATTTGTTTTGGGTATTGATATGTGGGAGCATGCCTTCATCTACGATTACCCGACAAGCGAAAAGAAAAAATATGTGGAAACATTTTTCGCTAATTTGAATTGGGAAGTGATCGAAAAAAACTTCGTCGGCGCCTTAAAGTAACACCCACACAAAAATATCTTGAGAAAAGCACGAAAATTTCAAAGCGGTAAAACACGTCTCGCTGGGCACGAATATTTGCCCGGCTAGGCAAATTTCTCCCGCTCGGCGACAAACGCTCCCCGGAGCCTTTGTCGGCCTTTGCGAGTCCCGGCTCAACGTATTTTGCCGCTTATTTCCATAGGGTTTTCTCAAGATATTTCATACGGATTTTTCCTTGCCAAGACGCTAGAAATAAAATTAGTCCGTAAAGAAGAAGCGTTAGCCAAAGTGGCCAAACGGCGGCCGTCACTACCGCAAAAGGAAGACCGGCCAGCGCTTTCGCCACGCCGAGTATAAATTCAAGCAGCCAGAAACTGATAAAGCCGAAAGGCAGGGCGAAAACATGCCAAGCTAAGCTAAAAAGTCCGGTGAAAAATCCAAAAAGCATCAGCACGGGAATGACAGGCAGAACTAAAATATTAGCAAGCGGCGCAACAAGCGAAATAAGGCCAATTTTGTAAAGAAGGTAGGGAAAAACAAAAATTTGGGTCGCGAAGGTCGCCGCCACAAGCTCCCGCCACTCAATGCTAAATTTTTTCTCCGCGATCCAAAGAAACCATGGTTTGATTTTCGGAGTAAGATAAATAAGACCGAAAGTCGCAAGCATCGAGAGAATAAAGGAAGGATCATAAATTACGAGCGGGTTAATAAAAAACATGGCAAGACCGGCCAGAAACAAACCGCGTAGCGCCTCATAAGGCCGGCCAAGCGTCCGCGCCAGAAGCGCGATCCCGGCCATGATCCCCGCCCGAACGGCGGTCGCTTGCCCGCCGGTCATAATGACAAACAAAATAATGACGCCACCGCCGACTAAGAGTCGTGCTCGCAACGAAAGAAATGCCACAATCCGCATGATCATTTCCGCGACAATGGTAATGTTATAACCAGAAAGAGCGACAATATGAATGAGGCCTGATCGGATAAAATCATCTTTAGTTGCTTCTGGTAATGCGCTCTGAGCGCCCAATAAGACTCCGGAAAGAAGCGCCTGGTCCTCGAAAGGCAGGACCCGGCCTATTTTTTTTTCAAATGTTTCGCGAAAGCTAAAAAGCCACCGCTTTAAGAAAAAACCTCTGCCGCGATCTTTTAACTCAATTACCGGATAACCAACGCGGTAATGAATACCGCGTTTGGCTAAATAATTTTTGTAATCAAAAATCCGCCCCAATTCAGTTTCAAAATTTTCCGGTTTTTTCAAAATGCCGGTGACGGTCAGTAGATCACCGTAGTGATATTCCGGAAAAACTTCAGTCGAAAGTAAAACCCGGGTTTTCGGATCAATTGTTTCAAGAGTGAGTAAGGTGTTGTTGATTCTCCGGTCAGGAATATCCTTCACCAACCCTTTAAGAGTTATCTTTTGGCCGACAAAATCCTCAAGCGGTGGAGCGTCTTTGATAAACTGAAGTCGCCAAAAAATCGCAAAAATGAAAAGAAAAAGAAGCGCTGTGTAAAGAAAAATTTTTCGTTCTTTGAAAAAGAAGCTCAAAACAAAAAAACCAAAACCGAGAAGTAAAAAAAGAAAAAGCAAAGCAAAATTCATTTTAAAATTTTACCGAGGTCGGGCCTCGGCTTGGTATGGTGCCGCGGGGGAGATTTGAACTCCCAATCTCTTGCGAGAACTGCGCCCTGAACGCAGCGTGTCTACCAATTTCACCACCGCGGCATCTATCTATCGAGGTTCAACCTCGATAGTGGCTCCACTCTTCGATAATATGCTTTTCATCGGCCGCATCAAGGGCTTTGCGAAAGCGCGCGCCGGACTGGCCGCGAACCCGCTTTTCGCATTCGATCCAAGTTTTATGGGTCATTATTTTTCCATTAACCATACTAACATAAGAATAGGCGCTCTTATGACTTCGCTTAGTCATTGGTTTTTTTGTTCTGGTCAGGTCAAATTCTTCGCCGGCGGGGAAGATTTTCTTGTAGTCCCCAAAAGTGCCGGCAAAGAGTTCCATTGGTCGATTTAGCGCAAAACTGGTCGCGATTAAATCCACGCGCTCGTTTAAGATGACGCCTTGGTGGGAAGACACTTTCTGCCATTTAATTTTATTTAATTTCTCCACTTTCTCAAGAAGATCAAAAATCTTCTCCCAGCGATCGCGATTTTTAACATTTTCCTTGGTTTTCGTCTGCCAATTATTTTTTACCCAATTAGTAAGCGATTGAATGCCTAAAAGAAGATAGCTTGAATCAGTGTAAAAAGTGACTTCCGCGCCTTTCGTCTCGCGACGCATGAGAAAAGAAAGAGCCGCAATAAGAGCTTGCATCTCCATCTGATTATTAGTCACTTCCTCTTCCTTTCCTCCTATTTCAAAAACAAAATCATCGATGAGTATCGCCGCCCCGAAACCGCCCGGCCCCGGATTGCCGCGCGAACTACCATCAGTAAAAACAAAAATCCGTTTCATAGAAATTTTTCGATGCGGAGGCGAAGGCGGCCGCGCCAATCTTTTTCAATACTCGCCAAAATACTCTGTGGCGAGGAAAAATTATCCCGTTTTTCGAAAAAACTGACCGCTTCCACATTTTCTCCGCCATCTTCAAGTGTCATCGAGAGATGATTTTGATTTTGGCCGAAGCGACGGGTTTTTGTCACCAAAAGATTTTCAAAAAGAAAAATAGGTCTCGGGAACGAATTGCCAAATGGCCGCAAACAATCAATGATGCGGAAATTCTCCAAGTTTACATCAGCAAGATTAAAAATACCGTCGCTGATTTCTTTATCTTCAGTATTGGGAGCGACGTCTCCTTTCGACTCATCAAAAGCCGACTCGAGTTTGGCCTCAAGAAAATGCACCTGATCGCTAGTGGCAACAAAGCCACCTGCCAGCGAGTGGCCGCCAAAAGAAACGAGGGTTTCCGGCGCGGTTCGCTTCATTAAATCAACTAAATCAAGTTTCGGCGATCGGCAAGATCCTTTGATAAGTTCACCGACCCTCGTCCAGACAAAAGCTGGCCGGGTGTACTCTTCGGAAATTTTCGCAGCAACAAGACCTAAAATACCGAGATTCCAGTCAGGATCGCCGAGAACAATAACATTTCCGAGATCCCTTTCTCGGAGCCGTTTGTTAGCCTCTCTCATCGTCTGCGCCACTAAAGTCTTCCGTTCTTTATTTGTGTTTTCCAGAATTTTCACAAGTTCATTGGCGCGGGATATGTCTTTCGTCGAGAGTGTTTCAAAAACAAGAGCGGAAGAAAGAATCCGCGAAACAGAATTTAAGCGCGGCACGATCGAAAAAGTCACATCTTCCTCCCCGATCCTCCGCAAGCGAAGAAGATTGATAATTTGCAGGAGACCGGGCCGACGGGTTCGGCTAAGTACTTTCATTCCAAAATAAACAAGGACGCGGTTCTCGCCCCGAAGCGGCACCTGATCGGCAAGAGTGGCGAGCGCTACTAAATCAAGAAGCCATTTTTCCTGGCCATTGGGAATTGGCAAAAGAGTGATGAGCGCGCAAACGAGTTTAAAAGCCACCCCCGCGCCGCAGAGCATTTTTTCCGGATAAATACAGCTCGGTTGTTTGGGATTAATCACCGCGCATCGAGGCATTACTTCCGGCGGCAGGTGATGGTCGGTCACGATAACGTCTAAACCTAACCCTTTGGCAAATTCAACTTCATTGTAATTGGCAATACCGCAATCAACGGTGACGAGAAGATTTGCTCCGCCTTCGGCAATTTTTACGATCGCTTCTTTTGTCAAACCATAGCCTTCAATCCGCTCCGGCACATAGACCAAAAAATTCGAAAAACCTAGACAGTGAAAATAGTCAGCCAAAACCGCCGCGGCCGCGGTGCCATCGCAATCATAATCGGCAAAAATCGCGATCCTTTCGTTCCCCTTCACGGCCACGGTAATCCTCGACACAACTTCCTTCATTCCTTTCAAGAGAAACGGGTTATGGAGACCCTGTTCATAAGAGGGGTTGAAAAAAGTCAAAGCATCGTTTTCTTCTCTCACCCCGCGTTGCCAAAGAATATTTCGCAAAAGCGCTGACTTGCCGCGCAAAAATTCGAGAGGAGCGCGCTTCATCGATTAAATCCCCGGCAATGGCGCCCCGGCCGTGAGTAAACCGATTTTCACTAAATATGATTCAAGAAGGGCGTTCCGGGAATTTCGGCCGAAGAAGCCGTCCACCGTCAGGAAATTATCGCGCTGAAAAGAAATAACCGCGTTCACCAAAGGCGAAGACCAGGTAGCGCTCGTAGAATAATCGCTTGCGGCGTATTTCAAGAAGAAAAGAAGTTTGGCCGCCACTTTCGCGCTGGCACTATCAGCTAATGTTGAACCGGGTCTGATTGTTTCTGTTCGGGAAAGAAGCGGGCCGACAAAACTGTAGATTTCCGCGGCCGTGCCACAGCCATCACCGACCGGCACCGGATACTCTCCGGCAGCGCAACCGGTTACTGGCGGCTCACCGCCAAGACAGGCAAGGTAGTCTGCGTTGAGAGCGGCGGTCGTTAGAGGGCCAACGATCCGATCTGGTTTCAGGCCATTTCTGTATTGGTATTCCCAAACGGCATCGAGGGTTAGGCCACCATAAAACCCATCGACTGCTAATTTGGCTAGAGATTTACCGAGGATACTTGGATATGTCGCCGTTGTTGGTAAGGGAGTATAGGCGTTCACTGTTTCTTGTAAATTCTTTATGTTGTCTTTTAGCCACGGCTTTATTTTATGAACACCCGGGGTTAGATAATTTTCTCTTCCGGCGCCGTAAAGAGCATAAAGCGGGCACTGGCCAGCTGGCGGCACATCCGCCTCGGAATTATCACTGGCACTCGTACAACCCGGGTCTACCGGGTAATCGATTTTGTTGTCATTGTCGTTGTCTTTGTCGTCATCACATTCAGGTTTGGCGACTACTACTCCCGGCAAACAGGTGTAAATTCTATCCTTCGGATCAAAGCCGCAGACCTGATTAAGATTTTCACAATTTGTTCGCTGGATCGTTTGGCTGGCCGTATCGCACCAAATCACTTCGTCATCATCACAGCGGCCGGCGACAGTTTCATTGCCGCAACCAGCCGGTGGAGTTGTTTTTAAAGTAAATTTAGCAGTAATCGTTTTGTTGCTGGTAAGACTAACATTGCATTTTTTGTCAGTCGTAATGCTAACGCAGCCCGTCCAATCAGCGCCGGTGAAAGTGGAATCTGCCGCCGGGGTAGCGGTCAAGGTTACGGCCGTATTGGCAACAAAAGATTTCGCGCAAGTATTGCCACAATCAATCCCGGCGGGACTGCTTTTAACAGTACCGGTGCCAGTTTTGGCAACAGTTAGAGTGTAGCTAATTGGTACTACCTCCACCCCAATACTCGCGGTTCGCCCACTGAAAGTGGCCGTACAGTTTTTCGCGGCAGTCA
>Ga0209520_10001066_pt1 | contig 15466 bp, 13 predicted proteins | sample Rifsed16ft1_FD_184009 | JGI IMG/M metagenome (GOLD analysis project Ga0209520, IMG submission 184009) | Soil microbial communities from Rifle, Colorado, USA - sediment 16ft 1 (version 2) | ecosystem: Environmental > Terrestrial > Deep subsurface > Rock core/Sediment | place: Rifle, Colorado...
TTCAATCAGCTCCTCTTGCAGATCCATATTCATCTTATTGTCGTAGAAAGCCTCTTCTGCCTCCACCATCCAGAATTCAGTCAGATGCCTTCTGGTCTTGGATTTTTCAGCCCTAAACGTAGGCCCGAAGCAGTACACGTTTCCCAACGACATACAGGCTGCCTCGACGTAGAGCTGGCCGGTCTGGGCCAAATAAGCCTTTCCCAAATCAAAATACTGGGTTTCAAACAGGGTGCCGGCCGTCTCCCCTATTGCTCCGGTCAGGATGGGGGTATCGATTAAGGTAAACTGTTTGTCATAAAAAAACTTTCTAATCGCGAAAATGATCTCATTTCTGATTTTCAGGATGGCGTGCTGGCGGGAAGACCTTAACCACAAGTGTCGGTGCTCTGCCAGAAAACCGACCCCGTGCTCTTTGGGAGTGATGGGGTAGTTCTCCGCTATCTGGATAATATTCACATCTTGGATAGAAAGCTCAAAACCTCCGGAGGCACGTTTATCCTCTCGCACTGTTCCTACTACTTCCAGAGAGGACTCCTGGGTTAGTTTTTCATAGCAGGAGAAAACCCTTTCAGGCACCGAGTCCTTGGTCATCACGCACTGAATTAAGCCGGTGCCATCCCGCACTAAGAGAAAGTGAATCTTGCCGCTGGAGCGTTTGTTGTATACCCAGCCTTGAATTTTGACGGTCTGACCTGAATACCGGCCGAGCTGGTCGATCTTAGAAATGATCATAGCTTAGAATATAAACCGGAGTAATCCGGCCATGGCTTCACCAGAGTAGTAGCCAAAGAGAGCCGGTTGATTAAATAAGCTTTCAAGTCTTCTAACCAGAACCAAGGACCACCTTCTAGTTTTATTCTCAGACTCAAAGGAGAATCCAGACGATAGACTGCAGTTCTTTTGATACTTAGGTGGGGCTGCAAACTTTCGGATCGGCCAGGGTAGATGGAAAAACCGGCAGTATAACCCAGGCGGATTGCCTCTTGTTGAATTCTCTGATTGAACCTTCCAAAAGGATAGGAAAGATACGCTACTTCCCTTCCTAATTTATCTTCTAAATCTTGTTTGGATGTTTTTAACTCGTATTCGATATATCTTAATGGCAGCCTGGTTAGATCTGGATGATTGACCGTATGAGATCCGAAGGAAAACCCCCTCTCCGCTAACTCTTTAATCTGTTCCCAGGCCAGATGCTGAAATTTCCTCCCCCCCCAATTCATATCCCAGGTATTGGGTTCGCCTACGAAACCGGTTATCACAAAAATAGAGGCGGTGTAGCCGACTGACTCCAGAATCGGAAAAGCATTGGTGTATATCCCCTGATAAGCATCGTCAAAAGTTATCAGGACCTTTTTATGAGAGTCCTCCGGCTGCATTCTTAGAGCTTCCTTGATGCTGATAGATTCAAATCCTTGCTCTTTCAAACTCTTGATTAGGTTTGCAAACTTAGAAGGCTTAAGTGAAGTTATACCCCATTCACTGACCGGCTCGATCTTATGAAAGAGCAGAACCGGGGGGGTCAAAACGGATCCCCGGTTTAGCCACAGTCTCCAATAGAGGTAAGCCAGAAGATATAAAAGAAAAATCCCCCCAGAAATCAGCAAAACCAGAGTCATTCTTTCTAGAGATCTAAACTTGACTCCAACCCTTTCTGCAATCCGTTGCTCACCGGGCCTAAAATCACGGAGGAAAGGTTTTGTGCCTGGAAGAGTCGTTGGGCCACCTCTTGAATATCCTCGCTCTTGGTTTTTTCAATATCTGCCATGGTTTGATCCAGGGAGACACACTTTTTCAGATAGAGCTCATATCTAGCCAGGCGATTCATCCGATTGGAGCTGTTTTCTAGACCGATTACTAGATTTCCCTTCAACTGAGCCTTGACGTGCTCCAGCTCAGATCTGGTCAAGGCCTCTTTCTTGACTTTTTTCAGTTCCCGCAGCGCGAAATCGACTGCCTTTTGAACCTGCCCGGCATCAGTGGCCAAGTAGATGCCCCAGGTGCCGGTGTCCTCAAAAAAGTCCACAAAAGAGTAGATGGAATAGGCCAGTCCAAATTCTTCCCGGATACTCTGAAAGAGCCGGGAGGACATCCCACCCCCTAAAACCAGATTCAAAAGCGTCAGGGCCTGCCGCCGGGGATGGGAAAACTTAAAGGCCGGCACCCCGACACAGACATGAGTCTGAGCAGTCTTTCTCTTAACCAGCTTTACTTCCTGAAAACTATTGGGGAATCTTCTAAGTGCAGAGTTGGAATTATCCCCTGGTTTAGGCTTTAGCTTCTGCTGCACCAGCTCCACTAAGCGATGGTGATCGACATTGCCAGAGGCAGCCACCACTATGCTTTCACTTTTATAATGCCGGTCAAGGAAGCCGACCAAGTTTTTGCGCCGGAAAGCAGAGACCGTTTCGGTGGAGCCGATGACCGGCTGACCTAAGGGCTGGTCTTTCCAGAGGGTTTGGGCATACAGGTCGTGCACCAAGTCGCTGGGATTATCCTGGACATCCTTAATTTCTTCTAAGATGACCTTCTTTTCCTTTTCCAGATCAGAGGGGGACAAAAGACTATTCTTGACTAAATCAGCCAGCACATCCACCGCTACCGTTATGTGCTCGTCTAAGACCCGGGCATAATAGCAGGTCTGCTCCCGCCCGGTAAAGGCATTCAAATGGCCGCCCAAAGACTCCAAAGACTGGGCGATTTCACGGGCAGTCCTCTTCTTGGTCCCCTTGAAGACCATATGCTCGATAAAATGCGAAAGGCCACGTTCTAGTGGTTTTTCATCTCGCGAACCGACGTTGACCCAAAATCCAATCGAGATGGAGCGAAAAGGGCTAATCCTCTCGGTTACCACCCGAATGCCATTGTCCAAAACCGTTTTGTTAAAAACAGATTTCATTTGTTTTACTTTCTCTGATTTTGAGCCAAGACCGCCTTACGGGAGAGCTTGATTTTCCCCTCCTGGTCGATCCCGATCACCTTGACCAGGACCTCGTCCCCCACTCGTAAGACATCCTCGGTCCGCTCTACTCTCTTGAAGTCCAGCTCGGAAATATGGACTAAACCATCCTGGCCCGGAATGATCTCCACAAAGGCTCCAAAGGGGGCGGTCCTTCTGACCTTCCCTAAGTAGACCTTCCCTATCTCCGGCTCTTCTACTAATTTCAAAACCATTTCCTTGGCCTTCTCCCCGGCTATTTGGTCAACCGAAGATATGAAGACCGTTCCATCATCCTCGATATCAATTTTGGCGCCGGTCTGTTCTAATATACCCCGAATGGTCTTGCCACCCGGACCAATGATGTCGCCGATTTTGTCCTGACGAACTTTTAAGATGATGATGCGAGGCGCATATCTGGAGAGTTCTGGCCGAGATTTAGAAATGGTCTGATCCATAATTTCCAAGACATAAAGTCTTCCGGCTTTGGCCTTGGCCAGGGCTTCTTTCAAAATTTCCAGACTCAACCCGACTACCTTCACATCCATCTGAAAACCGGTTATTCCCTGACGGGTGCCAGCCACCTTAAAATCCATATCTCCGTAGTAGTCTTCCTCTCCGGATATATCTGAGAGGACCACCACCTTATCATTTTGTTTTACCATCCCCATGGCTATCCCGGCTACCGCCGACTTGATCGGTACCCCGGCATCCATCAGAGAGAGGCTTCCTCCGCAGACAGTGGCCATGGAAGAAGAGCCGTTCGACTCTAGAATGTCGGAGACAATTCGAATCGTGTAAGGAAAGAGCTCCTCAATCGGAATCAAAGCCTCGATCGACCTCTCCGCCAATGCTCCGTGTCCAATCTCCCGGCGGCCAGGTCCCCGGACTGGCTTGACTTCCCCCACACTGTAAGGTGGAAAATTATAATGCAGCATATAACTCTTGCTGGTTTCCCCCAAGAGGTCATCAATCCTCTGCTCATCCATTTTAGTCCCCAGGGTGGTCACTACCAGGCTTTGGGTCTGTCCCCGGGTAAAAAGGGCCGAGCCGTGAGTTCGGGGGAGTACTCCTACTTCACAGCTGATGGCCCGGATCTGGTCCGGTTTGCGGCCATCTAAACGGATTTCATCTTGGCTAATCCTCCGACGGACATCCTCTTCTACCAATTTTTCGAAGATAGCCTTGATTTGTTTTTCAGATTCTGGATATTTTTCCTTCAGCTCGGCTTGCACCTTCTCTAATATGCGGTCCAGATTCTCTTTGCGCTCCTGCTTATCCCTCTTGTTATTATGGGTAAGTACATCCTCCCGAGCCAGGCTCTTAACCTCCTCCAGTAATTCTTGACGAAGAGGTTGCGGCTCCACTTTTAGCTTGGGCTTGCCGCACAGGCTGACCAGCCGGGTTATACTTTGGATTACTCTTTTGACCTCTGAATGTCCAAAGGCCAAAGCCGAGACCAATTCATCCTCCTGAATCTCCTTGGTCCCTCCCTCTACCATTATGATATTTTCTTGAGTTCCGGCCACCACGATATTCATATCCGATTCAGTCAGCTGGGAATTGGTGGGATTGACGATCAGCTGGCCTTTGATCCGTCCGATGCGCACCGCCCCGATTGACTCCTGCAGGGGAATGCTGGAAATGGCCAAGGCTGCCGAGGCGCCGTTAATCCCTAAAATATCACTGTCGTTTTCCTGATCAGAAGAAAGTACCGTGACTAAAACCTGGACTTCATTCAAGTAATTCTCTGGGAAAAGGGGTCTTAAGGGTCGGTCAATTAATCTGGAAGAGAGGACTTCCTTTTCGGAGGGTCTGCCCTCCCGCTTGAAAAAGCCCCCTGGTATCTTGCCGGCCGCGTAGGCTTTTTCCCGGTAGTCCACGGTCAGGGGAAAGAAATCCCGGCCTTCGGCCGCTTCTGGTGCGGCTACCGCAGTGGCCAGGACCATTGTCTCTCCGTAGGTGACTAGGGCCGCTCCGTCTGCCTGCCCGGCTACTTTGCCGCTCTCCCAGCAGAGCAGGCGTCCGCCGATTTCTAATTCTATTTTATGACTCATTCTGGTTGCATCCTTTACTTTCTCAACTCGAGTTTTTCAATAAGCTGTTTGTAGTTCTCCGGACGGTCCCGCTTCAAATAAGCCAGAAGCCTCTTTCTCTGGCCCACCATTTTCATCAGCCCCCGCCGGGAGTGGTGGTCTTTGACCGCCTGCTCCAAATGGGGAGCCAACTCATTGATCCTTTGGGTCAAAAGCGCCACCTGGACTTCAACCGAGCCGGTATCCTTTTGGTGTAGGCGGTGGCGTTCTAACACTTCTTTTTTCTTGGCACTGCTTAAGGGCACTTTTCCTCCTCCCAATTATTCTTTTAAACTTTGTTTTTCTCTAATCATTTTTTCATCCAATCTAATCTGCTCTCTCAGGGCCTCTAAGTCTTTGAATTCTTGATCCGGTCTGATCCACTCCTCTAAATATACTAAAAGGGTACAGTCGTATAGGATTCCCTGAAAGTCAAAGAGGTGAACTTCCAGCGACAGCTCATCTTCTGTCTTTTGCCCGGCCGAGCGCAGGGTCGGCTTGGTGCCAACGTAGGCCATCCCGTCTTTAATCCGGGAACCAAGTTCCACTTTACAGCTGTAGATACCAGCCGGAGGGAATAGCTTTTCCGGAGGGAGCCTTAAGTTGCAGGTGGGGTATCCCAGCTTTTGACCCAAGCCGGTTCCCATCTGCACTGTTCCTCGGACCGGATAACTGTGTCCTAATAACTTTGCTCCCTTATTAAATTCGCCGGCTTGAAAAGCTTTTCTGATTTTGGTACTGCTTATGTTTTCTTCTCCTAACTTCACCGGGGGTACTACCTCTACTGCAAACCCGTGCAACTCTCCGGTCTCCTTTAGAATCTCGATTCCTCCCTGGCGGTTCTTGCCGAAACCATGGTCATAACCTACTACCAGATAGCCAGGCAAAAGCTTTTTGACCAAGATATGTTCTACGAATTGCCGGGCCTCGGTGTTAGCCAGAGCCTGATCAAAGTTCAGGACAATCATCTCGTCTAGGCCATAGGCCTCAATGAGCTTAATCTTCTCTTCCAGGGTGGTCAAGAGCTGAACCGGCTGCCAAGGCCTAAGTACCAGCCGGGGATGGGGATGATAAGTGAGCAGAACCGATTTACGTTTTTCCAAGCGGGCCTGGGTCGTAACCCGGCGCAGAATCTGTTGGTGCCCCAGATGAACCCCATCAAAAGTCCCCAGGGTCACCACCGGCCGGTCGTGGGTGGAAAGTTCGATTTTTCTTAAGTCATAGCAAATGTGCATAGGACTAATTCACCAAGACCCTTTCGTATTTGAATAAGGCTTTTTCTGGATTGGCCAAAAGAGTACCTGAATCGCACAGAGCCCTTCCCACTGCCAGAAGCTCTTGTTCTGGATCAAGAATTCTGACCCAGCGGTCTCTCTGGAAAGGGTCATGTTCCAAAATATCCTGGGGCTTAAAGGCTACCCCGTGCCGGACTTTTTGATACCCCTCGGCCGCCAGAACTACCCGGGGGAGATGGGCTAAGACATTCGGCAGGGAGATTAAATGCTTTTCTATTTGGTTATTTTTTACTATCTCCTTCACCTGCTCTAAAAGCAGAGAATCTTCCACAGGATAAGGCCCCAATTTGGTTCGGCGCAGTTCCCAGACCGCAGCCCCACAACCAAGCTTCTGTCCCAACTCATAGGCAAAAGAGCGGATGTAAGTCCCTTTGGAGCAGCTGATCTTAATCTGCAAGAAAGGAGAATTAAATTCCAGGATTAGAGCGCTATAGATGTGTACTTTTTTGGAAGGGCGAGGAACTTTCTGGCCGGCCCGGGCATACTGGTACAGTCTCTTACCCTGATATTTCAGAGCGGAGAATTCCGGGGCCAAAAGAGAGACCTCACCGGTCAGCTGCTTTACCGCTTGAGCCACTTCTTCTTCTGTCACAGCCGGATTCTGCAGGGTCTCTAATACGTTTCCCTCTCTATCCCAGGTGTCAGTGTTAGTTCCCAACTTGATTTGAGCAACGTATTCCTTATCCCAACCCGAAAGGAACTGAGCCAGTTTAGTAGCCTTACCCAGGCAGGTTAACAAAAGACCGGTGGCCAAAGGATCCAAAGTCCCCACGTGGCCGACCTTATCCAGTCCGGTTATCTTTTTTAAGTTATCTATCGTTTCAAAAGAAGATAAACCACAGGGTTTGTCCAACAGCAGACAGCCTTTCAAATCCATTTTTTCAGCTCCCCCAGGACTAATTTCTTGGCTTCTAGCAAGGGCTGATCAAGCGCAAAACCTGCTGCGTTTTTATGCCCCCCGCCGCCGTATTGGCGAGCCAGCTGAGCAATATCGAGATGATTCTGGGAACGCAGGCTAACCTTAGTCCGCTGAGGACTGACTTCCTTGAACAAGGCTCCCACCTGTACCCCATCCACAAACAGGGAATAATCCACTAATCCCTCGGTGTCTCCAGAACTTATCTGGTACTGCTCTAACGAAGCCTGGTCAACGGTCAGGCAGCTGATTTTACCTCCATCATAGAGCTCCAGGCCGGATAAGACGTGGCCCAACATTTTTAGGTTTTGCTGGGAGAAGTTGAAATAAATGCGGTCAGTCAAAAGTCTGGCATCTGCCCCCAGGTCTAAAAGCTGGGCGCAAATTCTCAGGCTGCGGGCAGTGGTAGAAGAGTAGCGGAATCTCCCAGTGTCGGTCAAAATGGCGGCGTAGAGCCAGTTGGCAACCGTCGGGCTGATAGGGTAGCCGGCTTCCAGCCAGATGGCATAGACCATCTCCCCTACTGCCGCTGCACTGGTGTCCAGATAATTTATACTTCCATAGGAACTATTATCAGGATGATGATCAATACTGATTAAGGTTACCTTTTGGGGAACTACTTCCCTCACCCAGCCGATCCGCTCCAGATAAGGACTCTCCAGGACAATTACCAAATCCGGATTAAATTTCAGAACCTCATTGGTTTTCTCCAGGATAATCTTATGCTGGGGATCCAAAAACAGGTACTTGCTCGGCATCAGCCCCTGATTGGCAATCAGGACTTTTTTCTTCCACCCTTCCGCCAGAGTAGCCAACGCTAACTGGGAACCGAGCGAGTCCCCGTCCGGGTCCTGATGGGAAGTAATCAAGACTCTTTTGGCCCTCCCAAGCGACTCTAAGATGAGCTTAATCTCTTTTCTCATCTTCTTCTCTGTTTATCTGGTGTAGGAGCCGGTCGATTTTCTCCCCATACTCTAAGGACTGGTCGTATTGAAATTCTAAAGTGGGTAAATACTTCATTCGGATTCTTCTCCCGATCTGCTGTTGAATAAAGCCAGTTGCCCTCTGGAGCGCCAACCCAGATTCTTTCTTCTGTTCCGGGGTGCCTAAGACAGAGTAGTAGACCAGAGCATGTCTTAAATCAGGCGAGACTTCCACGGCGGTAATGGTCACAAAACCCAAACCAGGATCCCGCAGTTCCAACTGCACAATCTCGGAGATTTCCCTTTTAATCTGGTCCCCCACCCGGGCCGAACGAGGATATGACATACTACAAAATCTCAATCGAATAGTCGATTATCTCCACCCCGTTTTCCCTTCGTATGTATTCCAGCACCTCTGAGAGAACCTGTCGGGCAAACTTGTTCTGATTGGCCACCACCGCTACTCCCAAAAGAGCCCTCTGCCACAGATCGTTGTGGTCCACCTCGGCCACCGAAACATTAAATTTGTTGTGCAGGCGGTCCTTGACAGCCCGTAAGACCTGTCTTTTACTCTTCAGTGAACCGCTGTGGGGCAAGTGCAGTTCAATGCTGGCGCTGCCGATGAACATATTCTATTTGGGTATCTCCTCCAACTTTCTGGCCAGCTCTATGACTTCGAAGACCTCCAGAATGTCTCCGGTCTTTAGGTCATTGTAGTTTTCGATCTTGACTCCGCACTCCTGACCGCTGGGTACTTCTTTGACGTCATCTTTGAATCTTCTTAAAGAGCCGACCTTTCCTTGGTACACAGTCTGCCCATCTCGAATGATGCGGACCTGGTCCCCCAGTCTTATACTCCCCCTTTGAACGAAGCAGCCGGCGATGACTCCCACCTTGCTGACCCGGAAAATTTCTCTGACTTCCAGCACGGCCTTGATATTCTCTTTCAATTCCGGCTCCAACAGCCCTTCCAGAGCCTTTTTGATCTCACTCTGGACTTCATAGATGATGGTGTAGAGCCGGATGTCAACCCCCTGTTGAGCAGCCAGTTCCCTGGCCCTTAAATCCGGCCGGACGTGGAAACCGATAATGATCGCCTGGGAAGCTGCTGCCAGAAGCACGTCACTTTCTGCGATGGCTCCTACCGCCTTGTGGATGACCGTTACTTTGACTTCTGAAGTGGACATCTTCTCTAAAGTATCAGACAAAACCTCCACTGACCCGTCTACGTCTCCCTTGATTACCAATCTCAGTTCTTTGATGGCCCCTTCTTTTACCTTCTGGTAGACCTCCTCTAATGCGACCGACTTTAAGAGCCGCAACTCTTTTTCTCTTTTAAGCCGGCTCCTTCTGTTGGCCAGTTCTCTGGCTTCTATTTCTGATTCTATGACCACCAGGCTGTCCCCGGCCTGAGGAACGCCGGCAGAGCCGAGCACTTGCACCGGGGTGGAGGGTCCGGCACTCTGCACTGACTGCCCCCTCTCGTTAAACATGGCTCTCACCTTACCGAAATAAGGCCCGGTAACAAAGGGGTCTCCTAATGTTAATGTTCCGCTTTGGACCAAGACCGTAGCCATGGGACCTTTACCCCGGTCCAACTTAGCCTCTATAATCGTTCCCTTGGCTCGCCGGGCCGGATCAGCCTTCAACTCCATCAGCTCAGCCTGCAGCAGAATTAATTCCAATAGCTTCTCTATATTCTTTCCCAGTTTGGCTGAAATCTCAACCATAATGGTTTTGCCACCCCATTCTTCCGGGACTAGATTATATTTACTCAGCTGGTTTTTAATTAACTCCGGATTAGCAGTAGGTAGGTCAATCTTGTTTATGGCTACCAAGATAGGGACTCCGGCAGCCCGAGCGTGGTCGATAGCCTCCACGGTCTGAGGCATTACCTGGGAGTCGGCTGCCACAACTAAGACTACGATGTCAGTTATTTGCACTCCTCTGGCCCGCATGGCGGTGAAAGCCTCGTGTCCAGGAGTATCTAAGAAGCTAATATTCCCTTTAGGAAGCTGAACTTCGTAAGCCCCGATGTGCTGGGTGATACCGCCAGATTCACCTGCAATGATGTTGCTCTTGCGGATATAATCCAAAAGAGAGGTCTTGCCGTGGTCTACGTGCCCCATGATGGTTACTACCGGAGGCCGATGGACCAAAGTTTCCTCGGCTATTCTCTCCTCTTCTTCCTGCAACCCAATTTCTTTTTCCAGCTCTACGCTGAATCCGAACTCTAAGGCAATAGTCTCAATCGTATCCAGATCCAGGCGCTGGTTGATGCTGGCCATCAGCCCTAGTTCTAAGCACTTGGAGATGACCTGAGCCGGCCTAAGATCCATCAAGGCGGCCAGCTCGGCCACAGAGATAAATTCTGTCACCCTGATTACTTTTGACTCTTCGGCCACAACTTCTTCCCCGGTGTCACGGCGAATATATTTCTTGGGCCGGCGGGTGACGTCCAACTGCGACAGGGTCCGTTTGACACTTTCCTGGGCCCTCTTCTGAGCCAAAAGCTTGTCCAGTTTGGAGTCAGTCCGAAGTCTGTCCTTGCCTCGCCGAGGGACCTCTTTAGGTCTTTCCGGGTGCAATAGCTCCTCTTTTTTCTTAAGGGGGAGCCGCTCCAGCTGAATTTCTTCTTCGTCCACAGCCGGAACCGGGGGAGCTTCAGAAGGGAGAGCGGCCTTGGTCAAGGCGGCAAGTTCCTCGGCTCTTTCTCTTTCCCTCTGCCTCTTCTGTTTATCTGTAATTTCCTTTTTTACTATTTCCTTTTCTCTCTTGAATTTTTCTTCAATGGCGGTCAGCATTTCTTCGGTCACGGAGCCCATATGGCTTTTGACCTGAAATTTCAGCTCCTTCAAAAGAGCCATCAGGGCATCGCTGGAAATATGATACTCCTTAGCTACTTCGTAGATTCTTTTACCGGCCATTTTGTTCCAAGCTTAACGGTTTTTCCAAGTTCACTGAAGTTTTTCTAAGCTACTTATCCTCTGGAGCAGATTCATCGCTTTGATCCGGACCCTGATCAGTCGCCTCTTCTGCCGAGCCAGCCTCTTTTTGCTCAGCCAAAAACTCCTGGGCGGCCTTTATTAGCTTAGCCGCCTTCTTTTCTCCGATCCCTTCAATTTCCAGGAGTGCCTCTGGAGCAGAGTGGGCTAATCCCTCTACCGTATCAAATCCGCTGTCAATTAGATTCTGAGCCAGCTTTGCTCCTACTCCTTTCAATTCCTTAATCTGAGATTGCTTAGCCTGAGCCTGGGTCTTGCGAAGTTTATCCTCAGACTGGCTCAAGATGGTTATTTTCCACCCGGTCAGTTTAGAAGTGAGCCGGGCATTCTGTCCGGATTTGCCAATGGCCACTGAGAGGGCCTGGTCCTCTACTACTACGGTCTTACCCTTTTCTTTAGGATTTGAGTCGATCCGCACTATTTTGGCCGGGGCTAAGGCCCGGGCCACCAGGACCTCTACCTCCGGACTCCACTGGAGGATGTCTATCCGCTCATTGGAAAGTTCCCGGACGATTCCCTGCACCCGGGTGCCTCGGACGCCCACGCAGGCCCCTACCGGGTCGATTCTCTCATCGATTGAGGAAACCGCTATCTTGGATCTCTCTCCTGCCTCCCGGGCCACCGCCTTAATCTCTATTATCTTTTCAAAGATTTCCGGGACCTCCAGTTCAAAGAGTCTCTGCAAAAAGCCGGGGTGAGAGCGGGACAGGATAATCTGCGGACTCTTGGCGGACTTTTGCACGTCCAAGATATAGACCCTTATCCTTTCCCCCTGGCGGTGGCGTTCTTTCTGAATCTGCTCTTTGGGAGGTATGATTCCTTCGGCTCGACCCAAGTTAACAACCACATTGCCCCGGTCTACCTGCTGCACTGAGCCGGTGGTCAGCTGCCCTATTTTTGCCTGATATTCTTCAAAGATTCGGTCTCTTTCAGCCTCTCTTATGCGCTGGACTAAGACTTGTTTAGCGGTAGCGATGGCATTTCGGCCAAAATCCTCAAAGTGTAAGGGTATCTTTAGCTCTACTCCGATTTTGGCTTTGGGATCGATCTCTTTAGCCTCCTCCAAGGTTATCTCTAAGCTCGGCTCCTGGACTTTGTCCACCACGTTTTTAAGGATGTGCATCTGGATCTGGCCGGACTTGCGGTCCAGCTTGGCCACAATATTTTCGGCCCCGAATTTCTTTTTGGCGGCTGAAATCAAGCCGGCCTCCAGAGTCTCGATGACGTACTCCGGCTCTAAATTCTTGTCTTTCGTAATCTGGCCGATGGCTTCTAAAATGTCGTAATTCACTTTGTCCTTCTCTCTTATAAAGCCAGGATGGCTTTGTCTATTAAGTTTAAGGGGACTTTCTCTTCTTTTCCCTGGCAAAAAAAGACCAGCTGGTCTTCTTCTACCAAGCTAATGGTTCCACTGCTCTGGTCGCGAGGGTCGGTTTTATCTTTCATAAATAAAGTTACCTTCTCCCCTTTTTTACGCTGGAAGTCAGCCCGACCGGTTAAGGGTCGATCTAAACCAGGAGAAGAGACCTCTAAGGTGTAGCGATGTGGGATAAGATTCTGGGTGTCCAAATAATCCGAAATCTTCCGACTCAACTTGGCGCACTCCTGTATGGATATTCCTCTTTCTCTGTCCACGAAGATTTTTATCATTGTATTTCCGCCGAAACCAGCCAGCTTGAATTCCACCAGCTCCAGTCCTGACTCCTCAATCACAGGCCTGATCCCCTGCTCTATTTTGTCTCTTAGGTTGTTCATAGCCTGATATAAATAAGGGGAAAAAGTCCCCGTGTCTTAAACTCATAATTATAACGGTAATCCGGCAATTCCGCAAGCGGTATTTTGGGTGTCTGCCAGAGAGGACTATCTATAAAGAAGACAACAACCTTGAACAGTGAGTCAGAACCTGGGACCTCTCAACCAGCCTCTTTTCTTTGGTCTTTCGGACTTGGAGCTCTATTTTATCCTCTTTCAGTCCCTGATCCCCAATGACGATCTTTAAGGGAAAGCCGACTAAATCACAATCTTTGAATTTGACCCCAGCTCTTTCGTCCCGATCATCTAGAATCACCTCGATTCCCTGGGCTTGTAATTGAGCGTAGATTTCCTGGGCGGCCTGCCGGTGGTTTTCCTTTTTGACATCTACTGGCACGACCGCTACCGAGAGCGGGGCAATGGCATTAGGCCAGATGATGCCATCCTGGTCATTATACTTTTCCACGGCGGCCTGAGCAGTTCTGGTAATTCCCACACCGTAAGAGCCCATCACAAAAGGTTTTTCCTGGCCATCCTGGTCAATAAACTTGGCATTTAGGGATTGACTGTATTTAGTCCCTAACATAAAAGTATTGCCAACTTCGATTCCGTAGGATGATTTCAATGGCTCCTTCGTGCACTTGGGACAGATTTCTCCACTTACCGCATTGCGGATATTGGCCACCCGGTCAGCTCGGAAGTCTCTTTGGGGATTGATATTGACCTGATGCTGGTCAGTCCGATTGGCCCCCGAGACAAAATTTTTAAGCTGGAGCACTTCTTCGTCGGCTATGATGGTTAGGTTTTTTAATCCCACTGGTCCGGCAAAGCCGACTTTGGCTCCGGTTACCTTTTCTACGATGACAGCATCAGCCATCTCCAGCTGAATCACACCCAGTGCGTTTTTGAGTTTGGTCTCGTTAAGCTCTCTATCCCCCCGGATTAAGGCGGCAATGACATTTCCATCTGCCCGGTATAACAGGGTCTTGACTAACTTTTTGGCGGTTACTCCCAAAAAATTGGTTACTTCTTCCACAGTCTTCATATCAGGAGTGGCAACATACTTTAAGGGCTGCGGAGAATCTTTTTCCAGCTGAGAATCTAGCTCCAAGGATACTGCCTTTTCCTGATTGGCGGCGTAGCCGCATTTATCACACCAGAAGATTACGGTCTCCCCGGACGCAGTACCGACCGGCACCACAAACTCGTGAGCCGCCTTGCCTCCCATGGCTCCGGTATCAGATTCCACCATTTTGGTCTCCAGGCCACAGCGGTCGAAGATTTTTTTGTAAGCATCCAACATCTTTTGATAGGAGATTTTGAAACTCTCTTCATCGGCATCAAAAGAGTAGGCATCCTTCATGATAAATTCTCTTCCCCGCATTAAACCGAATCTGGGCCGGATTTCATCTCTAAACTTAACCTGGATCTGGTACAGGTTTAGGGGAAGTTGTCTGTAAGAGCGAACTTCTCCTCGTAATAGAGAAGTTACTACCTCTTCATGAGTCGGGCCCAGAACTAAATCTCTCTCGTGCCGGTCTTTCAAGCGCATTAGTTCCTTGCCTATGGTCTGCCATCTTCCGGACTCCTGCCAGATTTCAGCCGGCTGCAGGACCGGCATGGTGATTTCCTGGGCGCCGGCTGAGTTCATTTCTTCCCGCACGATGTTTGAGATTTTGGCTAAGACTCTCTGCATCATGGGTAAATAGATATAGACTCCGGCGGCCATTTTGCGGATGAAGCCCCCCCGGACTAAGAGCTTGTGGCTGGTGATTTCGGCTTCAGCCGGGTCTTCTCTTAGAGTGGGGATGTAAGTTTGGGACCAGCGCATAATTTGCTCTTGAATATAAGTAAAATATTGGATATATTCAAACAGATTCTCCGGAAGGTGCAGAGATGCATAGATTAACTATCTCAATTGGCCAGATAATAGTCTTAATTCTTGCTCTGGCTAGTGCGAATACCCAACTCTACGCACTCGGGGCCAAACCGAAGGAGAGTAAAATTGAACAGAGCCAGTCAGCCTCTGGTACAGCCACCTGTTACACTTTTCTAGATCATCTTCGTCCTAGCGACGTTCAAATGCCCACGAAAGGTGATCAAATAGAGATGGCTTATAAACTTTTCGAGCTTAATCCTAATCGGTTTCATATCGAGAGTCCAAGACAAGAGTTGGTTCTGAAAGGGATATCTTCAGGTGAAGTTAGCATGACTGTAAGATTCAAACAGGTTTATAATGGAGTAGATTTATTAGATTCTGATATAGGTGTTCATTTTACAATAATAGGTGGACGCCTATATACAGTCAGTGGTACTTACTGTGGCGATATAACATTATCTACTATTCCTCAAATCGATTCAACTGAGGCTCAGAAAATATCTCTTAAACAATGGGCGCATCCTGGTACAAAGGAGGCGCTAAGTTCCAATCGCCCTCCGATTCATCTCGCTATTTGGCGTTCTGAACATGATAAGTTGTATCTCATTTGGATGGTCAGGTTAATATGGCAATTTCTGCCAGACCACATATGGGAGTATTACATAAACGCTCATGATGGGACA
>Ga0209520_10001071_pt1 | contig 15438 bp, 15 predicted proteins | sample Rifsed16ft1_FD_184009 | JGI IMG/M metagenome (GOLD analysis project Ga0209520, IMG submission 184009) | Soil microbial communities from Rifle, Colorado, USA - sediment 16ft 1 (version 2) | ecosystem: Environmental > Terrestrial > Deep subsurface > Rock core/Sediment | place: Rifle, Colorado...
ACGGCCGATGGTTCAAAGCAAAACAAGGATGATGATGCAACCCTAAACGGAATGGCAGTAGGAGTTTTTGCCAAAAAATTAGTTAGGGCGGTAGAGGCTAAAAAATTTGAGGCATACATTGGAGGCAAAGAAGTTTTAGGTGTTTATTTGAAACGCTTTTTCCCGAAGCTGCTGCATCGTTTTGTATTAAAAAGTAAAGTGCGTTAGTTTTTATTTTAAAGCAGGCCTATTGGCTAAGGGAAGAATGGCTTTGCTAAAAACCTTTCTTCCCCTGCTGCCAGATCAGAAATGACGGCTATCTGCGCCGCATTTTCGTTAAAACCTCAAAAGAAACAAATACTGCCGCTAGTCATCCAAAGTTTCCATCGGGTGATCTTCGTACCAGTCCTTAAAAGTTTTTGTGGTGGTGTATTTATCTGTCAGAACGGTGTAAACCATAAAGAGTATTAAAAAATATCCAAAAATTAATACAGTGATTAATACCGATAATGGAATGTTAAGTTGACATAAACCGGCAAAAATAAATACATACAAAGTGGTAAACCACACGAGTTGAATTGCAAAATTTTTCATGGCTTTGTTTTCTATAAAGTTACATTTTGTATCGCTAAAAAGAAGTTAAAGCACTCATAATCAGTTATTAAAATATTTTTTCTATCCTTTTACACCGTTTTTTAGATATTTAATTCCCAATGACTTACACCATTTTATTGAAGGGCTCCGGATAGCAATGTCAAAAATTGGGCACAAAAAAAAGCTGCGAATTGCAGCTTTTTCTTATTTCGATAATCTATAAAGTTTTTTACCAGTTTCCTCCTGAGCCTCCTCCGGAGAATCCGCCACCGCCGAAGCCTCCTCCGAAACCGCCGCCGCCGCCGCCAAAGCCACCGCCGGATGAACCACCGCCAAAACCACCGTGACCGCCACGTCCTAGACTACTCAGAATGATGACATCCAGTAAACTGGGTCCTCCACCTCCTCTGTTGCCTGAGTTTCCGCCGCCGCCTCCTTTGTTTTTTGAAATAAGGATTAGGATGAAAACAATAATTATTATGAATGGGAAAATCGGGAAACTCTTCCCTTTGGTTTCTTTTTTTCTTTCCCCTTTGTACTTGCCGCTAAAAACGTCAAAAAGGGCATCAGTTCCTTTGTCCAGGCCTCTGTAATAACTTCCGGCTTTGAATTCTGGAATAATAATGTTTCTTGTAATTTCCCCTCCGATTCCTGCAGTTAACCTGTCTTCAAGACCGTAGCCTGGTGAAATCCATATTTTTCTTTCCGCTTTGGCCAATAAAATAAGAACCCCATTGTCGTCTTTTGCGGTTCCGCCAATGCCCCATTCATGTCCCCATTTTGGAGTAAGAATTCCAATATCTTCGCCTTTTAGGCTTTCAATTGTAATTACTACAATTTGCGTTGTGGTTGAGTCGGCATAGTGTATAAGCTTCTCTTCCAGTTGTGCCTTCTCGGATGCGCTTAATACATTAGCGTAATCGTAAACGCTAGTTTGAAAAGCGGGTTTTTCTGGTATTGTAAATTGCGCAAAACCTATTTGAGTAACCAATAAACAAACAAGGAATTTCAAAAAAAGTGGGCTATTTAATTTGGGTATAATCATATTATCCTTTTGAGATTTCGTTTGATAATTCATTCGTATCATCTTCGGACCATGGAAAATGTTTTTTCAGTTCTTCCCCTGCTCTCAAAATACCATCAATCAAACCTTGTTTAAAATTGCCATTTTTAAAATGAGCGAGCATAACATCTTTTGTGCTGTCCCAAAAATCATTTTGAACAACGTCATTTATTCCTTGATCGCCGCAAATCACGAAGGTTTTGTCTTTGACCGCTAGATAAATTAAAACTCCATTTTTAAGTTGAGTTTCGTCCATCTTTAGTTCGTTAAAAACTTCCAGCGCACGATCAAATGGATCCAAGGCGGTTGTTTTTTCTAGATGAACCCTAATCTCTCCAGAGGTGTTTTTTTCGGCCACACGAATCGCTTCAACAATTTCTTGCTCCTCTTCTGTTGTTAAAAAACTTTCTACTTTTGACATTTGTTTTGTTTTTTTACGCAAATTCCACGGGCGGTAAAGCCCGTGGATTCTTGTATTTGTGCTTTTTATGCTAAGCTAATTCCCTTTTTGGGCAAGTTTAGAATTTCACTTCAACCGGTTTTTCAGCGCCTTCAACGGCAGTGAAATATGCTTTTTCCTTAAATCCAAACATGCCTGCAAAGATGCTGTTTGGGAAGGTTTTAATGTGATTGTTGTATGGTTTTACCGCCTCATTAAAACGGGTTCTGGCTGTCAAAATTTGATTTTCGGTGCTAGCCAATTCATCTTGTAACTTCAAGAAATTTTGATTGGCTTTCAGGTCAGGGTATCTTTCAACAGTAACCAGCAACCTTGATAAAGCTGAAGAAACTCCGCTTTGTGCTTTGTTGAATTCGGCTAACTGTTCCGGGGTGATGTTAGCGGGATCTATAGTTGTAGAAGTGGCTTTTGCGCGGGCTTCAATTACTGCAGTCAAAGTGCTTTTTTCAAAGTCGGCAGCACCTTTTACCGTGTTGACCAAGTTTCCGATCAAGTCATTTCGTCTCTGGTAGGCTGTCTGTACGTCTCCCCAAGATTGCTCAACAGTTTGATTTAATGTTACAGCAGTATTGTTAATTCCCTTAACCCAGCTATATATTCCAATAATAATAACGGCTCCGATAATCCAAGGCAAAAATCTTTTCATGTTTATTTAGTTTTAAAGTTGATTTTTAATATTTGTTAATTGCGTTCTTATGGTTTCTAATTTTCTGATGATCTCAAACTTATCTAAGGTTTTCTTTTGTCCCTCTTTCAGATGGGTCTTTGCCCCCTCGAGCGTAAAACCCCTTTCTTTTACCAGGTGATAGATTAGCTGTAAATTCGTTACGTCTTCTGGGGTAAACATTCGATTGCCCTTTGCGTTTTTTTTGGGTTTTAGGATGTCAAATTCGGAATCCCAAAAACGAATCAGCGATGCGTTTACATCAAATGCTTTGGCGACTTCACCAATGCTATAGTATCTTTTGTCCTTAGAAAGTTCAATATGCATTTTTTTGTATAAAGTTTAATGTTACACCTAAAGTAAACCTGACATTATAAATCCTGTTTACAAATTAATCCAACGATTGGTTCTCTTGGTTGGCCAATTTTGAAATGGCCACATATTCCACTGCCGAAATGTTTCCGTAATAAAAATTGAGCGGATTCACGACTTTCTTGTCTTTGTGAACCTCATAATGCAAATGTGGGCCTTCCGATCTTCCGGTGCTGCCTACATATCCTATTATGTCTCCTCGCTTAACCCTTTGCCCCGCTTTGCAGTTGTATTTGCTCAAATGCGCATACAAGGTTTCGTATCCATAACCATGCCTAATGACAACATGATTTCCAAAACCAGAAGCATTGCTGTTAGCTTGAGATACAACACCATCGCCAGTGGCGAAAATGGGTGCACCTGTTTTTGCCGTAAAGTCCATTCCCTCATGCATCTTACGCGCCTTGGTAAATGGATCCGTGCGGTATCCGAAACCGGACGCCATCCTTTTCAAGTTTTCGTTCCTGACAGGCTGAATGGCAGGAATGGCAGCCAACAATTTGTTTTTCTCTTTAGCCAATTTTAAAATATGATCCAAAGATTTTGATTGTATCGCCAATTCCTTAGTGAGTGCATCTACCCTTTTTGTTGTAGTTAATACCAATTGGGTATTGTCATATCCTTCTAAAACGGCATATCGATTTGTATCTGCAAAACCTGATTTTCTTTCTTCTTCCGGTATTGGTGAGGTGTTAAAATAGGTACGGTACAAATTGTTGTCGCGGTCTTCAACTGCTGCGATCACGTTGTCAATCTGATCCATTCTTTTGTTCAAAACGTCATAATTCAACTTCAAATTCTCGATTTCGCGAATCAGCAGTCTGTCTTTTGGGGTGTCAAAATAAGGAGTGTTCAATAAAATGACAAAACTTAAAAAGCCAAATAAGGCGGAAGCCACTAAAAACAATATCCCGATACCAAATTTCTTCCTTTTTTTTGTCTTTATTTTTCGATACGCCAGATTTTCCGAATCGTAATAATATTTTACTTTCGCCATATTTTAAAATACCCTATTTTTGCACTTTATAAAGTGTTAGTTGAACAAATTTAATAAATGTTTCATTTGTTCTGCACTTTTTTCGACAATAAATAAAATAATGTGCCCATTCCAGCTATTCGTTTCAAGTTCTCGTTTGGCATCTTTTTTTCTAATGATCCTGCAGGAGCTTCCTATGGTCGCTCTGCCGCCTCAAGAAAAAAATAGATTGTCTAATCTCGAAGCTTTCCACTGCTATCTGGGGCATTAATATTGAAAGATTGAATAATTGAAAGATTTAAAGAGGAAGTCAAGCCGCTTAAATTTTTAAATTATTCAATCTTTAAATTTTTAAATCAAAATAATGAACTCAAAAGACGTACGTAAACAATTTCTAGATTTTTTTCAAAGTAAAGGCCACTTAATTGTTCCTTCGGCTCCAATAGTTCTTAAAGACGATCCTACTTTGATGTTCAACAACTCCGGGATGGCGCAGTTCAAAGAATATTTCCTCGGGAATGCCACGCCAAAAAGCACTAGAATTGCTGACACCCAAAAATGTCTTCGTGTATCAGGAAAGCATAACGATTTAGAGGATGTAGGTTTTGATACCTACCACCACACCATGTTTGAGATGCTGGGGAATTGGTCTTTTGGCGATTATTTCAAAGAAGAGGCTTTGGCCTGGGCTTGGGAATTTTTGACTGAGGTGTTAAAATTAGACAAAGACCGTCTGTACGTTTCAGTGTTTGAAGGGAACGAAGCGGAGGATGTACCTTTTGACCAAGAAGCATATGATATTTGGAAACAATTTGTACCCGAAGACCGCATAATTCTGGGCAACAAAAAAGATAATTTCTGGGAAATGGGGGACCAGGGACCGTGCGGACCTTGTTCTGAAATTCATATTGATTTGCGTACTGACGAGGAGAGAGCTACGGTTTCGGGCAGAAGTCTAGTGAATGCTGATCATCCGCAAGTGGTGGAAATTTGGAACAATGTATTTATGGAATTCAACCGTAAGGCCGATGGTACATTGGAAAAATTACCTTCTAAACACGTTGATACCGGAATGGGCTTTGAGCGTTTGTGCATGGCTATGCAAAATGTGACTTCAAACTATGACACCGATGTATTTACACCGCTTATTGAAAAAGTGGAAAAGATCACAGGATTAAAATACACTCCAAACGAGCTTAAAGATATAAGCGAAGAGCAAAATAAAACCAATATCGCAATTCGTGTGATCGTAGATCACGTTCGTGCTGTAGCTTTCGCTATCGCTGATGGACAATTGCCGTCAAATACCGGTGCGGGATACGTTATCCGCAGAATTTTGCGTCGTGCCATTCGTTACGGATTTACTTTCTTGAATACCAAGGAACCATTTATCTATCAATTAGTGTCCGTTTTAGCCGACCAAATGGGCGAATTTTTCCCAGAGATAAAATCGCAACAAAACTTAGTGACCAACGTAATTCGTGAGGAAGAAGCTTCTTTCTTAAGAACCTTAGACCAAGGCTTACAGTTGCTGGAAAATGTTATTGCAGACACAAAAGGCAAGGAAGTTGCAGGTGCTAAAGCATTTGAACTGTATGACACTTTTGGTTTTCCAAAGGATCTAACAGCCTTGATTTTAAGAGAAAGAGGTCTGGAGTTAGACGAAGCCGGTTTTGATAAAGCGATGCAGGAGCAAAAAGCGCGTTCGCGTGCGGCTTCTGAAATTTCAACAGAGGATTGGACCGTTTTAATTCCAGGGAATGTAGAAACATTTGTAGGTTATGATCAAACGGAATCGGAAGTAAAAATTACCCGCATTCGTAAAGTTGATTCTAAAAAAGATGGCCTTTTGTATCAAATTGTTCTGGACAAAACACCATTTTATCCGGAAGGAGGAGGGCAAATTGGTGATAAAGGAATTTTGGTTTCGGCAAATGAGACTATCGAAATTATAGATACAAAAAAAGAAAACAACCTGATTTTGCATTTTGCAAAAAGTTTACCGTCAAACGTAAATGCGAGTTTTGTGGCAAAAGTGGATACTAAATTGAGAGCGGATACCGCTAAGAATCACTCGGCGACTCACTTGATGCATCAGGCGCTTCGAAGCATTTTGGGAACGCATGTAGAACAAAAAGGATCTTTGGTGAGCCCGAAACACCTGCGTTTTGATTTCTCTCACTTCGCAAAAGTGACTGATGAAGAATTGCAGCAAGTGGAAGACTTTGTAAACGCAAAAATCCAACAGCATATACCATTGATAGAAAGACGAGACATTCCTTTCGCGCAAGCGGTAGAAGAAGGCGCAATGGCATTGTTTGGGGAGAAATATGGCGATCATGTTCGCGCAATTAAGTTTGGCGAGAGTATGGAACTTTGCGGTGGAATTCACGTAAATAATACTGCCGATATTTGGTATTTCAAGATTGTTTCCGAAGGAGCGGTTGCCGCGGGAATTCGACGTGTCGAAGCCATCACGGGGGATGCCGTAAAAGCCTTTTTTGCTTCAAATGAAGAACTGTTGGGTGAAATCAAAAGCGCGCTGAAAAATCCGCAAGATTCATTGAAGGCAGTTGTTTCTTTGCAGGACGAAAACGCCAAATTGAAAAAACAGTTGGAATCCCTATTGAGAGACAAGGCCAAGAACATGAAAGGGGAATTGGCGAAAGAATTACAAGAAATAAACGGCATTCAATTCTTGGCGAAGCAAGTCGATTTGAGTCCTGATGGGGCAAAAGATTTGGCCTATGAATTGGGTAGTTTAGGGAGTAACCTATTCCTTGTTTTGGCGACAGCCGAGGAAGGAAAACCAATGCTGAGCTGTTATATCTCTAAAGAACTTGTTGCCGACAGGAAACTTAATGCGGGACAAGTGGTTCGTGAATTGGGAAAATTTATCCAAGGCGGGGGCGGAGGGCAACCGTTTTTCGCTACCGCAGGAGGAAAGAAGGTTGAGGGAATACAAGAAGCTTTGGAAAAAGCGATTGATTTCGTCAAATAGCAAAATCAAAAAAAAGTAGTACATAGAATAAGCAAAAGGGCGAATAATTTCGCCCTTTTGCTTTTAATTTAAGTTTCAATTATTTAAAGATGCAAAATCATTGATTTAGATTTTGTATATTTGATTTTTATTCGCGCCTATGTTGTTAAATTTCAACACAATACAGACTGTTTTTTAAGGATCTTTTAATGAAGAAAGCATTTAACATAATTTGGATTGTCTCCGCCTTTTTAGCGGTTTTTTATTCTTGCTCCAAAGACAAGGATGATAGCGGCAAATTACTAAAACAGTTAGTAGAGGTTTCTGCAGACGGAACATCAGAGACCACTGATTTTAGCTATAATGGTAACGAAATTAAAAGCATTGATGGAACTAAGCAACGAACAGAGTTCAGTTATATGGATGGACTCATAACCAAAGTTATAGTTTTAGACAAAGCAACGGCCGTCAGCAGTACCATAGAATATAGCTATCTAAGAGGTCAATTGCTAAGCGCGAAGTCTTTAAATAACTACATAATAAATTATACTCCCAATTCGGACGGCTCGATTGCCTATGAAAAACTGGACCTAAAGGCAGGTAACCAAGATGTTAAAATATGCCATGGCATTTTGTATTTCAAAAATAAAAATTTAATTAAAGACGCCAGGACGTTTGATAGCGCTCCTTCAGGAGTTACCTTGACCTATAGCATAAGCTTTGAATACGATTCCAAAAACAATCCTTTTCATTCAGTATTGGGCTACGAGAAGCTGCTGGATCAAAACGATATTATTTCCGCAAACAATAGTTTGATAAGTGTGGTAACTAATACTTCTGCCAAAAATGACCAAATCACCTCATCGGCCAATTTTTATAAGAGCACTTTCAAATACGATGAAGATGGCTATCCCACCGAGAAGATTTCAGAATCAGCGATGCCTGTTGAAGGAAATTCCGATTATGTGAAATCGCAGTACTTCTATTAGATTTTTCAGCAACTTCTAATCTACCCAAATACATTTGGTTTTTCCTTTTTTAATGTTTTAGAATTAGGCACGTATGAATTTTTGTGCTACATTTAATAGAATTTTACTAATAAATTTTATAAAATATGAAAAAAATACTTTGCTTAATGACCGCGTTTTTATTCGTGTTAAGCTCTTGTTCAGAAAACGAAAAAGTGGACATACCTGATGTTAACAGTTCACTTTTGTTGAAAAGGATGATTGTTACCGATGAAGATGGTTCAAGCTTTACGTTGAATTATACATACAACGGAAATCAATTGGTTGCTATTACAGATAGCGAAGGGGAAGGGACTATTTATTGGACTTATGACCAAGACATGATCACCAAAATGGAAATTAAACTTTCTGATGGATTAGTATTTCAGCGAAACACTTATACCTACGATGCCAACAAAAGACTGGTTGGTTTTGTTAGGGTTGATCCGGAATATAATGAAGGTTTTAGGGAAGAATACACCTATAATTCAGACAACACCATTGCGGTGAAAGCCTATTCTGGAGATGACAATACCCAAACTATTTTTGACGGAACGGCAACAATTACATTTGCTGATGGCGAAGTTGCTGAATATGTTTCGACTTACGGTGTTGATTATAGCTATACGTATGATACTAAAAACAATCCTGCAAAAAACATTCTGGGTTTAAATAAAATTTCTTTTATTGATGGAGAGGCTTCTGGAATTCTGCATAACATTATTTCCACTTCTGTTGAAAATAACGTTCAATCCACTTCTGTTTTCACCTATAACTCGCAAGATTATCCGCTTACTGAAGTTGCAACCGATAGCAACGGAAAAACTTCAACGCAGTTTTTTTATGATTAATGTTGAGGTAGTGGTTTAACATTTGACTATTCCAATAAGCCAGGCACTTTGTGTGTCTGGCTTTTTTATTTGTGAAAAAAGAATCATATTTGTTTAAAAATTACCTCGATGCAATTCAGAACTCCGGTGCCCATTCCTAAAAGCGATCATCTCATTGACTACAATTCTAAGATTGTGTCTTTGGGTTCTTGTTTTGCCGTCAATATGTCCGAGAAGCTGGATTATTATAAGCTGCAGAATGTTTGCAATCCTTTTGGGATCTTGTTTCATCCGTTGGCGATCGAGAAGCTGGTCAATTTTGCCGTTTCCGGAAAGCGATTCACGGAAAGCGACATTTTTTATCACAATGAACGCTGGCATTGTTTTGACGCGCATTCAGATTTAAGCAATTCAAATAAAGAGACACTGTTAGAATCTTTAAACGAAATACTGATATCCACAAGCAGGCAATTACGGGAAGCTTCCCATGTGATTATCACTTATGGAACCTCGTGGGTGTATCGAAACATCCAAAGCGATGCAATTGTTGCCAATTGCCATAAAGTGCCGCAAAAGCAGTTCAGAAAAGAATTGCTTTCAGTTGGCGAAATTCAAGAATCGATTGCCAACACGCTGAAATTCATTCATTCTGTCAACCCCAATTGCAGTGTCGTTTTCACGGTTTCTCCCGTGCGCCACATCAAAGACGGTTTTGTGGAAAATCAATGGAGTAAATCGAATCTAATAGCTGCATTGCATCAAATTATCAATTGCCAATTATCAATTATCAATTATTTTACCAGTTACGAAATCATGATGGACGAACTCCGCGACTACCGTTTCTATGCGGAAGATATGTTGCACCCCAACCAAGTGGCCATCGATTACATTTGGGAGCGTTTCAAGGAAACAAATATTGCCGAAACAGCTTACGAAACAATGGATGCCGTTGCTACAATTCAAAAATCACTACAACACAGACCTTTCAACCCGGATTCGGAAAGCCATCAAAAATTTGAAGCCAATTTACAAGATAAAATCAGCAAAATGGTTTCACAATATTCATTCATGAAATTTTAATTATGTTAAAAAGACTTTTAGTTTTTATAGGGTTAATAGTAACAGTGGTACTGTTATTCAAGTTTTGTGAATTTAAAAAAGCAGATGATGCTACTGTTATAGATGGCGCTGGTTTGATTCAGCAACAAATCCTAAATGTGGGGAAACTAGTAGTGACCGAAGGACATTACTCTGAAGTGATAACGTACAAAAACCAAGAGAAATACCTACTGGGTATAGTTTCCTTCGACAAAAAAGCATTGATTGTCGTAAATGCAGATGTGACCGTTGCTTATGATTTGCATAAAATGAAATACGATATCGATGAAAAGAACAAGACAATCACGATAGTCAACATTCCGAAAGAAGAAATAAAGATTAGCCCCGACATTAAATTTTATGATGTGGAGCAAAGCAAGTTAAATCCGTTTACGGGAGATGACTACAATAAAATCAACAAATCGGTTAAAGCAAATTTGTCCAAGAAAATTCAAAAATCAACGCTCAAGACCAATGCCCAAAACCGTCTGATCAGTGAATTATCGAAGCTGCTAATTACTACCAGTACGTTAGGCTGGACCTTGAAATACGAAGGGAAAGTGATTGAAAGCGAAAAAGATTTTGATCAGCAAATAAAGCTTTAAGAACGAGGGTTTTAAAAATTAAAAACCGCAAATTCGCTAATTAAATATTTAGCGAATTTGCGGTTGATTTTTTATAATATAATCCCTTTTTAATCAGGGAATCCGTGGTTAAAAATTTTACACGTTTTCTTTCTCGAAAATCAAGTCCAAACCTCCAGAGATCAAATGCGTCACTTCGGGTCTTCTTTGTTTCAAATTTTCAAGATACATCATCACTTCTTCCAGTAGTTGCGGTTCGTTTCTGTCTTTCAAGAGTTCCGCAATTTCAACAGCCAGCAACCAATCATTTGGATGGTCCGCTTTTAATTTGTGAAAAACAGGGGCTAATGAAGTTTCCATGTCTTTCGTTTCTCTTGTGGAGCGAACGGTTTGGTATAATTTCTCCAGATCATCGCGCTCGGGAGTATGTTTTGCCTTGATGGTTTTGCTCGAAGGAAGATGCGTGATCAAATCAAAACTGTTGACGTCGGCGGGGCCTGAAAAAGCCGAAACCAATTTCTTGCCCACCGCCATGTCGTAAACGCCCCATTCCGGTTGGAACAAAACAGTTTCGCCATGGGTCACCGTGCAATTGTTCATACGGATAAGGATGATTTCTCCCTGCAGGTTTCTGGAACCCGTAACGATTTCTCCTTCAACGGTGATGTTGCCTTCAAACTCCAGTTTCACGCTGTTGCCTTCCGTTATGTTGTAAGCGTTCAGGTCTTTCGGACTCATATCTTCAATGGCGAGATTGATGCCTTTCAGTTTCCCAATCGGGCTACCAAAACCTTCCGCATGGGTCAGTGTTCCGTGACCAACCAATTCCTTTTCGCGGGAAGCCAAAGCTGTCTTTCCTGTGGTTTGTATATAAATAGGTTTGCCTTCATGTGCGATCACCTTAGTGAAAACACCCGAAACTTGCAAGCCGGTACTCAATTCAATAGTTCCTAAAGCGGCCGAGTCGATCAGTTTCTCTATTCCGGATAATCCGCCTGTTCTTAGCGCCATTTTGTTGGCAAACTCCTCCAGGACCAAATTCAGGTACGCAAAAGTGGGCGTTACATAAAGCTGAGGTTGCAGCTTGGTGATGTCAAAACTCTGGTTCGCGGCCGATATGTCATAAGGGATTTTCTTCACCTTGTCTGTCATGCAATAAGCGCTTTCGCCTATAGAAGATAGCAAGCCGGCACCGTAAATCTTTGGGTTTTCAACAGTTCCTATCAAACCATATTCCACGGTCCACCAATGCAGGTTTCTGATTTGCGCCATTTCCGATAATTCGCCCATATTATTCTGTAAATCTTCAACCGCTTTTTCGGCAGCATCGATGTCAGCTTGCAGCGTGTCTTCGGCTTCTTTCAAGATAGAAAGCAGTCGGATGGCTTCATACATTTGGTAATCTTTATGCGAAGAAATCGCTTTGCAGCCTATTTCCCCAAAACGACGCAAATACTCAGCATATTCCGGATTGGCAATAATGGGAGCATGACCGGCACCTTCGTGAATAATATCCGGTGCAGGCGTGTATTCTATATGTTCGAGCTGGCGAATGTCAGAAGCAATTACAAGGACATTATACGCCTGAAATTCCATAAAAGCATTAGGTGGAATAAATCCGTCCACAGCAACTGCTGCCCAACCTATTTCAGTCAAAATACGGTTCATGCCATACATACTCGGAATGTTGTCAATCTCGATTCCCGTTTTTTTCAATCCTTCCAAGTAGGAACTATGTGCCACTTTTGATAAATAATCTACATTTTTGCGCATCACATAACGCCAAACCGCCTGATTTATGGGTGTGTAATCGCTATAATCCTGAGATTTAATGAATTGTTTTAAGTGCTTTGGCAATCGATCTAATAACGGATTGCTTTCTATAGTTGAGTTCATATCGAAAACGTTGTAGTTGTACTGCAAAAGTACGAATTTCAGGAGCTATTTCCCGCTTTTTATTACAAGTTTTTGCAAACCCGTTTGTTTTTCTATTGTTCCCGCAGGAGCTTCCTTTGGTCGCTCTGCAGCAACAAGAAAAACCAAAACGGCTTTCGCAAAAAGCTTTTCATTTCAATCGGGGCTAGGGGAGTTGGTAGATTAATTATTTTTTTTGGGGTGTACTACTTCAGTACCTCAAACACAAACAACTGCGTTTTCTGTTTATCTGAGAAGTTATTGTCTGTAATAAAAATTATCGACGGGTGACCATTCTTTAGTTTTGGTCCAAAAGTAAGCCCTTCGATATTATCAATAAAAATTCCCAAATCATCCATGTTTAGGACTAGTTTTTTAGAAGCTAATTCCAATTTTTGGTTTTGTAAGGAAGCGAAATTTTTCACATTAGTTGCTTTTTTTAAATCGCACAAAAACACTTTTACCGTGCAGGCTTGCGTTCCGGTCGAGTAGGAACGTTCCACAACTAATAACTGATTTTTACCGTAATACTGAATTGCCGAAACGCCATTCACGGCAAAAAGGCCTTTCGGATTTGGTTCACGAGCAATAGGTTCCAGTTGGTAGCCGAATTGAGCGGTGTTCTTTTTTGTTTTGGCATCAAATTGATACAATCGGATTAAACCTCCTTGGCTGGTATTGGCTTGGGCTCCATCTTCAAAAAGTGGTTCTTCAATGTTGGTGTAAATATTTTTATAGTCTTTATCAAAAGTAATTCCTTCTAAAGTGCCATTGTTTCTCGGACCTTTTTCCAGTTTCTGCATTTTTAAATTTTCCGGTAAGGTGACATTGCCTAGAAAATAACCTTTTAGATCCATGAAATTCAAGGAAGGATTTTGTAAAACTTCTTTATCGGCAGTTAGCACTCGCGCGCCTTCGCTGCTCCAAAGCAAAGTGTTTGTTTTTGGATTGAATCGGATGTCTTCGGGATCGGCTGAAGTAGTTGGCGTGGTGTTCCAATTTCCGTATACTTTTCCGGTTTCGTTTTTCAAATAAGTTACGTTTTGAAAATCAAGAGCTTTTATTTTATTTTCGAACAAACGAATTTTTGCAGTATAAAATCTTGAATCGTTGAAAACTGATCTGTCATCACATATCAAATAATACAAATCATTTTTTACATCGTAATCAATTCCCGATAAGCCGCCCACTTTTGTATTTTGATACGTTTCATCAAATGGAATTTCGATGGAACTGATTAGTTTTAAACTGGGAATTGGTCGTTTTTCAGCGGTTTGTTTTAAATTGGAACAAGAAAAAAGAAAAGCGGGTAAAACAACAAGAAATAATAAATTGCGCATGTAAGAATGTATTATTATTGGCAAAAAAGAACTGATTTTGGATTAGAAAATCATTTTAAAAAACTACGAATTGTTCGTTTGATTTTTCTCAAGATTGCGGAAATAGTCAATTTTGTAATTGAACATTTCAGCCATATTTTTAGCGCGAATTTTTGCTTCTTCTGCTAATGGACCTGAAAATAAACTATCGGTAGTTTCCGTAAAAATTTGCATCCAGCGGTCAAAATGTTCTTTGGCAACCGGCAGTTGTTTGTGTGGCGGAAATGGACTTCCGGAATAGGAATGAACTTCGAGTAAAATAGTTTGCCAAAAACGGTACATTTTTTCCAGATGTTCCGGCCAGCGGTTGCCTATTTTCTCATTGAATACGGGTCCAATAAATTCGTCTTTTTGAACTTTAGAATAAAAAGTATCAACCAGTAATTTTATGTCTTCTAAGGATGTAATGTCTGTAAGGATTGTCATAATTTGGGTATAAAAAAAGCCTACACAAAGGTAGGCCATTTATATAGAAAAATTAATTTTTGACTATTTAGATTTTGGCGGAAATTGAGCCAAAATTTTAGCAACGTATTCGTTGATTTGACTTTCTTTTTTATCGAATTCTTCTGTTAAATATCCTACGCCTTGACCTTCCCATACGAGTTCTTTTTTCTTGGCGTCAATTAAATCAATATAAAGTGTCCCTTCTGTTGTTGACGTAATGTAAGTGTGTCCTCCCCAAAGATAAGGGTTCCATCCATAGCGCCATCCATAACCCCATCCGGCATTGTATTGATCGACATCTATTCGTTCTCTTTCTTTTGTGAAAATGTTTACCAACAAATCAGGATTTTCACTTTTTGACATTCCTTTTTTAGTAAGTTCATTGTCAATAGCACGAAGAATTCTTTTCTTGTCCAATTCTGAAATCTCGACTCTGTCGATACCTCTTTTGTGAAAGGCGTATGTTTTATATTGACTGAAATCTACATCTTTGTCATAATCAGAATATACTCTTATAGAACTACAAGAGGCGAATACTAAAAGTAGAAATACGGAGAGGAGTTTAATTGCTTTCATGATGTAAATATTTGATTGTTAATACTTTAATATAAAGATACGTTCAAATTTTTAAAAATCCAACAAATTGTCGGCAACTATATTAGGAAGGGTTACCTTCAATAATGGCTGTGCTTCCATGGCTCTTTTTATAGCAAAAACAGCTCCGTCATTTCGCGCCCAGCTTCTTCTGGAAATTCCATTGTTGACATCCCAAAAAAGCATCGACTCTAAACGTCTGGAAGCTTCTTTTGTACCATCAAGAACCATTCCAAATCCACCGTTAATTACTTCGCCCCAGCCAACACCTCCACCATTATGAATGGATACCCAAGTAGCACCTCGAAAGCTGTCGCCAATTACGTTGTGAATGGCCATATCAGCTGTAAAACGAGAGCCGTCATAGATATTAGAAGTTTCTCTGTAAGGCGAATCAGTACCGGAGACATCATGATGATCCCGACCTAAAACTACGGTTCCAATTTCACCTTTGGCTATAGCCTGATTAAATGCTTCGGCAATTTTTACACGCCCTT
>Ga0209520_10001075_pt1 | contig 15387 bp, 35 predicted proteins | sample Rifsed16ft1_FD_184009 | JGI IMG/M metagenome (GOLD analysis project Ga0209520, IMG submission 184009) | Soil microbial communities from Rifle, Colorado, USA - sediment 16ft 1 (version 2) | ecosystem: Environmental > Terrestrial > Deep subsurface > Rock core/Sediment | place: Rifle, Colorado...
GCTCTTTCGAGTAGTTCGTATGTGATTTCGCTGAATCTGAACACCTTTGTTTTTCTTAGAATTTTCACAATATGGCTATACGTTTATAGCGTGTATTTACAAGTTAAGCGCAATATTTTTTTGTACTAAAAGGGGGTAACAGCCCCCAGCCAATACAAGCTCATAGTTCACAATGTCCACTATCACATTCAGTAAAGTTTTCAAATTCTAATTCAAATTGTGGCATATAATTTTTCACCTTCTCATAAGTTGTATCACTTCTCCAACACGCTCGTTTGTCTTTGCCCATCTTTATTTTTTCTTGGTCGTTAAACCATTGCATTTTGTTTGGGTGCAAATCATACATCTTTTTTAGTAGCAATGGATTTCTATGAAAGCATCCTACGCAATTATTTAACTCTGCAAATCTTACTGGCTTGTCCTTCCAAAATTCTACTATCGCATCTTTGTAAGTTGGATTTTCAATCAATGGGAATTTCGGATATTGCCAGCCAACTAATTCCCATTTGTTTTTTCCTTTGTGGCTTCCTTCGGTATGCTTTCCGAATGTGGCATTAAATTCTATCATGCCATCTGCATTTAACTTTTCCATTGTAGTTGCCATTCTGCTCGCTTCATTGGCTCTAAATCCTATTCGCATTTCAACTGGTTCGCAAATGTTTTCAGCCCACCAATAAAACATCGGTTCTATTTTTAAATGGCTTGTGCAATATCTATGCAGTTTATTTGGTAGCCATCCTCCTTTAGTGGCTATCACTTGGTCATAAGTAATTCCTGATACCCAAGTTATCGGCTTTCCCAAATACTGCTCCAAGTCAAGCATCGTGTAAATAATCATATCATCTTCGGCAGTTGCTATGAATGGCTTTTGTATTCTGTCCTCAACTTCAAGCCTTATTTTCTCATCAGGAAATTTGCATTTCATATCCTCTATTCTCACAAGCGAAAATAAATTATAGTCTGCTGGATAATTTGCCATTACATAAGCAGATGTTTTTCCTCCCGATATACTATTTACAGTTTTCATATTATTACAATTAACAGCCACCCCCTTTTAGTACAAAAAAATACAGACGCTTAACATAGGCTTGGTAGCAATTTGCCATTTTGATATTTCGTTTTCTTTCATAGGTAAAATGTCAAACTGCTCCAAGCCTTGTCCGTTAGCTGCCATTTTTAGCGAACCACTTACATCCAAAATCTGCATCTATCAGAAATGAATCGCAAAATGAAAATATCAATTTACTCATCACTTCCTCGTTTTGGCACATTCCCAAGTCTGCATATTCTGTATCTTCTTTAAAATGCTTACAAAAACGGCAGCTAACTTCACCTTTGCAAAAGGCGGGTTTCTGTGCTTCTAATTTAGTTTCTTCTGTTATCATAATTTTTCGTTTTTAATTAAGTTTATCTTTCAAATCCCGCCCTTCGCAAAGCTGCGAACCGTTAGTGGCAAGGTGGTAGAACCTCCATCCAAAACGTAATTACATTTCCATTATACGCCCAACCCGAACCATTCCAAGTTTCCCAATGTGTTTTGCCATCTTTACGGTGAACAAAGTATTTACCGTATTTAGTTGGTCGTGTTTCGGGTTTATTCCAATCATAAGACACCCAGCCACTAACAGCACATTTGCAAGAGTTGGGGTGTCGTTTTTCAAATAATATTTTTAGTAAATCCATAATTTTGTGTTTCAAATTTAATTTTGTGGTAAAAGTCCCAACCCTCGCAAATCTGCAAAGCGTTAGCACCAATTCAGTTTTTCTTTTTCGCCTCAACAGCCAACAGCCGAGCCACAGCAGTTGCGTAGAGTTGCGATATACTCATAAAACCACTTCCTTTTTTCTTATCTCGTTCAACAATCTTATTTGCGCCCTCAATAAGTTTTGTTTCCAATCTGAATGTTTGATGTTTTGTCATTTGAAAATAGAGTTTAATTTACCTTGCATTTTGTTTATTCTGAGTTGATGTTCTTCAACTCTTTTTTCTAACTTCTCTCTTTGGATTTCTAATGGCTCCATCAAATAGGGATTAGGAATCCTTCCCAATATAATTAACATTTGCTCTATTGTGAATGGCTTTTTCATAGTGTTTGGTTTTTGTTTATACCTGTTATACGTTAGTTCGTGTTAAAAGGTTACACAATGTTACACAATTCTTTTCACATGAAGAAATTTATTTATTAACAATGCGAATACAGAGGCGAAAAAGAAAAACTGAACTTTCCCTTCGGGGTGCTAACATCGGGTATAGTAAATGGTCAAACCCTTTTCTATTGCCCTGTATGTTGTTTGCCCACTTCCCATACCCGTAATCGTTATTGGCAAGCTGCCCGCGCTTAACAGCCGGACAACTTCACAGACGGTAGACAATAAATTATTTTGCATAGACGACCTTTAACCATTTAGCAAACGACACGACAATTCCAATTAAACTATTCGCAATGACAAAAGAGCAAATTATCCAAATAATTTTATCGGCAGTTATCGGCTCACTAAGTAAATCCGTTTTCGACAGCTTAAAAAAATACATGCCTCCTCCGAAAAAACTTATTTCATACGCATGGAAGTTTTTGCTCTTTAACCTTCGATACACATTAGCGACATATTTTTTAATACGCGCTTTCTTTGACAACAGTCCGTTAGACAAGAATTTTGTTTTTAGGATTTCTATTTTTTGTTCCATATTGTTGTATAATTTTATTATTGATATTATTAATAATGCCTATCAAAGGATAATCTCTCATTTAGACAGACAATCCAAAATAAACGTAGACTTCTTGGAGCATCACAAGGATATAGCATCTGCCCTAAAATCACACCAATCAATAACCAAAGGACAGACACTTCTATTCGCTTCAATAATAGAGGCAACTGGGACAGCGGACAAAGTAATTGATGTAAAAAAATTAAAAGAAGCTTACGGACTTTCGGACGACAAGAAATGAAATACAGCGCGGGCAGCCAGACCAATAACAGCACCTTGCCTCTATGCCTGCTGACGTTTAAGTTTGATGTTTTGTTTTTCATAGTATATTTAGTTTTTAGTTTGACAATTTAGTTTTCATAATCAGGCACAGCGGCAAGCTGCAATACGTTATGCAACATTGTCTTTGGCGGTAACAGCCAGCCCATCACCAAATAAATATTTAATAAAGCATTTTGCACTGCAAAAGTGCATATCGTGGTGCGAGCTTGCTTCTATCAATCCTTTAAAATGAGTATTGTTCTTGATAAATAATTTGTTTCCACCATCAGCAGTTCCAATGGTTAGCCAGTAAGTTAAATCCTCTGCTTCTGCTTCTGAACATCCATCGCATTTGTAGTATTTCATTGTGTTTGTTTTTAACAGCCCCGCCAAAGCCAACGATTGCATAACAGCAAATTGGTCGCTATGCCTACATTGTGCAGGTCTGAGTTATTGTTTTTTATTTGTATCTGTCCCATCAGTTTTTCTCTTTATCATCGGCACAGCGCAAAAATGCGATGCGTTATGGGCAAGGTGGCGCAGCAGCCAATACAAGCTCATCCTTCGTAAGTGCATAGTATAAATTTTGAAGTTCATGTATATATTTTAATTTGCAGTCAATATGATAATTATACATTATTCCGTTGTCTGCTGTGTCAATCATAAACCAGTTTTTGGCTTTATCTGCAAGTTGGTATTCTTTTCTATGTCCATCAGAGGTTAATATAAACCCTAATTTAATTAACCATTCTTCTGTTATCGGAATTACGTCTGCAAATTTCAATACTTCTTTAATGACAAAATTATTATTTTTAGTAATTATGAATTTTTCAGCATCGGTTTCTACTAAATTAACATACGCACAGTAATCGTGAATTGAATCTACGATTAATAATTCGTGAATAGAACCTAAGTAGTTTCCTATTCTTAATTCTGTTGATTTTATTTCCATTTCCATAGTTAAAAAATTTACAGCCGCGCCTACCAGCCAATAACAGCGGGTATAAGAAATGGCGTATGCTGCCAGTCGGTTTATATTGTTGTTTATTTGTTTTTGTTCTCATAACATCTACCTTTATTTCGCCACTTCTCATACCCGCAAAACGTTATAGGTAATTGTTTTAGGCGCAACAGCCAGCAGCCAACCACCATGCGATTAATATTTAATATTTTCATTCCAACATATAATTTGTCCTTGAAATGGTTTAGGAAATTGAAACCATGCTAATAAGTCTTCGTAATTTAATCCATCGTTTTTTGCTACGATTTTCATTTCTGTTTCTCCAACTCTTTTTCCATCAATTTCTATTTGAGAAAAGGCGTACCCATCATTTATTGAAATTTCGAATCTATATACCTCTTTAATTAAAATAGTAGGAGCGATACATATTTGATGGCTTCGATATGGCTTCCCGCTCCAAAATCTTGGAGAAAATTTATCTCCCACCTTCCATCTGTTACCAGCTCGTATAGTATGGTGCTTTGGCTCAAGTTTGTGAAGTGCAAAATTAAATGATGGGTATAAATCACGAAACTCTTTGCTATCACTATATTCATCATAAATACTACTCCAAAATTTTTCCACAAATAATGTTTGTTGTCCCCGCTTCGGGTGATATGCTGGAAAGTTTCTGCTAAATGTTATTACTTTACTCATTGTTTCAAAATTTACAGCCGCGCCACCCAGCCCATAACAGCGGGTATAAGAAAGCGGGTGCAGTTTCTCTAAGTATTATATCTTCAATCATTTTAATAACCATTAAAGATAATTATCTCGAAAAAAAAGAAATAAGAATGTCGTCAGACAGCTTATTACAATTTGAAAGACGCATAGAATCCAATATTTACAAAAGACTGGAACGGGAGCATTTAAAAAATAATCTAAGAAATTCCATAGACACTTTAGCCAACGCAGGGCAGACACCCAAGACGAAATAATACAGCGCGGGCAGCCAGTATTTAACAGCAGGTTGCCGCTATTTTGGCTGTCATCTTTATTCTGTAATTTGTTTTTCATAGTTTTGTATTTTTATCGTTAGACAATTTATTTTTTCATAGTTCCAAAACATCGGCAACCTGCAATACGTTATACGCAAAAAATTTAGCCATTGAGCTTATGGTTCTAAATCAGCTTCACATATATTTCCAGTCATTAATCCAATGATAGTTTCGGCTTCTTCCAAGTTACTCTCATCAAATTTTAATTTGTGTTCCTCACCTTTTTCATCAATCCATTGGATTAATATGCTTGCAATCTTTGGTCTTTCCATTTGGCTAAATTTTCAGCGTATAACAGCACCTTTAAAGAAATGTCTGCCTCGCCTTGTTATTTTTTTGAAGTAATGTTTAGGCAGCCACTTCTTAAAGCTGCAATACGTTAGTAGCAAGCGTTCAGGGGGTAACAGCCCCCAGCCCGTAGTGCTTCAAATAATCCGCTTGGTTAAAGTTTTCAAATTCGTAAAACATACTTTCGATATGCAATTCATTTATCTGTTTCAATGATAATTCGCTAACGCTATTCCATACCCGAACATATATGCCTCCGTTCTTCGCTTGGAATATTTCAAATCCAAATTGTGTTTTACTTTTTTTCTTTAATCTCATTTTTATATTTTTCAATTTGTGTTTCAAAATAAAGGTTTACGATACCTGAAAACGCCTCTATTCCAGTTTTGTAGAGGATTCAAAAGTTACCTCCCTCGTAGTTGGGAGGCGGGAGTTCGACTTCTCCCTTTCACATCTTAAACAGCCACCCCCTGAACGCCAGCTACTAACATCACCCTTACGCAAGTTTTTGCCATCTTATTCCTGCGGGATGCAAAACCCTGCGTAAGGCTGCGAACCGTTATTGCCAATTTGTATTTGAGTTCAAAGGGGCGAACAGCCAATACAAAAGGCATCAAGCCGATTCATATAAGTGCTTTTTCATTGCTTCTTCTCCGCCCCTTGCAGTTATTCTGTCAAGTTCGATAAAAACTACTACTCGGTGTTTCACTTCTCCGATTGGTTTTTTCTTTGCTCCGACTTTGTTTTTTTTCTTTGCCATAATTTTAGTTTTTATTTCAGAGGTTATGCGTAACAATATCCGCATAACCTCCGTCCATTTTGGACACCTTTGCAAATCATCTCTGGGCGCAATTTGTCAAAGTATTACTGTTTTTTGATTTCTCAATTATCAGTTTTATTCGTTGTTTCTTAAAATAAATTGCCGACACCAACCTCTGCATTAGAGGAATTGTTCCGCTAATGCATTACTCGTATGAGTTTTGTTATACGCATCGGCAATTATTAGTTTAATTTTTCAATAACCCTTTGTGCAAGTTTTATTCTATTTTTATTTGCTTGTGCTTCATCAATCCAATAAGAATCCTCATTTGCGAGATTTTTACATTCTTTTATTTCTCCATTCAAATGTTTGATATAAGATTTCAATTCTTTCCTTAACCATTTTTCACAAGCTGTATTCATTTTAATAATCCAACTACCCTTTTTCTCGAAAACCTTATCATAGTTTTCTAAATAGAAATCCTGTAATAAAGCAGGAGCATCATCTAAAAGGTAGATGAAGTTTTGAATTTGCGGAGGAGTTACTGTTAGTGTTTTCATGGTAGTAGGTTTTGATTTATATACAATGATACGGATAATATTTTATATGATTGCAGTAAAACTGCAAGTATTTATGCCATTATATGTAACTCATTGATAATCAAAGAGAATAAAAAACAGCCGCCCCCTTAGATCAAAACCAAACTACGCAAAGCCTGGCACTAACATTGTGTTTGACGAGAGTTGCCATCTCACGTCTATTGTCTGCAAAAGGTTTCTGTCAAACCTCGCAAACACAGAACCGTTAGCAGTAATGCCTATGAGCCTTTCGTTTCTAATTGTTGCTTCAACTCCCTTACCACTTGCACCATTGCGTAATCATTAATCCATTTCGGGTCATTTATGAATGTCAGCACCACAGCCTCATTTCTATTAAGGTCATAAAGCAGTCCATCAATCGGCTGTTTTATAATTTCTTTCAATGGTGCAACTTGCAATCCCTCAAAAGTTGAAACAACAATATTGCCTTTCTTATATTCAGCTAATATCATCTCCTTAATATCATTCTGCTTGGCACTACTGCTAACATCACCTTTGTTCAATGGCGGTTTTTGTGCCTTTTTTGAAGTTTGTTTTTTCATATTATATTTTATCTGTTAATTAAAATTCGTGTTCCAAATCCGCCACTAAACAAAGCTGCGGAACGTTATAAGTAATTGTCTTTGCGGGAACAGCCCACAGCCAACCACCATATTACAGCGCATCTAATAAATCCTGTTTAGTTATTTTTCCATGCTCTTGATTTGGATACCACAATTCGGGCATCAACTTTTTCATTTTCTTAATATTAATACTTTCTTTCAAAGCATTTTTAATTTTTGCTTCGGTTGTTTCACTATGTTCTGGAAACCTCTCCTCGTTCCTGTCCATTAACCATTCAAAAATATCCTCAATCAAACTATCGTCAATCTCAATTACTTTTTCTAATTCGGCAAATTCTATTTTTTCTTCCCAATCATCTTTGAGTTCTTTTACCTCTTCTGTGTTTTCAAGTTGCCTGTCGTGCATGAAGTCCTCGATACTATCGAAAAAATCTTCATCTACAAAAAAATGTTCCATTGTTTTATGTTTTAGTTTATGTTTCATCTTCAACAGCCCCCCGCAAAGCCAACTACTCATAACAGGGTATTGCTTCTATTGTCAAGCCTTTTAATGATGCGGGATTGCTTGCCAACAAAAGCAATACCCGCAGGACGTTACAGGCAATAAATTTTGCGTACAGCCAGCAGCCTGCACTCTCATTTTATATTCCTGTTTTTTATTAGCCATTCTTTTACAACCTCCCATTTTTCAAAAGTGTCTGGAGATAAACTTTCTATACACATTGCTTGCATCTTTTCAATGATTTTTGTTTCGGCATTTGATGGGCTATTATTGTCAAGGGGCAACCCGCAAATGTTACAGCACCAAGTTGAACCTGTGCTATCAGTGCATTTGCAACTTTGCGAATAATCGTATTTGAATTGGTCGGCATATTCGTACATTGCGAGTATAATTGCATCTGCCGCTTCCTCATAATTATTCTGCCCTGTAATTATTTTTTCTGTTAAATGTATTTTCAAGATTTCTTCTGCTGTTTTCATAGTGTTGTTTTTAACAGCCCGCCTGCCCAGACATTAACATCGGGCTTGACAATATGCAGGGCTGCTTGCGTTTATGTATTATTTGTTTTCAATTTGTTTCTTTTACCAAAGTTTTCTACCTCTTTCTCCCTGCACATCGCAAGCCCGAGGAACGTTATGTTCCATTGCTTTTGCGGATTGGTGTATCATAATTACCTTTTAACCATTGCAATACATGGTCGTGATAATTACCACTTCTTGTCATTGGGTCAAGTGTTTTTTCGTATTTCAAAAATATATCATCCCAACTTTCATCTTCACTATCTTTGCAAGTGCATCCGATAAATACATTTCCATTAATGATTTTTCCTCCACATTTTTTACAATCGTAAAGTAATTCTTCCATTGTGTTTAGTTTAACAGCCCCGCAAATTGGTCGCTATGCCTACATTGTGCAGGTCTGTATTATTGTTTTTTATAGGTGGACAGACAAAATACAAATGCGCCATTAGTGCATTTCGTTTCCAGTAGCGTTTGCTATTGCTTTTATTAAATCTGATTCGTGAACTGCAATCTTTTCTCCTTCTCCAATTTGCAATTCAACTGATCTACTTTTATTCCATACATTTCTTACTTTCAAAGTTTTCAGTTCTCCTACTACTGTGTCTTTACCATCTATCTCGTAGATGTGAACTTTTGTTTCTACTTCCATTTTGTTTTTAGTTTGTTGTTTTTGTTTTATTATTGAGTTGCTGAAATAAAATTTAAAAAAGAGAAACCACCCTGCTATTGGTATAAATCTTTTTCATCTTATTTTTTTTCTTTCTTCGTATGGCACTAACGCATATACTATTATACTTATTTTATTGTCACCTTAATTCCGCTGGTTGACGTTTTAATAGCCGGATTTACCTGCCATGTTTCTCCGGTATCAGGATCAGCCAGGGTCATAGGCTCTTTGATGGTTTTGAGCATGGCCTCGCGTTCTTTCCGCTTATCTGAAAGCTCTGCAATCTGTTTGTTGAGATCATTCCAAACCACATCGCAGCAGTTGACGTAATCGTACTCTGTTCCTAATTCGCTGACATCTATCTTTGCTCCCCTGAAATCAAACGACTTACCATACTTCTCTGCCTCAGTAAGGGCAGATGCTTTGATTTTAGCCTGAATCCCCTTTATTATTTTCTCCATCGTTTTAAGATAGATACTCATATGAAGCGGGTCGATTAGCCCGGCTTCTATTTCGGAGACGCATTGATTGACGAACTTTGTGATACCGTCTTTACTGGTTACGAAGTTCGTGATAGTTGAAATTGCTTTTTCCATGTTGGTTAGGTTAATGTTTGCTCCCCTATACCATTGAAGGTCACGGCTTAACCGGGGGATGGGATTAGAAATTATCTCCCCCTACCTTAACTACCTGAAAGGCAACTAAAGTATTGAAGTATTTAACTTCATCTGTGTCAGGTTTTTCCCACTCGCGACCATTTAGACCGAACACCACTTTCACCTTCTCCCCTACATTGATCGGGTCGATAATGTCCGTTCTGTCCTGTTTCAGTTGGAAGGAAATATGCTGAGGGTATTGTTCCTCGCTTGTTACAACGAAGTCCCGTTTTTTGAACTTCTCGCTGACTTGTACTGTTCCCCCTTTGAGTTTTAAAATTCCGATGTACTCCATGATGTTTGTTTGGTTTTAGATTATGAATGTTGAGGCGTTAGTTTTTTCTTCAGTTCGTTTTTCAAGGCAACGATCTCCTTATTAGCCTGTACTTCCTTTGGCAGTTTGACCCATTCCGCTTGCAGTTCGCTAAAGCTGGTAGCCAGGTTTAGTTCTGTTTTGGCGTTAGCAATGGAAGTATCTGCAATAGGCGGCTTTCCGTTTGTCTTCACTTCACGGACGGGAGCCGGAGCTGGTACTTCTTTTACCCCGGTATCACACCACGCCTTTATCAGTTTACCTGTTTCTTCGTTAATCAGGAAGGGGTCTTTCTTCTCGAAGACATTGGTTCTGTCTTTGGAAGCGATAGCCATGTGAGTGTCCCGGTCAATGGAAAGAGATACAGTTAGCTCATATTCCCAGCCATCACGCTGAAGGTCTTTCATACCGAGTTTCTTCACCCTCTTATCGTCCCCCATCACCGTCTCCATTTTTGACCGGGTACAGGTAATGATATGGCAGTCCGATTGAAGCACCTTGTTTACGAAGGCATCGTGCCTGGGTGTGGTGTCCGACCATGCAGACCATGTATTGCCCTTAAATCTCACTTGTGCGGTCTTCTCGTTCATTTCGAGACAACCTCCCGCCCCACTCCACTCATGGGAACTGGAGTCAATTATGATACATTCTATGCCATTTTTCAGGCACATATCAATAGCCTCGATGTACCTTTCCGGGGAATAAGGTGCCGATAGGTCGATTGTGAGGAAATCCCCTAAATGGGAGTATAGGGATGCCGACCTATTCTCTGTGTCGATGACCGCTATCTTAGGCCATTCGCCTACTAAGCCTTTTGCCATAAGCAAGGCCCCCATTGTTTTACCTGCCCCGGATGGAGCGGATATGTTAAGTTTTAACTTAACTTGTTTTCGTGTTGCTTTTTTTAGTTCCATTGTGGTTAATTTATTATTGATTTTTAGTTATTGATTTTATTCAGATTTGCGAATTCGCTGAACTTGTTATTTAAAAAATACTTACTCCCCTTCCATACGTTCAGGGGTTGTTTCAGGGAGAGCACGAGGGCTTCCAGCAAGTATGTAAGTTTTAACTGCATCGTTTTCTCTTTCTGTTATATACCTTTCCAACCTCTCCATAGTCTGTGCCGGTTCGTCTGCCATGCCAGCGGTTATTTCTATTAGGGTTCTTCGGAGGGGTGTCATGTGTTTTGCGTCCAGTTAATATGTTGAATGTCCGCCACAAGTATTCCTATGATGAATAGTTAATATCTCATCCCATTCCTGAGCGTGGACAGAGTAAATCAAATCCTTTGCAGTTGCGTAGTACTCTTTTAGTATCACCAACTCATCCCGGCTTAATATCGGAGTTGCGTTCTCAATCATCTGTCTGCATGATTCCAGGTGAGTAGGAAGGATTACCGTTTGTAAGGTGTGTTTTATTTTGATGAAAGCAGGGGAGCGGAACTGGTTCATAGGTTTAGAATTTAGTAGAGTTTACGAGTTTGGTTTTTAATAAATCAGACCATTCTATAAATGGCTTTTCTTCCTTATGTTTTTTGATTTTAACTTCCGCTTTTACTATTGCCATAACCTGATCGTTGGTCATGGATTTTAGTTTTAGATTTTTTTCATAATCTGAATCTGTTGAAAGAATCTGGCCGGAGTAGTAATTAGTCATGGTTATTTTTGTTTGCGAAAAAATTGTAAAAGTTTAGCGAAGTACGCAGCCCTTTCCTTTGCGGTGAGCTTTTTAACCTCTCTTACTGATAGCGGTGTGAATGTTTCGTTTTTCATGAGGCAAACATAAGCCCGAAAAACGACATAGTAAAATTGTAATAATCAGTACGTTACATGACCGATATACTATGAGAAAAATTAGATAGGAGGGTGTTCCGGAATAATGCTAACTGCTTAATAATCAAGCAGATTAATTTCATAAATTACCCATCCCACCTTACTCCGAGAGGGCGTTATGGGATCGCTCACCTGATTAACCGACAGGTTTGCAATGTTAATTTGGTAGAATTCGACCTAATTAGAATTACTGAGCAGGGCTAACCTCTGCTACTTCCGACACGGGCAATAACCCTATAAGGTCTATTAAGGCCAGCAGGTTCGCTCCTTTGTTCAGAACGATGTCAAGTATCACAATGATGGCAATCGCAGCCTGTACGCCAATAGAGAGGTAACTGTGCTTTGGCACATCGTTACCAGTTGCAGGGTCTTTCTTCTTCGCTCCGAGTAGGTTAGAAACAAGTTCTACTGCCGGGGTTCCTACGAAGGGGAAAAGGATTTTAATTGCTGGACGCACAAGTGCCGACCCTACGAATTGCAGGAACTTACCCGCTTTGGTTTTTGTTTTTTCTGTGCTCATGGTGTTGGTTTTTGATTGGTTGATGCCTCCGCTTTGTGTTCTGCGATATTTCCATAAATTATTCCGAATACTCCACCGGCAAGCGCACCTATTACGGTTGAAAGCCCAAGTAGGTCTGATCCTGTCTTTATTCCGGTGTAAATGATGAATGTTGCGCCTGCAATAAATGCAAGTCCGATAATTACCTTTCTCAATCCTTTCATTGTATTTTTAGTTTAGTTTTTATTTTCTGTATAGAATTGAATCCCGCTTACCTCTCCAATAGTTCCTGCGATAGCCTTGTCCTTTATTTGTTGGAATAGGGTCATGTCTTTTCGGGGGCTGCCCATATCTCAGCGTATATTTCATCCCACCGCTTCGGGTTATTTATGTTTATGCCATTGTCAAAATGAACAGTATCGAACGCCTTAAAATCACCTCCCCACCTCAACGTATTGCTACGCCTCACAAGCCCTATGAGTTGAGAAATTTCGTTAATTATCTTTGGATTATAATTTGGGCTTTCAGGTGCGAAAACTTCAAGCGCTTTACTTGACCACATCTTGCCCTTGAAATCAATCAGGTTGCAGTCAATAGCGCAACCTATCATGTGGTTTGATCTACGGGCTGGATTAACAATCGCTCCATTTATATTATCAGCGTTCGCCCTGTAAGATGAATTTACGTGAGCAGATAGTTTAACTATTTCCATGTAACGGCATAGCAACTCCATTGCAGGAACGAAGTCAGAATGTATCAGACACGGCTTACCTGCGAGTAACTTATGCTTGAACTCTTGAATCATTTTACTTTCAAGTTTTTAGATGCCCAACGGGAATTGTTCCTAAGCGTTTCTATGCTTAATGGCGTAAGGTCTATGCTTTTTCCCAATACCCCTGATGTATAGGTATCAGTTGAATCTATTCGTGTTATAATAACTTCTCGTATAGGCTTCACTCCCTCATCTTCGTGCATCGTTTTCATTTTATTCCTAATAAATGTTTAATGGTGTCGAGGAAAGCCCATCCGCTTCCTGTTACCGCAGCCATTCCCGCAGCAGTATATTTCATCTTCTTGTCAAACGATATATATTTTTCCACTCGTTTTATTTTTGTAACCACTCCGTCTATCTCTGCCTCTTTATCTCCAAAAACTACATTGTGAACTCTCTCTATCTTCTTGTTAAAATCACGTTGTTCTGAATTAAAATTTCTCTGCTCGTCAATATGGGTACGGAGCATATCCCTCAACGGATCAGGTCTTTTTTCGTTATTCCCGTTTGCGCCAAAATCCATCATATATTAGGTATTTCATAAAATATTATTCCAAGTAAAAATATTACAGAAACCATAAACATAATAAGCCTGAACTTCCATGTGATTTCTATTTCTGCATCATCCTCTGTTTTGGCAGATATTTCTTTATTCGCCATCCATCTCTTTTTATAAATTTCAGGATTGAGGTCATTACGTTTGCAATACATTACTCCATTGTGAAAGAACGGGGCAGAAAAAAAACCAACTACTAAGAATACAATGCCTAACCCAAGCGTTGTCTCTCTGGCGAAAGTGTATGCAATCGTGAAAAGAACAATCCCCCTCATAACATTATAGAGCCAATGAATATTAGGGTGTCCTTGGTCGGTAGGTATCAGCGAATAATAATAGCCTTGAAACAGACCTTCAAGACAGCAAAAGGCTATCCATGCAAAATACAATATGAGTAGAGTTGCTATCATCTTACATCAGGATAAACCCGTTTCCTGTAAGCCTCCGCAAACCTGAAAGCCCCGTTAATGATTACGGTCTGGCTGACAGTACCCTTCACAGTTGCTTTGATTTGGACAAATTGTGTCCAATCGTGTTTACCTACAACGATGTACGGATTTCCTACTTGCCCAAACCAGCAGTTGATTTGCATAGAGGTGCTGTCCACCACCACGCTATCAGAAACGATACGGGTATAAGGGGTCAGCGAAGATGTTACCACCTGAGCGTCTACGGTGTAGAACTTCTGCGCGAAGCCTGTCAGGGATGCGGTTACGATTGCGAGTAAGAGAATTGCTTTTTTCATTGTGTTGGTTTTGGTTAAATGGGTGTTACTTCGTATTGTGTATCTGTTCCTAAATATAATTCGTCAAGGTATTGTTTGAGTTGTTTTTCGTCCTCCGCTTCCATAGTCGTAATGCTCCACACCTTAGTAGACTTTGAGGGGCATAATATTTTTACTTCAAATCTCATCGTCCTATTACTGTTAAAAATACTATCGTTCCGTTTGGCGCAAATTGTACTGTCGATACTCCGATAGCGGGGGGGGGGTATCACTACTCCTGTTATTACATTAACTGATACTGTTTTTCTATCTGCTGCAATTAATTTAACAGAGCAAATTGGAACGCTCGTAGCCGTTGAGGTATTTAAGTTTGCCGTTGCAATAGCTGACTTTATCGTAGCGAATAAAGGAAGTCCGAGTCCTGTTCCTAAAGTATCAATATTAAAAGTCGCCACCCCGCTTGTCGTAGTTGCTGAGCCGTACCAAACCTTCCCAAGAGAAGAATACGCTATTGTATTACCCCCTATATTATACGTCTGCGAGTGCGCTCCGAACGTAGTATTTGTTACAAAGAGCAAAAGCATAACGAATTTAACCGCTACGAAAAGACAATATTTTTTCAGGTAGTTCATTATTTTACTTCGTATTGAAATTCAAAAGACATAGGCTGATTGGTTACATCGGTAGCCATCCATTTCATAACTGCAAAGTCAGACGCTGCGTATGCTGTTGTTTCAACTATTGCTGCGCTCTGCCCTGCTATTCCTTCTGCCGTTGCCGTTCCTCTACATTCTCCTGTGATAGTCATATTTGAAGGTATGGGCAAAGAAATTTTTATCATTGTAAGTGTCAGCGTTGTAGTCGGGTCAACGTCTACCACTCCCGCAACGTGAACGACATTACCAACCCTTGTCCACGTAGAACGATAAGCTGTCCGAGCAGAAGTATTCGCGCTGTCTGTTATCGTTGCGGTGTAAGTGCCTGATGCGATGTATTGATTCGTTGCGCCTGTGACTGATCCTGCGTTATTATGTAAAGCGTTTCCGTATAGCCTACCATCATTGACAACTACTAATCTATCGGAACCATCCGCTGCCTCCAGCAACAACGCACTTGCCAAAGCGTCAGACGTTGAGCCTTTTACGTGGAGGCGGGCAGTGGGGGCTGAT
>Ga0209520_10001097_pt1 | contig 15195 bp, 19 predicted proteins | sample Rifsed16ft1_FD_184009 | JGI IMG/M metagenome (GOLD analysis project Ga0209520, IMG submission 184009) | Soil microbial communities from Rifle, Colorado, USA - sediment 16ft 1 (version 2) | ecosystem: Environmental > Terrestrial > Deep subsurface > Rock core/Sediment | place: Rifle, Colorado...
GCGCCTCTTTTCCCCTTATCCCGAAATCCATCGGGCACCCCCCAACGTGAAATGGGGTACGATCCCCGAAAACGGCGGAGCTACTCCACCCGGTGCACCCACCCGTACCGGTCGAAGATCTCTCCGTACTGAATCCCGCTGATCTCGGCGAAAAGCTTCCGGGAGACATCCCCGGGAGCCCCCCCGTTGACCACGAGCTCATCTCCCCGGTAGCGAAGAGCCCCGACGGGCGATATCACGGCGGCGGTCCCGGTCCCGAAGACCTCGCGCAGGGCCCCGTCCGCGGCCGCCCGCCGCAGTTCCTGCATTCCGATCCGGCGCTCGGAGACGTTCATCCCCCAGTCGCGCGTGATCGTAAGGACGGAGTCGCGGGTCACCCCCGGCAGAATCGAGCCCGACAGGGGAGGGGTGACGATCCCGTCCCCGATCACGAAGAAGATGTTCATCGTTCCGACCTCCTCCACTTCCTCGCGTCCGTCGGCGGAAAGCCAGAGCACCTGGTCGTACCCGCTCTCTTTGGCGTTCTTGGCCGCCAGGAGGCTGGCGGCGTAATTGGCCCCGGCCTTCGCCTCGCCCAGGCCCCCCTTCGCCGCCCGCACGTACGTTTCCTCCACCAGGATGCGGACCGGCTCGAGCCCCCGCGCGTAATAGCTCCCGACGGGGCCGGTGATGATAAAGAAGAGATACTCCGCGGAAGGCCTGACGCCCAGGCCGGGCTCGGTGGCGATCATCGTCGGGCGGATGTACAGCGACGTCCCGCGCGAGCCGGGGATCCATCCCCGGTCCACGCGAAGAAGGGCGGTGACCGCCGCGAGTGCTTCTTTCACGGGGATCTGCGGCATGCAGAGCCGCCTCGCCGACAGGTTCATTCGCTCGAAGTTTTTCTCCGGGCGGAAGAGGCACACGGTGCCTCCCGCCCCCCGGTAGCCTTTGAGCCCTTCGAAGATCTCCTGCCCGTAATGGAGGACCATGGCCGCCGGGTCGAGGGACAGAGGCCGGTAGGGGACGATCCGCGCGTCGTGCCATCCCGTCCCTTCCCGGTACCGCATGAGGAACATGTGGTCGGAGAAGAACTTCCCGAAGCCTAACGAGGACTCGTCCCCGGGTTTTTGCCTCCTTTGCTCAGGCGTCGCGAGCGTGATGGCGATGTCCATTCCAAGCCCTTCCGTGTGGGGCACGCAGGGGAATATAATGCCAGGAGTAAATGTATATCCCAATACGCATCGGGGGGGAAGAGCCGGGACGATGGTCACGCGCACGGTTCCGGTGCCCCGGAACCGCCCTGAGTGCAGGAAAAGGAAACGATCATGGGGGAGCCGATACGGATCCTCATAAGCTCCTGCCTGCTGGGGGAGAAGGTCCGCTACGACGGGGGGCACAAGCGGGAAGGGTTCCTGGTGGAGACGCTGGGGAGGTTCGTGGAGTGGGTTCCCGTGTGTCCCGAGGTCGACTGCGGCCTGCCCACCCCCCGGGAGGCGATGCGGCTCGTCGGAAATCCCGCCGCGCCCCGGCTGGTTACGAGCAAGGGCGGGATCGACCACACGGAGCGGATGCTCGGGTGGTCCAGAAGGAAGCTCAAGGAGCTGGAAACCCTGGGGCTATGCGGCTACATCTGCAAGAAAGATTCTCCGAGTTCGGGGATGGAGCGGGTCAAGGTGTACGGGGATACCGGGGCGCCCGCGAAGGTGGGCGCCGGGGTGTTCACCCGGGCGTTCATGGAGCACTTCCCGCTGGTCCCCGTGGAGGAGGAGGGTCGCATGAACGACCCCGTCCTGAGGGAGATGTTTATCGAGAAGGTGTTCATCCTGCGCCGGTTCCGCGATCTCCTCGCGGTGGGAAAGACGCGCGGGGGGCTCGTGGCGTTCCACACCGATCACAAGCTGCTCCTCTTGTCGCACGGCAGGAAGTGCTACGCGGAGATGGGCCGGCTCGTGGCCGGCGCAAAGGGACTTTCCCTTTCCGCCCTGTACGACCGGTACCAGCACCTTCTCATGGAGGCCCTGTCCGCCCGCCCCACGGAGAAGAAATGCGCCGACGTATTGCTCCACATGACGGGGCACTTCAGGAAGGTGCTGACGGCGGATGAAAAACAGGAACTCCTCGAGGTCATCTCCCGGTACCGGCAGAAGCTGATCCCGCTGATCGTCCCGGTGACCCTGATCGCCCATTATGTCCGCAAGTACAAGGTTTCCTACCTCGAGCGGCAGGTGTTCCTCAACCCCCATCCCGTCGAGTTGATGCTCCGCAACCACGTGTAGCGAACCGCGTGCGAGGCCCCAGGTCCGTTGGAAGGGCGACCGTGAGCGGAGCTCATTTCCCGCCCGTTGGCGGGAAGGCCCCGGGACCGGCATCGCCTCCGGGAAATCACCCGGTGCAGGGGGTCACCGCGCTGGTCCGAGGAAGATGTCCCCGTAGTGCGCCACCGCCTCGCCGCCCGTGTTGTCCGTGTCGGTCATGAGGGCCACGGCGCCGATGGAGGGCGGGTCCTCCCCGAAGAGCGCCCGGTAGTCCTCGTACACGTTGCGTTCCTCGGTGATCCACGTCCCCGCCTTTCCGTCTCCCGATTCGACGGCGACCATCATCGCGTTCGCGGTGTAGGCGTTGGGGAGGGTTTCCCCTTTTGGGAGCGTGTTCGCCCAAATGTAATTGATCGCCCTTGTCCTCCAGAAGAGCGTCCTCGGGAAAACGAGGTACACCCGGGCGGCGTAGTCGTCCCCTTCCTTTGTCCTCTCGTTCCCGTTGGGGATCGTTCCCCGGATCTTCCACGACCAGCGCAGGACCGGGTACTTCCGCGGGTCGAGGGTTACCTCCTTGTACAGCCCGGACGCCGTCCCGCGGCTGTGCGCCTTCAAGACGAGCCGGTCTCCGTCGGACACCAGGGTGTACGAGGTCTCTCCCTTAAAGACCTTTGGAGTCCACCCGGTAAGTTCCCCGGCACTGAAGTTCCCGAAGACGAGGTCCGCGGAGAAAACCGGCGGGGCGGGAAACAGAAGCGCGATCGCCAATACAGCGATAACGGTTATCCGCCGGCGCGGATTTTTCCTCTGGGCCATCCCGGAACCGGGAATCGACTTTGTCTCCGGTATCAACCCTGCATTCCCCCGTCCCACAATGATCTCCCCGGCAGGGGGACGAGCGTTCATTGTACCCAATAAAAAAGCCGGCGTTCACGGGCTCAACCATTTCTGGTGCCCGTGGAGGGAGCGAACCCTTGCGATCTTGGGAAAAAGGGGAAAGTTCTCCTTGATCCTCCTTGAGAAATGTTGTATACAGTATACAAGTATCCCATCGTGAACCATCCATCTGCCCGCCGAGCGCAAGGCTGTCCGATGGACGCCAAATTACCGCTTGCCCCTACCGAATCCCCATCGGGGGCTCCTGCTGATCCGGGGGCCGGAATCGTCCTTCTTCCTGTCGTTCGCATCCCTCGGGAGGGCTTTCCGGTCGCCGATTCGGCGGAAGAAGTGCGGAGGATTCTGGAAACCGTCGATCAATCTCACTCCTTCGGCAAGGGTCAGGAGGGATCAAGATGAGGATCAATCAGGTACGCGAGATCGCCCCGTCGGTGGATATGTTCCGGGACGGGGTTCTCGGAATCCGGCTCCCCAGGACCGAAGAGGCCAGGCAAAAGACAAAGAAGGTGACCATCGAATAGGGAGGGAACGATGAAAAAGCGGCTGAGTTGCAGGGCGTTGGGGATGAATTGCAACTTCGAGGTCCACGACGAGTCCGAGGAAGAGATCGCGAAGGTCATCAGAGATCACGTAAAAAGGGTCCACAAGCTGGATTTCACGGATGCCCTGAGCCAGAAAGCGAGGGACCTCATCCGCTTCGTGGAGGCATGACGGTTCCTTTCTCCGGGAGGTGCCGGTCCAGGGGGGCCATCCCCCCGTCCTTCCTTCGAGGTGCCCCAGTTGATTGCGTCCCCTGAAAACGGCCTCCCCGTCCGCCGTCCGGCGGGAGAGGCCGCTTCCTTGAATCGGTGGTACACTGCGGGACACAAAGGAGACTCCCCCGTGAACGGGCTTCTGTGCAAGTCATGCGGGACAATGTACCCGATGAACGACCCGAGGTGGCGGTGCGACTGCGGGGGTCTCCTTACCGTCTGCTTCCGGGCCCGCTTCGACAGGGAGAAGATCGTCAGGCGGAAGCCGACGATGTGGCGGTACCGGGAGGCGCTGCCGATCGATGACGACGACCACGTTGTGTCCTTCGAGGAGGGGATGACGCCGATGATCCCGGTCGACCTCGGGGCGGGGAGCCTGCTTCTCAAGCTCGAGCAGCTCTTCCCGACGGGGTCGTACAAGGACCGCGGAGCGGCGGTGCTGATCAGCAAGGCGAAGGAAATGGGAATCGCCAGGGTCGTCGAGGACTCCTCGGGGAATGCCGGTTGCGCGATCGCCGCCTATGCGGCGAAGGCAGGCATCGAATGCGAGATCCTCGTCCCCGAAAGCACCTCGCCGGGGAAGCTGGCCCAGATCCTTCTTTACGGCGCCGCTTTGCGCCGGATCCCCGGAAGCCGGGAAAATACAGCGAACGCGGCTCTTGCGGCAGCGGAGACGACCTACTATGCGAGCCACTCCTGGAACCCCTTCTTCTTCCAGGGGACGAAGACGTTCGCCTACGAGGTCTGGGAGCAGCTGGGCTTTCGTGCACCAGACGCACTCCTGCTTCCCACGGGAAACGGAACGCTCCTGATCGGCTCCTGGATCGGGTTCCGGGAGCTGAAGGAGAACGGGCTGGTCGACATAATGCCCCGGCACATCGCCGTGCAGGCGGAGAACTGTGCCCCCCTCCTCGCCATGTTCCGGAACGGCCTCGACTCGGTCCCTGTGATCGCAACCCGGGAGACGATCGCCGAGGGAGTCGCCATCGCCAACCCGGTCCGCGGGAAGGAGATCGTCGACATCGTCCGGGAGACGGGGGGCGAGGTTCTTGCGGTGTCCGACGCGGAGGTGGAGAAGGCGCTGATCCTTCTGGGCGGCAAAGGGCTCTACGTGGAACCGACCTCCGCCCTGCCGGTAGCGGCCTTCCTCAAGTACCCCGGCGTGAGGTTTGGCGACGTCGTGGCCCCGCTCACGGGCCACGGCCTCAAGGCGAATGAAAAGATGCTGGAGATCGCATCGAAAGGAAGGAAAAAGCGACGGAAGGAAGGGCGGACGACTGCATGAGGATACGGAATATGTCCGTGGTTTCCATGGATCCCGAGATCGATGCGGCGCCTGCCCCCCATCCGTAGACCGGTATTTCGCTCGCGGTATGCCCCGTGGTGCCCCATGTGACGGTGGGCACAATCCCCATCCCGTTGTTCGCAAGGACCTGCAATCCCCCCGCCTCGTGATCCGCGGTGACGATGATCAAGACATCGGACCGGTTCCTGCCCCATTCGACGGCCTTGGCGACCGCCCGGGAGAACTCGATCGTCTCCCGGATGGTCCGCTCGATGTCATTTGCGTGGCATGCGTGGTCGATGCGCCCCCCCTCGACCATGAGGAAGAAACCGTCGGGGTCATTGTCCAGGATATGAAGCGCCGCAAGCGTCATCTCCGATAGGTGCGGTAGCCCCCCCAGCCCGTCGAGTTCGTAGGGCATGTGGTCCCCGCCGAACTGTCCCGAGACCATCGATTCTGTTTCCGTGTCGAGGGCTTGCAGCCCTGCCCGGTCTGCCACGACCGTGTATCCGGCCGCTGCGGCAGCGGGTTTCGTTACGTACTTGGCCCCTCCAAACAGCACATTGGGCCGCGCATCGCGTAGATAGTCACCGGCGATGTTTACGTAGTTGTTTCGGTCCGGTTCGTGGGCGCCAAAGGCGGCCGCCGTGGCGTGGGTAACGAATGTGGTGGTCACCAGCCCGGTGCTTTTCCCTTCCGCCTTGAGGAGCTCCAGGACGGTTACCGACGGATTTCCGTTCCCGGGGATGGACATGCTGATCACCCCGTTGCTGACCTTGTTCCCCGTGGCCATGGCGGTCGCCGAGGCGGCCGAGTCGGTCACGCCTCCTTCCGCGTTAAGGGGCTTTGTGGAACCTCGGTAGGGGAAGGCTTCGAAGGACAAGGTTCCGGCCGCCCCGCCCTCATACATCCCCGCCGCCTTGACCTGTTCGAATCCCATGCCGTCCCCAATGAACAGGATGATGTTTTTCGCCGTCCCGGTCGGTGCGGGGTGAGAAGCGGGGGTAACCCCCTCCTGGGAGCAAGAAAAAGGAGCGAGAACGAGCAGGAAAAAGGCGATTGCGAGGGTTTGGACGAATTCGACATGAGACCTACCGGGCATTCTGCACCACTTCGATCTGGCTACGGCCATTATCGCGATGCCGGGGGGAGCAAGCAAGGTACAAGGGTGAAACATTGTTCGTAAATAAAAGCATCATCGGGGGCGTTGGGTCGGTTGCGACATCACGATTGGTCCAAAAAGATTACCTCTTGACCCCTATTTATTTTGTTGCTATTGTAACCCTGTTTTTCATTTAGATTGTCACCACGGAAAGTGCAAATTGAATAGTTGTTGTTCCAGAATTTGGAAGTTGACCGATTTCATGCTATAGGGAAAAGCCTAACTAAATAAAAAATCAGGGCAGAAAAAATGCTCATCCAACGTCTCCACTGAATGACCCGTTGATTTGGGAGATTCGGGAATGAACGTCGATTGCAATAACTGCCGGGCGCGTTACCGTATGGACGAAGCGATGTTCAAGGGATCCAAGGGGATACAGGTCCGCTGCCGCAGTTGCGGGAATTCCATGATCGTTTTGAATCCCGGGGTAATTATCACCGAGATGTATGTGTTGAACCAGGTGACTGCCTCACGGGATCGATCCGACAAACGGAGAACCGCCCCTGCCGTTTCCCTCGCCAGGAGAGAACACTCTCCCTCGCCGGAAGTGGGACAGGCAACCCCTGTCGAGGAACAGGTTCGGATATCCAAGGAAAACCGAACCCCCGAACCAATGAAGAATGGCAGTATGACGCTGGCGAAAGGGACAGGAAAACTCGTTGATTTCGACCGCGGCAAGGTTGAATGTCAAGTGTGCAAGGATGTATGGTATCCCTCTACTCGACCGGATGGTTGGTTTTACCAGAACGCGTTTCAATGTTCTTTCGGTTGCGCGGAATCGGAATCGACCGCAAAGAACGTAATCAGGATACCGGGGGACAGGATAAACTTCCTGGGAAAAGGGTTCCGGCTTATTACCGGGTCCAGTGATGCTTGACACCGTCCCGTGCCACCGGTAAATCCATCTTCCCCTTCGTAGACACTACTTTTTCCGAAACCTTTCAGGGAGGGAATGCTCGTTGAAAAGGGAGAAGGCATCGACAGCTCCATCCTGGTGATGTAGGGGAAAACGATGGAAACCCCCGGCATGCTGATTTCCTGGATGGTTGAGGCGATTACCGACCTATCTGCATCCCTGTTCGATCCGAACTATGGGGGGGTACTCTTTGCGGTTTTTGTCTTGGTGATTTTGTACTCGATGGTTTCATCGATCAACCGCCTAAAGAGACAAATCGCGTCTGCTTCCTCGGAGTTGTCCGCAATCCGATCGACCCTCAAGAAAATCGAATCGTCCCTTGGAAGAATCGAAGCGAAGCGCCCCCCGGGCGATAGGGAGGAAAAAGACATACGGGACATTCGGTTCGAGTAGATCATGACCGGGTCGCGTGAACCATCACACCATTTTGGATCGATCCCCCTGACTTGATAACCATACGATAGATTCGGAAATTCCCTTCGATGGAAGAATTGCATACCATCGAACCCACTCTCTCCTCAGGATATACCCGAGTGCCTTTCCAGCGTCATCGCAGATGTTCTTGTCCGGTGGCCAAGCACCATCCGGACCGGCGACAAACACGCGGGAAACGGGTATGGAAATCCCGATGACCCAATAGCCGCCATGGAAACCGGTTACCAATTCATATCCGGAAATTTTTACAGGCACCCTCTGCAACCTGGAAAACAATTCATCCATCGTGCTTGGGGCATCATGTTCCCAGTGAAACAGGAAATCTATCGTGCCGCGTTCAAATTCCTCCCAGTCTTTGAGTTTGGACTCATCTTCTTCTTTCCAGCCTTGCTGGTACAGGGTAAACATGCCCCTCTGCCGGCCATCCGTCGGCGGTCCGAGGATGATGTTCAGGCAGGGTTCGAGAGCGGCTTTGGGCATTTTCCTGGATAGTTCATCATCATTCCGTACCCCATCCCCCCCCCACAGGACGATTTCAGGGGAGTAGAGGGTATTCGGAGAGGTGGAGGCATCATTTTTGTCGATTATTGTTTTCCCCTGGAGTGGATTGAGCCTTATATACCGTCACACGTCCCTCCTGGAAAAAAAGGGCGGAGCCGGAAGTCTGAGGGCTAATTTAGTTGTTTTACGGAAAGAATGACCCTTATAATCAGTACTTACCCCCATACCCGGGGCATGTCAATGGAAATATCCTTTCCCCCAATCCTTGGCCGGTCGTCGAACCTTCGGCGGTTTCTCTCCTACGCAAAACCGTACCGCAGGACCCTGGTCCTGGCGACCTGCCTCGGCATCCTGAAGTACAACCTGCCCGTTCTCTTCCCCCTCATCCTCAAGGACGTTGTCGACCGGCTGCTGAGCGGCCGGGAGAACCAGCTCGGTTTCAGCTTCGACCAGCTCATGGCCTTCTCCGTCCTGCTGTTCGTGGTCTACGCGGTCATCACCTATTTTCGCTCATACGTTGCCGATCGCCTTTCGCAGAACATCCTCCTCGATGTGCGGGCCGACCTCTTCCGGCATCTTCAGACGCTCTCCATGGATTTTTTCCAGCAACAGAAAACCGGCGCCATCGCCTCGCGCCTGATCACCGACGCAGCTCTCTCCCAGAAATTCATAAGCCTGGCCGGAACGAACGTGTTCATGGATCTTACCAGTCTCCTTGCCATCAGCGTGGTGGTGATGGCTATAAACTGGAAGCTTGCCTTGGTCGCCTTCGCCACTTTGCCTCTCTATGTCGTCCTGCACAAGAGGCTGGGGCACCGCATGCGCCAGAATTCCCGGGAGGCGCGCCGCCGCATGGAGCAGGTAGAGGGCGGATTGCACGAAACAATCACCGGCATCGCCGACATCAAAAGCTTTACCCGCGAGCGGGAAGAGACCCTGCGCTTCCGGCAAGCCTGCCGGCACTACCTGGAGAGTGCGTTTTCCAACATCCGAACCCAGACCCTGTCGTTGGGGACGACCGCTCTTCTCACCCGCGTTCCGCCGGTGCTGGTGTTGTGGGCAGGTGGCCACCTTGTCCTGCGGGAGGAGCTGACGATCGGCGCCCTGATGGCGTTCTATGCTTACCTGGAAATGATCTACAACCCCCTCAACCGTCTGAGCGACATGAACATTCAGCTCTCCGATTCCCTGGCGGCCATCGACCGCCTGTTCGAGTTCTTCGACCGGGAGCCGGAAGTGAGGCCGAGGAGGGACGTTCCCATGCTGCGGGTGCCGCGGGGAAAGATCCTATACCGGGAGATCACCTTCGGCTACAGGCCCAACCTGCCGGTGCTGAAGGATATCGATCTGGACATCGCCCCCGGTCACCGCGTGGCCTTGGTAGGAAAAAGCGGCGCCGGGAAGAGCACCTTGGTGAAACTCCTCATCCGCTTCCACGCCCCATGGCAGGGGCGGATCACCATTGACGGGCAGGATATTGCAGGGGTGGACCTCCATTCGCTGCGCTCCCAGGTCGCGCTCGTGCAGCAGGACCTGGTGTTGTTCAGCGGCAGCATCGAGGACAACATCCTCGTGGGCAAGTCCGGCGCCGGCCGCAGGGAGGTCATGGAAGCTGCCGAACGGGCCAATGCCATATCCTTCATTGCCGAGTTCCCCGAAGGGTTTCAGACCGAAATCGGCGAGCGGGGAGTAAAGCTCTCGGGGGGTCAGAAGCAGCGGATCGCCATCGCCCGAGCGTTTTTAAAAAACGCGCCCATCCTGATCCTGGACGAGTCGACCTCCAACCTGGATCAGCCCTCCGAGACGCTGGTATACGAGGCCCTGGAGCGCCTGATGGCGGGCCGGACCACCCTCATCATCGCCCACCGCCCATCCACCGTCGCCCGCGCCGACCGGATCATTGTCATGGATCACGGCCGGGTTGCCGAACAGGGCACCCACCGGGAGCTGAGTCTACACCCAGGGGGGGTCTATGCCGGGCTGTACGGCAAACTCTCCGAAACAGTGCACACCTCCCGTCCAAACGGTCGATAAAAGAAATACGCTTTCCCGCCCCCTCCATCGGGGCCTCTTGCCTGTCGAATGCCTGAAGTAGCCATCGGGGGATTCAAGGAATTGGATCCCTATCCGGAGGGGGTCTTTGCGGATTTCAAGCCGTCCTGGGGCCGGTAGCCAAGCACCCGCTTGCTTTCCCCGAGGTCCCAGACCATCCCCTCATTTTCCGACAGGGCGAAATACACCCCGAAGTCCGCATGCTTCGCTTCGATCGAGTTCACGAATATCCTGACCAGGTCGCCGTTGCTCAGCCACTTCCTTCTTTGCCAGGGAGCCGCCTCGGCTCCGGGACCCTTGTCGCCCCTGGGAACCCAGCCGATCCGCAGGCACACCACGGAGTAGGAATGCCTCTCCCCGTAATGTCTGCAGATCCGTTCCCCGATCAGTTTGCTGATTCCGTAATCGTTGGTCGGGAGGGGTTCCATATCCACCGTAATGCGACTCAGGCCTGAATCCCGATACCCTTCCATGGTCTGGCAGGAACTGGCGTAAACAAGACGCCGAGCCTGTTTTTCCGCGCAGGCGGCACATACGTTCATAACGGCATCGATGTTGTCGGGGACCAGATCCGACCACCGCGCATTGGTGTACGGGTTCGCCGCGAGGTGGATCACCGTGTCCACCTGATCGAAGTGGCGGACCCACCGTGGGTCGTACGCCCGGAAATCCGCGTGCCGTATCTCCCCGGTGCTTCCCGTCTTCCGGTCGAGCAGGACGAGTTCGTATTGCCCCGCGAGGTCCTTACACAACCTTGTGCCGATGTTGCCGCTCGCGCCGGTGACGACAATTTTTCTTTTGCTCATGGGCTGTACCCGTTGTTGCCGATTCCCCTTTCCCCTTCGACCTCTTTCCGTCGCAGAGTGGCCTTCCTTTCCTTGCGCAGGTTCTTGCCGCTGCCAGTTTTCATCATAGGAAATACGACCCGGTGGGGGAAGAGGAACAGGACGATGGACGACTCAAGGGGACATGTGACCATTTCGGAGGGGAAGGAAGGAAAGACGAGGGGCGGCCGGCGCCTGAACTACGCGAAGGTTGGGGTTGCGATCAAGGATTGTCCTGCATTCGCTGCTGCGTCTTCCTGGTTGAAGGCAAAAATTATAGGAAAATTGATTTCGTGGGGGCCGGCTCCAAAATGGATGGGCGGCTCTTCTCTGGAGCCGCCCATAGGGGTGGCAGTGAAGTGGGCCTTCTATGATGTTCGGTACCCTGGAATCGCCATCCACCCAAGCGTCGTTTGGTTCGTTGGATTGAAATTCCAGCGAAACACCATCCAGTAACCCACTCACCCAACGCGGCCACCGGAGAATACGTAAAGCAATGAGAATGCCATTGTACGGGACATGGGTAAAATCATTATCTGATTGAAAATGCAATGATATTTTATAAAACATCCCGGAGGCAAGATAGGCAAAGAGAACAATTTCCTTTTTATTGCATGCTTTTTCTTTCTTTCACTGTTCGAATTCCATACCTTCCGCACCCTATCCGCTCCGTGTAGGGGGGGGAGGAAGTGAGGACGGTCAGTCAATACTGTTATTCTATTAAAATATGTTCCCTTATTTTTATATTGATATTGCCAGAACATAGTTATAAATTTCTTCTTGCTTCCCTGAAAACAGGACCGGATTGAAGACGCTTCATCGTCCGTCATGAAAGGAATACCATCATACAGGTGCGGGCCTTTTTTTATCGCACCTTGACTCCCATCTATCTCACCTCCTTTCCGGCTGGGTTTATTCCTTGTCCTTCAGAAAAATAAATAAACCAGAGCAAATGCCCACGACGATGGCCCATTGCACCATTAGGCGAGAGGTATCTATATGGGGCGCCCCTTCGACGCCATACGGTTTGTACGTTGGTGGTGAAAAAATAAAAGCATAAGGCCCAGGTCTATTTACAACAACACTTCCTTCGAAACTGAAATACCACGGAGGTAAAAGGCCCATAGCTGCGATTATGAAAAGTCCCACCAACAATATGTATTTCTGCTTTTTATTCATGATCTACATCCCCATCCCTCACGCCCCTTTTCAGGCTTGCGTTCTCGGACCTTGACTCCCATTATTTTCCCTCCTTCTTCGGCTTCCACTCCCGTGCCAACCGTTGCGCCTCAGCGATCTGGGCGGGGGTCATCAGGGAGTTGACGATATCTCTATAATGGACAGCATCATACAGGTTCTCTCTTACTGACGCAGGGTACTGTGAAGCCGCAAGATTGAGCTACATGTGCGCCAGAACATAGTCCCGCGATTTGGTAATACATAATGCCGAGGTTCACCTGAGAATCGGCCATTCCCTGCCCGGCGGCCCTTCGGTACCACTTTCGCCGCCTCGGCGTAGTTCTGCGGTACGCCCTGACCTTGGTAGTACATGAGGCCGAGGTTATGCTGGGCTTCGGGGATTCCGTGCTCAGCAGACATTCGGTACCACTTCAATGCCTTGGTGTAATCCTGCGGGACGCCTCGGCCGTAATCGTACATGACGCCGAGGTTGTGTTGGGCCTTGGCGTCCCCTTTTTCGGCCAATGGCTTCATCAATCTAAATGCTGTTGCATAGTCGCCCCGCTCATAGGCGGCAGTAGCATCCTCGAATTGTCCCCCGAACGCTGAAACAGTCATTGATATAGAGAACATGAGGATGAGAAAACCGAACGTCAGATAGCGATCCATCCCTTTGCGCTCCCGCACCTTGACGCCCATTTATCTCACCTCCTTTCGCGTTTACCTGTACCGGAATACTATTGCCGTGATAAGTAGGCCAATACCTATCAAGGTTGCAAGCATATTTAATGCAGACAACCAATTTGGTATTTTTCTCGAGTCGCCGTATCCCTTTCGCTGCAGATAGTTTTGCATTATGCCGTGGCTCCCGAACGCAACGATTCCGGTGATTACAGCAGACCAAAACAAAACATGATGACCTTTGTCATAAAACAAGATCGCCGCAATTACACATATACCTGTATTTTCCCAGACTCCCATCTTTCACGTCCCTTTTCCCTTTCGCCGCTTCCCCTTCGGTTCCTTCTCGGCGAGATAGGCGTTGATCTGCCCTCGGAGCCAGTCGGTAAACGTCAGGTGATCCTCCAATAAACTTGATTGCCTTCTTCATCGCATCCCCGGTTGGAGGTTCACGGGATGAAGAACTGTCGATGGGTGGGTATGGTTAAAGGAAGATTATGGATGAAATGTGTCTTTCAGCGAGGAAGGTTGCAAGGGATCGTTACCGTGGAGGATACCTGAACTCCCACGGCGATACCGGATTCTTCTCTTGCCACAGGCCGACCTTCTTCGCCTTCGCTTCCTGCTCTGCGAACTCCTCCGGGAACGTCAGTTCGACCTTCATCGTTGACTCCTCCTTGCGGAACGTCTTCGTATGGACGTTAGAGAGTTCTTGATATATTACGGTGTGAATGGTCACGGAGAGGTGAAGTGATGACGAAGGCACCGCTCACGGCAGCCCAGGTTGCGAAGAGATTCCAGGTGTCTAAGTCCCACGTATACATCATGGCGAAGAAGGGAAAACTGCCATCCGTGCAGTTCGGGCGTGTCATCCGGTTCGACGGGGAGGAGATCGTTGCATTCATCCGGGCGCACAAGACGTTCACCACGGGCGAGAGTTCAAGACATGGATGAGCAAGAAATTCGCCCCCGTCACATAACCGCTACAAGCGACGGGTATTTATCTCTTCCCCTTGCGAATGCCTATCTCTGGCGGTCACGCAGAGGGTTGAGGGGGCGGCAATCTCAAATTGTCTACTATCGACCGGATGGACGACAAATCATATTCAAGTCAGGCTTTGACGCCTATATGGAAAGGTTTCGTGCCGATGCCATAGACCTTGACGCACTGGTGGAGAAGGTTCTCGGTCCACGAAGGAGGAATCAATCAAGGCACGGTCATGGAGGATACAAATCATCCGACAAGAAAAAGTCGATGAAGAAGGAGAAGTCCCGTTAGTCTATTATTGTGAAAATACTTCTTCCGAGTAAAATATTCCGGCCCCGCCTACCCGCTTCACGGTTCCAAGTCGTGATGAGATTCTGCCGCCAGCAATTGTATCGCGTGAGTTTTTAATGCGGCATCATTCATGGCGATGGGCGGAGTCAGTCTGCTGGCGATAGGGACGATCCTTGGTCACAAAACGGCCAGCATGACCAAACGCTACAGCCATCTTTCGCCGGGGCATTTGCAGGGCGCGGTCGCGGTAATCGACCGTGCAATCAATCAGACAAGCAGTCTACTGGCACAGTTTAGTGGCACAGTCGACCAAAACGACCCTTCCGCGAATACTATGGGGCACGTAACTGCCTGAAAAATAATGGTGCCGGAGGAGGGGGTCGCCCGCCTTAAGCCTCGGCGGTCACGCCACTTGCTTCGCAGCAAGCTGCTCGCAAATGCCACGCAACTATCATCGGGTGGCATCGGCCAAATACCGGGCGGCGGGGCTCGGGTCTTCCGCGCTCCTAAAGTCGCGCTCTCCCTCGCTATTCGCTCGGCGCCCGAAGCCGGTTCGACCCCCATAGACCGGCTCTGGGAAAAGACTGGTGCCGGAGGAGGGGGTCGAACCCTCACGGCCTTGCGGCCACGGGATTTTGAGTCCCGCGCGTCTGCCAGTTCCACCACTCCGGCGCAGATGGAAAAATTGTGCATTTCATTTATACATGCGGGGACAGGAAAATCCAAGCCTCCCTGCGAAATCATTCACGGGGATATCCGGTGACGGAAAGGTCGGCCCCCCGGAGATCTCCCGCGGATATGCGCCCGTGGCGTTTTCAGGTAAAGTAAGGGGGTGAATCTTATCGACCTTGTCATCGCCGCCCTATGTGTCGGATTCGCCCTGTACGGGATCATCCAGGGGGTGGTGCGCCAGCTATTCTCCTGGGGAGGGCTTGTCCTGGGGCACCTCGCCGGGGTGAAATTCTACGAGATCGTGCAGGATCGTCTGCGAATCG
>Ga0209520_10001112_pt1 | contig 15130 bp, 22 predicted proteins | sample Rifsed16ft1_FD_184009 | JGI IMG/M metagenome (GOLD analysis project Ga0209520, IMG submission 184009) | Soil microbial communities from Rifle, Colorado, USA - sediment 16ft 1 (version 2) | ecosystem: Environmental > Terrestrial > Deep subsurface > Rock core/Sediment | place: Rifle, Colorado...
AGATGAGGATAGAGTAGCTGCATTGAAAAAGGTAGTCTTGCCGGTATTAGTTTTGCCGATAAGACCGATTTTAATCGGCATGTCTAAATTTTCCTCTGTGAATATTTATCTCTGTCTACCGGTCTTTTTGTAAATTTTCCTTTAGTTTTTTACATGTGTTTTTAAGCTCATCAATTGACCATTCAATTTCATCTAATTCCTCAGTGGTTAGTTCATCGTTCCACTTGTCAAGTGAAATTTTTCCTATCTGTGTACAATGATATAAAAGTGCCCAATAGGGGTGATGTTCTGCAGTAGTATAAGATAGCTCAGATACATCTTCGATTCCATTTTTGGCACGAGATAAAGAATCAATATTTTCTCCAAAGATTTGAATAATATTTGATTCAAGGTGTTCTTCAATTTTTAACATTATATTTTTTTTTTCAAAAGATTTTACCAGATCTAAGAGAGATTGATAGAAATCGGAAAAAGTTTTTTCTGCCATTTGTTAGAATAAACGTTGATGTTCTGCAAGCATACATCTGTTAAATACAACTTTGATTCCTTCTTTTCTTGCTAGCTCTTCGGCTTTTGCATTGTGGATTCCTTCTTGTAACCAAATAACCTTGGGTTTCATTTTAATGGCTTCTTGAATAACTGGCAATACCTGATCAGATGGTCGAAATACATCTACGATGTCAATTGGTTCTTCTACTTCTTGTATACTATGATAACATTTTTTATCCAAAATTTCATCAGCCGTAGGATTTACTGGAATTATGTTGTATCCGTTTTGTGCCAGATATTTAGGCACATAGTTAGCAGCTTTTTCTTGATTTTTTGACATTCCAATTACTGCAACATTCTTTAGTGAAAAAATTTTTTTTATTTCCTCATCAGAATATGAATCTCTTTCCATACTCTAATTGATTAAAATTACTTTATAAGATATTTCCTTACTTTTACAACTGCAAATGCTGGACCAACTAAATACATTCCAAGATTTAGTAGAATAATTCCAATTCCATAACCTAACATTTCTTCTTCAGAATCAATATCCACTGTATTTAGAATTGATAGTGAGGTAAGTAATGGAGTTATTGCAATTCTAACTGTATTTTTAAAGATTGGGCTTTCTCTCTCCCAATCTGCAATGGTTGGAGAAAATGAGTAATAGACTGAATTGAATGTCTCCATAAACGAAGAACCTGAATCTGTGCCAAGTACAGTATTATCCCTCATTTCCCTGAGGAATTGTATCTGCTGTGACATTTCTGAACCATATGCAGCAGTAGCAATTAGACATCCACCTCCTTTGTTGTCTGTAACACATACTCCATTAACAAAAGTGGTTCCGGTTCCACAAATGCCTGTTTTTGGAGGTTCAACTCCAACTGCCTCGTATATGGTTTGATCTGGAAAGCTTTTGTCAAACCATGCTTTGTAGGAGGGCTCGTTGTTGTATCTATCAATGTAATACTGCGGGTCTTGGTTAGGATCTACAAAAGGCGCAATATTTTTGGGAGGTTCAGGCTCTGAAAAAGAGCCAGGGATTGCCAACTCTATAGCTTCCTCAATGGTGTAATCTGGAAAGTTTGTATCAAACCAAGCTTTGTAAGATTTTTCATTGTTGTATCTGTCAAGATAATATTGTGCTCCCTTTTTGGGGTCAACAAAGTCTGGAACATTTGATTCTGGTTCAGGTTCAGGTTGTGGTGTAGGTTTAGGTTCTACCTTTGGAATGTCTGCTACTTCGTTAACAGTTATTGTGAGTGTTTCTCTATCTTCTGCCTTACCTGCTTTCACTACAATATCAAAAGTATACGAGCCAGGACCTTGAGATTCAGTTGGAGTCCATGAGAACGCACCACTTTTTGGATCTATTGAAGCGCCAGTTGGAAAATTATTGCCTAAACTAAAAGATAATGTTTCGTTTCCCCTGTATGAATTTACTAAAGCAGCTGTGAAAGCTAATTTAGTTTCTTCATTAGTTGTCAAATCATTTATGGATTTGAGTTCTATTGGTATTACATATGCAGACGGAACAACAGGAGAACCGTCAACTGAAAAATCAAATAGCACCTTAAGTCCTTCTTCAAATGGTTGACCTTTTTCCAGAAACGCAGTAGCTGAATAGATCCCATGTTTTTTAAAAACGCCACTTGTTATTTGTATACTTTCTTCAAACTTTTTGTCGGAGCCAGCAATAGTACCCTTTGCAGTAACAAGTTTCTTGTTTCCTTTATCATCTGGAGGTTCATAAATCACAATTGAAATAATATCATATGCAGTATCAGATGTACCTGAGAACGTAATGGTATCACCAGCAACGTAGAATGTATGCTTATCAATATCAAATGTCAATACCTTGGCATAAGCAGGGGGAACCACGATGACAGTCACTAGTACGAATATTAAGAGAGGTAATATGAAATTCATCCTATTTAGCATAACGAATTATCTAAATGCTAGATTATTAAAAAGCGCGTATAAGTTATTCTGGTAAATTGTTCTGACCATTTCTATTAGAACTTTATTTACCTGTATACCCAGAGGTAAATTGTGGAATCAGAACCTAAAGATGTAATGGTTTTAGGGGCAATTAAAGGCGGAGCAAAAAAATTCGATAAGATTAAAAATAAAACAAAGATTGACCCTGAAGAGATTAATCAGATTCTTGAAAGGTTAGAAAATCGGGGTTTGATAAGAGTTGAAACAAAAAAAGGGCTTTTTGGACCCAAAGTTGAGATGTCAGTTACTGAAAAAGGTGAAAAAGAGATGCAGGAACGCATTCATGAACTTGAGGGAAATTGGAATCAAATGAATACGTTATTGAAATCAGGCGATAAACAGAAGCTACAGCAGTATATGGATGATAATAAGTCGATTCTTCCTACAATGTTTTTTTTTGGGATAATTGACATGATAATGTTTTCAACTATGCTTGGCTTTTTGGGCTCACAAATGACTGATTACATGCCTGCAGATCAAATTCCTGAAGGTGCAGATGGGGGAGATGCTGGTGGAGGAGAGGGAGCTGGCGATGGCGGATTTGACATTGACATTGGATTTTGATTTATACTTCTTTTGACAACGTTGGTTTAGTTAGAATACTTTCATTACTAAAATCTCATAACGCAGAATATCTATCGGGTCAAGATCTTAGTGATGTATTAAAGATTAGCAGGGTGGCAGTTTGGAAACACATCAAACGTATTCGATCATTAGGCTATAAAATAGAATCAAAACAAAAACTTGGATACAAGCTTGTTGGCAATACTGAACTGTTACTTCCTTGGGAAATTATAGATGGACTTAAGACAGATGTAATTGGTAAACGAGTTTATTATTTTGATGATATTGATTCCACACAGAATTTTGCGTCATCAATTGCTAAAACCCCAAGAGAAAATGGAACAGTAATTGTTTCAAAAAAACAATCGAGTGGTAAAGGTCGATTGGGTCGCAAGTGGGTTTCTCCAGATGGGGGATTATGGTTTTCGGTGATTTTACATCCAAAGTTTGATGTTTCACTTGCAACACTTTTTCCGTTGGCAGCTTCATTGGCACTAGCTAATGCAATTGAAAAGACTCTAAAGAAAAAACCAGAGCTAAAGTGGCCAAACGATGTTACATTAAATCATAAAAAGGTTGCAGGGATGTTAGTTGATTTGTCTTTGAAATCAAACGATATTGAAAGTCTTATTCTTGGCGTAGGAATAAATTTCAAAATAGATCCTATCAAGCTTGAAAAAACAATCAAAAATACAAGAAATTTTTATGGAGTAGCTACATTAGTAAAAAAAAATGAAGATGCAGATCCTATCAAACTAATGCAATCATTTCTTTTTGAGCTTGAAAAAATTTGTGAGGAACTAAACCAAGGCAATATTAGAAAAACTATCAAAGAATGGACAAAAATGTCAGCAACCATTGGGAAAAAGGCTACTGTTTCCACGTCTTCTGGAAAAATTAGCGGAAAGGCAATTAGAATCGATGATGATGGAGCACTTGTAATATCCCAGGCTAAAGAGACTCATAGAGTTCTAGTTGGAGATGTTTCTTAAAGTTCTAAAATTATCTTCGTCTTTTTCTTGGTTTATGTCTTCTAGGTTTTAATTTTCTTTTTCTGAATTTTTTTCTTGGTTTAGTTTTACTCTTTACTTTCTTTTTTATTTTTTTATGTATTTTAAAATGAGATTTTAGGTTATGTATACTGCCTTTAATGTGGGCAATATTAGAAACTAGATTTTCTAATTCATTAGTATACTCTTCATAAGCAATTAGCAATTGTGATTTTTTTTCATTTGATTTTTGAAGATATTCGTTTGACCTTAACATATTAGTTGTATTGATAAATTCTGGCAATGGTTGTTCAAGGATATTAATTTCAGAGAGTTCTTTTTTTGCTAGAACTATTTTCTTTTGTAACTCATTTACTTTTTTTCCAATTGCTAACATTTCTATAACCATTTGAGAATATCCTATAATGATTAAATCTTTTACGAGAAGTGTTCTGGTTCAGTGAATCCAGTGCTATGATCCCACGTAGCAAAATATTTTGGGGTAATCTCAAGTAATACGGAAAATCCGTTTTTGACTGCATTCATCAAAAATTTTGCAACTTCGTTATCTAGATTTCCAGTATATTTGATCATGATTTTTTTGGCAATTGGAATGTTTGCATTAATATCTTCAGATATCCTTACAGTTCCCTTACCTCGTACACCTTTGTATGGCATTTTTTCATCATCTATACAAAAATAAACAATATTTTTTTTCCTAGCATTATTTGCTTTTTTTGCTGTTTTAGATGTCTCGATGTAGAATTTTCCATTTTCAAACAGATACCAAACTGGATGAACATTTGGTTCGCCTTTCTCATCGATTGTACCTAAAAGTAAATTCAGTTTACCCTTAGAAAGAAAATCCAATGTTTGCTCTTCGCTAAATTTAGAACCAAATCCAGGACTGGCATGAACAATTTTCAATTTAAATTATCTAAAATTTCAAACATAATATCTTTTTCTTTAAATTAAGAATAGATTAAGATCTAGCCCATATCGAGAGCTTTTGAGTGCATTTTGGTATGTGGTCTTTCTCCTGAATATTTTCGTCGCATGTGACCTGAAGGTCTTCCGTAAAGAAGTTCTAAGAACCATGACTCGTGTTCAATTTCTTCGGCAAGAATATGTTGGGCTATTTCATAGGTCATGGGATCTTTTCCATGAGTCATTTTACAAACCTTATCCCAATTAATTATTGCACCCTGTTCAGCTTTAAGACATTTTTCTAAAATTGCTTTGAGATTTGTCGGATTATCTGGTAGTTGGAGAAATTCACATCCAGACATTTTGATATAATCAATGGCGTCTTTTGGAAGTTGCCCACCGAGTTGATAAATTCTTTCAATACAAGATTCAAAGTGGCTTAGATCTTCAAGTCTTGCGTCTTCTATGACACCCTTTATTCCTTCACCCTCCATTCCTGTACAATTTGCTCTTAGGAGAGTAAAGTAATAGTATGCAGTAAACTCTACTGAGGAATTAATTACTAGTTGGTTGATTAGTCCTTCTACGTCAACACCATTTTTTTTGAGGATTTCTACTCCAACAACATTTAGTTTTTCAGATTCTTCCATTACCCTTCTAGACTATTTTTCATAAGGTCGTAATAAGGATTATTCAAATTCTTATTGTAAGAAATTATTGTTGATGAATATGAATTTGCAAATCATTTGTTCTTCTACATTTAGGACAATGTGACCTAATGAAGTTTTTACAAATTTCACATATAAGATCAGGCTCCATATCTAATCCACAGTTTCTACAACTTTCTTGACGCATAGAATACAATGTTTTCAATTTTGGTATTAAATTAATTGAAAATTAGTGTAATCTAATTAGTATCACCTAATTTATTCTCATTCTAAGTAATGAGAATAACACTTAGGCTAAGCTACATACAAATAACCTGCATACAGTTGGATAAAACCATAATAACTTAGATGACTAATACTATATGTGATCTTATGATGAATGAAGCTGTAGTTTCTCAGAGACGTTGTCCTAGCTGTGGTAAAACAAAAATACTATCAGATGAAAACACAGGAGAACTATTTTGTGGCTCTTGTGGTTTTGTTATTACTGAAAAGTTAGCAGATACTGGTGCAGAATGGAGATCATTTTCACAAGATGAAGGAAACAGAGCACGAACAGGAGCTGGTACATCCCTTACTATGCACGACATGGGTCTTTCCACTGTGATTGGCAGTGTAAACAAAGATGCTACAGGAAAGCCTCTATCTTCAGCTATGAAAAGCTCAATTGAACGACTTAGAACTTGGGATAGTAGAACTCAAGCTCACTCTTCATCGGATAGAAATCTCAGACAAGCACTAAATGAAATGGATAAGATTAAAGACAAACTTGCACTTACTAATGCGGTAATAGAAAAGGCTGCATACATTTACAGAAAAGCTATGGAGAAAAAACTAATCCGAGGAAGATCAATTCATGGCTTAGTTGCTGCATGCGTCTATGCTGCGTGTAGAAATACTGAAACTCCAAGAACGTTAGATGATATTGCAAAAGGAATCAACATTAGAAGAAAAGATGTTGCAAGATGTTATAGACTAATATTCAGAGAACTTGAACTAAAGATTCCAGTACCTGATCCTCTAAAAGGCGTCTCTAGAATTGCAAGTCTTGCAGAATTAAGTGAAAAAACCAAAAGAAAAGCTGTAGAGATCCTAAATAAAGCTCGAAAGGTGGGTATGATTGCGGGCAAAGACCCGATGGGCATTGCAGCTGCTGCCTTGTACATTGCATGTATCAGCAATGGTGAAAATAAATCTCAAAAGGAAATCTCAATAGCATCAGGAGTCACTGAAGTAACTATTCGAAACAGATGTGCAGGTTTAAGAACAATTCTTGATACCTAGTCCACACTGTTAGGAAAATTCCGATACGCATCAGATTCTTTTCTCTATTTACATTAAGTAAAATATTATGAACCTAATTATTTGTTAAAATCTTAAATACATATCAGAAAAATAAGGAGGACTAACATTTTTTGTAAGAAAATCTATAATTATACTAAATGATTCATTGGAATAGTAAGTAATTTGGGTCTATTCAGTAGGAAAGGATTATCGTTTGCAAAAATAAAACTATCGAAATCTAAAATAAATTCAGATAAAAATACAACGATAACAATTAACATTAAAAACTATGAAGAAAAATTTAGAAATATTATAGTGGCAACTAAGACTGATGATCTAGAAAATCAATATCTGAAAATCGATAAACCATTAGTACATCTCCCACCACTAGATTTTCCAAATAGAAATACTGGCGATCATGAAATAACAATAAGTCCATACAATATACCACTGAGTAAAATGCCCTTTAAGATAACACTGGAAGTATTTGTAAATAATAACGAAAAACCACTACTTCAAAAAGAATTTTCTCTGATAGTAAACAAAAAATAAGAATATTGGCTCTGCTTTGCAATTATGAGAACGCTTGTAGTTTTAGATTTGAGATAATTAAGAATTTTGAAATATCTAGATATCTTATGAATATGTGCTAATTTAAAAAAATAGATTAGTTTTGTTATTAGTTGTCGTTTACCATCATAGTAATAGCTGACTGAATTTTGTTTATTTGTTTTATTTTATCTAATGCTAAACGGCGAATATTATCATCAGAGTCTGAAGTAATTTTGACTATTACATCATAAATTCCAAAAACTCCTTGCAATTCATAGTCAATTGAATTTTCATTTTTTAGAATTTTTTTGATCTTTTCTATCACTTCTACTTCATGATTAAGCGCCACATTTAACAAAAAATAAGCAGTGGGCATTTTATAATCACATTTGACCTTTGATTCCCATCAAAGTAAGGGTGGACCTAATGTTGTCTATTTTACGAATTTTCCATGTAATTGTTTCTCTTAGATCTTCAACTCTATCAGACTCTATTTTAGCTAGAATATCATATGCACCAAAAATTCCGTGTACCTCTTTTACTCCTTCAATTGATTTTAGTTTAGAGATTACAGATTCCTCAGTACCTAATTCGCAATTCATCAGAACATATGCCTCTGCCATAATTAATTTAGGATTATTTGATATATAATATCGATCGTAATTTACCTGCTCAGATACCTGAATTTCGCCAAGTTTTGTACGTAATTTGGATATTTATCTTTATTATATTCAATCAAATTAACATCAGTTTGATTCAGATCCCCCAAATTGCTCGTGCCAGTACGATACAACTAGTTGTATATGCTTCCTGCGAATTTCTGAGTCGAATAAATTTTTAAAAATTATTTGTATGTTTTAGACACACATGAATATACTAACTAATTTGTGTAGAGAGATCAGTGACTGTTGGGCCCGCCTGCCAATCCTTTCGTGTAGCTGGACCATAGCTATTCCCTGCGGCCCGACTAGTCATTACCTTCTATTCATATTACAAAACAACGTAAAACGTGCACAAAAATTAGTGATAAATGATTTTCAAGATAGAAATTAAATTACTTTACTAACATTACTGGACAAGGTGCTTTTTGAGAGGTGGCCATTGCAACACTGCCAAACATCAATCGGTTTGGGCCTCCTCTACCACGTGTTCCCATCACAATCAGATTCACTTTGTATGATGAGACAAATGATACAATGTTATCTACAATTGCAGATTCCATTAACATCTGTGTCTTTATTGGAACACCAAATTTTTTTGCTGCATTGTGTAGTCGTTTAAAAGATTTTTCCATTACTTTTTTTTTCTCATCATCTATTGTTGTTTGATGTTGTATGTGAGTAGGCAATGGTGAACTATACATTATTGAGATTACAGAAAGATCTGCGCCATATTTTTTTGCCAGATCAAGAGCATAGACAAATGCTCTGTTGGAATATTGTGAATCATCATAAGGTACTAGTATGTGCTTTATTGTGGAGTCTACTTCTTGACAATAATTTAAATCTCTACAAATAATCTGAAGTTTGGTTTCAGCCATGAATAGTTTAATGGAAAAAAGCATAAAATCGTGTGTTCGTTTACTTTGGAAATATCATGAGCATGGTTGATTATGAAACGAATTTATCATGCCAGGTTTTTCAAGTCTCTGAAAATCAAATTTGAAAATTATATGATGATTTTAATAAAATTCTCATGTTTTTCTAATTGCTGATGATGAAAATTTCTGAGAAAATGCATTGTATCTTTTTATTCTTTGTAATTTCAATTGTGGCTATGCCAGAAGTAATAGCAGAGGAAGAAGAAAACAAGGTAATAGTTCCTTATGGTGCCTATTCTCCAGTTTGTGCAAAAACTTCCAATTGTTATGTTCCAAATAACATAGTAATTGATGAAGGTGATAAAATTATCTGGATAAATGGGGATTATGCACCACATACTGTGACAAGCGGAAATCTCTGGTCTGGAAAAGATGGTTTATTTGAAAGTAAGATTTTGAATCATAATGATAGATTCGAGTTTACCTTTTCTGATTTTAAATCTGGAATTTATCCATATTATTGCATAATGCATCCATGGATGAAGGGATTAGTTTCTATTGCTGAACAACTTAATTTTATGGTGAGCTCAAAATCACATGGTTTCAGATAAACAATTCATAATTATTCTAATAATTGTTGGAGTTGGATCTCTTGGCATAATAATTGGAGTAGTTGGTCAAGGAAATGTTAGACATGTTCAAATTTTTTACCCAGAAAAAATTGAACAGACTGTTGCTTTTCATGATGTTGAAGGAGAGGTTAGATTGGTAGGAATATTAGGAGTTGATGGAAAAGAGAATCCTACTCTAATCATGCGAACAAGTTTTGCATATATTCTAACAGTAATTAATGACGGCAACACAGAACATCGATTATACATTGACGGTTTAGAAGTACAAACAGATCTTCTAAATCCAGGTGAAAAAGAAACCATTACAATTTTTCCTAAAGAAGAGGGGGTCTACAACTATTATGATAAAAGACAGACCACAAAGTTGCTTGGCCAATTAAGGGCAGTAAGTGTTGTTCCAAGCGATGAGTTTGAAGGCATAATACGGGATTTAATCTGAACATGAAATGGCATTTTGAAGATTTTATTTATGGTTCAATTGATGGTGCTGTAACTACCTTTGCAGTTGTTGCAGGAGTAGTAGGCGCATCACTTTCTCCAAACATCATTTTGATACTTGGCTTTGCAAATATGTTTGCTGATGGGTTTTCAATGGCAGTTGCAAATTATCAGGCTTCAAAGGCTCAAAAGGAATATGTCGAAATGAAAAGAAAACGAGAAGAGTGGGAAATTGATAATTTACAAGAACAAGAAAAGCAAGAAATTCGTGACATTTATGCACAAAAGGGATTCAAAGAGGAATTTTTAGAAGAGATAGTTCGAATGATTACTTCTCGAAGAAAGATTTGGGTCGATACAATGATGAAAGAAGAGCTTGGATTAATTGAGGACAAAAAAAGACCTTTAGATTCAGCATTAAGCACATTTATTGGGTTTAATATTATTGGATTAATTCCATTAATTCCATTTTTAGTATTTTTTGGATTGGGAATTAATGCTAATTCTGAAGCGTTTTATTTTTCAGTAGCAGCAACCGGTACTGCATTCTTTATTGTAGGCATCATAAAAGGAAAGATTGTACAAAAATCACTTCTCAGATCAGGTCTCTACACTTTGATCATAGGGTCAATTGCTGCATCAGTTGCATATCTAGTAGGTTACGCGCTTAATCTTTTGATAAGATAGTGAATTCATAAAGCACTAACAAGAGTTAATGTATTCTTTTATTGTATCAGCGGATTTGTGGAGCAAATCTAATTCGGATTTGTCCAAGTTTATCTCTTCAATTTTAGAGATTCCACCTTTGTTTATTTGAGTAGGAATTCCTAAAGATACATCAGATATTCCATATTCGCCATTTAATAAAACGGAGACTGGTACGGAGATTTTTTCATTTTTTATTATTGCTTTTATGATATCAAATGTGTTTTTTGCTATCCCAAAAACTGAAGGTCCTTTGTATTCTCTTAATATTTTCCAGTAGAATATCAGATCACCTTTAATTTTATGAATCTGTTCTTCATCAAAGATATCTAAAATGGGTTTGCCTTTCCATTTTGCAAGTGAAAAAATTGGCACCATAGAATCTCCATGTTCTCCCAAAACCAGTGCATTTTTAATTTCAGATTGGTTTGTATCAAGTTCTCTTGCGATTAGATATCTGAATCTACTTGAATCCAGGCTAGATGCCATACCCATTACTCTTTCTCGTGGTAAGCCTGATTCTTTTAGGAAAAGATAGGTAAGTACATCCACTGGATTAGAAATAATTAAAACTTTAGAGTTTGAAGCAAAATGTTTAATTTGCTTTGCAATGTCCTTAATCATTTTAGATTGTTCTGAAAGTAATTCCACTCTATTTGCTGTGTATGTGCCAGTACTTGCACTGATTACTATTACTTCAGAGTTTTTAATTTCTGAATAGTCAGATCCAACAATAGTTATTGAGGAATTTTCTGGAATGGCATTTGAAATGTCTAAAGCCTGTCCCAATGCTTTTTCTTTGTGACGGTTAATCAAATGAATATCATCAAGCGAATTAGATGCAGCAAGAAAGGCAGTTGCAGACCCAACCCGACCACTTCCAATAATGGAAATCAAAAAATTAACCTCATGTTATTTTATTATGAGAACTGGACATTTTACTTTCTGAGATACTCCGTTTGCTACGCTACCAAGTAACAGTTTATCAAATCCTTTTCGTCCATGAGAACCCATAACAATAAGATCAATTTTATGTGATTTTGAAAAATCTACAATCGTTTTTACGATTGATTTGGTGACAACTATTTCTGAATTAAATGACGCCTTTGCCTTTTTTGCAATTAATTCTAATTTTGAAATATGTTTTTTGGCTGCTTCCTTTTGTTGTTTCATAATTGTTTTTCCTACACGAGAATCATACCCATACCATGGTGCTCTTAAGTTAATTTCTAAACAAGTAACTAAAGTTATTTTTGAGTCATATTTTTTTGCCATATCCAATGCAATTTTGAAAGCATGAATAGCATTTGAAGAACCATCGTATGGGACTAGTATATTTGTGAAAAGCATGAATGAATTTACCAATGCTGAACAATTTAAGGCTATTACAATTATCGTAAGTGATTATATGAAATGAAAACAAGTTTAGAATAATTAGAGGCATTACCTCAAAATGGTGTATAGGTTTAGGGGCATATACAAATCAGAGGTAATGCGTCTTATTTGTTTGTAGTCAGTATTAAATAAAAATATATTGATTTTCAAAATTGATAAGATGCTTTTATAAAATTTACTTAGTAACGTTAAGATCTGGCTCTAAATGAAGAAAAATGCTCTGTAAAAACGCATGGCAGTGCATTGCAATGCAATCCTTCTCATTATATTCAAAAGGCCCCTATATCAAAACCATGCAAGCATTAGTTGAAGGAAGAAAAATCGATGAAGATGAACGAAAAGACGCTATTCTCCAAATAATATCTGACAAGTACTGCAGAGCAATTTTGGAGACAACCATGGATAAACCAAAATCTGCTATGGAGATTAGCGCAGAAAGCAAAATACCAATTAGTACGGTCTACAGACGATTACAAAGTCTGCACGACAACAAGCTTTTGGGGATATCAGGATCCATTAGCGATGATGGAAAAAAATACTTTCTATACAGAAGTAGGATAAAGGCAATTTCTTCATCGTTTAAAGGAGGTTTCGTAGAAATCGAAGTAGTTCCTAATCCAGTTCAGATAAGCTAGGGTTAGGAGTTTATTTTATTTCAAAGGTGATAATCATGTTTGAGAATCAAAATTCTGCTTTAAATCATTTAATGTATCAGAATAATCACATGCAGAAGTATACATCGCCAGTAATCATAGTTGAGCCAGAAGCATCAATCCATGATACATTGTTGCAAATGCAGACAAACTTTATCAAAAGAATAGTAGTGGCTTCAAAAAATAAACCTGTTGGAGTAGTAACTGAACGTGATATAAGCAAGTTTTTGGAACAAGATAAAACTGCAAAGGCTCTAGATGAAATTCCAATAAAATATGTAATGAAAAAAGATCCTATTGTAATTCCGGATGGCATAGATGACCATCTTGAGCAGTGTGCTACGAGAATGGAGACATTCAATATAGGTTCTGTAATGCTTGTAAATGATTCTGGAGACCTAATTGGGATAGTAACTAAAACTGATATCACAAAAGCTTATTCTAAGATTTATGGTGGGCAATACAAAGTAAAAAACTACATGACAAAAAAATTGGTTACATGTAGAAAAACTGATTCTCTAAGATTTGCACTAAATATGATTAATAAAAATAATATTTCTAGACTAATTGTAACTGATAATAAAGGGAAACCTGAGGGTATAATTACAACAAATAATTTTCTAACACACAGTGATTATTTTTCAAAAGGAACAACAAGAACAAGAGATTATCTTCTTCCTCTAAAATCCCAAAATCTGCAGGTAAAAGACGTGTTAACTGATGATTTGCTAACCATTGAAGAGGGTGAAGATTTAGCAAAAGCTGCAACGCTGATGATCAAAAATAAGATAAGCGGGATTCCGGTGGTAGATGGTAAAAAAAACCTTGTCGGAGTAATTGACAAGTCTGACATTGTAAGGGCTTTTAATTACGTAAAGACGGATAAAGAACTATCACAAAAATACGGCGATCTATATTGAGTGTCACAGATATGCTAAATGAGCCAGTTTCAAAATATACTGATCACCACATGACAACCATTGATAGTCATTTCAAGGTAAGTGATGCTGCAAAAGCCATGGTAGATTCTAAAGTTGAAAGCATTTTGGTATTTGAAAATAGTAGAGTAATTGGCATAGTTACTATAAAAGATATTTTTCGTGATGTCGTTGCAAAAGGAAAAGATCCAACTAAAGTGACACTAAATGAAATTGCTCGCAAATCAATTATCAAGATTCACAAGGATGCAAAAGTTAAAGATGCAATTGATTTGATGAATAAAAACGATATTCGAAGATTGATAGTAACAAACGAGGAAAGACCAATTGGAATCATTTCTCAAAAGACTGTTATTGGAAATCTAGGAAAGTTTGCCGCAGTATTACCTGAACTTGAAATTCCTGATAAAATAAGGTGTCCTTACTGCTCATCTCTATATGATGATAAAAAATCGCTCTCACGTCATATTGATGATATTCATATTGGCAAGGGTCTCTTTGAGGGAAATCTCACCCAAGCAGGAAAGTTAGGTTCAATTAAGACCGCAACGAATCCTAGGAGTCTATGAGGGCTTCTACTGTACGTCGAAAAAAACATCTTCCAAAAAAAGAAAAAACACGCAGCATTACCTATAGACTTCCAGAGAATCTTGTCGAAGAATTAGAAACGGAATCTATGGAAAAAAATATTTCCCAAAATGTTCTAGTCAAACAAATTTTAGAAAAGCATGTCCAATGGGATAGATATGCAGACAAGATTGGAATGATCCCAGTCCCCAAAAATATTCTTGATGAACTTGGTAAAGAGATGGAAGGGGAGGATATTGATAACATCATAAAGGTAATGCTACCAATGATCAAAGAATCTGTTCTTTTTATGAAGGGAAAATATGACTTGAAACGATGCATAGAGACATTAGAAGATTATATGAAGGCCTCTGGCATGAAATCTGACCACAGAATTGAGGGCAATCTGCACCACTTTATTGTACAACACGAACTTGGAGTAAAATGGTCATTACTTACTGAAAAATTGTTTAAGGAGATTTTTAATGAGTTTGTACCTAACCAAAATGTAAAATGCCAAACAACTGAGAAGACAGTTATTGCAACAATTGCCCTTGGTTCAGACTTTAGTGAACATGATTATTAATCCTGAAATCAACATACAGAAATTATATCTATTCGAATGATCTTTTTACTCTTTGTGTAAAAAATAAGAATAGAAACAAATAGTGCGTATAAATCTGAGGCCTCTCGTCAACGTTCTTAGATAATTCTTATCTTACAATTAAACAAATCTAATTATGATGATTTCAAAACATTTAATGAAGATTCTATAGTCTTTTTTA
>Ga0209520_10001120_pt1 | contig 15088 bp, 12 predicted proteins | sample Rifsed16ft1_FD_184009 | JGI IMG/M metagenome (GOLD analysis project Ga0209520, IMG submission 184009) | Soil microbial communities from Rifle, Colorado, USA - sediment 16ft 1 (version 2) | ecosystem: Environmental > Terrestrial > Deep subsurface > Rock core/Sediment | place: Rifle, Colorado...
CAGGTCGAGAAGAGACGAGTTGTACGTCGTGTTCGGAGAACGAGGCATGACCGTGAAGCGCGGAACAACGTCGCTGGCGATGGTTTCGAGGGAGGACATGGAGACTTTGCTTGATCGCAGCGGCCTTTCGATTGACAGGCTCATGGGGGGATATGATGGCAGGCCCTTTGAACGCGATTCCTCTGTACAGGTCTTTATCTGTCGCAAGAAGGAGGTGGCTCGAGAACCCTGACGTGTGCATCCACACACAGTAATCAATGGTGCAGGACCGGAGGACTCGCTGATCACCGCTCATTCGGCTCGAACGGCGGGTCCTCTGTTGGGGCATCGATCGGACAGACGGTTCCTAGACGTCGCGTCTAGAGTCGTTCGCGCGTTTCGATTGTTCTCGACAGGAGACAGCCAATCTCTAACCCAGAGAGCAAGGATGCGCGTCGGGCCGAGATCAATCGTACCGGTGGGTGAACCCCATCCACGGGCGCAGTCCGTTTTCGCGCCAGGTCCCGATTGTTCGTGAGTAAAGCCAATCCAAATCCTTGCGAACGGGGCTATTCAGGAACTCCCGCACGGTCGACACTGCCGTATGCCTGTAGGGAGGATTAATCGGTTCACCGAGGACCTCGGGCTTCAGGTAGCGGGTCATATTGTCCTGCAGGGTATACGAAGGCCCCCCTCGAAGCGCCTCGGGCACCGAGAGCGCGTTGGCGAGGAAGAGCCGGCAGTTGTACGGAACGAACGCCTCCTGGGCGATATCACACTCCGACTGGCCCATCGCGGCCCAGTTCCCCTCGCGATTCTCCCAGTAGAACAAATCCACGATATCGACACCGCTCTGATCGGCCCCGGACAGCCATCGATCCAGGGCCTGGAGGGCGAATGCCTGCCCTCTGGGAAGACCTACCCATCGTTCCATGAACCACGCCAAGGTCTCCGGGCTCGTGTCTTTCCCTGCATCTTCCCGCCAGCGCCGCAGCTCAATCGGGAAGTAGGTCAAGGGACTCCCTGTACCTTGCATGCACACCTTGTCTTGCGGATACTGATGACACAGCCCTTCAGCGATGGGCCCGTACACATCGTGTGCGGCCGACACGTTTCGTTTGTATGTCTCACGAAACTCCTTGTCCATGCGGGACGGGCACTTGATGACATGGTGTCGAATTCCGAGTCGTGGGAGCAGCCTGGACGGGATCTGAACATCGCGATGATCTGAGGTGAGGTGCCAGTGCATCGTTGTGAAACAATACAGCCGATGCCAAATGGCCTTGGATGCCGCCAAGAGCAGTCGTGAGTCTCTCCCTGCCGTGACAGTGAGCGCAAGTTCAAAGCGGTTGGCTGCGCTTTGGATCAGGCCCTCGAGCAATCTGGCATTCTCCTCGACAACTCTCTCCAGGGTCCCCGCCGGAAGCTCATGATCCGGCCAGAACCGGTGAGGCATGCCGGCCTGGAGGGTCAAGAAGTGATTCGGCAAGAGATGGCGCACTTCTTTGTAGAGAGAGCTGTCGCCCGGCCACCAATACTCTGGCTCTCTTCGCCGGTAAGCCTGAATGAACGCAAGAGCCTCCTGGTCCACTCTGAGACGGAGAATATCGGCGAGGAGCCGCGGCTGTGAGGCGCACCAGACACCCGAAGCCGATCGCGAGTAGAAGGCTTGGCGATATCCGACGGGGTCGGTGAACAGCAGAACGGTGCTGCCATCATCGACCACCAGTATCCATCTTCCTCCAAGCGGATAGGTTGATTCGATCACGGTTTCCGCGACCCCCTGCACTTGGAGGCTGGCTAACAGCCGGTTCACAATCTGAGCGTCGCTCTCGCGCGGCCTGTACGGATCGAGTATGTATCCGAGCAGGGTAATGGACATGCTTCCCCTGCGGGCTTGGTATGCTGGAAGGTCTGGGTGGAGCGTGATGTTGATCGCCGGTCTCACGGAGAGGCGTGTCCAATTTTGGAAGTCCTCAATGAACCGTGGGCCAAGGACGAACTGGCGGCGAAAGAGCAATCGCTCTTTGTCATATCTTGCTCGGGCCATCAGTACTCTCCTTTCGTGAAGTGAGTGTGTCCGTCATACTGGGGGAACGAGGTGCTTGAGACTCCCTTGCAGCCGACCAACTTGCCAGCCGAATTGCCAAACCCAGGAGGGTCGCATCTCTTGTGACCGCAGGTCTGAGACGTTCCGCAGTAGCGTGTCCCATTTCCGGACGTACCGCGTCCACGGGCGCGACGGCTTCATGTTTCGCCGCCTCGACGCCGACATTGCGGGCGTGAGCCCGACCATGGCGGTCGGATGCGTCAGACACTCGGAGTCCCGGGAGGCGGCTTTCAAAGAGTCGGACGATTCTTCGTAGATCATCAGAGGATTCATTGTCGGAAATGACGACCTCCCATGGATCGGGACCCCTGTCCTGGCGTGCCAGCGCGTCGAACTGCGCTCGTATCGTGCTTTCTGCGCGGAACTATGGAATCACGACGCTCATCATCACAGGAGCACCGCCCCATGGTCGTGACTTCGGATCCCAGGTGAACGGAGGGGACGCTCGTTGGCGCCTCGTGTGGACACCCCGGCTACTTCCGTATCATCGCACTGCCCGATCGTGGAACGGGACGACGGTTTCACGGAGACCCTGCCTCTCATCGTTAGCCCTTGTGCCAGGGAGGTGTGATGAACCCAAGGAATTCGTTCACATCCCGAGACCAGGCTCGTTGGAACTCGACCTTCTCAAACGTAACTCGAAGTCCGTCGACGAGGGTCCGATCCCCAACGGCCGACAGAGTATGAACCCCATACCGATAGGGTCCGCTCGCAAACGGTTCGACCACGCTCGCAAGTTCTTCCTCGAACTCGGTCGGCGATAGTCGCGTCACGCGGTGGATCAGGATCCGCTCCCCATACGTGCGTGGGGAATCCATCGCGGGTCGAAACAACTGTCCCTTGTGGGTGAACGGGGTCCCGGCAGGCCTCGAGCCCCTGAGCCCTCGCCTGACCGGATTGCCGGAATGCGGAACCCAGGGGCCGGTCGGTCCGGGCGCGTGGAAAAGGAAGAGCCCGGTGTTCGGCCCCCAGTTCTGATCCGTACAAGCGATCCACCACCGTCCACCGTAGGTGAATACCGTGGGGTCAACGCCCGCGAAGTTCGGAATCAATGAGGCCTCCTTCGTCCATGAGCTGGGGAACCTCGTGGCCCGATAGAGGCCAATTTCCTCTGCCTGGTGCGTTTCGGGGACGCAGTAGATTTCCCCGTGCCACTCGAACAGACATGGATAAGACATGTGAAAGGGCATCTCGATCGCAGTCTGCCGGTCGCTCGGGGTGCCATCCTCCGACAGCCGGATCTGTGCAATCACACCTTTGGAGGATTGATAGTCGAAATCCTCGCAGAAGACATACGCCCGTCCGTCGTGGACGATTCCGAACGGATCGGCGAGATATCTTCCGCTGCCGACGGGCGGGAACCAGCGAACCTCCGGCTTTGCGTCCCCCTCCACGAAGGCGCTTATTGGTTCGTCGACGATTCCGACGTTCCAATCCATGTGGCAGAACAGGTCGTGAAACCGTCGCCCGAGTTCATTCCCGATTCCGCCCCGCGCAACGTACACTTCAACGTCCTCGATTGTAGGTGGCCCTTCGCTGGGACGGTCACGTTCAGTTGATGGACCGTCCGATAGATTTGCTCTACGGGACCCGCACGTCCGACCTAGGCGGAGCCAGGGGTCTCATGGAGATCTCCGTGACCTCGGCGGTTCGCGGCAAGGTGAGTGCGCTAATCACGACGGAAGCCACATCGTCCGGTTGCATGAGCTTCTCAGCGTGGTATTCCCTCCCTTCCGCCTCGTGCAGGGCCGCTTGCATCGGAGTGGCCGTCTGTCCGAGAAAAACGCTAAGCACTCGCACGTCTGAGTTGACTTCCTCTCTGAGACTGTCGGCAACCGCTTTTAGCGCGTGTTTGGTCGCGGCGTACTGCCCCACGTTTGCCCTTGCCTTCAGGCCCGTGGTCGAGTTGATGAAGACGATTTGGCCGCGACGCTTCCGGAGCGTGGGTAGCAACGCCTGGGTCAGTGCGTAGGGCGCGCGAACGTTCGTTCGGTAGTGGCGGTCGAAGTTCCCGATCCATGCGCCCTCGAGTCTACCCAGTTCAATGAACCCCGCACTATGGATGAGGATGTCAACGAACCCGACATCCCGCTCCAGATTCGCCGCCAACATGCGAATGTCTTCGTCCTGCGTCAAGTCGGTCTGATATGATAGTACCCGACCACCGGTCGTGGGCGCTTTGTCGGCGACGGCGCGAAGAGTTTCTAGCTTCCGGCCCACGAGGCAGAGTGTGGCGCCTTGTTCGGCAAGGCCCAACGCAATTGCCTTGCCGATGCCACTGCTTGCCCCGGTTACAACAGCAACCTGATTCGAGAGACGCGTCATGCGGCGCCTGAGTCTACGTCGACTGTTCCCGCAACAACCCGTGTGCCAAAAGCATATCGGCCGCTTCTTTGATGAGGCGAAACTCGAGACCCGATCGTTCCGCAATGTCCAGAAGCGGATGAGCACCGTCGGAGAGGTTCAGCACCCACAGGGTTGCGAGTTCGGAGAGCTTTTGATCCGCCGAGCCGCCGATCGCTCGGTACAGCCCCCTCTTCCCGAGTTGTGGTTCGCCTTTCGGGTTCTGGTTCATGTAGGTCTTGTTGCTCTCCAAGACGGTCAGGACGGAGACGCTCTTAGCGAAGGAATCGGCCAGGAACTGTGGCTGTACAAAACTGACGTTGTCCGCAGATGTGTGATACTCCGGGTATCGGCTGTGCGGCGTCCGCATGAGAGCGCCGACGGGAAGATTGAACCCGGGCGAGCAGAACTGTCTCTCGTCGTAGCCATAGGGGGAGAAGTCCATGATCTCATAGTCGCTCCCTGAGTGTTGTAGGACGTGCATGACAGCCCTGTCGATCTCCGCGTCGCCCCGACGGCTTTTCTTGTACGTCGATCTGCCGGGGTCCCCGACGCCCGCCACAACCAAGCCGTGCTTGATTCTTGAAACATGGGCCTCGTTCAGGGCGAGCCACGTGATCGAACCGATCGTTCCCGGGATGAAAAGGAATCTGTAGGAGTATCTGAGGGAGAACTGATTCAGGTGTTTAGCCAAGTACGTCACAAGCGCGACACCCGAGAGGTTGTCGTTGCACATGGAAGGATGACAGATGTGACAGGACACGAGGACTTCATCGGGCCGTTCTCCTCGCAAGTAGTATTCTCCGTATGTGAGGTGACCGTCCTCCAAGCTCGAATCGATGACCACCTCGTATTCGCCATCCCTCATTTCCGCGGACTTGGCGTGGCTGAGGCAGAAGCCCCAGCTCTCCTTGTAGTACGAAGTCCGATACGGAATCCAGTCCGGATGCTCGGGCACGCTGAACAGATGATCCCTGAGATCACGCAGGCTCATCCTCGCGTGCACAGGCACGCTGTAGCTGACCACGTGCAGGTTGGATTCCGAGAAATCGACGATCCTTTCACCGCGGTCGTTGTTGATGTATGCGTCTCTGATGTTCCACTCCTTCGGTACCGTCCAGTCGAAGACCTCCGTTCCGGACGGCACTTCCTTGACGTCCAAGGGGATCAGGGTCTTGAGGATTGCCAGCGTCTCTCTGACTCCGTTGCCCGTGATGCTCCGGCAGATCGGATACAGCTTCGCGATGAGGCCCTGCATGTCTTTGCCGATCTCCGCTAGGTTCACGCCCTTGCCGAGATCCCCGGTTTTCACGTTCTTGCCCCCTCGGGCTCGAAGTCCGGGTAGTTCTTGTCACGGTCGGAGATTACGCGCACGGCGGCGGGCCATCGAATTCTGATGGTGGGATCATCCCATCGAACCCCTCCGGCGCTCTCCGGGACATAGACCTGGGACATCTGATAGAAGATCTCCGTCTGGTCTTCGAGGGTCAGGAATCCGTGCGCAAACCCTTCCGGGATGTAGAGCATCCGTCGGTTGTCGGCGGTCAGGTCAAAACCGAGCCACCTTTTGAAGGTGGGCGAGTCGCGTCGAAGATCGATGATCACGTCGTGGACCGTGCCCATCGTGCATCTCACCAGTTTCGCCTCCTCATACGGTCTCGCTTGATAATGCATCCCTCGCAGGGTGCCCTTCTCCCTGTTGAAGGAGATGCTGCATTGCACGAGTTCCGCATTCAGCCCACGGGCCTCGAACTCTGCCCGGTCCCAGGTTCGCGCGAAGAAACCCCGCTCGTCCTCTCGTCGGTCCGGATCGACCACGAAGGCGCCCTTCAGCGACGTTTCCTCGAACATCATCGTCACAAGACCTCTACGTTCGGAATCGGGACGACGAACTTACCCCCCCAGTCCCGGATGTAGGACATCTGCTCCATTACCTCTTCCTTGAGGTTCCACGGGAGGATGAACAGATAGTCCGGCCTCGTCTCCTTGACCTTTTCCGGGCCGTAGATGGGGATGTGGGTCCCGGGTGTGAAGTACCCTTGCTTGTGGGGGCTTCGATCGACCGTGTAGTCAATGAAATCCGACCGGATCCCGCAGTAGTTCAGGAGCGTGTTTCCTTTCGCAGGAGCACCATAGCCGGCAATCGTCTTCCCGTCCTGCTTTGCTCGTATGAGGAAGCCTAGAATCCCGCGCTTGCTCTCCTTGACCCGTTCCCCAAATGATAGATAGTGTTTCAGGTGGGTGAAGCCGGCGCGGTCTTCCCGCTCACGGAGCTCCGTCACACGATCCGCCACAGTCTTCGCCGTGTCCCCTGCGTGGCGCACGTAGACTCTCAGGGAGCCGCCGTGGGTCGGAAGCTCCTCCACATCGAAGATCGTTAGGCCATGAGCCGCGAAGATCTTTTCGACGGTGATGAAGGAGAAGTACGAGAAGTGCTCATGATAAATCGTATCGAACTGGTTCTCATCCATCAACCGCATCAGATGTGGAAACTCCATGGTAATGACGCCGTTGGACTTGAGCAGGATCTTCATCCCGCTCACGAAATCGTTCAGCCTAGGTACGTGGGCCAGCACGTTGTTGCCCACCAGGAGATCGGCTCCTATGCCTTCGGCTACGAGTTCACGAGCCGTCTGCTCTCCGAAGAACTTGACAACGGTGGGGATCCCTCTCTTCACGGCTGCGCTGGCCACATTGGCTGCGGGCTCGATACCGAGGACCGATATTCCTTTGGCAACGAAGTACTGCAGAAGGTAACCGTCATTGCTGGCGATTTCTATGACCCGCCTCCCCGCGCCCAGTCTAAAACGCTCGATTACCATGTCAGCATAGGCGCTGGCGTGTTGGAGCCAGGTTTCGGAATACGACGAAAAGTACGGGTAGTCCGTGAAGATCGCTTCTGGACTGACAACCTCGTTGAGCTGGACGAGAAAACAGAGATCGCACACATACGCATGGAGCGGATAAAACGGCTCCATTTGGTTCAGTTGGGCTGCTTTCAGGAAGTTGTTGGCAAGAGGCGTGGTCCCCAAGTCCACAAAGGTGGATCGCAGTACTGATCCGCAAAATCGGCACGAGCTCACGCGCCTACCTCCTGGAGAAATGATCGTCGACGCGCCGTATCTTGATTACGTGTCCAAGTTGTCCAGGACGCGCAGGAGTTCGAGATTTGAAGGTCTCACGCGGCATCCTGATCCTCTCAAACAATTCGCGAAGCTCACCTGCGTCCTTCTAGATACGTGCGATACCACTCGATGGTCCGCATGAGGCCCGTATCAAGCTCCCAGACAGGCCGCCAGCCCACGTGACTAATCCGGTCGGAATCGACAGCCTCGTCCTGGAGCTCGTGGAACGGGACGTCCTCGAGGATCGGCAGCAGGTCGGAACACCCGAGGAATCGGAGAACCTTCGGAACAATCTCGCTCGGGCTCGCAAGCTGGCCTGTCCCAATGTTCACGACGCCATCGAGTTGGGTCGCGAAATCCTGGCCGACATCCACAAGGTTCTTTGCGAGCATGAGGTCCGCGGCGACGAGGTCGTCAATGTAAATCCACTCCCGCTTCACGGTCCACATCGCCCGATGGTTCCTTGGCCGCTCCCTACGGAGGGCCGCGCGGCACGTGTGCGGCACGAGCCGCGTCCAGTTCAGGTCTCCGGGACCGTACGTGTTCACGCCCCGTGTGACGATGACCGGCATCGAGTAGGTCCGGAAATAGCTTGTTGCGATCAGGTCTTCGCAGGCTTTCGAGGTGTCGTAAGGCCATACCGGTCGAAGCGGGTCTGTCTCCAGGAACGGGATTCTCCCATTCCCGTAACTCTTGTCACTACTCGCGACTATGGCCGGCACGGTCCGCTCCCGGCAAAGCTCGAGGACGTGGACGGTTCCAATCACGTTCGTTTCGAAGGTTTGCATGGGCTTCAGCTCGGAGTCCTCGACGATCGCCTCCGCCGCGAGGTGCACGACGATGTCCGGCTTCACACGCCGGAAGGCGAGGGCGAAGTCCTCGGATTGGACCGGGGCACGGAGGAATTGCTCTCCGAGATCGACAACGAGGGCCGCAAGGCTGTCCCGCTTGACCTCCCGGAGGTCTACGCCCCAGACGTCCCATCCGCGGTCGAGTGCAGCCTTTGCGAGACTTGCGCCAATGAAACCGGAGGAACCCGTGATAAGCATTCGGGCGCTCATCTCTCGCGCTCCACGCAGTAACTGGGCCACTGGTCCTCGAGGGGGAAGGGCGATGGAACTTCTGCGTTCAGGAACACCGCGTTACGATTCCGTGACAGCTCAGATGGATGAACTGCTCCCGCCCTCAGATCACTTCGAGTCGCCCCTTGGACAACGGTGCTTGTAGGCAACTCCGGCAGTCCTCCGGCTAATTCCCTAATTGGTGTGAGAGGTCTTGAACTCGAGGCGTCCGATGTTCTGGGGTCCGTTGCTCCGAGTCAGATCTAGGAGGCCACGATCGTCGGCTTTCCCGGTTTTTCCTCGAAAGGCTTTCCGGGAGACCTTTTCCTGGAGGTCCAACCACCTGGCAAAGTCTCCGCTGCGTAAGGACGTGTTGAGAAAGAGCGTTCGACCAAAGTCGAGGCGTACTCATTTTCCTCGCTCTGCGGTTGTTTGGGATGAGTACCAGTCGATCGTTTGCCGAAGGCCCGATGTCAAGGAAGTCTTAGGCTTCCAAGCGATCTTGCGATAAGAATCCTCCACATCGGCGACCCTCACCTGTTCCATAGGTCGTTCGGGCAATGCGCCGAAAAGAGGTCTCGCCTGTGAGCCGATCAGACGTGTAATTTCCTCAACCACCTGACGGATCGTCACCAGGTGTCCCGACCCAAGTTCCACCGTTCGGCCTTCGATGCCGGGAGCGTCGGCCATCATCACAAGGCCGTCGACCACGTCCTCGACATAGATCCAGTCGACCGCACGTTGGCCACTTGAGAGTTTGGGGGCTTCCCCTTTCAAGAGCGACAAAATCACGAAGGGCACAAGTTTCGAAGTGTCTCTCTGGGCCGGACCGTAGACCATGAAAAGACGAGCGATGGAGACTGGCAACCGGTACAGTTCCCAGAACATGCGCGCATAACCGCTTGCGGACCACTTGGCGGCTGCATAAGGCGAAGAAGGTACCGCAGGCGCTCCGGGATCGGGTTCCTCAAGCGAACCCGTCAATATGAAACGTTCGCAACCAAGCCCCGCGGCCTTGGTCATGAGGTAAACCGTGCTGGCCAAGTTAGCTTGAAACGTGGGCACGATATACTCAAGTTTTCGTGTTCCTGTCACCTCGCCTGCGAGATGAAAGATGAGATCGGGTCTGACCGAATTGACGACTTCCTCGACTTCGGAAAAGACCGAGAGGTCCGCTTTGCGCCAAGAGATCCCATTGGTTTTGTCTTTCTGTTCATGACGGGAAACGGCATGGACCTCGAAGTCCTTTTCGACGAGCCCACTGCAAAGATGCCGGCCGATAAATCCGCTTGCGCCCGTCACGAGAGCGCGACTCGCCGTCATGAGTTCTCCCTTACAGTCAACTGTGGTTGTACTCCGGCCAATCCGCTACTTGCATTCAGACGTCAACCGTTGCCTGCTGAATTTCTGTCCCTCGGCTGCCCATTCGTTCCACTGAGACTTCCAGTCATCGCCAAGTTTTCCAGGGAGCTTTGCCTGAAGCCCACAGTTCCTCCAGCATGGTTTTCTCTTTGATCGTATCCATGCATGACCAGAAACCTTTGTGGCGATACCCCATCAATTGCCCATCGTGGGCCAGCCGCTCTACGGGATCGCGCTCCCAAATCGTCTCGTCGCCATCAATGTAGTCGATGGCTTTCCGATTCAGCACGAAATACCCTCCGTTGATCCAGCCTTCACCGGCTTCAGGTTTCTCGAAGAACTCAACAACTTGTTCCCCATCGAACACGATTCGGCCAAAACGAGCGGGAGAACGCACGGTCGTAACCGTGGCCAGTTTCCCATGGGCCTTATGGAACTTCAGCAAAGTTGCGATGTCTACGTCAGCCAGACCGTCCCCATACGTGAACATGAAAGTCTCGTCGTTCGCCAACCACTTCTGAAGCCGCTTGAGACGCCCACCGGTCTGAGTATGCAACCCGGTATCAACGAGGTGGACTTTCCAGTTGGGCTGGTTGCCGTTGTCGTGAATCTTTGTCGCACCGCTGGACAAGTTGATCGTAAGGTCATTGTTAGTCGCATAAAAGTTGAGGAAATAGTCCTTTACGATCTCCCCTCTGTAGCCCAGGGCAATGACGAAATCGGTAATGCCGTGGGCGGCATAGATGTTCATGATGTGCCACAGGATTGGCCTGCCACCGATCTCGATCATTGGTTTCGGGCGGAGGTGCGTTTCTTCCCCTAGGCGGATGCCGAACCCGCCGGCCAAGATTACTGCTTTCGTGGCTTCACCCCCTCCGCTCTTTCTGACTCAAGTGCGCGACTCGCCATAGTTTAGCCGTCTGAGGCTATATAGCACCTCCCCTCGGACCAACGTGCTGAGGCCGCCCACAGAGCCATGATTATTCGATACCGCAGCGAAAACGATGGTTTAGGCGAACAGCGCAAGCGATCTCAGACCTGAAGAACAGAGTATCGTCACGGTGGGGCATCTTGAGCATCGTCACGACATGGCGAAACATCACGTTCCGGCAAGCGGGTGCTGGTGGTTCTCTCCATAGGTGAGCGGATATTCTTGATAGCGTCCTTTGCTCGAAAGCCGAATCCACAAGTCAGCATCCTTGCATCGGGCTCAACGCCGGAGCCTCCGGTCGGCTTCCTCCCTGGCGAGGGCGATGAAAAGACGGATGGCTGGCGCGGGGTCATCCCATTCGAACGTGAGTTCCGAGGATCGGACCCATGACCTCAGCCATGACCGCATCGTGAGCTGACGGTCTCGAAGGGATGGGACGATTGTCCGCCAGTCGTAGTAGGCGTAGATGCACCCCTGATCCAGGGAATAGTCCATGACAGGTTGCGGCGAGAGACCAAGCGCATCGTCATAGGCCATCCTCAACACGTTAACGCCGCACCGGTACGCGAAACCAACGTACCACCATGGACGCGCGTTCACCTCAATGATCTTGAAGAGCCCATCGCGTTCATCGAACTTGAACTCGGCGCTGAAGATCCCACGGTACTTGATCGCATCGAAGAGGCGCTCAAGGTTCTCCTTCTGTCCTGCAACTTCTCTCAGCGGGATGCTCACCGTGTACGTGCTCGCTCCGAAGGCGGGAGGATATATGCGCATCCTGCGGCGTGCGAACACTCCACAGAATCGGCCATGCCGATCGACAAAGCCCTCGATGTAATGGTGCACGCCCGCGGGACCAGGGATGAATTCCTGAAGAAGCAGCCCGACCCCGGTTTTGCGAAGCTCATGGAATTGCGCGATTGCCTCCGCGCGCCCTCGGATTGGGATCGCCTTTTTTCCCGTGAGATGACGGAACGTCCAAGAATCGCGCGGCTTGAAGAAGGCGTTCACGAAGTGCTCGTCCGGCAAGCCCTGGAGGTCTTCAACCGAGTCGATTCGAGTCGTCCTCGGATGCGGGATCTTGAGTCGTTCCAAGACCTCTGCGAACCGGGCCTTGTCGAGCAGCACGCCGACCGCATCCGGGCCCGCGACGGGGGCGGGGAATCGTTCTCGGAGCGCGGGGTCGAGCGCGGCGATTGCCATCGCCCAATCGTCTCCACAGGGCATGAGAACCGCGCGGCCAAGATGCAATGAGCGAAGGAATTCAGCCAGCTCGCTCGGTCTTGGGGAATGTTCGGGAAGGGTTGGAATCGTCCGATACCATCGCGAAGAAACCAGGAAGTCGTTCTTCTCATACGGCAAGACGATTGCGCGGATTCCCTGCCGCTCAAAGATGCGGAGAACACTGAGTGTGTTAATGGTGCGGCCGAACGCGAGCACCGGCGTCTTGTCAGCGCCCCGTGGATTGAGCGGCCCGGGCGAGTCAGCGCGGGGGCTGTCGAGACGAGGCATTCTCGATCATCCTCAGTCGCTGGGTTGTGGTGGCATAGGCATGAACCCTTCGGAATGGTCCGTTCTCCCTTGCAAACACGATGTCCACTTGAGCCAGTGCTTTGTCGAGCGGACGGAAGAGACCTCCGAAGATGTCGTAGACGACAAAACCGCGCTCCCTCATGTAGGTCACCATGTCGTGCAGCATGGGGCCTCCAACGAGAGTTCCAAACAACGAGACCTCCAGGATCACGAGTTCCGTCTGGGAAAGAGTCACCCTCGCACCCTCGAGCACCATAAGCTCGGCGCCCTGAATATCGACCTTGATTACGAAGGGCCCCCTCAGACCTCTGTTCGCGACGACCTCGTCAATCGTAATTGTGGGAACCTGCCTGGGGTTGCCATCCACGTACTCACCCTCGATTTCCCTAAGAAACGAGGAACCTTGGAGGTCCGGATGGACATGGATTGTCGCCCTTCCCGTCTCGTTGCTGGCAGCCGCGAGAACGTATTGCGCTTTGTACTTCCGGCAAATTCCCTGGAGCGTCTCTTCGAACTCCGCTAGCGGCTCAATCAGGAGGTGGCCCGCGTCTGGAAATGCATCGTACAATTCGAAGGTACCGCTCGCCACCCCGACGTCGATCACCGTCTGCGGTCTGAACCCAAGGTCGCCGATGTGCCCAAGGGACTCAGCCATGGTCCTCCTGATCCCTCCAGGCGCGCGAATCTCGATGCCAAGGATATCGCAAAGGGCTTCGAGGGCCTTCCGGACAGTTGCCGGCAGGGGGATCCTGCTTCGTCGAATCCGAGCAAATTCCAATGACGCTTTCCCGTCCAATGTCATTGTCCAAACCGGCGGCCGAGTGGCCTGATCTTTCACGAAATGAGTCGCAGGACTGATGCTGAGATATGAATGCGGCAAGGGGGCGATTCCGACATGAGAGTTCATGCCGCAAAGGGCCGGTGACTCCAGGACTTCATTGCAGCTGGTTGACCCCGAGGTAGTCCAGCAGTGTCCGAGTCCTCTGGTAGTAAGTGTGATCCTGCAATGTCCGCGCTTGAGCTTTCTGTCCGATAGCCCTGGCCTTTGCCGGGTCGCTCAGCAAGGATTCGATCTTCGCTCCGCATTCCTCCAAGTCTGAATATGTCACAATCTCCTCCCCGGGAGCGAAGAGGCTCGAGAGACCGTCCGAGCTTTCCGTGACAACGCAGGCTCCCATCCCAGCGGCCTCGAACAGCCGCTTCGCGGAGGCGGACGTACCAGCGACGTCGATATTTCTGTGGACGACGACGAGGTAGGAGCCGTATACGGAATAGAGGTCCTCTCCCCACGCCTGGCCGCGGTACGAATGTCGCAAGGGACTGTCCTTTGGGAGGAACTGCACTCCGGAACCATAGAAATCGATGGGGACCCGTCGGGAGAGGGCGTGGAGGAACGAAATCCGATCCGTGTGACCGGGGGACAGACTGCCGACGAATGCCACGCGTGGTATCCGGCTTTCGAGGCACGGGACACGCTGAATAATCCGATGGTCAAAAGCATGCGGCAGGTACGCCGCTCTAATTCCTTGCTCCTCAAAGACCCTGATGAGGGAGGGAATTGCAGCAAGGATCAGGTCGAATTCGCCGTATGGAAAATCCTCCCACAGGGGACATGACCACCAGAGAAGCGTGTGCCCGGTATACCGCCGCCATCGCCGGACTTCCCGGGCGGCTACGGGGACTCCGGAGAAGAGCCAGACGAACTCTGGGCGACGGCTCACAATCTGCTTGGCCAGGATTCGGCTGAGAACCCAGCGGTCGAGGAGTTGCCTTATGATTACCGGGGAACCGGAATTCATTGGCAACTTGGCTATCCATTCACTCGGGTTCCAAACGTCCGCTCCATCTGCCCATTTGAACTGGAGAGGTTGACACAGAGGGACGACTTGTTCGGCCGAAAAGCCGCAAGAGGTCAAGGCATGGATGTACGCATCCCCGTAGTAAATAGCGCGGGAGAAGAGGCGCTCGGCACAGACCTTGTACGGGAGACTGTGAAGTTTCGGGTCAGCCTTGTACGCCTCCGTGTAGGATGCTTGATAGTCTTCCATCAGGAGGAGCCAGTCGATCCCACCGCCGCTCCGGCGCGTCTTCATCGCACGTCCAACCGGTCGCGTGTTCACAGGTCTTCCCATCCGCTCCCCTCGCACGCTGTTCGATGGCTGAGCTTGACTCCCCTCGCCTGTCCCCTCGCGACGAAGCCTGACAGAACTTGCGGCCCCCTTGGGAGTTCAGCCCGCACATGGACGTGCGCTCGAGCGTGAATGGTAGTCTCGTTGCGCCGGGACGTCATGCTCACTCGCTCAGTCGGATGAGCTGGGTCAGCCATGTGAGCCGTTGAAATGCCCTCTGAACATCAGAGGTCCACGTTGAACGGTGCGTTCCGACTATCTTGTTGCGGATGTCAGCCAGCAAGCTGATTGAACTCGTAATCAAAGTGGGATCTTCCGGAGGATTGAATGGCTCACTCAAGACCTCGGGCCACAGGTGTTGTGTCAGTTTCTCATGAAGCGCGTAAGTGGGCGGTGCCCGGTCGGACTGGGGCACAGACAGCGTGTTGATCAGGAAGCGTCGGCAGTTGAACGGAACAAAGACCTCTTGGGCGATATCCAACTCCAACTGACTCATCGCCTGCCAATTTCCCTCA
>Ga0209520_10001121_pt1 | contig 15074 bp, 14 predicted proteins | sample Rifsed16ft1_FD_184009 | JGI IMG/M metagenome (GOLD analysis project Ga0209520, IMG submission 184009) | Soil microbial communities from Rifle, Colorado, USA - sediment 16ft 1 (version 2) | ecosystem: Environmental > Terrestrial > Deep subsurface > Rock core/Sediment | place: Rifle, Colorado...
GTATCAAGGCGAAAGAGGTCACACGTCCGGTGCTGATGGCAGTCGCCACCAAGGGCGGCGGCGTCATCAACGAACACTTCGGCCATGCCAGCGAGTTCCTCATTTACGAAGCATCAAGCGAAGGCGTGCGCTTCATCGGTCACCGCAAGACCACGCCGTACTGTGAAGGCGGCGACACCTGCGGCGACGGCGAGAGCGCGCTGGACAAGACCTTGCGCGTGCTGGCCGGTTGCGAGGCCGTGCTGTGCAGCAAGGTCGGCTACGAGCCGTGGGGTCCGCTGGAAGCGGCAGGTATCCAGCCCAACGGCGAACACGCGATGGAGGCCATCGAGGATGCGATCCTCAAGGTGTATGAGGAGATGCGTGCGGCGGGCAAGCTGGAAGCGAAACAGGACGAACAACAGAAGGTGGCTTAACTCCCTTCCCCCGCAGGCGGGGGAAGGGCTGGGGATGAGGGTCTGTGAGTACAGCGATTCGGCTTCGCAAGCACAGCCCTCTGATGAAACAACTAGCCATTCCACTAGGTTGCCAAAAGACGTCAACCAAATGGCTGGTTAACCCCAACCCCTCTCCCGCCTGCGGGAGAGGGGCTATGAAGAATATGAGGAAACAATCATGGCACTCGAAATCATCGAACTCTGCACCAACTGCTGGGCCTGCCAACCGCTGTGCCCGAGCAAGGCGATCTACGAGGCGAAGCCGCACTTCATGATCGATGCAGACAAGTGCACGGAATGTGCGGGCGATTTCGAGGACCCGCAGTGCGCGACCATCTGCCCGATCGAGGGCGCGATCCTGAACGAGGACGGCGTGCCGCTGAACCCGCCCGGTTCGCTCACCGGCATCCCGTTGCAGAAGCTGGCGGCCTGACATGGCAACGGTGAACTTTTACGAGAAGCCCGGCTGCGGCAACAACACCAAACAGAAGGTGTGGCTAGCCGCGTCGGGGCATACCGTATTGGCGAAGAACTTACTCACCGAGAAATGGACCGCCGAACGTTTACGGCCCTTTTTCGGCGACCTGCCCGTCGCGCAGTGGTTCAACCCGGCTGCGCCACGCGTGAAATCGGGCGAAGTGGACCCGTCCGCATTCAGTGAATCCGAAGCCTTGAACATGATGCTCGTCGAGCCGCTGCTGATCCGCCGCCCGCTGATGGATGTGGAGGGCGATTTGCGCGTCGGCTTCGATGCCGATGCGGTGCGTTCGTGGATCGGATTGAACGATGCAAAACCGCAGGGCGACATCGAAGCCTGCCCCAAAAGCCATCAGGCAAATCCCTGCCCCACACCAGAAGCGCCCTCTCCTCAATCCTCCCCCGCATGTGGGGGAGGAAGCGAACGACAACAAGCTTGTTCAACTCTGGAGCACCACGATGCCTAAGGCCAACGTCACGTTCCAGAGACTCGGCCTCACCGTCACGGTGCCGGCCGGCACGCGCCTGATCGAGATCTCGGAAAAGATCGGTGCGGGCATCACCTACGGCTGCCGCGAGGGCGAATGCTGCACCTGTTTGGTCAAGGTCGTCAGCGGTATGGAGCACATGAGCGAACGCTCGGTGCTGGAAGACAAGGTGCTGCAGGAGAACATGGCCGGCCGCGACCACCGCCTAGCCTGCCAGGCGCAGGTGCTGGGCGGCGACATCGTGGTGAAAGCCTGAAGGAGGAAGCCGTATGCATACCGACCGGATGACCGCTCAACCGAGGCCCGCTCCGGGCGAAGGGCTGTATGCGGAACTGATGGCGCACGCCGCCGGCCTCCCCAACGACGCGCTGTTCGCGCAGATGATCTGCAGCCAGATCGACGGCGTGGGCGCGCTGCCGCCCGGACTCGGGCTGGCGGAAAATGATTTCTCCGCACTGCTGACGACGCACTTCCCCAAGGTTCAACTGGTGATCCGCTGCAGCGGCGTCAACGACGATCCGCGCGCGCCTGAACGCGACGATGTACTCGCGCTGCTGCTCGAACATCGTGCCGACTGCTGCATCTCGGAACAATGGATGGCGGAGATCGTCACCACCGCCTGCATGGCCAACGACCATTTGTGGCAAGACCTCGGCCTGTGGTCGCGCGACTATCTCAGCCGCCTGATGGCGCAGAACTTTCCCGCGCTGGCAGCGAAGAACGTGCACAACATGAAGTGGAAGAAGTTCCTCTACAAGCAGTTGTGCGAAAAGGAGGATATCCGCATCTGCCGCGCGCCGAGCTGCGAGGTGTGCGCAGATTACGAGAAGTGCTTCGGGCCGGAGGAGTAATTCCGGAAAAATCCTCTGTTACTACCGTCTAGCCCAATCTGGAGTGCGGCGGCATGACGCCGCATCCTTGTCGCGGACGTTAGCATGTTTTGCGCAGACGAGTCTGCGCACTCCAAAAACACATAGAGTGCGGAATAACCAGCCACTTGGTGGCCGTATTTTGGCGGCCTGGTGGAATGGCTAGTGGTTTTACGAATGAAGCTGCATTAGTGGGCAATTAATATGACCATCACCGACCGAGCCATCGCCGCCTACCTCGGCCTCGCCATCGGCGACGCACTGGGGGCGACGGTGGAATTCATGACGCCGCGCGAGATCGCGGCGCAATACGGCACACACGACACCCTTTGCGGCGGCGGCTGGCTGCACCTGAAACCGGGACAGGTCACCGACGACACCACCATGGCGCTGGCACTCGGCGCATCCATCCTCCAACACGGCAAGGTGGACGCCCTCGCCGCCGCGCAGGCGTTCGACGAGTGGATGCACGCCAAGCCGGTGGACATCGGCAACACCGTGCGCCGCAACCTGCTGCTGTTCCGCAAGACCGGCAACCCCGAAGCGCCCTACTCCGACCACGACGCCGGCAACGGCGCGGCGATGCGCGTGCTGCCGGTGGCGCTCGCCACCTTCGGTCAGGCGGAAGATGCGGTGCGCGCCGCCTGCCGCGCGCAAGCACATGTCACCCACCACTGCGCCCTCTCCGATGCTGCTTGCGAATGCCTGGTCTTGATGGTGCAGGACGCACTGCGCGGTGCGAGCAAGAACGACCTGCTGCACCAGCACGCCCACCCGCTCGCCACCCGCCACCCCGAATACAAGTTCCGCGCAGTGCGTCCGCAGAGCAATCCCAGCGGCTATGTCGCCGACACGCTGCAAGCCGCATTCCAGAGCTTCTTCGACACCGACGATTTTCTGAACTGCCTGATCGACGTGGTCAATCGCGGCGGCGATGCCGACACCACCGGCGCGATCACAGGGATGCTGGCGGGGGCGCTGTATGGGCTGGAAGCGATCCCCCTACCCTGGCTGAAGAAGCTGGATACAGACACTCGCCAATCATGTGAAGATCAGGCACGGAAGCTGGTCCAGTTGGCGGGAAAATCTCAATAGATGGCCAGGTAGCGCGCAGTGTCGCCGCGATGCCACATCGGCTCTCGCCTTGGAAGTCGACTAGAACCAATTGCATATATCTTTTGGCATATAGCCTGTATGGGGAATAAGTAGTATGGTTGACACATCAGCATCGGGATGGATTTCAGATTGAGTTGATCGACCTGCAACGACGCGCAGTTGGCTTGGCAATATCACGGAGAGTGAAATCATGAGCGACTCGCTGGAAGAACAACCGCATGAACAGGAGGCTACGCAACGTACGCCGGCCGAGTCTGAGGCGCCTGGTGTTCGCCATGATGGCGAACAAAAAGAAGCCGCCGTGGAACTTGCACCCACGCAAAAACTCATGGCGCAAGCGCATCAGGAGTGGATAGCCGCCCTGGATGCCGTGGAAGACCCGATCTTCCTGCACGATAAGGATTGCCGCATCCTGCGATGTAACCTGGCCTATCAGCGCATCGCCGGGATTTCTTTCAAAGCGATCATCGGCCAGCTTTACTACGAAGTCTTTCCCAAAACCAATGCCCCGCTTCCCAACTGCAGGCCGGCGGTCGAAGACGCCGCGGCAGAAGAAGTGCAGGTCGGCAATGCAGCCTACCGTTCACGCGCCATCGCCGTGAATGATGCGCAAGGCGTCTATCTATACTCCATCCACATCCTCGAAGACATCAGCGAAAGCTTGCGGGTGAGGCGGGCGCTGCAGGATTCTGAAATACAGTACCGGCGGCTGTTCGAAGCCGCCAAGGACGGCATCCTGATCCTGGATGCCGAAAGTGGAAAGATCATTGACGCCAATCCGTACATCCTCAACTTGTTGTCCTACAGTCTCGATGAATGCATCGGCAAGATGCTGTGGGAGATCGGCCTCTTCAAAGACATCGAGTCCAGCATGGAGGCGTTCGAGGAATTGCAAGCCAAGGGATACATACGCTATGAAGACTTGCCGCTGGAGACGAAGGACGGCCGGCGTGTCGAGCTGGAGTTCGTCAGCAACCGCTACTCGGCCGGCGGACGCTGGGTGATCCAGTGCAACATCCGCGACATCAGCGAGCGCAAGCGTGCAGAGAAGATGCTCATCGCATCCCATGATCTGCTCAAGACTGTCATTGAAAACGCGCCCGTGCGGGTGTTCTGGAAGGATACGGAATCGCGCTATCTGGGCTGCAACAGCGCCTTCGCACAGGATGCCGGAATGTCACGCGCGGAGGATCTGATCGGCAAGGACGACTCACAACTGGGCTGGCGCGAACAGGCGGAACTGTATCGCGCCGATGACAAACAGGTGATGGATTCCGGCATTCCGAAACTCGGCTACGAAGAACCGCAAACCGGTCCCGACGGACGCACGATCTGGTTACGCACCGACAAGGTGCCGTTGCGCGGAGCCGATGGAAAGAGTTTCGGCTTGCTCGGCATGTATGAAGACATCACCGAACGCAAGCTTAACGAAACTGCGCTGCGCCGCGCCAACCGGGCACTCAAGACGCTTTCGGCAGGCAATCTGGCACTGGTGCGTGCGGCGACCGAGGATGAGTTGCTGCGGACAGTCACGCGCGTCATCGTGGAACATGGCGGCTTTAGCATAGCGGCAGTCTGCTATGCCGGGAACGATCCGCAAAAGAGCATCGCGCCCATAGCCTGGTTTGGTACGGGCGAAATTCCGGACTGTGCTGGCCACCTTACTTGGGACGATACGGAACAGGGGCAATTGCCGGTCGCGAGAGCCATACGCAGTGGCAGTCCGCAGATCTGCCATGACATCGCCAGCGACCCGGCATTCAAACCCTGGAGAGAGGCCGCGCTGGCACATGGCTACGTCTCGAACCTCGGCCTGCCCCTCGCCGGCAGCGGCAGCGCATTCGGCGGTTTGAGCATCTATTCCTCCGAAGCTGGCGTATTCGACGAAGAGGAGGTCCGCCTGCTGGAGGAGCTGGCCAACGACCTGGCCTACGGCATCATCACCTTGCGCGGCCGCATCGAGCATGAACAGCACGCCTCGATCCTGCGTCAGAGCCTGGAGCAATCCATCCAGACCATCGCGGGCACCGTGGAAGCGCGCGACCCCTACACTGCCGGCCATCAGCGGCGCGTTGCCGAACTGGCGACGGCCATCGCGCGGCAAATGAATCTGCCGGAAGAACAAGTCAATGGCATCCATCTTGCCGCCATCATCCACGACTTGGGTAAAATCCAGATACCGGCAGAAATCCTCTCCAAACCCAGCAGGCTCAACGACATCGAATACATGCTCATCAAGATGCACCCGCAGGCCGGATACGATATCTTGAAGGACGTAAAATTTCCCTGGCCGATCGCGGATATCGTTCTGCAGCATCACGAAAGACTGGATGGCTCAGGCTATCCGCAGGGGCTCAAAGGCGACCAGATACTGCTCGAATCGAAAATCATGGCCGTGGCCGACGTGGTTGAAGCGATGACGACGCACCGGCCCTATCGTCCGGCCATGGGGATATTGGCTGCGCTGAGCGAGCTCGAACGCGGCCGAGCCAGCGCGTACGACCCGGCATCCGTGGATGCGTGCAAAGGGCTCTTTACCGAAGGATTCCGATTCAGCGTCTGACATATGCCCGGAGATCGATGGTCTCCTGTGCTCGCTTTTCGCCACTTTCCCCCTTGCTTCTCCTCCAGCAGCGCTTGGCCCACGCTGCTGACAAATCCGTTTGACCCAACTCCGACTCCGGCACGCCGCTCACCGTGCCCGCGTCCAACTCGAACAAGGCCTGGTCCAGTTCCGGAAAGAATCTGCCGCGCGGCAGTTCGCCCTGCTTGCCGCCATCCAGCGCGGCGGCGCATTCGGAATGTTTGAACGCCTGTTCTTCGAAGCGCTGCGGCTCCTGTCGCGCTATGTTTGATCTGAGTTACCGCTTAACCAGCGCCAGATCCGTATCAGACTGGAACGCCAATAGATCGGCGCGGCAGTGATTTTGGGCAAAGACTGCAATTGTTGTTCTTGTTCCGGTGTCAATCTGAATTTCCATCGGTTCGGCAGCCGCTTCTTGCTTTCGGCCAACCGGGTGGCTTCTTCTGCGGTGGCAGCGTGGAACTGCACCTTGGTTTGGCCGGCGTCGATCTCGACGGCGATGTGATACAGATTGCAGATGTAAAACAGCCTTTGCCATCGTGTTGGTGTAAATGAATGCAATGCCGTAGCACCGGCGAGCTTCAGCCCCTTGAGGAAGCGCGAGCCGGACATCGTGTAGCAAGGCAAATCGAGGTGCAAAGAACTCAGGTAATTGCGCACCGGGGATTGGAACAACGCCAATGGAATCGCCACGGGTGGCTTGCCCGATGTGCTACCAATTATAAAATGGGTTTCTTGATGTGGCGCCGCGCCAATCTCTGCGCGCGGAAAACCTGGATACAGGGGGCTTCTACTTGACTGCAATATTAGTTCGTTGGCGGCAACATACGAGCGCAGGATCGAAGCAACAAACAGGTCGACAGTGGTCAATGCACTTGCCATGGCAGCATTCCTAGTATTCTTGATCCAGGTACATCGGTTTGCGCTCAAAGCCGATGTTGTAGACCAGGTATTGCAGTACGACTTGATGTTCGCCGATGGTGTACAAACCAAAGTTTTTTTCGATGCCGATGATGTTGCCGCGCGGCAATTCAGACAGGCATTTGTTAACCATATCCATGGCGTCTTGAACTTCCGCTTCCGTTTTCATATTTTGCGGATTGTCATTTCCCACCACAATGCGCTTGATGAACCGCACATTGGACAATTGAAATTGTGATGAACTCAAAACACACCTCCTGTGGCCGGATCAACTTGCCTGTAATGGCCAAGCTGATCCGGGTAACTAAGCAGCATATCGCCGCCAATTAAACAACGCTTACGCCCCGCTTTTGCTGCCCGAATTACACCGGGGCAGGAGCAGGCAATTGTTTAGCCGGTGGCGGCGTGATGGCTTGACTCATGATATCCAGCACACGTGCCAGGCCTTCCGGCATACCCGTGTCTTCGGCATGCACTTCGACATGGTATTTGGCCGAATTGTCGGAGCTGCGGGTATTTTCCTTGTGGGTTGCGACCGAGCCTTCGACATGTACTTTCAGGCTGAAAGGCCCCCAGCCGACGCTGGCATCGGCGGAAAATTTCCCGCTCTTGTCTTCGCTCTCCTTGCTGGCACTGGATGACTTGACCTCCATGTCGAAGGTAATGTCGACGCGGGTAATCGACAAGGTTGGCACCTTGACGATCGCCAGCAACGGCACATCCAGCATGACATCTTCCTTGCCGTCTGCGGTATTGCGGCTAAACCCGAACTTGGCGAGACGGACGCCGCCGACGGCATTAGGATCGCCCTTGCTATCCGCAGATGGCGGAAAGAAGCCGATTGTTTTAATGAAGTCGGAAGTGGCAACCGCAAGCCGGACTTGCGCGTCGCAGGCGGCCGTGAGCGGAGAGCCTATCAACTCCGCCATTGGTAGCCCCTTGAATTGTGAAGCCATATCGATCAGTTCAGACATGTTCATCTCCTTTATATTGTGCAAACCGTTGCTGGTTTACGTTAACGGCCAATGATGGCCAGAATATTGACATCGGCCGTTGATCAGTCGTCCAACATCAAATGCAAAGTGTTGGTGAATCCGATTAACGCGAATCAGGCTGGTTTGACTGCAGCAGGATCTTTCTCGGAAAGACGGGCCTGGGACTTGATGACTTCATTCAGCAGGCGCGCCAGTCCTTCGGTATTTTCAGTTGAACTGAGAGTAAGAGTGATGTGGGCGCAATTGCCACTCGCCTTCTTCGCGATGCCCCCCGCTTCAGGATCAATCATCAGTTTTGGACGAATCGGTTCCGCCCCGTTAATGATCTCTGCCAAATCAGGGTAGCCCTCGTTCGGATCCGGATCAGCTTGCTCAACACCACCTATTTCGACATCCAGATCAACTTTGGCTTCCTTGATCACCAGGGAACCGTGCGGCACCAGGCTTGCCAAGGGGACACGATAGATGTCGTGTACATCTTCATGCTGCATTGAGGGCAGCTTCAGATCGAGGCTGATCGGGATGTTCTCTTTGTCGAAGTAACTGCGGAGATTGGCTACTTGTGCTTTTTCAACCAGGTTTTGTGCCCGGATAATGGAATTTGAAAGGGCATGAACCAGCCGTTCAAGAGAGACTGCGAGTGCCATAGCTTTTGTCCTTTTTGATTAATTCAACAACTAATCGAGGGGAATGGGATGGAAAATCCAACCGCGCAACTCCGGACATCCATGACAGCGGCCCCCGACATCGCATCAATCCGGTGTTCGATGTAACACCGTCGCTAATGTGGTTCGGACTATAGGGTGGCTCGGGGGAAGTTGATATTGAACCTTGGTTTAACAAGGCTATGAAGGGCGAAGCGATTGTTCACAACAATGCGAGCGTCTCCCGCCAAAGACGGTCTACCCGACGTGGCCGTTATTCGAAGCCCGCAAGGATGCGGCATATACCGCGCACAGATTCATATATCGCGTTATGCCACTGAGCTGAACCTGGCTTGTGGAAGAGAGGTGCGGCGGCGAATATCCGCCACACTCCAGACCTGGTTACATATTGTTGGCGCGAAGACGATTGAGCCTCAGCGATCGCCCAGCCCGGCCATTTCCTTCTCGAATTCGGTGAATTTATTATCGAGAACGTTTTTGGCGGAAGCCTTTTCGTCCTGCGAAAGGAAAGAGTATTTGATGCTGTTGTAGACATACTCCTTTATCTTCGCGTACGACGGATGATAGCGGGACGCGAGCAGCATGTATTCGTTGGAAAGGTTGTTGCGCGAAACCCCCGAGTCGTCCGTTGAAATGACGAGAGGCACGCCGTAACCGGAGTAGATCAGGTAGGGATGCCCCTTCCCCGCAACGCCCAGGATGACCTGGTTGCTGGTCAGATTTATTTCGATTGCCGTGTCATTCTTCTTCAGCGCTGCCAGCAACTTCGTGGCATTTTGCTCATAGGGCAGATCGACGCCATGCCCTATCCTTTGGGCATGGGCGATTTCGAGAGCCTGTCTGATGTGAAACAGCAGGTCGTCCGGCCTGACCATACCCAGGGTCAGCTCGCCCGCATGGAGCGCGCGGTTGACATTCGGATAGCGCCGGTGGAGATAATCGAACATGCGCATGTGCAACGTGTAGTCGGCCAGGGCAACGACGTTGTTTTCCGGAGCGACGATGTTCACCCCCACTATCAGCGGAGATTTGCTCGACGCCATGAACCCGGCATAAAGACTCGCAAATACCTGTAGCGGATCGGACACCCGCGATGCATAAGACTGGAATCGCATCGTGAAAGCATCGGTGTCTATGCCCTGATGAATGGTTGTGAGTCTGGAAACGTAACCGTCCACTGCAACGAGGAACTTATCGTTGCTGCCGAGGCGCACGGCTATTTGATCGAGCAGCCTGCCGACCTCCTCCGGCGATTCGGCATCCCTCAACTGGGCGTTGAGCTTGTCCGCTTCCGCGGGGCTGAAATATTCGGCGCCTTTGACGGGAACGCTGGTGAGCATGGTCTCGATGTAGTTGACGTTCTCGTTGATCGCCCGCTGCTTGATGATATCGAGGCCGTCCTGCATGTATTCGTTGGAGACCGTGCCGAAATAGCCGAAAGTGCTGAAGAAGTTGCTGTCGGGCGGCGGCTGGTCGTGAAAGTGATTGCCGTAGTCCATATCCGACCACAGGGTTAACAGTCTCCGGTAAAGCGTGTTGTTGGCGACAAGTTGCGGGACGGTAACCGATGTGCAATCGCCGATTTCCCGTGTTGTGGCGATTCTCAGGGTGCACGGGTTGATCCACCAACCCTTTTTTTCCACCCAATCCAGATAGGTTTCTGCGTAGATGCTGCCCGTGTAATGGTGGTGGAGATCGCCGCCTTTGGGCATCCGGGTGAAAAACAGGTTGAGCTTGGCGACATCGGCCTGGCCGCCATGAAACATGCTCTCGTAGAATCTTGATGTCTGGCGTTGATTATCGTAGGCGCTGCCCGAGCAGCCAGCGAAGGAAACGAGCAATGCGATGAAAAACAATTTCTTGCGGATTGTCATGATCTACTCCCTATTTATAACCGCAGTTACAAACCGAATCGTGCCTGCTTTCAAAAGCTCAACCGGTCAATGTCCCGTTCAACTCGTCGATTGGAGTTGAGTAGTCAGTCGGCTTACTGTCGCCCTTGCCAGAAAAAGCGGAAAACTTGTACGAAAAATAGTTGCCAAAATTTGCGCCGATGTAGGAGATGGCTTTGTCCCACGGCATGGTTCCCTCCAGATCCGAAGAGTCCTGATTGATTACTTTGTGGGTCACGCCGGAAGCGCTATCGGCAGAAAGCGTAAGCACAAGAAACTCTTCATCGGATTGTGTGATGTCGTTTCCACAATAAAGGGATTCCGGCCCATGTTGAGTCACATGAGAAATAAGCGGAACCTTCTGAGTTTTCAGGCAATCGGCCAACCATTGCGGAAGCAGATTGTGGGGTCCGGCCCCACCCGCATCTATCACCTTGAAACAGCGAAGCGTACTGTCGTCCTTGATGGAAGCCTTTGTCACACCGACAAGGACAAGATCCCAATCAGCCAGGTAAGGATTGGTTGTGTCCCCCAGGAAGGTGCACAAGCTCTTTCCCGTGGGAATCGCTGCATCCTCCCACGAGAGGTTCCTGTTTGAAGTTCCGCAGCAGAGATAGGATTTTGCATTTCCCACATCCTCGATCTTTGCTATCTTGTACGAACCCTGATTCAGCGACAAAGGGATCGAAGAGGTGTCATCTGTCCGCCCCTTCTTTCCCAGCTTGACTTGCATCGGCACCAGTCCCGTCAACCGCGCAAAATCGGCGTCATCCTTTATTATTCCCGGATCGATGCTTTTGTTCTTTACCGTTAACGGTTTTGACGAGAAGCCCCCAAGCCCGCGCTGCAACCCTCCGACTGCAACTCCGCGGTACACAAAATATATTCCGGGTGTTACGGAGAGACCCACCGTTTTTTTAATGGAAGTGGCGCATGCGCTGACTAATGCTTTTGCATCTGCCAGTCTCGTATTGCTGTCCCCGATCCCGGTGAATGTGGGGGCGGCGACCTTTCCGCCTATCGTTAACAATTCAACTTTGCCCGGGGGGATTTCTACGTTTTTTTCAATATAGATTTTGTAGCTCATTTTCGTATTGACTCCTGCGTGTATCGGATAGAAAAGCGCGGGTTACTGTGGCCTTGGGAACGAGCGAGCCACAAAAGCTTGAGTGCTGGCGTTCAAGCCGACAGGCGAAGATTGATGAGTAACAAGGGCAATTGCCGGCTCAATACATTCCGTCGGCACACACGGCAAGGCTCGGAATTTTGCCTCGCCGCGCTGCGCTAATTAGCATCAACTAGTGAGTAATGACTCCCCAATCGGGCACCTTTTTTGTCTCTACCAGCGGGAAGGTTGGCGTGGGACCATTCAGTCGAGCCCAGACAGCATCCAGCGCCCATTGTGTGCGTTGGGCGATGCCTTCTATCGAATAGAAACCGAAAGTCACGGGGCCGCGCTGTTTGAAGACGACGGCGATGTTGCCTTTGTTCGATACTATGTCAGCGATTTTTGCGTAAAATTCAGGCTGGGCTGGATCAGCAAGATAACCATTCACCCCGTCTTTCACGAATTCGTTATAGCTAGGCACATTAATGTTGGCCGCCACCGGCGTACCAACCGCCATTGCTTCCAGCACCGTCATGCCTTGGGTTTCCGCCTTGGACGGGCTGACAAATACATTCGCTTGCTTATACGCGGTGGCCGTTTTTCCCGAGGGAATCGGGCCGACATAGTGAATCAGTTCTTTTCCCAATTGCAGATTTTTGGTCTCGATCGCCATCAGCATCTTTTTAAAGTACTCCACGGAATCAGGACTATCCGCTTCCGGCGGGCCGGCAATAATCAAATGCGTCTTGCCACTGACATCCGCTCTTTCCCAGTTATCCACCAGGGCAAGCGGATTTTTTGACGCATTGATGCGGCCAAGTGAAAGTACAATCCTGTCGCCGCCAGGAATGCCAGACAATAATGGGGCCTGCAATTGGATCTGTGCCTTGGAAATTAGCTGCTTTACCTCCGTTCTATTGCTCCATTCCGCATAATCGTTTTCCACATCCGCCAACCAAAGGCCGCGCGCCATTGCCGCTGGCTGCGGCGCCTTGATGCCATTGAACACCGGCAACACATACTTTTCATGTGGCCGGTTGCACGCATCAATATTTTGTTGATCAGCCAGCAATGGGTCGCACAATTCATACGGAGCAGCCTTAAACGGCACCAGCACATCTTTCTTTTTGGGATCATATTCGCGCAAACTGAAAAAAGGTCCCTGACCGATGCTATCGTCTTTGCGTGCCACCAGCTTGGCGCCAACCAAGTCTGTCTCTTTCAGAAATTGATCGCGCGATGGTGTACTGACCGTAAACACCGCATCTGATACAGCGATCATGTCCTTTAGCATCACGCTTGCGCGAGTGCGGGCCGAAATTTTCAGCTCACCAGTTGGCTGCTTACCGGAATACGCATTTTCATCGGAATGCGCCCACATCACGACCGGAATGCGCTTGCATTCAGTAAGATTGGACGTCCAGTTGCAAGACAGGCGTAATTGCCGCGCCAGCTCTTTTTCCAGCACCATATTCCAATACACATGCATCTGGTAAGAGTAGATTCCCTGAGGATATTGCAGACCAAGCTGCATCACGCGATTGAGAATATCGCCTATCGTGTATTGCATGCTGGGCAGCAGCGCCATGTCTTTGACGATGTCCTGTTCTTGGTCAACATACGGACCATCGGCACCTGTCGGCTGCTTGATGCGGTAAACATACAGCGTGACGCCCCCATTGACCTTCGAGGTCGTTAGCACATGGGTAACCCTCTCTCCATCACCAAAGTTGGTCGTGCTGGAGCTGAGAATAATATCGGCCAGAGCGGTTTCTATCGGCTGCTTGATCGGTTTTTGCGGTGTGGAAAAATCCATCAATACCACAACCACGCTATGCCCCAACCCCAACTGCCCACGTACATGATTCTTCAGTGCTACGCCGGTGCCGCCTTCATCCAATTCACACGATGTGCATGCATGCATCATCAATGCTGCCTGAGCATTGCCACTTGCAAACCCGGCGGCAAGCCCGGCCGCTATTGTCATGACCAGCAGCAGTCGACGTGATTGAAGTACACTTTGATGCAGGCACGAGAAGCCATGTATTAGAAGCGAGTAGATCGAAGATTTGGTTAACATACTTCACCCTCTTTAAAATAACTGCATTAAAAAGATTCAGGGGCAGGAAATTCAGCCCGCAGCTCAAAGACCAGTTGCAGAAAAATCCCGTTTACACAAAGTCCCGCCATGCATTGCATGCGTATTGATCTCGAATTTTTCCATTGCAGAATTCAGCGGGCCTATCCATTGATCCGCATTACACCTGGCATTGTTTTCCCAAGTTGATCTTGGGTGAGTTGCATGGATGTCTACCTTTCCGGTTGAACAATTTGCGTCACTCTGATCTGTCCCTGTTTTCTTGCGGTACAGGATATGCAGCGCACTAATCTGTCACCTAGATATTCATGGGCCAGTTTCCGGTACAGGTATACTTGGTTGGCCCATTGACTTGCACGATCACGAGATTGTTGTCGGCATTTTGGTTATTCGTACCTTTCGAGTTGTACGTGAGTGCCTGACCTGCTAAAAAATTCGCCTGTGTCGGAACGTTCGTCAAGGTTACGACCCAAGTGGCTGTGGTTGGGGCAGTTGGTATTTGCGTTGCAATAGCCTGATCAACACCAGCATAATTCTGGGCATTGCCGTTTTGACTTATGTGTCCACCTTTGTTGGTTACGGAAGGCATCTTTTGTTCTCCTGAGTTCTTCTATTGATCGGGATGAAATCAATTGGGGGCAGACTCAATTGCCTGTTCGTGCCCCCGATGATTCGGTTTAAACCATTAACGCCGTGTCAGCGTCGCCGTTAATGTGTCCGACTATAGGGTTGCCCGAAGAAAGGTGATATTGAACCTTGGTTTAATATCCAGGAACGGCGCGGAGGAGCTTTAGCCGCGCTTGATTAAGCCAGCCAAGTCATCCTCTTATTAAAGAGGTGCAACTTTCGCAAGCTCGCCGTCGAAAGAGAAAGCTCGCCGGATCAGCACTGCTATTTCTTCGGGGTTCCTGACGCCCGTTTCCTTGAGGCTCTCCTGAAATTCCGGAGTTCTGTACAGGCGCAAGAAGCCGGATGCGGTCGCACACGTTCCCTTTACTTTCATATAGACGTCGCCCCCCAGCACGCTGTAAAGGCGAGCGCAGTCGACCCACAAATCCACCATGTCGGCGATCGATCGCTGGAATTTCTTGAGGTCGTTGATCCTCGGATAGACGGCGAGGGCGCTGATACTGTCGATCCCTTCTTCGTGAAGTCTCAGTATCTGGGAGCGCGAAATGGAGGGAAGCTCGGACAAGGCCCCTTTGTCTTGCGTTCCCCCCTGGAGGATTTTTACGCCGAATTCTTTCAGAATAGTCAAAGCGGAGAGCGGGAAATATCCGATCAGAAAAATCGCGATTTTTCCTTGTGCCGCGTCAACCGAAGAGATCACCAGCGCGATCCCGTATGTGAATAACAACTTGCCGACGAGAAACCTGTAAATTCTGGTTCCAAAGACATCGTCGTAATATAACTTGCAGGTTTCT
>Ga0209520_10001127_pt1 | contig 15044 bp, 10 predicted proteins | sample Rifsed16ft1_FD_184009 | JGI IMG/M metagenome (GOLD analysis project Ga0209520, IMG submission 184009) | Soil microbial communities from Rifle, Colorado, USA - sediment 16ft 1 (version 2) | ecosystem: Environmental > Terrestrial > Deep subsurface > Rock core/Sediment | place: Rifle, Colorado...
CACCCCAGTTTCTTTGGCCCGGGCCGTTAGCTCAGTTGGTAGAGCAGCTGACTCTTAATCAGCGGGTCGGTGGTTCGAGCCCACCACGGCCCACCATTTTTTGCACCGCTGGGTGTTTTTAAGAGAGAAAGTCACTTCCCTCCCGGCGGTTTCGCCTGCCTTCATCCCTGGTTTTACGGTGAGGCCTGTCTGGCCGGAGTCAGGCAGCTTGGCGCTATACTGTGCCCGGTATTGCTGCGAATGTGGCGGAACTGGTAGACGCGCTGGATTTAGGTTCCAGTGGGGCAACCCGTGGGAGTTCGAGTCTCTCCATTCGCACCATCTCGTTTTCTGCCTGAAAGCTGCCGGTTGTTGGCCTGCCCGCGGCAAATCGGTATGATTCCTCTCCAAAATACAGCCAGTTCAATATTTATCATTCATTGATTGTGGGGTTTTCCAATGCAAGTTTCGGTTGAAACCATCGGTACGCTCGGGAGGCGTTTGAAAGTGGCGGTGTCGGCGGATCAGGTAGAGAAGGAATTCAACGCCAGGCTTCAGCGCTTGTCCAAGCAGGTGAAGATGCCAGGCTTTCGTCCGGGCAAGGTGCCTCTCAAAATGGTGGAGGCCCAGTATGGCGGACGGCTGATGGACGAAGTGGTCGGCGAACTGATTCAGACCACGATGCACGAGGCCATCGGAAGTCAGGGCTTGCGTCCGGCCGGCGATCCGCAGGTGCAGCGCAAACCGGTCACGCGCGGTGAGCAGTTGGAATATACCGTCGAGTTTGAAATTTTCCCGGAGGTAAAGCGCTTTGATCTGGCGGGCGTGCGTATCGAGCGTCCGGCGGTAACGGTGAGCGAAGAAGACGTGAACCGTACCCTGGAGACTATTCGCAAACAGCGCGCCACCTGGAAGCAGGTTGACCGTGAGGCCCGTCTGGGCGATCGGCTCACCATTGATTTCGTCGGTCGCATCAATAGCAAGGAATTCGAGGGCGGCAAGGCCAATGCCTTTCAGTTGGTGCTCGGCAGCGGAACGCTGATCGAGGACATAGAGCATGGGCTTGTCGGTGCTAAAAGTGGCGAAATGAAACATGTGTCCGCCAGGTTTCCGACAGACTACAGGCATTCCATGCTGGCAGGACAGACAGCGGATTTTGATGTGAAGGTTAATGATGTGACCGAGGCGATATTTCCGGATCTGAACGAGACGTTTGCCAAGGATCTTGGGGTGAAAGAAGGTGGTCTGGATAAGCTTCGTTCCGACGTGAAATCCAATCTGGAGCGCGAAGCAGCCACCCGCGCCCGTGCCGTGATAAGGACGCGGGTACTCAAGTTGTTACTGGACGCGAATCCGGTTGAAGTGCCCCGCAGCCTGCTCGATGCCGAGATTCAACGCCTGAAGACCGCTGACATGTCAAGCGGGTTGAATGCGGGGGACGAGGCCGGCTATGAGAGGCGCGCCCGGAGCCGTGTCGCCCTGGGGTTGATACTGGGTGAATTCATCCGCAACCGCGGGCTGGTGCCTGATCCGGCGAGAGTACGCGCGCGGCTTGAGGAAATGGCGGCCGATTACGAGTCGCCTCAGGAATTTATCCAGTGGCATTATGCAAAACCGGAAAGACTGAGTGAAATCGAAGGCCTGGTCATGGAGGAAAAGGTGGTTGAAGACCTTCTGATTTCCGCTCAAATTACCGACAAGCCTGTGAGTTTTCAGGATCTATTGAAGATCGAGATTCTTGTTCATTAAAGTGGTTATATCCACCCAAAGAATGCCGATTAACGCAAGGAACCAGATAATGAAAGATACCGGACAGCATGGCAGTGCGCTGAATCCCCAGGCCCTTGGCCTGGTTCCCATGGTTATCGAGACCACGGGCCGCGGCGAGCGCGCCTACGATATTTATTCGCGGATGCTCAAGGAACGTGTGGTGTTTCTCGTCGGTCCCGTCGAGGACCATATGGCGAACCTCATTGTGGCGCAACTCCTGTTTCTGGAGTCCGAAAACGCGGATAAGGATATTCACCTTTATATCAACTCCCCGGGGGGCGCGGTGAACGCGGGCCTGGCGATTTACGACACCATGCAGTTCATCAAGCCGGACGTCAGCACCGTATGCATCGGCCAAGCCGCCAGCATGGGGGCGCTGATCCTCACGGGCGGAGCCAAGGGCAAACGCTTCGCATTACCGCATTCGCGCATGATGGTGCACCAGCCCATGGGCGGTTTTCAGGGCCAGGCCAGCGACATCGATATCCATGCGCGCGAGATTCTGCGTGTGCGTGAACGGCTGAATCAGATCATGGTCAAACATACCGGTCGCTCCATGGATCAAATCAAGGAGGATACCGACCGCGATTATTTCATGGACGGAGAGGAGGCCAAGGGTTTTGGCCTGATTGACACGGTTATTGAGAAGCGCAGCTAAAAAAACAGGTGCACTTTCCGCGGGATATGCTATAAATTTAAGGTATAGTGTTGGTAAAATAGGTGATGATTGCTTGCAAATGGCGGTGGAAACCCGCATCCTTTGCGGCAAAAGATCCTTAATCGATAGTGAGGTTTAAGGATGGCTGACAACAACCACACGGGCAGGGGCGATGGCAAGGGCGAAAAGCTCCTGTATTGTTCCTTTTGCGGCAAGAGCCAGCACGAGGTGCGCAAGCTTATTGCGGGGCCTTCCGTATTCGTTTGCGATGAGTGCGTGGAGTTGTGCAACGACATCATCCGCGAAGAGGTCCAGGAAGAGAAAAACGCCGCCAACGCCAAGAAAAAATTCCCCACCCCGCGCGAGATTCATCAGATTCTCGACGAGTACGTGATCGGCCAGACTGACGCCAAGAAAGTCCTGTCGGTCGCGGTCTATAACCACTACAAGCGCATCGAGCATGAAGGCAAGATCGGCGAGGTCGAGCTGTCCAAGAGCAATATCCTGCTCATCGGACCGACGGGTTCGGGCAAAACCCTGCTGGCCGAGACCCTGGCACGGTTGCTCAATGTGCCGTTCACGATTGCCGATGCCACGACCCTGACCGAAGCGGGCTATGTCGGCGAGGACGTCGAGAACATCATCCAGAAGCTCCTTCAGAAGTGTGACTACGACGTCGAGAAGGCGCAGAAGGGCATCGTCTACATCGACGAAATCGACAAGATTTCGCGCAAGTCGGAGAACCCCTCGATCACCCGCGACGTTTCAGGTGAGGGGGTGCAGCAGGCGCTGCTCAAGCTGATCGAAGGTACGATCGCCTCAGTGCCGCCGCAGGGCGGACGCAAGCATCCGCAGCAGGAGTTCCTGCAGGTGGACACGCGCAATATCCTTTTCATCTGCGGCGGGGCGTTCTCCGGGCTCGAGAAGGTGATTCAGAGCCGCAGCGAGAGAACCGGCATCGGTTTCCACGCCGAAATCCGCAGCAAGGCCAACGCCAGAAAGGCTGGCGAAATCCTGCGTATGATCGAACCCGAAGATCTCATCAAGTACGGCCTGATTCCGGAATTCGTCGGCCGTCTGCCGGTGGTGGCCGTCCTGGACGAACTCGATGAGCGTGCGCTGATGCAGATACTGACGGAACCCAAGAATGCCTTGGCGAAGCAGTATCAGAAATTGCTCAAGCTGGAAGGGGTTGATCTCGAAATTAGCGAAGACGCGTTGCTGGCTGTGGCCAAGCGTGCCATGGAGCGCAAAACCGGCGCACGCGGACTACGGTCCATCCTCGAGCGCGCGTTGCTCGATGTCATGTTCGATCTGCCGTCCACCGAAAACGTGAAAAAGGTGGTCATCGAATCCGGTGTCATCACGGAGGGCAGCAAGCCTGTGGTGATCTACGCCGAAAACGATGAACAGGACAAGCGGCGGGCATCGGTCAACCAGTAAGTGAAGCACCTGTCCCACATAAAGAACCCCGCCAAGCGCGGGGTTTCTTTTTTGCCCGCCTCATCCCCGAGACTCGCCCCTTGCGGGGCCAGCGTCGCCGCGCTCCGCTGTCCAAATTGCGTCCTCGGCTCCGTAACCGGTGCATCCCTGCACCACTCCTCGCTCCTGGCGATTTTGTGGACCAGCGCTGTTTGTAAGGTCATATGCGCCATTTGTCGCAGGCCTGATTGGAACACGCGGTTTTTGGAAAAAAATCCCCGGCGAATGATTGAAATCAGGGCATTTAGCCCCCAAACTTGAAGAAATCCACTCACTAACTGATTGAAGCGCAAATGCCAGAAACCAAACCAGCCGTGATAGTTCCAGGATCGGAGGCGAACATCCCCGTTCTTCCATTGCGCGATGTCGTCGTGTTTCCGCACATGGTTATCCCTCTGTTTGTAGGTCGGCGCAAGTCTATCCGCGCCCTTGAGCAGGCCATGGAGTCCGGCAAGCAGATCATGCTGGTGGCGCAAAAGAGCGCTTCGGATGACGATCCGACGACAGATAACATTCATAATATCGGAACGATTGCCAGCATCCTGCAGTTGTTGAAACTGCCGGATGGCACCGTCAAGGTGCTGGTCGAGGGTGAACGCCGCGCGGTTCTGCAAAAATATCTGGAAACGGAAGATTATTTTTCCGCGCAGGTAGCAATGCTCGAGGCCATGCCGCTTACGGACAAGGAAGGCGAGGCGCTCACACGCTCCGTCCTGAATGAATTTGACCAGTACGTCAAACTGAACATGAAGATTCCGCCCGAGATTCTTACCTCGCTCGCCGGGATCGACGATCCAGGCCGCCTGGCCGACACGGTGGCGGCGCATCTTTCCCTCAAGATCGAGGACAAGCAGCAGATCCTCGAGGTTCAGGATGTGCGTGGGCGGCTGGAAAAGATTCTTGGCGTGCTCGAGAGCGAGATTGACCTGCTTCAGGTCGAGAAACGTATTCGCGGACGCGTGAAGCGTCAGATGGAGAAGAGCCAGCGCGAGTATTATTTGAACGAGCAGATGAAGGCGATCCAGAAGGAACTGGGCGAGCTTGAAGAAGGCCCGAACGAGGCCGAGGAACTGGCGAAGAAGATCGAGAAGGCCGGCATGAGCAAGGAGGCCCGCGAGAAGGCTGAATCCGAGCTGAAGAAACTCAAGATGATGTCGCCGATGTCAGCCGAGGCCACCGTCGTGCGCAACTATATCGACTGGCTCGTGAACGTGCCGTGGAAGAAGCGCAGCAAGATCCAGAAGGACCTCACGAAGGCCGAGGAGATCCTGGAGGCCGATCACTACGGCCTCGAGAAGGTCAAGGAACGCATCCTCGAATACCTCGCCGTGCAGCAGCGTGTGGTCAAGCTCAAGGGTCCGATCCTGTGCCTGGTGGGACCGCCGGGCGTCGGCAAGACCTCGCTGGGGCAGTCCATCGCGCGCGCCACGAACCGCAAGTTCGTGCGCATGTCTCTGGGTGGCGTGCGCGACGAGGCCGAAATCCGCGGCCACCGTCGTACTTACATCGGCTCGCTGCCGGGCAAGATCATCCAGAACCTGTCGAAGGTGAAGGTGCGCAATCCGCTGTTCATGCTCGATGAGGTGGACAAAATGGCCATGGATTTCCGCGGCGATCCGTCATCCGCATTGCTGGAAGTGCTCGACCCGGAGCAGAACCATGCGTTCAGCGATCATTATCTCGAGGTCGATTACGATCTGTCCGATGTGATGTTCGTCGCCACGGCCAACACGTTGAATATTCCCCCCCCGTTGCTGGATCGCATGGAGGTCATCCGTCTCTCGGGTTATACCGAAGATGAAAAGGTGAACATCGCCATTCGTTATCTCATCCCCAAGCAGCTCAAGAACAACGGGCTCAAGGAAAAAGAACTGCACCTGTCGGAAAAGACCATTCGTGACATTGTCCGCTATTACACACGGGAAGCGGGCGTGCGCAATCTTGAGCGCGAGATCGCCAAGATCTGTCGCAAGGTGACCAAGGAGCTCCTGCTCAACAAGGACAAGGCGGAAAAGACGATTTCTGTCACGCCCAAGAGCCTGGAAAAATATCTGGGTGTGCAGCGTTTCCGCTACGGTACCGCCGAGCAGATCAACCAGGTCGGCCAGGTGACGGGGCTGGCGTGGACCGAGGTTGGTGGCGAATTGCTGACCATCGAGGCCACCATTCTGCCCGGCAAGGGCAAGCTGACCATTACCGGCAAGCTCGGCGATGTCATGCAGGAATCCATCCAGGCGGCCATGAGCGTGGTGCGCGCGCGCGCGACCAAGCTCGGCATCATGCCGGATTTTTACCAGAAGCATGATTTCCACGTGCACGTGCCCGAGGGGGCCACGCCCAAGGACGGTCCGAGCGCCGGCATCGCCATGTGCACGGCCATGGTCTCGGCGCTATCCAAGATTCCGGTGCGCGCCGAGGTTGCCATGACGGGTGAGATCACCTTGCGCGGCGAGGTCCTGCCTATTGGCGGGCTCAAGGAGAAGTTGCTGGCGGCGCATCGCGGCAACCTGAAGGTGGTGCTGATCCCGGAGGAGAACCGCAAGGACCTCACGGAGATCCCTAAAAACATCCGTGGCAGCCTCGACATCCGCCCGGTGCGGTGGATCGATCAGGTGCTGGAAGCGGCGCTCGAGCATATGCCCGAGCCTTTGGACGAGTCGAAGATTGCGGAGGCTGCCAAGCCTCCTGAAGCAATCGATTCCGTCAATCCGGTCCGGACACACTGACTGGCGAGGCGGCGTTGCTAATCGCCCTCAAGTGAGGGAGATGCTTTTGTTGTCTCTGGTGCCCGCGGCGCGGTGTTTTGATAAACCGCGCCGCGCATATCTTTCTTGACAAGATTTTTCCACGCTTGTATAAACCCTGCGACGCGTCTTGGTTTTTTCAGGCGCGCCGTTTGGTCTCAGCAGCAATGGCTTTTCGGGTATCCTGTTCACCACATCTAGCAAGGAGCTAACGTGAATAAAACCGATCTGATCGATAGAGTTTCTGTATCCACTGACCTCAACAAGGCCTCCGCCGCGCGCGCCGTGGAAGCAGTACTGGACATTATTGCCGGTACGCTGCGTGGGGGTGATTCCGTAACGCTTTCCGGTTTCGGCACGTTTTCCGTGAGCAACCGGTCTCAGCGTTCCGGGCGCAATCCGCGAACCGGAGAGATGATCACCATCCCGGCCTCCAAGGCACCCAAATTCAAGTCTGGCAAAGGCCTGAAGGATGCCCTAAACTAACGGCCCTTTTGGGGGTCGTTTCGCCTCCGGGTGCTTAGCTCAGTTGGTAGAGCGTCGCCCTTACAAGGCGAATGTCGGGGGTTCGAACCCCTCAGCACCCACCAAAGAGACCGGGAGCGGTAGTTCAGTTGGTTAGAATACCGGCCTGTCACGCCGGGGGTCGCGGGTTCGAGTCCCGTCCGCTCCGCCACTAAAAAATGCATCACGGGCGAGGCTGAATCCTCGCCCTTTCATTTTGGTTTTTTGTTCGCGCATCGAATTAATGCCCCGGCAAACCCTCGATAAAGTAGCCACCTCATGCTTTCCGAGATCCGTGATAAAACCCAGGGTATCTTCGCCACTTTCATCCTGGTAATGGTCATTGTTCCCTTTGCGCTGTGGGGAGTTAACTCCTATTTTGACACCGGCGGACAGATCAATGTCGCCAAGGTCGGTGGCGTTGAGATCAGCCAGAATGCTTACCGCAACGAAATTGACCGGCTGCGCGGGCGCATGGAACCCAAAACCCTGGACAACCCCCAGTTCAAGCAGACCGTCCTGAACAACCTGATCGAGCAGGCGTTGATCGTCCAGCAGGCCGAGGATCAGGGCTACCGTATCGGCAACGCACAATTGGCGGAAATTATCCGCCATCAGCCGAATTTCCAGCGCGATGGGAAGTTCGATCCGGCTCTATACGAAGCCTGGCTGCGCCGTGAAGGCATGAGCGCACAACAGTTTGAAGCCAGAGTGCGTGAAAATATTCTTATAACCCAGGTCCAGACCGGTATCAGTGAAAGTCTTATTATCACCCAGGCCGATATAGCCAATCTTGCACGCCTGTTAGCGCAGGAGCGGGAAGTTGCCTACGCCCTGATCGGCGCCGACACACTGATGGCAAAGACGGCGGTTAGTGGGCAGGACATTGAGCAATATTATTCCGCGCATCCCGAGATGTTTCAGTTCCCCGAGCAGGTGCGCGTCGAATATTTGCGGCTTTCCGCCGCTGACCTGGACCCAAAGCAGCCGCCGACGGAAGAGGAACTCAAAAAGGCCTATTCCGAGGAGGCTGCGCGTTATGTGGTGCCGGAAAAGCGCCGCGCCAGCCACATTCTGGTTTCCCTTCCCGCCGAGCCCACCGGGGACCAGGCCAAGGAGGCGCTCGCCAAAATCCAGGACATCGCCAAACAGGTGCGCGCCGGCGCCGACTTTGCGGGCTTGGCGAAGAAACATTCGGTGGACAGCGTGACGGCCGGTCAGGGCGGTGATCTTGGCGAAATCCGGCGCGGCGTGTTGCCGAAGGAGTTGGAAGACGCGCTATACGCCCTGAAGTCCGGTGAAGTCAGTCAACCGATACGCAGCACCTATGGCTATCACCTGGTGAAGTTGACCGCCCACACGCCGGAGAAGCGAAAATCTTTCGCCGACGTGCGCAAGGAATTGGTCGAAGCGGTGCGCCGCCGCCAGGGCGAGGAGCGGTTCTTCGACGTATCCGAGAAATTCCGGAATCTGGTTTATGAGCAACCGGACAGTCTTGCGCCCGCCGCCAAGGCGCTGGGGCTTGAAATCCGCAAGAGCGAATGGTTCACGCACGCCGGTGGCACCGGCATTGCCGCCCACCCCAAAGTGGTGCAGGCCGCCTTCGAGCCGGATGTGTTGAGCCAGGCGCGCAACAGCGATGCCATTGAAGTCAGCGCCGACACGCTCGTGGCCATACGTGTTGCCGATCGCCGTCCGTCCGGCCGCAAGCCGCTGGCGGAGGTGCGACCAGAGATTGAACGTGCACTGAAACAGGAGCGTGCTCTGCAACAGGCGCGCCAGCTGGGCGAGGAGGCGTTGCAGGAACTGCGCGCCAGAGGCTCGCTCGAAACGCTTGCCAGAAAACGCGGTTTCAAATATTTGCCACCGAGAACAGTGACACGCCGGCAAACCGCCGGTGTCGATCCGCGTATTGCGGCATCCGCTTTTCGCGCACCCCGGCCGGAAGGGGACAAACCGGTTCATGATCTGGTGGACCTGGGCGCCCAGGGTTACGCCGTGTTGGCGTTAAAGCGCGTGCGCGATGCATCGGGAAAACCGGATAACGGAATGTTGCAACAGGCGCGCGCGCTGCTCACGGCGCACCGTGGATCTGATTATTTTGCGAATTACCGTGCCGGGCTGCGGCAGAAGGCGGAGATTAAAACCTTTCCCGACCAGCTCTAACGGGGAGCCATCTCAAAAAAAGACAAAGCAACCGCAGATGAACGCGGATGATTAAGAAGATAAACGCAGATTAGTGATAGGAGTTATTTTTTATCTGCGTTCATCTTGAAAATAAATCTGCGTTGATCTGTGGATTAAAGTATTTTGAGATAATCTCTATTCGAGCAGCTTGCCGTAGTCGAGACCGATGGCCACGGTATTGAACCCGCCGTCCACGTAAGTGATCTCGCCGGTCACGCCGGAGGCGAGATCCGAGCACAGAAACGCCGCCACGTTCCCCACCTCATCGATGGTCACGCCGCGTCCGAGCGGCGCCATCTTGTCGTTGTAGTCCAGCAGTTTCTTGAAGTCGCTGATGCCGGCGGCCGCCAGCGTCCGGATCGGACCGGCGGAAATGGCATTGACGCGGATGCCCTCCGGGCCGAGCGCCTGCGCGAGATAACGTACATTGGCTTCCAGGCTCGCCTTGGCCAGCCCCATGACATTGTAGTTCGGCACCGAGCGCTCGGCGCCGATATAAGTCAGCGTCAGCAACGCGCCCTGACGGCCCTGCATCATGGCCCGGCCGGCCTTGGCCAGGGCGGTCAGGCTGTAGGAACTGATTTCGTGCGCGATGCGGAATCCCTCGCGCGTGGTGACGTCCGCGAAGTTTCCGGCCAGTTGCTCGCGCAACGCGAAAGCGACGGAGTGGACGATGATATCGAGCCCGTCCCAATAGTCGTCGAGATGCGAGAACACCGCCTCGATCTGCTCGTCGCTGGAAACATCGCAGGGGATCAGGATGTCGGACCTGGTCTGGGCCGCCAGTTTCTGGACGCGTTCCTTCAGCTTGTCGTTCTGGTAGGTGTAGGCGAGTTCGGCGCCTTCCCGGTGCATGGCTTTGGCGATGCCCCAGGCGATGGACCGGTCTCCGGCCACACCCACGATCAACGCCCGCTTGCCTGCCAGAAATCCCATTAATGTAGCCCTGCTCGCGGCGCTCGCTCGTCTTGCCCCATGACTGGTAGCCCTGCTCGCGGCGCTCGCTCGTCCTGCCGTATGACTGGTAGCCCTGCTTCGCTCGTCTTGCCGTTCATCACGTTCTCCAGCGGCTTATTGGTTCGAAATCAGGTCGCGCCTTCTTGTAGAGTGCGCCCCGAAACTATTTGCCGCTACAGTAGCGAAAATTCACCTTCGCGGGAAGAGGGACGGGGCGCAGGAATTTGATATATTGGCGAAGCGGTTGGCTCTCTTTTCCAGCACAATGGACATGATTGGAGGACGTAAACAGGAAGCATGAAACGCCCCGGCGCGACGCGCTCTGCCTTGTTGGCGCTTTCCTTGGTTTTCACCGCCAGTGCGGCCGCCTCCTGGAACAATCCCTATCCGGCGGCGGAGGCAAAAAGTAACATCCTCTATTCTGCCTTCCGCGAGCGCCCCAAGACCTTCGATCCCGCGCGCGCCTACAGCTCCAACGAGTATCTTTTCATCGCGCAGATCTACGAGCCGCCGTTTCAATATCACTATCTCAAGCGACCGTACATGCTGGTTCCTCTCACGGCGACCGCCGTGCCGACGCCGAGTTATTTCGACAAGCGCGGACGGCGGCTGCCGCAGAACACCCCCGCAGGAAGCATCGCTGACAGCGTGTACGAAATCCGCATCCGCCCCGGTATTTACTATCAGCCGCACCCGGCCTTCGCGCGCGCTGCCGACGGCCGGTATCTGTACCATGCCCTGAGCCCGTACGACCTCGCCGGAAGGTATGCCATCGGCGATTTCCCCCAAACCGCCACGCGCGAACTGGTCGCGGCCGACTACGTGTACCAGATCAAGCGCCTCGCGCACCCCAAGCTGCATTCGCCGATCCTGAGCGTCATGAACGAGTACATCGTGGGAATTCGCGATTACGCCGATGTGCTGAAAAAGGAGTACGAAAAAATCGCCGGCGGACGCGATACCGGTATTTATCTCGATCTCACCAAATTCCCGCTCGCCGGCGTCGAGGAAGTAGACCGCTATACCTATCGTGTGAAGATTCACGGCAAGTATCCGCAATTGCTCTACTGGATGGCCATGCCGTTTTTCGCCCCGATGCCGCCCGAGGCGGACCGGTTTTTCTCGCAGCCGGGCATGGCGGAGAAGAATCTCACGCTCGACTGGTACCCCGTCGGCAGCGGCGCCTACATGCTCACGCTCAACAATCCCAACCGCCAGATGGTGCTCGAACGCAACCCTAACTATCACGAGGAGCTTTATCCTGCCGAGGGCGAGCCGGAAGATGGCCCGGCCGGGTTGCTGGACGACGCCGGCAAGCACTTGCCCTTCATCGACAAGGTCGTATTCAGCCTCGACAAGGAAAGCATCCCGCGCTGGAACAAGTTTCTGCAAGGCTATTACGACCGGTCCGTGGTGTTGACGGAAGGCTTCGATCAGGCGATCCGCTTCACCGGCGAAGGCGATACCGAAGTCAGCGACGCGATGAAGCAGAAGGGCATACGACTCTTGACCGATGTCGCCGCCTCGACCTATTACCTCGGCTTCAACATGCTCGACCCGCTTGTCGGCGGTTATACCGAGCGCGCGCGCAAACTGCGCCAGGCCATTTCCGTCGCCATCGATTTCGAGGAACAGATTTCCATATTCGAAAACGGGCGCGGGATCGCGGCGCAGGGCCCGCTGGCGCCGGGTATCTTCGGTTACCGCGAGGGACGGGCCGGGATCAATCCGTACGTGTACGACTGGGTGGACGGCCGGCCGCGGCGCAAACCGATCGAATACGCCCGTCAGTTACTGGTCGAGGCGGGTTATCCCGGCGGCGTGGACCCCGCGTCGGGGAAGCCGCTGTCGATCAATTATGAAACCCCGGCCATCGGACCGGAAAGAAAGGCCCAGCTCGACTGGATGCTGAAGCAGTTCAACAAGCTGGGTGTCCAGCTGGTGGTGCGCGCCACCGACTACAACCGCTTTCAGGAGAAGATGCGCAAGGGCGATGCGCAGATCTTCGACTGGGGCTGGAACGCGGATTACCCCGACCCGGAAAATTTCCTGTTCCTGCTGTACGGACCGAACAAGAAGGTGGGACACGACGGCGAAAATGCCTCGAATTACGACAACCCGGAGTTCAACCGCCTGTTCGAGCGCATGAAGAACATGGAGAACACGCCCGAACGGGCGAGGATCATCGATCAAATGCTGGACATGGCGCGGCGCGATGTCCCCTGGATCTGGGGCATGCATCCGAAAAACTTCCTGCTCGAACATGCGTGGATGTACAACGCCAAGCTGAATCAGATGGCGAACAACACGCTCAAATACAGCCGGCTCGATCCCGTCCAGCGGGCGGAGCGGCGCACCGCCTGGAACCGCCCGGTGGCCTGGCCCATCGTGGCGGTACTGGGGACGCTGCTGGTGGGCGCGGTTCCGGCCGTGGTGGCCTACCGCAAGCGCGAACGTGGAGCGGCACGGTGATCGGTTACATCATTCGCCGCGTACTCTATGCCATCCCGATTTTGATCGGGGTGAATCTGCTCACCTTCGCGCTGTTTTTCTTCGTCAACAGCCCGGACGACATGGCGCGCCTTCATCTGGGCGTGAAGCGCGTCACGCCCGAAGCCATCGTCAAGTGGAAGGAAGACCGCGGTTACAACAAACCGTTGCTCTATAACGCCGCTAACGCCGGCGCCGATAAACTTACCGACACCATCTTCTTTCGCCATTCCGTGAAATTGTTCGCCTTCGATTTCGGCCGTTCCGATCAGGGCCGGGACATCGGCTATGACATCTACCAGCGCATGTGGCCGAGCCTGGCCATCGCCCTGCCGGTTTTTCTGGTCGGGATTCTGGTGCACATCACCTTTTCCATGTTGCTGGCGTTTTTCCGCGGAACGTATCTCGACACCGCCGGCGTGGTGCTGTGCGTGATCATGATGTCCATCTCGGCACTGTTTTATGTCATCCTCGGACAGTATCTGGTCAGCATGCTGCTGCGGCTGGTGCCGATCTCGGGCTATGACGTGGGCATGGAGGCCGTCAAATTTCTGATCCTTCCCGTCATTGTCGGCGTGGTGGGCGGCGTTGGCGCAAGCACGCGGCTGTATCGCACGTTTTTCCTGGAGGAGATTGGCAAGGATTACGTGCGCACCGCGCGCGCCAAGGGCCTGTCCGAGTTGCGCGTGTTGTTTCGCCACGTGCTCAAGAACGCCATGATCCCGATCCTCACCGGCGTGGTGGTTGTCATCCCGCTGCTTTTCACCGGCAGCCTCATCCTGGAATCGTTCTTCGCTGTTCCCGGTCTCGGCAGCTACACCATTGACGCCATCCACTCGCAGGATTTCGCCATCGTGCGCGCCATGGTTTTCCTCGGTTCGGTGCTGTACATCGCCGGCCTGATTTTGACGGACATTACTTACACGCTGGTGGACCCGCGCGTGCGGCTGGAATAAAAAATGGACAGGATTAACAGGATTTACAGGATTGAGAGCATAACATCATGCCTTTTCAGTTAGTTTTTCTCTTGACTGATGTATTGATCTACGTGCTGCTCGCGGCGCTGATCGCCTTCGGCCTTTATACCGCGCATCACGAACATCTGCGCGTGCCCTGGCGTCAGGTGGCGCGCCGGCCGATGGCGATGGCCTCCCTGGTTATCCTGCTGGTCTATGTGGCCGTGGGGCTGATGGATTCGGTGCACTACCGGCCATTGCTGGAGGGACAGAATCGGGGTGAGGCGGTCTATTCCAACGAGGTGCTGAGTCTGCTGGACAAGGCCACGAAGCCATTGCGGGCGCGCGCCGAGAAAACCTATTCCGCGCCGTTCGCGATGCAGGCGTACTCCATGGAAACCGCGGAATACCCGGACGGCCGACATGTACGTGAATATCCGCGCCTGCTCCATGGCGGTGCGCATGTGCAGGAGGCTGGTGAACGCGTCGGAGACATCATGTTGCGCGTCGGCGCCGCCACGCTGGCCGGGTTTGGGATCTGGCTGCTGATCGTCGCGAGCTTCCTGCTGTTCTGGCGCAGGCACGCAGAGTCATGGATGCTGACGATACGTCGGCTGGTGCGCGGAGAGGGCGATTTTCCCCGGCGCAGCGTATCGGCCACCGCCGAGTCCGGCGCGGGGCGCAGCAGCGAGGCAAGCCATGTCGACGGCACGGGCGGTTCCAGGCGGGGACGATCGCCGCCGATCATGCCAGTTCAGCCGCCTGCGCGCAGGCGCCACCACCGGCCGGGCGGCACCGGCGCAACCGAGCGCGGATCACGGTACGCTTGGCGGCGCGGCTGTGGCGGGCCAGCGACGGGGTGATCGGATCCATGGGCGGTACCGGTAGCGGGGACGTTGCCATCCTGTGCCGCCGTGGTCACGTTTCGCAGTTGCCGCCGTCAGTGTCATCGGGTGACAGCTGTCACTGCCGTCATCGCTGTGCCTGCCTGCATGCTGTGCCGCACGCTCCACCGCCGGAACCGCCGCCGTCCGCCCTTCCGGCCACACCCGCCCAAACGCCTGTGATGGAACGAATGAACGCTTCTGCCGAGCTGTTGAAGGAACTCCGTATCGACCGCAAATCGCCGCCGCCCGCCTCCGGCGGCAGTGGCGGTGGCCGCCGCTGGCTGTGGATCGCGATCATCGTGGTCGTGTTGTTGCTGGCCGCTGTCGGCTTCGCCCTGTTCGGGCGTACGCCGGCAGTGGACGTGGAAACCGCCCCCGCCGTGGCCATCCAGCAGGGCAGCGCCAGCAGTTCGGTGCTCGATGCCAGTGG
>Ga0209520_10001130_pt1 | contig 15038 bp, 9 predicted proteins | sample Rifsed16ft1_FD_184009 | JGI IMG/M metagenome (GOLD analysis project Ga0209520, IMG submission 184009) | Soil microbial communities from Rifle, Colorado, USA - sediment 16ft 1 (version 2) | ecosystem: Environmental > Terrestrial > Deep subsurface > Rock core/Sediment | place: Rifle, Colorado...
GGCGGCGCCGCCTGGGTGAGGAGACCGCGAGCTGGAATCGGCTGGCGGACGCGATCGCCCGGGCACTCGCGGTCACTCCGCAGGAAATCTGATGCTCTCAAGATTCGCGGCACGGGTCCGCTCGCTATGGCGCGCCCTGCGCCGGCGGCGGGAGCTGGAAACAGACATGGATCAGGAGTTCCGCCTGCACCTGGAGCTCCGGACGGCGGACCTGGTCCGGCTAGGCTTTAGCCCCGAAGACGCGGCCCGCCGGGCTCGCCTGGAATTCGGCCACATCAGAAACCACAAGGACGACGCCCGCGACGCTCGAGGGCTTCGGCTGTTCGACCAGCTCGCCTTTTCCTGGCTGGACGTGAAGCTGGGGCTCAGAATGCTGGCCAAGTACCCGGGGCTGTCCCTGGTGGCGGTCGTCGGCATGTCGGTGGCCGTGGCCATCGCGGCCGGGGCCTTCGGGTTCATCACATCGTTCACGGACCCGACGCTGCCGCTCGATCAGGACGAGCGCGTGGTTTCCATTCTGAAGGGAGACCCCGACGACGCGGATCGCCGGTCGCTGCACGACTTCGTCCAGTGGCGCGACGAGCTGCAATCGGTGCAGGATCTCTCCGCCTACATGTCGGACCATCGCAACCTGGTCATTCCCGACCGCGGTGTGGAGCTGGTCCGCATCGCGCAGATGACGGCCTCGGGGTTCCGCGTGGCCCGGGTGGCACCAGTGTTGGGCCGACCGCTGCTCGATGACGACGAGCGCGAGAGCGCCCCGCCGGTCATCGTGATCGCCCACGAAGAGTGGCAACGCCGTTTCGACGGCGATCCCGGCATCGTAGGCCGGCTGGTGCGCCTGGGCGGCACGGTGCACCAGGTGGTGGGCGTGATGCCGGAAGGCTTTGGCTTCCCCGTCAACCATCGCTACTGGGTCCCGCTCAAACTGGACCCGACGGACTACCAGCCCGGCGGCGGGCCGTCGCTGTTCCTGTTCGGCCGCCTCGCCGACGGCGCCACGCTCGAACAGGCCCAGGCCGAGCTCACGGTGATCGGGCTCCGGACGGCGGCCGCGGAGACCCACGAGCACTTGCGTCCGCGCGTTCTGCGATACACCCACGCGTACATTGACAGCCCCGGCGGGTGGCTGATGATGCGCGCGGTTTCGCTCATCATCAGTCTCCTGCTGGTGGTGGCGGCGGTCAACGTCGCGGTCCTGGTGTACGCCCGGACGGCCACCCGCGCCGGCGAGATCGCCGTGCGGACCGCCCTGGGTGCCAGCCGCCGGCGGATCGTGGCCCAGTTGTTCGCGGAAGCGCTGGTGTTGTCGGGCACCGCGGCGGCGCTCGGGCTTGCGATTGCCCGCGCCGGGCTCGGCCTGTTCGAGGACATGGTGGTGGCCTCCGGCGCCGAGCCTCCGTACTGGATGACCCTGGGACTGTCTCCCGGCCTCGTGGCCTACGTGGCGGGGCTGGCCCTCCTGGCGGGGGTGATCGTGGGCGTGGTCCCCGCGCTCAAGGCGACCGGGCGGCGGGTGCAGGCCGGGCTCCAGCAACTGTCCTCTCGCGGCTCGCAAATGCAGCTGGGCCGAATGTGGGCCGCGATGATCGTCTCGCAGGTCGCCGTGGCCGTGGCGGCCCTGCCCCACGCCACCCACCTCGTCGGCATGATGGTCCAGCGGGGTACCGCCCAGGCGACCTACCCGGTGGACCAATTCCTGCGCGCCTACCTGTCCATGGAACGCGACGAAGCACCGCCGGCCGCCGAGGCGGTGGCATACCAGCGTGCCTTGGAGCACCGGTTCCGCCAGCGGGTCACGGACCTGCTGCGCCGGCTCGAGGCCGAGCCGGCGGTGGCCGGAGCGACGTTCGCCACGCATTTCCCGGGGGGTGGAGCGGTCGGCCGGATAGAGGTCGAGGGCCCCGCCGGCCGGACCACCACGACGTCGCTCATCAACCAGGTGGACGTAAACCTCTTCAACCTCTTTGGCATGCCCATCCTGGCCGGGCGTGGATTCGTGGAGGGAGACGCTCGCGAGGGCTCGAACGTCGCCATCGTCAACCGCGCGTTCGCCGAACGCGTCCTGGTAGGCAGTACCGTCGTCGGTCATCACATTCGTTTGGTGAGCCAAGGGAGCGGTGCGGGCCGCCCGGACGAGATCGAATCCGGGCCCTGGCTCGAAATCGTGGGCATGGTGCCCGATTTCCTGGCCACCGAGTTCGACCTCGACCTCCCGGACCCGGGGGTCTACCAACCCATGAACCTAGCCCAGGCGCCCCCGCCGCCCACGCTCCTGACCCTCGCCATCCGAGTCCGCGAAGGGCCTCCGGCGGCGTTCGCCGGGCGGCTCAGGAGCCTCACCGCCGCCGTGGATCCCGCGCTCCAGCTGCACGAGCTCAAGACCGCGACTGAGGTGGAGCGCGACGAGCAGCGGCTGAACCTCGCCATGGCGCTGCTGGCCGTGGCCGTGACCGGGAGCGTCTTGCTGCTCTCCGCCGCGGGGATCTACGCGATGATGTCGTTCACCGTCGCCCGGCGGCGGCGCGAGATCGGTATCCGGCAGGCTCTAGGGGCCGATCCCCGCCGGCTGCTGGCCGGCATCTTCTCCCGGGCCAGCGCCCAGCTCGGCCTGGGTGTGTTGACCGGCCTCGTCCTCGCGGTTGCGGTCTCATGGGCTGGCGGGAGTTACTTACTCACCGGTAGAGGTGTTGCCCTGGTCGCGTTGGCGGTGGCGCTGATGGTCACCATTGGTCTGCTGGCCGCCCTCGGCCCCGCCCGGCGCGGACTGGCGGTCCAGCCGACGGAGGCCTTGAAGGAGGAATGATCGCGGGGCTGATCGCACGGGCGCGCTCGGTGTGGCGCGGCATCCGGCGGCGGGACGACGTGGAGGCGGAGATCGCCGCCGAGTTCCGGCTACACCTGGAGCTCCGGACGGCCCACCTGATTCACGATGGTATCGCCCCAGAGGAAGCGGCCCGCCGGGCCCGCCTCGAATTCGGCCACCTGGCCAGTCACAAGAACGACGCGCGGGACGCTCGGGGGCTCAAGCTGTTCGACCAGCTCACCTTTTCCTGGCTCGACGTGAAGCTGGGCTTGAGAATGCTCCGGAAGTACCCGGGGCTGTCGCTGGTCGCGGTGGTGGGCATGTCGGTGGCGATCGCCATCGGGGCGGGCCTGGTCGGCTTCCTCAACTCATTCACCAGACCGACGCTGCCGCTGGACCAGGGCGACCGCGTGGTGTCGCTCCAGAACAACGATGCGCGAAACCCTGCCACCCAGAATCGCCGAGCGCTTCACGATTTGGCCGTGTGGCGTGACCAGCTGCGCTCGGTCAAGGATCTGGGCGGGTTCACCACCGACCGCCGCAACCTGATCGTCCCGGGCCGCTCCATAGAGCTGGTCCGGGTGGCGCAGATGAGCGCCTCGGGTTTCCCGGTGGCCCGGGTTCCGCCGCTCCTGGGGCGGCCCCTCCTCGAGGACGACGAGCGCGAAGGCGCCCCGCCGGTGGTCGTCATTGGTTACGACGAATGGCGGCGTCGGTTCGACGGCGATCCGGCCATCCTGGGCCGGCCGGCACGCCTGGGCAATGAGGTGCACACCGTGGTGGGCGTAATGCCCCAGGGGTTCCGCTTCCCGATCAACCATCACTATTGGGTCCCGCTGCCGCTCAACGCGGCAAGGTACGAGCCAGGCAGTGGCCCGCCCGTTTACATCTTTGGCCGCCTGGCGGACGGCGTCACCCTCGATGGCGCCCGCGCCGAGCTGGCGACCATCGGACGGCAGATGGCCGCCGCGTATCCGGAGACCCACGCGCATCTGCGGCCGGTGATTCTGCCCTATGCCCTTCCGTTTTTCGAAATCGACAGTCCGGGCGCGGCACTGTCCCTGTACGCCATCAAGGTGGCCATCAGCCTCCTGCTGTTGGTGGTCGCCGTCAACGTGGCCGTCCTGGTGTACGCCCGAACCGCCACGCGGAGCGGCGAGATCGCTGTCCGGACCGCCCTGGGCGCCAGCCGCCGGCGGGTCCTGGTCCAGTTGTTCGCCGAGGCGCTGGTCCTCTCCGGCATCGCGGCGGCGCTGGGCCTCACCCTCGCGAGCATCGGGCTCTCGCTGACCCGGCGCCTGGCGGTGGCATCGGGCGCCGAGCTCCCCTTCTGGACGTCCATGAGCCTGTCCCCGGGACTCATCACCTACGTGGCCGGACTGGCGATCGTAGCCGCCGCGATCGTGGGGGTCCTCCCCGCCCTCAAGGCCACCGGGCGGCGGGTGCAGCTGGGGCTCCAGCAGTTGTCGTCTCGCGGGACCGGGATGCAGCTCGGCCGCCTGTGGGCCGCGATGATCGTGGCGCAGGTCGCCGTCGCGGTGGCCATACTTCCATACGCGCTGTCCACCACCGGGGATCTGTTCCGGCGCGGAACCGCCCGGGCGGGATTCCCCATCGAGCGGTTCCTGCGCGCGTCGCTGTCCATGGAACGCGACGAGGGGCCGCCCGCCGACAAGGCGGCCGCCTACCAGCGGGCGTTCGAGGCCACGTTCCGCGATCGCGCGGCGGACCTGTTGCGCCGACTGGAGGGCGAGCCGGGCGTCGCCGCGGTGGCGTTCGCCCGGCATTTCCCCGGCGACGAGCTGATCAGCCGGATCGAGGTCGAGGGTCCCGCGACTGGGACCAAGACCACGTCGTTCATCAACGACGTGGCGGTCAACTTTTTTACCGCGCTCGACATCCCCATCCTCGCCGGGCGAGGGTTCGTTGAGGCGGACGGCCGCGAAGGCTCGAACGCCGTCATTGTGGATCGGGTCTTCGCTGCGCGCGTACTGGGAGGCGGTAACGTCCTGGGCCGACGCGTCCGCTTGGGTGCGGAGGGAGAGGCGGGGGAGAACGAGGAAAAGCGCTGGCTCGAGATCGTAGGCGTGGTACCCGACGTTCCTTCGCAGGACGATTTCGATCCAGAGCCCAAGCTGTATCGGCCGGTAGCACTGGCCCGCGCGCCCACCGTGCTGACCCTGGCCGTGCGGGTCGCCGAGGGGCCGGTGGCGGGCTCCGCGCAGCGGCTCAGAGACATGACCGCCGCCGTGGACCCCACGCTCCTGCTGCACGAGCTCAAGTCCGCGGCCGATGCCTGGCGCGAATCGCGGCAGGCCATCCTGGCCGCGACCCTGGCGGTCCTGGTGGCGACCGGGAGTGTCCTGCTGCTCTCGGCGGCCGGGATCTATGCCATGATGTCGTTCACCGTGGCCCGGCGGCGGCGGGAGATCGGCATCCGGCAGGCCTTAGGGGCGGATCCTCGCCGCCTTTTGACCGGTGTCTTTGCCCGCGCCAGCGCCCAGCTCGGCGCCGGCCTGGCGATCGGCCTGCTCCTCGCGACCGTGGTGGCCCTGGCCCTTTCACGGGGTGGGCGAATCAGCGGTCACCTCGTGGCCCTGCTGCTGAGCGCGGCGGGAGTGATGATGGCCGTGGGGCTTCTGGCGGCGGCGGGCCCCGCCCGCCGCGGCCTCCGCGTGCAACCCACGGAAGCGTTGAAGGAGGAGTGAAGGCGCCCGGCCGATCTACTCCGCCCGAAGGGCCTCCACCGGGTCCACCCGCGACGCCCGACGCGCCGGCAGGTAGCTCGCGATCACGGCCACCGCCACCATCACGGCGGACACGCTGGTGAAGCTGGGAAGGTCCAGCCGCTGGATCCCAAAGAGCAGGCTCTCGATGTACCGCGTGAGCCCCAGCGAGGCCAGCAGGCCGATCGCGACGCCGACCAGTGCCACCTGTCCACCCTGTACCACCACCATGCGCCGCACGCTGCTTGCCTCGGCGCCCAGCGCCATCCGCACGCCGATCTCCTGAGTGCGCCGCGTCACCCCATACGAGAGCACGCCATAGAGGCCCACCGCCCCAAGGATCAGCGCCAGGACCGCCGCGATGGCCACCATCAGCATCGTGAATGAGAGGCTGGCCATCGAGCGCGCCGCCAGCTCCTGCATGGTGAACACCCGGTACATCGGGGATTCGGGCACCACCTCGCGGATCAGCGAGCGCACCTCGGGGCCCAGCTCCGCGGCCCGCGGCGACCTCACCACGTAGGCCGGCGAGCCCACCACCCGGGGGAGATAGACCATGGGCTCGGGGGATTCGCGCCGGAAGTTGTCCAGCAGGACGTCCTCCACCACGCCCACGACCGTCACCCATGTCTCCTGGTTGCGCGGCCGAAGACGCTGGCCGAGGGGGTCTTCTCCGGGCCACAGCAGCTGGGCGGCGGACCGGCTCACGATCACGCTGTTCACCTGGTCCGGCGTGAGTTCCTCGCTCCGCTCGAAAAGGCGTCCACTCAAGAGCTCGATCCCCATGGTCTGGAAATAGGCTCCCCCGGCGGCCGTGACGCGCACCAGCGGCGGCTCCGCTCCGCTGGCCTCGATGCGTTCGGTCGTGATCAGGGCCGAGCCGGCGCCCTCGTCCAGGGGGAGAGTGGCGACCACGCCCACGGACTGGACGCCCGGCAGGGCCGCCAGCCGCTCCATGAACGAGTAGTGGAACTGCGCGTACGTCGGGTAGTTGTTCAGCTCCGGGCGGTCGGGGGCAATTTGGAAGCTGAAGACGCCTTCGGTATCGAACCCCGGGTCAACCTGGCTGAGCCGCCAGAAGCTGCGCATCAGGAGCGCCGAGCCCATGAGCAGGACGAGGGCCAGCGCGGTCTGCGCCACGACCAGCAGGTCGCGGGTGTAGCCGCGGCCCACCGTGCCTCGTCCCGCCTGGCGAAGCGTGGCCAAGAGCCCGGCGCCCGAGAACCGAATCGCCGGCACCAGCCCGAAGGCGCACGCGGCCACGATGGATGCACCGGCGGTGAACAGCAACGCCCCGAGGTCAAGGCCCGCGGACGCGAGCCCGGGAATGGGCGCGCTCGACCAGCCACTGGCCACGGCGTCGGGCGCGGCTCGGATCAGCAACGGAACACCGGCCCACGCGATGAGCACGCCGCCCATGCCGCCGAGCGCCGCCAGGACTAAGGCCTCGGCCATCTGGGAACGGACCAGGCCGCCGCGCCCCGCGCCCAGGGCCCGCCGCACCGCCAGATCGCGCCGCCGGCTCTCCGCCCGCACCGTGAACAGGTTGGCCACGTTGGCGCAGGCGATCAGGAAGACGATCCCGACCGCACCCAGCAGGATCCAGAGCGGCCGCGCGATCCTGCCCACCAATTCTTCCGTGAGCGGCCGTACCACCGGGCGGTGCCGCTCCATGATGCGCGCGTAGTCGGCCGAGCCGCCGTACCGCTCCGGGAGCCGCCGCCCCAGCGGCTCGAGCTGGGCTACCAGGCCCGCGTAGTCCGCTCCCGGCACCATGCGCGCGACCACCGTGGGCCCTCCGACCCCGCCCGCCGTGACCCTGGCGGGGTCAATCACCCAGGGAATCCAGAGGGCCACCCGTTCATCCGGGAACCGGAACTCCGGAGCCAGGACGCCGATCACCGTGCGGGTCGCGTTGGCGAACACGTATGAGCGGCCGACGATCGTGGAGTCGCCGGCAAACCAGGTGGTCCAGAGCCAGTGGCTGATCACCACCACGCGATCGTCATCGTCCGGCGTGGGCAGCCGCCCCAGCGCCGGCCGGGCGCCGAGCGTGGTGAAGAGCGAGGGCGTGGCGCGGGCCCCGAACAGCCGCTCTACCTGCTGGTCCACGCGGGTGGTGGACTGAAACAGGCCGTACGTCCCGGCGTCTTCCAGCAAGGTCGCGTGCTCGCGATACTGGACGTAGAGCTCGTCGGGGACGCCGATTTCCTCGGGGAGGTTGGACCCGGGCGCACTCCCGCGGATGGCGACCAGCCGGCGGGCCTCGGGGTACGGCAGCCCGCCGAGCAACACCGCGTCCACCACGCTGAAGATCGCGGTCGTGGCTCCGATGGCGAGGGCGAGCGTCGTCACCGTCACCAGCGTGAACCCCGGCGCGCGGGACAGGCTGCGCGCCGCGTACGCCAGGTCCTTGATCCAGGCATCCATGATTGCCTTCATGTGCCGCCTCCGCGAACGCGTGCGCGCGTCAGGGTCGCCCGCTCCAAGGTGGGGCCCATTGGGAAGGGAGATCGCCCAGGCCGGGCGCCGAGGAGCCTGACGTCGCGTCGTCGCCGCAGGTTTCAGGGCGGCCCGGTGGGGGCTGGGCTCTGCCTCGAGGTCAATATGCCCACAAGAACACCGGATGCTAGGCCGGATGCTAGAAGGATCAGGGCGGGCTGATCCTGGGCACGGCGCCGGTTGCGGACTTCGAGCCGGAGCCCCAGTCTTTACACGATAGGCTTAGAGACTCGACAACCTCATTCCAGGGTGCCCTCCGATGTCTCACGCTCGTCCCCTGCGAGGCGCGACGCTCGCCGCGCTCGCCCTCCTGGCCACGTGGCCCTCGTCGGCCCGCGCGCAGGCCGTGCCGCCCAATAACGACTATCCCAATCCGTATCGGACCGTCGAGGGCTGGGCCAAGATGCCCGAGGGCCGGACCTGGGGCTCCACCAGTGCGGTCGAAATAGACACGGACGGCGTCAGCATCTGGGTGGCCGAGCGCTGCGGGGCCAACAGCTGTGCCGGCTTGGAACTCGATCCGGTGCTCAGATTCGATGCCACGGGCAAGCTCGTCAAAAGCTTCGGCGCGGGGTTGATCCTCTCGCCCCACGGCATCCACGTGGACCCGGAAGGCAACGTCTGGGTCACCGACTGCGCCTGCACCGGCGGCAGCGCCGAGGCGGCTCCGGGCAAGGGACACCAGGTCTTCAAGTTCAGCCCGGACGGCAAGCTCCTGATGACGCTGGGCAAGGCGGGAGGCGCGAGGGAGCCCGAGTACTTCTACCAGCCCAACGACGTGTTGGTGGCGCCCAACGGGGATATCTACGTCGCCGACGGACACAGCTCGCGAGAAGGGGCCAACGCGCGGATTCTCAAGTTCTCCAAGGACGGAACCTTGCTGGCGTCGTGGGGGAAGAAAGGCACGGGGCCGGGCGAATTCGATCAACCGCACGCGCTCGCGATGGATTCCAGGGGCCGGTTATTCGTGGGTGACCGGAGCAACAACCGCATTCAGATTCTGGATCAGAGCGGCAAGGTGCTGGATACCTGGTACCAGTTCAGCCGGCCCAGTGGCCTGTACATCGACCGGCAGGATAACATCTACGTAGCCGACTCCGAATCCGGCTCCGTGGCTCCGAGCCGCCCCGAGTGGAAGCGGGGCATCCGAATCGGCAGCGCCAGAGACGGATCGCTGACGGCGTTCATTCCGGATCCCCAGGAGACCACGCGGGGAACCAGCGCCGCGGAAGGCGTGGCGGTGGACGCGCGTGGAAACGTTTACGGCGCCGAGGTAGGCCCAAGGGCGTTGAAGCGGTACCAGAAACCGTAACGGGTAGATGTTGTTACCAGCTACGATGGGAGCGTGACGCATGAAAGTGGACTTCAAGGTCAATGGACGTGCCCGAAGTATCGACGTCCCGCCCGATATGCCGCTCCTGTGGGTGCTGCGGGACGTGTTGGACTTGAAGGGCACCAAGTTCGGCTGCGGCATGGCGCAGTGCGGCGCCTGCACCGTGCATCTCAACGGGGAGGCCTCGCGTTCCTGCATCACGCCTGTCTCCCGGGTGCAGGGCATGGAGGTCACCACCATCGAGGGGCTGTCGCCCAATGGGACCCACGCGTTGCAGCGCGCCTGGGAAGAGCTGGACGTGCCGCAATGCGGCTACTGCCAGGCCGGGCAGATTATGTCCGCCGCGGAATTGCTGGCCAAAAACCCACGACCCACGGATGCCGACATTGACGCGGCGATGGACGGCAACTTGTGCCGCTGCGCCACGTACCTGCGCATCCGGCAGGCGATCCACCGGGCCGCGGCCATCGCGGCCAACGACGGGTCCGAGGAGGCCGCATGAAAACCACGCTGCCGGTCAATCGCCGCCAGTTCCTCCGCGTGACCGCCGTGGCCGGCGGAGGTATGCTGCTCGCGACCTACATCGAGCCCTTCGGCGCGAGCGAAGCGTTTGGCGCCGAGCCGCTGGCCGACTTCATTCCGAACGCCTGGATCCGCATCACGCGGGACGGCACGGTCACCATCATCGCCCAGAACCCGGAGATCGGTCAGGGTGTGAAGACCATGCTGCCCATGGTGATCGCGGACGAGCTGGACGTGGACTGGAAGAACGTTCGCATCGAACAGGCTGGCCTCGATACCGACAAGTACCGGCTGCAATTCGCGGGCGGCAGCACCGCCACGCCCAATCACTACATCGCCCTGCGCCGGGTGGGTGCGGCGGCCCGCGCCATGCTGGTCACCGCGGCGGCGCAGACGTGGCGGGTCCCGGAGTCGGAGTGCGAGACCGCCTCCGGCGTGGTTCATCATCGGACCGGCAACCGTCGCCTCGGCTACGGCGAGCTGCTGGAACGGGCCGCCACGGTTCCGCCGCCCGATCTCGAGACCGTGAAGCTCAAGGAGTCCAAGGATTTCAAGATCATCGGCACCCGCGTGCCCGGCGTGGATAACCACGCCATCGTCACGGGGAAGCCGCTGTTCGGCATTGACTTCACGGTGCCGGGCATGCTGTACGCCGTGTTCGAGAAGTGTCCCGTGTTTGCCGGCAAAGTCGCCAGCGCCAACCTGGAGGAGATCAAGGCGCAGCCGGGCGTGAAGCACGCGTTCGCGGTGGAAGGTGGCACCGCCCTGAACGGCCTGTTAGGCGGGGTCGCCGTGGTGGCCGACACCTGGTGGGCGGCGCAGAGCGCGCGCCGGAAGCTCAAGGTCACCTGGACCGAGGGCCCAACCGCCGGGCAGAGCAGCGCGGGATTCGCGGCCAAGGCGGCCGAGCTTTCGAAGCAGCCGGCCCAGCGGTCGCTGCGCAAGGACGGCGACGTGGACGCCGCCATACGGGGCGCCTCCAAAGTCGTGGAGGCCGAGTACTCCTATCCGTTCATCGCGCACGCGCCTTTGGAGCCGCAAAACTGCACCGCTCATGTCCAGAACGGCCAACTCGAGATCTGGGTGCCGTCGCAGACGCCGCAGAGCGGCCGCACGCTGGTCGCCCGTACCCTGGGTCTTGAGGAGACCGACATCACCATCCATCTGACCCGGCAGGGGGGCGGGTTCGGCCGGCGGCTCAACAACGACTACATGGTCGAGTGCGCCTGGATCGCCAAGGAGATCGGCGTGCCGGTGAAGCTCGTCTGGACCCGGGAGGACGACATCCGCCACGACTTCTACCGACCGGCCGGGTGGCACTATTTCAAGGGCGGCGTGGACGGCGCCGGCGCGATCGTCGCGTGGCGAGACCACTTTGTCTCGTTCGGTGAGGGCGAGCGGTTCGCACCCAGCGCCGGGATTTCGGGGAGTGAGTTCCCTGCCCGATTCGTGCCCAACTTCGCCCTGGACACCTCGGTGATGCCGCTGGGTGTCCCCACGGGGGCGTTGCGCGCGCCGGGAAGCAACGGTATCGCCTTCGCCATTCAGTCGTTCATTGACGAGCTGGCCCACGCCGCGGGCCAGGACCCGGTCCAGTTCCGCTTGGGCGTGCTGGCCAACGAACAACCGGCGGGAGCCGAGGGCGGACGCGGCGGGCAAGGCGGTCAACAGCCGCCGCCCGGCTTCAACGCCGCGCGGATGCGTGGAGTCCTGGAGCTGGTGGCCGAAAAATCCGGCTGGGGCAAGCGGACCCTGCCCAGAGGTACCGGGATGGGTGTCGCGTTCCACTTCAGCCACCGCGGGTATTTCGCGGAGGTGGTGCAGGCGACGGTATCGCGGCGCGGCGAGGTGAAGGTGGACCAGGTCTGGGTGGCCGGCGATATCGGCGCCCAGATCATCAACCCCAGCAACGCGGAGAATCAGGCCCAGGGCTCGGCACTCGACGGCATCTCCGAGGCACTGGGTCAGGAGATCACCATCGAGCGCGGGCGGACCGTGCAGAGCAACTTCCACGACTTCAAGCTCCTGCGCCTGACGCAGGCTGCCCCGGTGGAAGTGCACTTCAAGACCACCGACTACCCCACGACCGGCCTGGGCGAGCCGGCGTTGCCGCCGGTGATCCCGGCGCTGTGCAACGCGATCTTCGCGGCGACCGGGAAACGGGTGCGTTCGTTGCCATTGTCCAAACACGACCTGAGCTGGAGCTAGGAGGGGACTGTGACACTGAGCAAGCCACTGGCGGTGATCGCGTCGCTGCTGGTGCTGGGCGCCGCGCAGGCGCCGCAGCAGGCCCAGCGCATGAGCTTCTTCATCACCAGCGCCGGACCCGGGGACGGAGCCAACCTGGGCGGGCTGGAAGGGGCCGACCGCCATTGTCAACAACTGGCCCAGGCCGCCGGCGTGGGCGACCGCACCTGGCGCGCCTACTTGAGCACCCAGGCGTCCGGCGGGCAGCCGGCGGTGAACGCCCGCGACCGGATCGGCGCCGGCCCGTGGTACAACGCCAAGGGCGTGCAGGTCGCCGCCAACGTGGCCGACCTGCACAGCGACAACAACAAGCTGGGCAAAGAGAACTCGCTCACCGAGAAGGGCGCCATGGTGAACGGGCGCGGCGACACGCCCAACATGCACGACATCATCACCGGCTCGCAGCCGGAGGGCACCGCCTTCCCGGGAGCCGACGACACAACGTGCGGCAACTGGACCAAGAACGGCGAGGGCAGCGCCCAGGTGGGCCATCACGACCGCCAGGGCGGTGGCCAGAACCCCACCTCGTGGAACGCGGCCCACGGGTCACGGGGGTGCAGCCAGCAGAACCTGCAGGGTACCGGCGGGAACGGCCTGTTCTACTGCTTCGCGATCAATTGATCAGCCGACGAGGGGCAGGCCTGCTTGTTCTGGCCTGCCTGCTGCTTCGTGCCGGCGCCGCCGCCGCTCAGCGCACGCCTCGCGCGCGGGACTTAGGGCTGCCGCTCGACGGCACGCGGGGCCCGCTCGACGCCATTACCGATGTCGCCGGGGTCGAAGTGGGCCACACCACCCTCATCTCGGGTACCGGACGGCGCATCGCAGGACGGGGACCGGTGCGCACCGGCGTCACGGTGATTCACCCGCGCGGCAAGAACGACGCCGACCCGGTGTTCGCCGCCTGGTTCACGCTGAACGGCAACGGCGAGATGACCGGCACCACCTGGGTCCAGGAATCAGGCTTTCTCGAAGGGCCCATCGCGATCACCAACACCCACAGCGTAGGCGTGGTGCGGGACGCGATTCTCGCCTGGCAAGTGAAGCGGCCGGGGCTGCAGCCCTGGGGACTGCCGGTGGTCGCCGAGACCTACGACGGCGGGCTCAATGACATCAACGGGTTTCACGTCAAGCCCGAGCACGTGCTCGCGGCGCTGGACGGCGCCACCTCCGGGCCCGTGCCGGAGGGGAACGTCGGCGGCGGCACGGGGATGGTCTGCCATCAGTTCAAGGGCGGCATCGGCACGGCGTCGCGCAACCTCGGGCCCGAGGCCGGTGGGTACACAGTGGGCGTGCTGGTGCAGTGCAACTACGGGGCGCGGGCCGAGCTGAGCGTTGCCGGGGTCCCCATCGGCCGGGAGATCGCCGACCTCCTGCCCTGCGTCGCCTCGGCGGATCCCGGCGTGCGTCCCGGCGCGAGACGCTGCGACAGCCAGGGTTCGACGCCTCGGTTGAATGACGCCGAGGAGGGCGCCGGCTCCATCATCATCGTCATCGCCACCGACGCCCCGTTGCTTCCCCACCAGCTCAAGCGGGTGGCGACCCGCGCGGCGCTGGGTGTAGGACGGATGGGCGGCAAGGGCGAGAACAGCTCGGGCGACATCTTCATCGCGTTCTCCACCGCCAACCCCCGGGCCGCAGCGGATGCCGGCACGGCGCGCCTGGCGATGCTTCCCAACCCGCGTATCAATCCGATCTTCTACGCCACCGTGCAAGCCACGGAGGAAGCGATCCTCAACGCCCTACTCGCGGCGGAGACCATGACCGGTGCCGACGATTACCGGGTCTACGCGTTGCCGGTGGACCGCGTGCGCCAGATCATGGGGCGGTACGGGCGGCCCATCACCCGTTAGGCGTCGCTGCCCCCTCACTGCCCGTCCTCGAAGCCGTCCCAGTGCGAGCCGTCACAGAACGGCTTGTTCTTCGAACGGCCGCACCGGCACAACGTATAGTGCTCTCTCGACGCACCCTTGCCCCACTCCGACTCGCCGACCTTGAGCGCGATCCCGCCGCTCACCTCGTAGGGGCCGTTCTTTCGCACCAAGATCCGAGGCGGACCCTGCCCATCGCGATGCTCCACTCCGTCTACCGCATAACTGAGCGCCCCCGACGGGCACCGCCGCACTTGCGCCAGGATCGCCGCCTGGTCCGCCGCGGAGCACTCAATCCACGGCTCCTGGCGGAGCCGGAACACCGCCGGCAACTCGTCGGTGCAATGCGCCGCGTGAGAGCAGATCCCCCGGTTGTCGAACACCGTGAGCCGGTCGTGGCGGTACACCTCCCGCCGGTCCAGACCCCCGTCGGTCAGCTTCGAGCTGTCGAAGGGCAGCGTCTTGTGCGTGCCGTCGCAGAAGGGCTTGGTACCGGAATGCCCGCAGCGACAGAGCGAGTAGGCGGCCTTGGTAGGCAGCACTTCGCCCCTGGCGTTGAGCAGGTGCGCCCCGTTGACGACCCGGAACGGGCCGTTGGGCCGAGGCTCGATGCTGGGCGTATGGTCGGGCCCCGGCGTGGCCGGAGTGGTCGCAGGATCGGTCGTCCCCATGTGCACAAGGTACCCGCCCGCCCGGCCAGCAGCATCCAGCCCGCGGGGAGACCGCGTGGTCAAGAGAAAGCCTTGCCCGCGGTCTACGGCTCCGTCACGGCCGTGCCTCGGCGTCCTCGCGGGGCTGAGTCAGGCGACGGACCACTCCTCGGAGCAGCCAAGCGACGCTCACCAGAACCAGCGCCAGCATCAGCCCACGCATCAAGCCGGACACCAGCGTGAGGTCCAGCGTGGGCCATTGAAATGGGTACTGGCCAAGCGTTGACGCCCGCTCGGTCATCCAATGCCAGGCCAGGTGCCCCACCAGCACCGACAGAATGATCGTGCCGACCCGTTCCGCCACGGCGTAGCGGAACAGCAGGT
>Ga0209520_10001139_pt1 | contig 14962 bp, 5 predicted proteins | sample Rifsed16ft1_FD_184009 | JGI IMG/M metagenome (GOLD analysis project Ga0209520, IMG submission 184009) | Soil microbial communities from Rifle, Colorado, USA - sediment 16ft 1 (version 2) | ecosystem: Environmental > Terrestrial > Deep subsurface > Rock core/Sediment | place: Rifle, Colorado...
AGCGTGTCGATCTGGTTCAGAAAATCTTCCCCGGCCTTGCCGATCCGTTCACGTTTTGAAGTCTTGTCAAACGACCTCTGATTTTTGATGATCTTGTCGATCTCTTTCTGCGCCTGCACGGCGGCACGGTACATTTCAGTAGCAATCAGTTCCTGCCGCTTGTTTACAGCGGCCACGAGAACATCACCTTTCCGCATGGCTTCAATCGCTGCCTTCGAGGCTTTGCGTGCCGCGAAGAAGAACTGCATCGGACGGATTTCGCGTACCTTGGAGGTAGCGACAGATTGTTCCGCCAATGCGCGAGCTTCCTTAACGGTTGGAACAACGGCAAGATAAATCTGCCGGCCAGCGACTTGTTTCTGCTGTTCCTCTTTCTTCGCGGCCTCCACAAACGGCTTGACCTCGCGCAGCTTCTTCTGGAGTGCCTTGAGTTCTTCCGCGATGATCTCGGAACGGCCTTCGTCACGGACGGCTTCCTTGGCCTTATCTACAAAGCTGCCATCCATCAGCATGTTCCCGTGGGTCTCATACATCCTGCGGTCGGTTTCGGATTCAACCAGCTTGTTCCGGGGCTGCATGGCGGCAAGTTGTGATATCAGAGCTTCCCCGGACTTGAAGCCCAGCATCTCCGCAGCGGTATCAGGGTCGATCCCGTTCTCGTCCAGCATCCCGGTTGGTAAAACCTTGGCCCGGTCTTTACCGTATCGCTCGATCACCGCCTTGCGGTTGAGCTTGATATTGCCGGGTTCCGTGGACTGGAGAGATTCCAAGGCTCCATAGATCGGGATAGCCCCGATCTCGTTATCAACTTCGGCCCGGACTTTCTCGCGTTCGTCTTTCCATTGTTCCTTGCGTTCGCGCATGTATTCCTTGATAAGCTGCTGTTCAAGGTTCTCTTTGGCGCGTTCGTTTTCCTTCTCCAGCGTCTTGCGGTATGCCTCGAACTGAACGTCTGACATGCCGGCGCTGACCGCATCGGTAAAGATGGGCTTGATCTCAGCATCTTCCTGAGCGGCCTTGATCTGGTCGTCGGTCGCCAGCAGGCGATCCATGATGGCGCGAACTTCATCGTTCAGGTGGACGTTGAGTTCCTTGCTGATCGTGGCGTCCTTTCTCCATAAGCGATAGACCTGTACCAACCACGCCTTGAACCGCTGGAAGGCGGAGCGAAGTTCGATGGAAGGCGCACGGCCTTCGGAAAGATAAACCTCCCAACCTTTAGCGAACTGTTCGTTGGCTCGAATGCTCTCCGCGCTCATGGTTATCAGGTCTTGTTCGCTGATGTTGAGCCATTTCAGAAGCGCGTTGAAGTCGCTGACGATTCCCTGCTGTTTTGGTGTGAGTGTTTTCAGCCCGCGTAAATACTGCACATCATCGTACATCTCCAACAGGAATACATGGCCGGATTCGTGCAGAAAAGTTGAGAGGTTGGCGTCCTTGAACAGTTCGATCTGGAGACTGCGATCCGGCATGATCCGGGTGACGCCGCGTTCCTTCTGGAACATGGCTTGACCTTGCATCACCGATGCTTTCATTCGAGGCGTAACCTCGAATGAGGGGGCGGTTTCTATGATTTTGACAAACTTCCCTCCCAGTTTTTTCGCAAGAAGGGGGACTCCCACAGACTGCATTGCCTCAGTAAAATTTTTTCCGGCTTGGCGCATGGCTAAAGCCACATTCTCTAATGTATCGAGGAGTCTCAAAGACCAATCTTGATTTTCAAACTCACCTTTAAGCACCTTCGCTCTTTCTTTATTGAGTATTCCAAATATCTCCTCTACCGTGTACTCCGGCCCTTCATATTTTTGTCGTTGGCCCATTTCAGGGACAGGAACCATCTTGACTTTCCCGCCCCATTTATTGATGTATTTGGCGATGCTGTTGGTGATGATTTCGTCGTACAGAATTTTCAATTCTTCGCCGCCCACTTTCAGGTCCAGCCCTTTCAGGATGGCCTTGGGCGTGTACCATGACGGCTGAATTTCTTCTTCCAGAATAACGAGTTTTGATTTTAAAGAAGGATCACGCGAGATGTAATCGTCAACCTGAAATTGCGCCGATGCCTTGTCTTTGTATGCGCTCGTTACTTTCATTCCATCTATCGTTAAATAGAAAGCAAAGTGCGAGGCGGCTTTATCCGCTTCTAATTCCGACATGGCTTTGTCTGCCAATTTCGGACCAATCAGATTAGTAAGACCCTTTTTGTTCTTTATGTCTCTCGACAATCTCTCGTCCCCGTGTTGCATGGCTTGGAGGACATATTCGCCTTCGGAAGTTTCTGACACATGGATTTCATCGACCTGTTTGCTGAGGCTGTAACGCTCCGCCTGAACCCACCCCGGTGTCATGGCGATGTGGTCGATATTATTCTCAGCGGCATACCGGAGCACACGCTTGATCCCGATCAACACCCAATTATTCTGAAAAAACTCCGGCATTTTCGCAAAATTATTATCTCCCGTGGAAGATGGCGGCTGGATTTCCTCGATGAAAAGAGTTTTTTTGCCTTCGATAACACGCTCGTTGAAACGCAGGCGCACGATGGGATTGTCGATATAACTGTAGTCCCCATGTCCATCTTCCCAATGGACAGGTCTTGCAGTTGCCCCTTGCTTTACCGTGGCTTTTTGCAGGTAGTCTAGGCGCTTCTTGGATTCTTCCGTTCTTTTCGCGTAATTTTTTCTGACTTGTTCACTGGGATCATTCTTGGAGATTGGTTCATATACCCCGATGTGTTCTTTTAGTCTCTGGATTTCATCATCGAGCCATTTCTGGAGTTCTGCCTTTGGCAGTCCAGATTGAATCTGGACGCTCCCATGGTAAACCCCCAAGCCTTCGGTGGCCATGATGTCAGGAGCGGTGACAAACAGTTCCTTGTAGTTCTTTCCATCTGGTACAACATAGGAATCGAACTTGGTGCCGCCTTCTCCCGAAAGGTCGATATTTACATTTTCAGCAAGCCATATTGTAATTTCTTCCACAATCCTGCTTTCATTCAATTTCCGGCCTTCGTAAACCTCCTTGCCATTTTTGGAATGGATTCTCATCGTTCCATATTCCATCAACATGGTAAAGCTGTAAGTATCATTTCCAACATCTACATTGATTGCTTTTTCTCTCGGAGACTCTGAATCATCGTAATAATTATTATATTCTTCATCATAGGCTTTTTCGTGAAGGTCATCTTCACTGACTTCTTCCGGTTCGATACCTTGACGGTCGGCTAATTTGGCGCGGGAATTTTCTTCCCAGTCTTGATTGTTTACGAGTTCATTGGCACGTTCAGATAACCAGTCAGTGTCTGGTTCCACTGTTTCCCAGCTTCCAAAATTAAAATAAGGTTCCGCCGACTGCCCTCCTTCCACCAGCAAGGTTTCGTCGTAAGTGATCTCGGTTTCCTTGAGGAAATCCAGTATTTGTTGCTTGGTGATGGGGCCGGTCTTTTCTTTCAGAAACTGCTCGATACGAGTCGCTATAATCTCGTCACTTTTTACATTTTGAAGTTTTTTGATGACGTTGATCCAACGAGCGGCAGGGGCGCTGTTCAGATCAAACTCTTGCACGCCCTTGATAAGAGCGGAGTACCACATAGGTCCGGTTTCAACACCGGAAGGTTGCCCTGTCTGGTAGAACTCTACGGCTTGCTGGGCGGCCTTTGAGGTAGTATGCGCCCCCCACGCTGGGAGCCTTTCTTTGCGCCCACTTCTTTCAAGCGTTCGTCTAAAGACTTCTCTAGCTTCTTCACGGGTATCGGCTCCGAGGAATTCGGCTTGGCCTCTGTGATAGGTCCAGTCGGTTTTGAGTGTTTGGGTGACATTTTTGACATTATCTATCAAGCCTCCTTTCGGATCAATAATTTCCACAATAAAACCACCATCACCCAGCCCGTAAGACATATTCTCGATGCCGTTCTCGCGCAGCAGGGTGTCAATGGCTCTCAGGTCGCCGGGGGCGAAAAACTCGTGCAATACGTCCGGCCCATTTTCGTCATACAGGAACAGGGCGGTTGACTTCTGCGCGCCATCCAATCCCTGAGTAGCTCCAACATCGCGTAAGTCATCCATGGAGGTGACGTTCGGGAGCAGTGTGGCGGTACTGTTCTCCCCTACCAGCCCCGTCTTAGGGTCGATCCAAGCACCCAAGACGTTCGTGGTTGTAGCCTGCGGGTCTTTCTCGCGGGCGTATTCGAGCGCCGCTTGGCGGAAGGCTTCCTGTTCGGGAGTGTTGAGTGCTTGCTGGGCTTCGTCGAGGGTCAGGATGTCCTCGATGTTGGGGGAAGTGAAAACCTGTCCAAAACCTACGGGTTCAATCCTTCCGGTGTCTCGCCCTTCCACTCCTCCACGGGCTTGTTCTCCCGCAGCGCCTGTTGCAGCCGCTTGAGCAGCAAGTCCCGACTGGTCCATCTCACTACCTGTGGTGGCAATAAGCCGAAACGCTCGCTGTACTGCGAGATCGCGTTCTGCAATGGTGTGTACTCTATAAATTCCATTGTGCACCTCGTCAAAAAATTTCATGCTTTGAGGAAAGGCACGCATCAACAGAGCGCGTCCTTGGGCCGTCGCCCCAACAGTATAATACAAACCGCCAATCTGGGCGAATAACTCCTGCTTGATAAGGTTTTTTAAATATTGTTTTTTCTCCCTTTGCTCCTCAGTAACAACCGGATGATTGGCGTATTTTTCAAGGTATCCTATTGGATAATCCAATAGCATGCTGAATCCATGCCTGTCTGTTGTGTATTCCAAAACAGCCTCACGCAAGATGGGTGAAAGCCCTGCTGGATCAAAACCATGTGGTTTCGTGGCATCAGGAATAATTTCAAATTCAAACAGTGTAGATTTTGTGCTGAATCCATTTGGAACGCCTTCACGAATATCAAGAGAGTGAGCAATTTCATGTCCCAGCATCTGGGTGGCAGCAAAAACCGCACCCTGTTGTTCAGTTAAAATCTCATGAGTCATACCAATTACTGATTTGTTTCCTTCACTCAGTGGAAGTCCCCAATGTGCAGCATTGTAATTATCAAGTGTTTTTTTATGTTGTACAAAACCACGCACAGTCAATAAAGCTGAATCTGGTAACCCAGCTTCACGCAAGTTTTTCAGAAGCCGAATGATTGCAAGCCGTTCTTCGTCGTACAGACTTCCTACTGAATCTTTATAACTACTATACATGAGAGCCTTTATTCCAGGCTCTTTCGATCCGGTAAACAGGTATCCCATGGATCGTTCGTCCTCAACCCCAATCTTTCCCACGTCCAAGAATGGGTTCGGCGCATTCACCCTGCGCCATTGGTCAATCCATCTGGCACCGGGAGAATCATCAAATTCCATAGGCTGGACACTAGACTTGCCCTCAGCTATAATTTGACCCGGAGGTGATCCCATGGCCCAAGTAACTGTCTCACCGGAAGGTGAGGTTCTTATCATATCCAAAGCGACTCTTGCATTTCGCACCCCGGAAGGCGTCTGGAGCGACAAAGCTCCAGCAGGTCTCAAGGTTGTCGATGTCTCAGGTTGGAGACTGGCCAGTGGCGAGGAGGAAAAGGCGCTTCTAATCGAAGCAGCGAACTCGCTGGGATTCAATCCGGAACGCTTTGCCGAGGCTTCCCAAGCCGCATCGTAAAGGGTTTTACTTTCCGCCGCGTCTTTGTTGTATTCATCGCGTTCCTCCGGGGTCAGGCTATCGAAATTTCGTTCACGCCATTTCTCAAAAAGATCGTGTCCCCTGGTATTCTGAGCCAGTTGCAGCTCGGGGGTTAGGAAGTAATACTCCACAATCTGGCCGTTTGGCATCCGCAGGTCCACCGGCACCATTCGCCAGCCAAAAGGGTTATTGCCGTCAAGTTTGTTGAGATCGAGCTTCAACACCTGAGCAGGCTTGCCAAATTCCTTCTGGATGGCTGTCAGGAAGGTCTGGAGAGCCTTTATCGAGTCCCCAAGGTGGGGAAGCACGGTCTTGAATCGAAACGAGTCCCTGACGTACTCCACGTCCCACCATGGGCTAATTTTACGGATAGCAATTCGTTTTCCTTTGGCTATGATCTTTTCTTTGGCCTTGAAATCTGAAGATGACACTGCCGCCGGAATACTGGCATCCACCGCCTCCAAAGCCTTATTGACTCCCGGCTCGTTCTCCCTGCCCAGTTCGTGCAGCTTATCCGCCTTTTCCTGCGGTGACAGGCTGGGTTCTACGGGGCTAACCTCGCGTCCAGCCATGTCGTAGCCAGAAAATCTTATTCTCTGTTGTGGTGCTTCAAATGGCACGTCCGACAAAGCCAAACCACGAGCAAAGGCTTGTCGTAATCCTCGTGGTGCATTTCCGAGTTTTTGTCCCCACACAGCGCGCACGGCTGCTTCTGGAGTTTCCCCCTTTTCAGATATACGTGAGCGTAGCTCCTGCAATTGCTTTTTTTGCGCTGTTCCGAATTCAGCAGATGAGACTTTCGCCAACTCTGCATGTACTCTCGATGGCAGATCAGGCAAATCCTTTGCCCACTCGTTCTCAGAGCGCGAAGGCAAGGACATATCGGCCCCCGGTGATATTTCTTCTTGTGCTTCACGTGGAGCATGTTGCACAGTAACAGATGTTCTGTCAATCGCTGCCCGCATGATATCGGGGCGTCCTTCCACAAGCTGTTTCAATGTCTCGGCATCGGTGGTTTTTATGTCAATTCCGAGATCGGCCAGCATCCCTGATACCGCCATGGCCTCCGGGGTAGTTGCCCCGGCCTTGACCTCCTCCACGATCCCCGGCTTCTCCAGCCCCTGCTGTGTGAAGGTTTTCTTGCGCTGCTGGTACAGGGTAAATGGATCGATCCCCATGCGATCTGAGCGTGACTGGTATTTCTGGACCATCGTTTCGATGATTGGCCCGGATACCTCTGCCGGCATGAATCGCTCAAGCTGGGTTTTCACATCGGTTCGGATGCGCTCCAGCGATTGCTCCATGACATCCGGTTCGGCCTGTTTGGCTTTCTCGAATTCGGCCTTCAGATCGTCTGCCTCGCGCGAGGTCAGACCGTCCGGGGTCAGCGCCAGCTCTTTGATGAAAGCGGCGTTGTTGTCGGTCGGCGCGATTTTGGTGGCATATACCGAAGTTGGGATGGCGAGCTTGGAACCTGACTGAACCGCTTCGTCGTAGGTTTTCTCGATCCCAAGTTCCACGGCCACCTGACGCGGATCGACTCCGGCTGTCTGGAAATGGCTCTGGAAAAATTCAATGGGCGTGTAAACAGTTTCTACTGGCCCATCCTTGGTGAGATTGCCGATGATCTCCTGATATTTCTCGGGAAGGTTTTCACGAAGTTTGGAGTTCTTAGAGGTATCTCCCAGCGCCTTGAAAAATTGCTCCTGCTGCTTGGCTTGAGCTATTTCGTTGCGTGCCACATATCCCTGAACAACTACTCCCGGCAACGGAAGATAACCAAATGCCTCGGTGGCTCCGATAAATTCATGCCCAGCTTCTCTGGCGTAATCCCAAAGACCTTTATATTCAAATTCTTTTCCAGTGATATCTTTTCCGCCACTGATAACTTTCCCAGCCTCTCCAGCCATGACAGTAATAACTCTCTGGGCGGCTTCTACGGCTGATTCTAGTGTCAGTGTTTTCCCGTATGAAAACGCGATATTCTTTATCGCTTTTACAACAGTCGGGTTTTTTAGAGATTCTTTAACAGCATCACGAGCGAATTTCCCCAAGAATTTTTCTGATCCGGGAATAGCCTTGAGAAGTATTCTTGTCTGAGCCGCTTCCAACCCCATATTTAACGCACCGGCAGCAATGGCCGCATAACGCGCGACATCATCATCCATGTTCATGTCGATGAATTCGTCGTAGGCTCCAGCCGCCTCCATCTTGAATCCTTCTTGCATCACACCGAGGGTGAATAAACCACCTGCCGTGGTTGCGCCAGCCACAGCTAATGCAGGAGCGGCAGGCGGAAATACCACAGCGCCAAGAGCGGCGGCTCCCAATGCTGATGCCGCATATTTCGCGCCTGTCCCGTATTGTTCTCCAAGCTGAGGCGCGAATTCCGCCCCTCCCGTGAGTGCACGACCGAACCATGTTTCTGCGCCGTATTCGCCTGCTATTTTACGTTTCTCTTTTATCTCTCGAATACGGGCTTCGTCCTCTACTGGTTTATCTCCAGAAAAAAGATGTTTGAATCGAATATCCTGAAGTTCAATCTGTTCCCGACCTTGTTCAAAAGCGCGGGCAGGCGCTTTGAACATCCATTCATGCAAACTCAGATTTTCCAGATCGTCTTTACCGAGCACCGCTTGTTGCGGATTCTCCGACATCCATTTCGCCACGATGGGATTTTCCTTGGAGAATGTCTCGGCGTTGAAGTCGCGCTTGGCGGCTTCCTGTTCAACGAGTTCAAATTGGCTATCCACCAGATTGATCGGTAGGCCAATTTGAACTTGGAGTTCGAGAACCTTAGCGGCCCGTTCCGGCGTTTCCTTGTTGAGAATGGCGGATTGCAAATTCGCATCCAGCATGGAACCCTGTGAAGGAATATCTTCATTCATCCAGTCGTTTTTAGACATGACCGGGGGTGGGAGCGGCGTCCCTTCTTCCGTCATCTCATTCATCCATTCGTTCATTTCAGGCTCTTGAGATAAGTATCGACATCGCCATCTTCATGGAAAATGAAATACGCCCTGCCTATTTCGATATCGCTCAATGATTTTTTCACCCCCAGCGTGGCGGCGCGTTTTTTTATATTAAGGACATGACGTGGATCAATTTCTTTAATTTCGATATATGCCTTGGCTTTTTGCTCCGGTGTTAATACAGCAACTATTTTTTCCGGATCAAACCAGAATGGATTTTCCAGTCTGACTTTTACCACTGCTTTTTCGATCAAATCTTCTTTTTCAGGCCGGGTAAGCACGCGGCCCAACATTTTCTCCTGTTCGTAAATATCTTTTTCTATTTTATATAAAGTGTTTCCTTCAAGAGCTTTATTAGCTTTATTCTCAAGATTGACACCGGCTTTTCTCAAATGAAAATTGAGTATGGTGGAAGGAGTTGTAACAGACGGGTCTTTGCCCATAGCCTCTTTTTGCTTTAGAAGCATCCCAGCCAATTCAGGACCGATATTCAGCGCTGTTGACATGACGGCTGCTGGTGACATTTTTCCCAAATTTTCTGTCTGACTGAGAATCGCATAACTACGCAGTTGATCTGGTGTAAGATTTTCTATCCCTTTGGAACGGTTCTTCATATAATCGAGAACCTGCATCCGCTTGACGCCATCGAGGTTTTGATATTCCTTAGTGCGTATCACGTCTGGAATAGACTTGCCTTCCTCAATCCGCTTCATAACCTCTGATGAATTAAAATCATCGCGTTCTTTTATATCACTGGTACGATTATTGATGCGAATATCCAGTTCAGCACGAGCCGCTTTCAGCGCAGTTGGATTTTCAGGAAATTTTTCACGTAAAGTTTTATCCATGGCCTCCTTGTTTAAGAGAGAGGCATCGCTTTTCGGACCAGCCGTGGACCATGCTTCTTTTGCAGCACGACTACCTGCGAGAATACTACTGTTTTCCTCGACTTTTTTCTTGAGCGTTCCTTCTGGATCGTAAATCTCGTTTTTCTTGACAGCATCGGCGTAGAATTCTTTTGCTTTTACATCTTGTCCAGACGCCAAAACATTCTCGATTCTGGTGATATGCGCTGTTGAAATGAATATGCTTTTAGCAAGATTCTTATCATCTTCGGAGATATTCATATTGTTGATAATGCCAGATACACGCACAACTTCCTCGTCAAACCTCTGTTGATTAAGAGGTTGCAACTGTATATTCTGTAAACCCATCCGAGTAGATTTCTCCAAAGTAGTTGCGTCTGCTTTTTTAGCTTCGGCAAACTGATGCTGCTGAATCCCCTCGCGCAACTGCAACCGTACAATCGCCGCGCGCCGCGCGAAGAAAGCACGTTGCTGGCCGTTTGCCATCTTGCCGGAAATCTCATTGATCTTCGCATCCAGCCGGCTGCTGTATTCTTGCAGCAATGGACGACTGATGGCGTTACGGCCCTTATAATTGACGTAACCGTTTTTCTCTCCCACGGTGAGATCGGTTTTAGCATCCAGCAAGGTATTGAAATCATCCTCGGCGCGCATCTTGTCGGCGCGTTCTTGTTCTCTCCCCAAGGTATCACCCAGATCAATAACGGCTTTGGCAACCTCGCCTTCTCCCGTGACCGGCTGATAACGAGCAACCCCGAGCGACGGCTCGGGAGTCGGTCTGCCACCTAAATCTTGTGCGGTTGGTAATTTCATAATCCGTATCGTTTAGCTTGCGCTACATCACCGGGATCGGTATATGTATAATCACCGTACACTTGTGATTCAGAGGTAGCATAATTCCCAGTACCTGAAAAAGTAGTATCAGGCGTGTTATACATTGCATACATGCTTATGGCCGCCGTGGCGGCGGCATTGATGTTGGCGGCACGCTTCTTGGCTTTGCCGGCCTCAAATAGCATTTCACCTTCAAAACGTGAGGCACCGGCCTGATTGCGTAACAATCGCGCGCGGTCCTCGCCTTCATACAACGTCAGCATGGCGCGATAGGAACCCTCGCCTTTCAGATCGGAAATGATGTTCACCACCGACTTGTCGCCGGCTCCTCCGCCCGCTGCGGCAATCGCCAGCGCACGAGACGCTATCAGGTCGGACTTGCGCTTTTCCTCCTGCATCTTGCGCTGGGAAGCCGCCACGGTCTGTTTGGCGTTTGATTCCAGTTGTGCCGCTTCGTATTCCTTGGCCGTGCGACCAGCCTTGCCCATTTCATGGGCCACCCGGCCTTCCTGAATGGACCCGAGCACCTTTAAGGCGACGGCGGCTATGAACGCGAACTGTGCCATATCCGGTCCTTGAGATTATTGAATCCCATGTGTTTCAAAGTATTGTCCGATCCCATGATCGTTTCTTCCGCTTCCGCGTAAACAGGAAGGTCATATTCTCTCATCAATTCTTGCATTTTTCTGACGCCTTGCACGATCAGCCTCTTGTTGTGGCGTTCCGATTCTTTCAGGTCTGAAAACAGGATCGGCAAGTTCATTTCAAAACGAATCCCGGCGATACCCAAAACTTCGTCACCCCGAATAGCGGCATAGGCGCGACAGGTTCTTGCTACACCGTAGAACCGGCGCATGATATCGGGAGTCGCAGGAACAATTTGGTAGTCAGCGTTTCGCATGGACTTCCACCGGGAAGGTGATGGCCAATACCGTGCAGGGACGGGGAGCCTGTGCTTGCAGACAAATGCGGTGATCCGTGCTCCATTCTCCGTCGAACTCGAACGGTTCGTCATCGAATGAGGAATGGATCGTGTCTGCCGCGATTGCCGCACCGTTCTTCATCAACGGCAGATTGTCGAGGTGCGAAAAGTCCCGTCCGTATTTCAGTCCCTGATAGTGCGTGTCTTTCAGGATTACCCCAATATGGCCGATGGTTTTCTTGTGTGTCATGGTCGTTCCATCTTCTGAGGTTTGAGACAGTTTGGCGGATTTCCACTGAGCCGTGTACGTCAATCCGATAATCGCAGAAGTCACCGATTCGGTAATCCCGGTAATCTGCCCTCCGGTCACAATATAGGTTCCAAGGTCTTTACCATTAGCCCATACGACTACCGATTTTGCTTCCAGATGTCCGAGTCCGGTGATCGTGGTTGTAGCCACACCGGAATACTGCAAATAACTGTCCGCCTGATGATTCAGAGTGGCCCCCACACAATTTGATTCCAGCGCCCATTTTTCCAGATATCGCTTGGTCACGCTGTTGATAGTGCGATTTATGGAATAATAAACCGCATCCTCGCCATCTCCAGTAGCTCCCGGCAGGATCACGACATCCTCAACCGTTCCATCCGTTTCAAACAGGAACCAGCATAAGACTTTCTCAATCTTGTCGATCAGCAGGATCGCCACCTTGCCGTCCGAGCGCACAAAATGAATCCTTGTGTCAGGTTGGCGTTGCACCGCAATACGGATGATACTTGGCTTGCCGATCTCTGGAATGAGTGCCGTCAGATCGCCGGAGCCGTATTCGTAGTCATCTTCCTCAATAGCAACTTCGTACACTTGCACGCCGCCACGAGTCACGTAAATTCCGCGCTTGTCAACCTTAATGGCTCCCACCGTGAACGAACCCTGTGTCGAAGTGGATTTTGGATTGAAGTTAGCCGCTGTCAGTACATTGTCGTCGTTCGATGATTTGCACACGATTTCCGAACCATCTGCTCCCAGCACCAAACGTGATAACGACAGAATCCAGTTCACATTATCCACTGGCCCGGAACCGATGCTCCGGTTGATCGGTGCCGCATCACCTTCTATCTCATCGTCGAATTGATAGAAATTGTCCGATCCAGACCCCCAGACACTGCCCTTCCCGGAAAACCACAAACGCCCTTCGTGCAATGAAACAGAAGTTGGAAAACCTTTTCTCGCAGACCATTCGCTTTCGGCCCAGTTATCCGTTGCCGCCGTACCGCCGAATTCCGTCAATACTTCCGCGCTGACAACAGTATTGCTGGTATAACCCGTTATTCGAGCTACACCATCGATAGAACCAACAGTGTATGTCAAGGTAACTTGATGTGTTCCCCCGGCTGTAAAATCACCAGTTTTTACACCCAGTCTGTACCATGCAATCTGGTTTGTGAGCGTATCGTCATAGGTCGCCGTCACATCCGCCGTCCATTGTTGTACATTGGTCCATGGACCCGCGTCAGATTCCAAAGAACGCTGCAATGTAAATGTACAAGCAAAAGGACCGCCTACAGAATCTTTATCTATCGTTACTGTAAATACACGACCACTTCCAGTACCTGTAACACGAATCGCTCCCGTGAACGTGTTCTCAGCAGTGACTGTGGCAGTCACTGTCTGACCAGACGAAGTAAGACGAAACAACGCTCCTACTTGAGAAGCTCGGAACAGTTTCTTCGAGGCCGTCAGTGTGATATTTCCAGACAAGGCGCTCGCCGCAATCGTGATTGGTCCGTCGTTCGTAAAATCAAATGGCCCATCATCGGCGTAATATTTCACCAATGACCATGACCTTGTGGCGCGACGCTCGATTTTATATTGCTGATAACCGATGGTATCCGTGGTTTTGCTACAGGCCAGAAAGATGATATCAGCGGACTGGGTATAACGAATCAACCCGAGATCGGCAACGGCATAAGGAGAGGTGACAGTCATGACACCAGCCGCTTCCACGTTGCAGGAATCCACCAAGACCTGACGTTTCAGACGATTCAGAAACTGGACAAAGAAATTCCCCGTGGGAGTAAACGCCAACGAATGGGTTCCGGTGTCGAGTGTGGTCTCGGTTACGTAATCATCATCTCCGGACGTGGAGCCAACTCTAAAGATCACCGGGCCGAGCTGGATCACAATCTTCAGGGCATGTTCCGTTCCCGTCTCAACCGTCGTGACTTCCTGAGTGCGGATCGCCGCCGCTGTGCCATTCCCGGTGAGGCCCAGATAACCTCCAGTCACCCATGCCGAGGTTCCACCAGACTCATCGTTGTCCGTCCAGCTTGTTACGTTGGCATCGAAATTCCCGTTGGCGACGGCGCTAGTCACGGCGGGTCGGGTAATCAATGCGTCATCCACCCAGACACGCATTATCAGATTGGTGAATTCGACAATGGCCGTGTCATTCGTGCGGAAAATAAATTCCAGATATCGTGCGGCGGCATCGCTCTGGGAACTACCAAGATATTTTCCTCCGGGTCGCAGGCTCATGGGGCCGAGCTTGCGTGGCACCCAGTTGGTGTAGGTTTCAGCGGATAGAGCAAGGCGCTTGAGATCGGTGCGTCCCAACGCCATAGCTGAAACCAGTCCTCTGTTGAGAGCATAGAGGGCGTAAGTTTGTGCCATGGCGCTTACGTCGGGATGTTATCGGTGCCGCGACTTCTCCAGCTTCGCCCGCGACTACGACGCGCGGAAACCCAACTGCCTTCCGGGGGGAACTGCGTCGGTCCGGCCATGGCATCGATATTAGTGGCAAGACGCAGATATTTCTCGCGCAGCGCGAGAACATTCTTTTGTCTGTCAGGATCGGAAGTCAGCTTCAAGACGATCTTCGAGGCGAAGTGCGCCGCCACAAAATCCGCGAACCGCGATGTCCACTTCGACATATCGCCGCCATAAGCCGGGTCGTTCGACACGTATTTGACGTAGATCAGATCGAGATCGCAGTAAAGAAAACCGGCTTCTTCATTGTATTGAAGGAGAGGAACTTGGAAGAACTCGTCGCTGCATACCGCGCAGGTCAGAATCCAGTCGGAGGCTTTCTCGAAGGCGCGTCGATAACCGAACTCGGGATCGTAAGCGGGATCGTAATCCAGTTGCGCGGCTTTGGTGGCGAACTTCCACTGGGCGGCTTCGAGACAATTTTTAATGCCGTCATTATCCCAGACGTGATCCAGCAGCCTGCGCGGTTCCCGATCTTCCGTGAGTGAAGCCAGATGCGATTCGCCGCAGGCGGTCAGGGCATCGTTATACAGCTTGAGCCTGCTCGTGGACATGAAAGTTCCTTACGCGGCTTTGACGTACCCCTTGAGCCACAGGTCAGCTTCGTCGCGGGTCTTGAACTGATCGCGGATGATCGCGCCATCCGACTTGCGGATCACTGAATGCAGATAGTGATTGCCGCGCCACTTGATGTCGAACTCACCGGGCAATACTTCATTCGCGCCTTCGGTGAGCTTCTTGAAGTTGAGTTCATGCACCTTGGCCCAGTTCTTGTCGCAGGATACGACCAGATACTCGGCGTAGAAGCTGTTGTCGTCCGGGTACACGATGAGACGCGACATGGGAACGAACTGCGCCGCCACCAAGGCCCAGAACGACGGTTCTTTCAGGTGTTCCTGCGTGATCTTGGGATCGACGATGACGACGAAATCCCGCTGGATGACGCAGGAACACC
>Ga0209520_10001141_pt1 | contig 14948 bp, 12 predicted proteins | sample Rifsed16ft1_FD_184009 | JGI IMG/M metagenome (GOLD analysis project Ga0209520, IMG submission 184009) | Soil microbial communities from Rifle, Colorado, USA - sediment 16ft 1 (version 2) | ecosystem: Environmental > Terrestrial > Deep subsurface > Rock core/Sediment | place: Rifle, Colorado...
TCATCATTGCCGCCGGTTTTTCTTTTTGTTTTTCCGCTTCTTCTTTGGCGGTAACAGTTTTTAAAAGTTCCCTCAATTGCTCCACATGACGAGACTGTGGCTCTTTCTTTTTTAAAACGCTAAGCGAAACCGGCGGCAATGATGAAGGCTCAATTCGCGGTTCCGGTTCCAAACGGGGTTGGAATTTTGGTTGCGGCCGCGCTGTTTGAGTTGGCGCGCCGAAGCGAGGCTTGCCTTCCGGCCGTAGCGGCCGTCTTTCTTGGTATTGAGGCCGGCCTTCTTGATACGGCGGCATCGCTCCTTCCGGACGCGGTTTAAACTCTTTTGGTATGGCGAAACTTTTATCATGCCAAGCCCGAATTTCACTCTCGGCAACGGCGCGCGGTCTGGCAAAAGTCTTTCGCGAATGTTCCAGAATTTCCTTGCGGTAGGAAGTTTTTGGCTTTGGAAACGGTCCGATTGTCGTCGCCGAAAAAGGTCTTGAACCAATGCCATCAATCTGGAGCGTTAAATAAATTTGGGTAAAACTAAGATTGACCAAATCTTCCTGGGTGAAAGTCGGGGCAAAAACGCGCTCGAGGACCTCCGCGTCAAAGGGCCCGATCCGGAAGGATACAGTTGAACCAACGTTGCCGAAAACCGCATCCCGCACTGATTCTTCCATTTGAGAGATATACTGATGAGCAATGGTCAGACTCAATTTGTATTTTCTCGCTTCTGACAAAATATCGGCAAATGATTCGTTGGCAAAAGATTGGAATTCGTCGACATAGGCATAAAAATTAGGAAGAAAACGAAGGGTCTCGGGCGGCACATCGGCGCGGCTCATCGCGGAAAGATAAATTTTAGTGATGAGCATGCCGCCAAGGAGGCTGGCGTTTTGCTCGCCGACCTGTCCTTTGGAGAGATTAATAATGAGAATTTTTTTCTCGTCCATCAACTTCCGAATGTCAAAAGCCGATTTCGGCTGGCCGATAATATTTCTGATTAAGGGATTGGAGGTGAACTGGCCAACCTTGTTCTGAATCGCCGCGCCGGCTTCCTGCATGTAACGGTCGCCGTATTTGGCAAATTCATCTTTCCAGAAAGATTTTACGGAAGGATCTTTAATGTTATCAACCACCGCCCTGCGATAATCTTTGTCAGAAAGCATCCGATTCACGCCTAATATGGTCGCGTCGGGATATTCAAGAAGCGCAAGCAGGGTGTTGTTTAAAATATATTCCATTCTCGCCGACCAGGCATCAATCCAAATTTTCTTGAAGGCACTCATGAGGCCGGAAGCGACGAGATGCCGCCGGTCGGGACCGACATCTTCCATCACGTTAAAAGATACAGGGTGCTCCATGTCGAAAGGCGCGAAGTAAATCACGTCTTCGATCCGTTCCATCGGCACATAATCAAGCATTTTGTCGGCAAAGGAGCCATGTGGGTCAATGACGGCAAGACCTTCCCCGTTTTGGATGTCTTGGATCGCCATGTTTTCCATCATCGTTGATTTACCCATGCCGGTTTTCCCGATGATGTAGAGGTGTTTTGCCCGATCGGCTTCTTTAATGCCGAAACGGAGTTTTTTACCGCGGAAATCGGTCTCGGCGAAATAGTTTATTTGATTAGCATCTGCCATTAGAAAAAGTATAACATAATCACGGAAGTACTATAAAACTTGCGTTATTTATAGAAAAGTAGTTGAATATAAGCCGAACAAGTTCCACAAAATCAATTCATATAATGAGTAAATACGTACACCTGCAAAGAGCGCATAACTCAAGCGCGGCCTTTCTTAAAAGAAGTGTTGTTATCAAAGGAACTCGGAAATCTATCGGTCAAGGAGGCCGATTGTGTGATGTAAAGTATCCTTCGGGTGCGGTAAAAAAGGAGATAATGCTGTCCGTGGTCAAAAGCACGGGTAATGAAGAGATTGTTATCCTTGAAGAAACAAAAGGCAAAACTCCGCGCGTCATTCCCGACGAGGAATTGAAAGAATTAAAATTTAAGTTTACCAATCTTGATTTTTGACATCAAATCCCAACACCGATTGCTCGGTGTTTTTTAATATCAAAAAATCCCCGTTAGAGGGATTTTTTGATAGTTTGGTTTATTTCGACGAGCGAGGAGTAAAATAAAAACTTGTTTTTATTTTATCCGAGCGAAGTCGAAATATGTCTTCATATTGAAAATATTCTTTCTTCTGTTCCGTTGGAGTTGCCGGACTTTCCCGACGGTCAACAGTCTTCCCTGTTTGCCAAGTTGTTGTGAGATACAACCAAACTCATTTCACTTAGAGTGAAAAGATCGACTTCTAGCAAACTTTTGGTTTGCGTAGATGAAATTCTTCCACGACCAGCTTCCGCTAGCCGTGCCTTGTTACGACTTACTCCTTGTCACTGGTCTTACCTTAGGTCCGTAATTAAACGAAATTTCGGGTACTCCCAGATTCCCTGAGTTGACGGGCGAATGTGATAGTTGACAGACTTCACGTTCCCACGTAGCGAGCGGATTTCCCGCACTACGCGAGTCCTAGGTATGCATCTGTGATTTTAATACATGGATTTTTTGAAGACCTTTTTTTGTATGATGAGCCTTCGAAAGCGCGAGATCAAGAATTTGACAAAAAATTTCAAAATCTTTTATTCTTTTACTTTCGAGCGGATGCCTTTTAAAAAAAGGTGTCACCAATTTCTTCAATAAACCATAATTGAATATTTCGAAACGATAGTTATTTCGTTGATTTTTCCGATATTCGCGTTGGAAGTATATCTTTCCACATCCCCAAAAATCTCTTACTTTTTCAAGAAGCGGAAGTTCATCTTCTCTCATCTTGATATAGTAACGACATTGCACTCTGTAATTTACAGAGCCATGTTCTTTCTTTGGTGGAAGTAAATAGACCGTAAAACTTCCCTCCCCATCGGTCAAACCAACAATATAATCAGCAGATAATTTACCTGGTTTTGTCCTTCTTGCATTCTTCTTATGGAAGAGCGCAATACTATGACGCAGCTGACTCCCAATATCTTTTGATTGCTTCATGAGTATATGATAACTCATTTTTGAATTGACGGGTTGTCAATTCAATACAATCTCTGCCGTAAAGAATTGGGTCTCCCACGGGTCACGCATAATTCTATTCCACACATCCTATAAAGCTTTTTATAACATCTTCCCTATCCTCACCGCCTGATAATAGGTCGATGTAGCTTTTATTTTTATATAGGCTGTGTTTTGCTTCCAAATCCTTCAGTCCATGCCTTACGGCGTTGGACTTATCTTTCAGCTACGCTCTTCTGACGAAGAAGAGGGGTGGATTTTAACCACCAAGAATTATGCGCTGCCGGGCGCATTTATTTGTGAGTACAAGACTAGAGAACGTATTCACCGCGGTGTGCTGACCCGCGATTACTAGCAATTCCAGCTTCATGAAGTCGAGTTGCAGACTTCAATCCGAACTGAGGGTACCTTTAGGGATTTGCTCCGGCTCGCGCCATTGCGTCCTGTTGTGGTATCCATTGTAACATGTGTGTAGCCCAAGACATCAAAGGGCCATGCTGACCTGGCGTCATCCTCTCCTTCCTCCCAGCCCGAAACAAACAAAAATTTTATTTGCTTTGGGCTGGGCAGTCTTGCCTGACACTTGTAACAGACAATGAGGGTTGCGCTCGTTACCCCACTTAAGGGAACAATTCAAACCACGAGCTGACGACGGCCATGCAGCACCTGTCCAGCCGTTCTTGCGAACGAGACACGTTTCTGCGCCTCTTCGTCTGGATTTCCAGTCTTGGTAAGGTTTTTCGTTTACCGTCGAATTAAACCACATGTTCCACTGCTTGTGCTAGTCCCCGTCTATTCCTTTGAGTTTTAAACTTGCGTTCGTACTTCCCAGGCGCTTCTCTTAACGCGTTAGCTTCGCCTCTCCGAGGGTCGATACTCCGAAAAGCTAGAGAAGATCGTTTAGGGCGTGGAATACAAGGGTATCTAATCCTTTTTTATGCCCACGCTTTCGTGATTGAGTGTCAGGTATGCGCCAGTAGACTGCCTTCGCTTTTGGTGTTCCCCATGATATCAACGGATTTCACCCCTACACCATGAGTTCCGTCTACCTCTCGCACCCTCTAGTCTTGCCGTTTCTTCGGCACTTCCCGAGTTAGGCTCGGGTCTTTAACCGAAGACTAACAAAACCACCTACTCACCCTTTACGCCCAATAATTCCGGATAACACTTGAGGCCTCTGTCTTACCGCTCCTGCTGGCACAGAGTTAGGAGCCCCTTATTCTTCTGGTACCGTCAAGCCTTGCGGCCTTCTTCCCAGATAAAAGACCTTTACGTCCCGAAGGACTTCATCGGTCACGCGGTGTCGCTCGATCAGGCTTTCGCCCATTGTCGAATATTCTCGGCTGCTGCCACCCGTAGGTGTATGAACCGTGTCTCAGTTTCATCGACGGAGGTCGCGCTCTCACGCCTCCTAGACGTCATAGCCTTGGTAGGCCGTTACCCTAACCAACTAGCTGATATCCCGCAGGCCTTTCCCAAAGCGAATTGCTTCTTTACCCCGGAGGGAACTATCAGGTATTAGTCCCGCTTTCGCGGGATTATTCCTGACTTTGGGGGAAGTACCTACGTGTTACTGCCTCGTTTGCCACTAAACATTTTCTTGATGTAATCTCGAAAATATTTCGTTTGACTTGCATGCCTTATCCACACCGCCAGCGTTCATCCTGAGCTAGGATCAAACTCTCAGTTAAAACTCCAACGAAACAAAAGAAAAAATAGTTTCTTTTGTTCATAAATATACATTAACTAACATATGTAAATTTCAAAGAGCGGTGCTCTTTTCACAGCTTTAATATTGTATATTAAGTCAAAAATTCGTCAATACGAGGTTGGGGGTATAAAAAAGCCCCTGTTTTAGGGGCTTTGGCCGAATTTTTTCGACTACTTTTTCTTCTTTTTCTTCTTTTCCAGCTTTATCTTTTCTTTTGGCGAAAGCGGGGGTGGCAATGCTTGGGTTTTAAATGGAATAACTTTTTTCTTTTTGTCGCCTTTAAAGTCTTCGGCCAGAAGCATTAACTGGTAATCAGTTCCCGGGCAAAGGCCGTCAATGCGGCAAGAGAAAGTAACTGTTTCGCCGACTCTTTCAAACTCTCTTTTGCAGTAAGTTTGATTTTCGATTTGAAGCCAGGCTTCTTTTAAAACTCCGGCTGGTTCAATGACGACATGGACGATAATGAAAGTGTCGGCCGATCGCAAGATATTAGTTTGTTCGGTAAAAAAGTCCATTTTCGACTTTTTGTCTTGGCCGTCGCTTTCTTTTGAGAAAAGAAACGGGGTGAAAATAGAAAAAGGAAAATAAGTAATAAAAAGAACAAGGTATTTCATAGAAATAAGGTATTGGTACTGGCGAAATAATACCTTGTTTTAATGTTTTAGTCAATGCCGCGTAGAAGATCTCAAAGGGACAGATAAAACTGTATTCCTGCTCCATTTTTTACTCGGGCGATTTTTGATTCAATTTAAAAGCGTTGTAAGCTAAAAATGTCGCGACAAGAAAAGCGATCACTGAAACACCAATTGAAATTTCAATTTATTTGAACACCTCGACTTTGACATTGGCCACTCCGGCCGAAAGAAGGCCGATGTCCCGCGCCGCGATTTGCGAAAGATCAATGACCCGACCGGCCACAAACGGCCCGCGGTCGTTTACTTTCACAACAGCGCTTCGGCCATTTCGCTGATTGATCACCCGCACTTTCGTCCCGAAAGGCAGAGTCTTGTGGGCGGCCGTGTATTCTTGTTTGTTGTAAAGCTCTCCGGAAGCCGTTTTTTTGCCTTGGAAAAGATTGGCATAGTAGGACGCTTGACCTTCGAGAGTTTGGCCCACTTCGAGCTTTTTATCACCGAGAGTCGTTGCCAGAACTTCGTTTAATTTAGCGCGGGTTAACTTACCGACATAACCACTGCCGACTTTAAGACTGGCTGGTTTTAAAACTTCATCAGCGTATTTTTCTTGAAAACGGATGACGGCGGCGCGGGTTAGTTTGCCTAATTTATCCGTTTCCTTGCTCGGTGAACCGTCTCCTTCTTTGGCGACCTCGGTAGCCTGGTCAAGATTAAGAACAATCTGGAGGCATTTTACTTCCTGACCGACTGATCCTGTCTTCAAATCCCCGCTGAAAACAACACCGGCACAACCATCAATTGGCGCGGCAAGCAAAAAATTCGGCTGAATAAAAATAATGCCGCTTAAAATAAGACTTGCAAAAAATAAATTTTTAAATACTTTCATAATTTAATTTAATAATAACATAAATCAGAAACCGCCCTTAGGGGCGGTTTCGCACTGATTAGTGTTCGTGGCCGTGGGGTTTGCTTTCCTTCGCCGGCTCTTCGCCAACGGCCACCTCGGTGGTGAGTAAAATAGCGGCAGCGGAAGAAGCGTTTTGGAGGGCAAGTCGTTCGACCTTGACCGGATCAATAATGCCCTTTTCAACTAGGTCCTCCATTTCGACTTTCTCTTTATACTCGGCTACGGCCGCATCATAACCCACGGCCTCGCCTTTTGCTTCTTTGACTTGTTTAACAATAGTCGTCGCATCTTCCCGGCCAGCGTTTTCGGCAATTTGTTGGAGTGGTAAGGAAAGCGCCGTCAAAAGCGCTAAGTAACCAGTCACATATTCTGATTCCTTCTTACCTTTACTTGAATCAAGATAAACTTTTGATTCTTTGAATTTCTTAGCGACTTTCTCGCCAGCCTTGACAAGCGCCACGCCGCCGCCCGGCACAATCCCTTCGGCAATGGCGGCTTTGGTGGCGTGCACAGCATCTTCGATTTTAAGTTTCAAATATTTCATTTCGGTTTCCGTTGCCGCGCCAACGTAAAGAACGGCTACTCCTTGAGAGAGTTTGCCGATTCGCTCTTGGATCTTTTCTTTATCAAATTTTGATTCGGTGAGACTTAATTGTTTTTTTAGTTGTTCTACGCGGGCTTCGATATTTGCTTTCTTGCCTTTGCCGCCAATAATCGTCGTCCGGTCTTTGGTCGCGATAATTCGCTTAGCGCGGCCAAGCATGGAAAGTTCCGCGTTTTCAAGTTTGATGCCTAAATCGGACGAGACAACTTTCGCCCCGACTGTTACCGCAATATCTTCAAGTATGTCTTTTTTACGGTCGCCATAACCAGGCGCTTTAAGACCAAGCACGCTGAAAATGCCGCGGAGTTTGTTTACAACAAAAGTTGCGAGCGCTTCGCCTTCGATTTCATCGGCAATAATCACAAGGCTTTTTACCCCTTCGTCAGCCACTTTTTCAATAAGCGGCAAAATGTCTTTGATGGCGGAAATTTTCTGATCCGTAATCAGAATGAGGGGTTCTTTGTATTCAGCATCCATCCGTTCTGGATTTGTCACCATATATGGCGAAACATAGCCCTTATCAAATTCGATGCCTTCCACCACTTCTGATTGGATACCGATTGATTGCGATTCTTCAACAGTCACCACCCCGTCTTGGCCAACTTTATCAATCGTATCCGCAATGATTTTGCCTATTTCTTCTGATTCGGCCGCGATCGTTGCCACCTGCTGAATTTCTTCTTTGGCTTTTACTGGCTTCGCCATCTTTTGAAGGCTTTCAATTACATGAGTGGTTGCATCTTCGATGCCACGGCGCAGAACCATCGGATTAGCGCCGGTTGCTAATTTTTTAAGACCCTCATTGACAATAGCTTGAAAAAGAATGACTGAGGTCGTCGTGCCATCACCGGCGGCATCATTAGTTTTATCCGCCACTTCCTTGGCGATTTCGGCGCCCATATTTTCAAATTTATCCGCGAGGTTTATTTCTTTGGCAATCGAAACACCGTCATTAGTAATTAAAGGCGCGCCGTAACTGCGTTCAAGCACCACATTGCGGCCGCGCGGACCGATCGTCGCTTTCACTGCATCTGCCACTTTATTTATGCCGCGAAGCAATGCCTCGCGCGCCGCCTCACCAAATAAAACTTGTTTTGCCATAGGTTATATTGAGGCCAAATTTCTTTTCCGAACCGTTCCCTATCGGCTGTCCAAGTGAGGGAAGGAAATTTGGCCGAAAATTATTTGATAACTGCTAAAATGTTTTCTTCCCGCAAAATATAGTATTCGACCCCGTCAACTTTAATTTCGTCAGGACTGTATTTGGAAAATAAAACCACATCGCCTATTTTTACTTTCGGAGATATCAATTCGCCGTCTTCAAATCGGCCTTCACCGACGGCGACCACTTCCCCTTGATCGGGCTTTTCTTTATCAATGGTTTCCGGGATGATAATGCCGCTTTTAGTTTTGGTTTCTGGCGAGATCGGTTTAACGAGGACTCGGTCGCCAAGCGGTTGTATTTGTGTCATTTTTTTCATAAAAAAAGCGAAAAATTATTAGATAATTAGTAAGGTTGTAGGATTATTTTAATGAAGTTGGCTGTTATGTCAATATGCTGTGTAAATTAAAAAAGCGGGTAACCGCTTTTAATTTGAAATTTTGCTAAGCAATTTCTTTTGGGAAAGATAGGTCAATCTTAGCCCGATCGAAAAGACGCCGGTCGAACTCGCGTTCGATTGAATTCCGAACGGCCTGTTCGCAATGACGCCGAAAGAGGCTTCGGTTCTTACAAAGAGCGCAAGTTGCAGATTGGCCTTTAAATCAAATCCGGCATTGGCTTGCAAAAAAATTCCGCCGAAATAAGGATACTTCAAGACGTGCCAATTTTCCCGCATGCTTTGATTTTTGGTCTCGTTGTGGATTTGTCCAATTCCCGCATATACGCCGCATACCGGGCCAAACATCCATGTTGGTCTCGTCTGGTCTAATTTTGGAAGATTGAAATGGAGAGAGATGGTCCGCATCGCAATTTTTCGGTCAATTTTTTCGTTGAGTGACCAAGATTCAAAATTGCGGAATTGCAAACCGAGCCCCACCTTTTCGTTTAAATCATAACTCAAGATGGCTCCGAATGGTTTTGTTTTTTCTCGAAACTCGCCATTAGACTTTTCTTGATAAGTTACGGAATAAAAAGGCGCGATGCTCACTTGAGCGGATAAAGGCAAGAAGGTGCTTGCAAAAAAGGCCGTGAAAAGAAATGCCTGCTTTTTCATTTGTATTGGCTTTAAAGGACATCTGCTTTAAAGTATAGTTTATTTCCGAGAAGAAAGCAAAACATTGGCCTTGGGTTTGATTTTTGCCGGCCCTTTTGCTATTATAATGCCGCAATGCTTACAATCCTTACCTGGGTAGAAATTATTGTTTCTGTGCTTTTAATTTTAACTATTATTCTCCAACAGCGCGGAGCGGATGTTGGAGGCGCTCTTGGTGGCGGCCAAGAAGGCGGGGTTTATTTCTCCCGCCGCGGGGTTGAAAAATACCTCTTTATTGCGACGATCATTTTGGCCATCATTTTTGTGGCCGCCGCAATCGCTATTGTTTTGCTTAACTAAAATAAGGCAAAATGTCCTTTCCGAACCGTTCCCTATCGGTTGTCCAGGTGAGGAAAGGATGTTTTGCCGAATTTACAATTTAATGAGGTAAAAAAGTCCAATGGATAAAATCAGAGCTTGGCTCACATCACAAAATCAAGTGATTAATTCTCTTTCGCCGACACTGCGGTTTGTATTTCTCTTTTTATTTGCCGTGTTTTTCGCAAGCACTTTCGTGATGCTTGGTAAAATCAATAATACTTTTCTCATTGAGGAACCGCGTCTCGGCGGCGAACTTCATGAGGGAATTATTGATTCGCCGCGTTTTATCAATCCGGTACTCGCATTTTCCGGCGCGGATAAAGATTTGTCCGCCCTGGTTTTTTCGGGATTGCTTCGCAAAACAAGCACTGGTGACTTTATTCCTGACCTTGCCGAGAGTTTTGAGGTTTCGGCTGACAACCTCAAATACACAATTAAGCTCAAAGACAGCGCTGTATTCCATGATGGCAAAAAAGTAACCGCTGACGATATTATTTTTACGATCAAGCTCATTCAGGACCTGATTCTTAAAAGTCCGCAAAAAATCCGCTGGGAAGGCGTGGCCGTCGAAAAAATAGATGACTCAACGCTTACTCTAACGCTCCGCCAGCCTTATGCTTTCTTTTTGGAAAACCTGACGACCGGTATTTTGCCGGCCCACCGCTTTAAAAACGTGCCAATTGAACAAATAAGTTTCCACCCCTTTAATCTTGAAGCGGTTGGTTCAGGGCCTTTCCGGATTAAAGAAATTAAAAAGCGGTCCGATGGCACAATTTCTCACATTGAACTCGTGTCTTTCCGTAATTTTGCGCTTGGTCGACCCTATATCAGCAATTTCTTCCTTCATTTTTATTCAAACGAAAAGACCCTTCTCGACGCTCTGAAGCGGGGCGAGGTAAGTCAAGTCGTCGGTCTTTCCGGAACCACCGCGGCTGAAAACAACTTTCGAATCGAAACGTTTATTTTACCCCGCATCTTCGGCCTTTTCCCCAACCAAAACCAAGCCACGATTTTTACTGACAAATCAGTCATTGAGGCTTTTGATTTAGCGATTAATAAGGCAAAAATTGTCAGCGGCGTTTTGCAGGGCTTTGGTAATCCAATTGACAGCGCTGTGCCAGAATCTATAATTGAAGCAAGAGATACTTACTCCAAAGAGAAAGCTCTGGAAATTCTGACCCGAGCCGGCTGGGTCACGAATGAGGATGGCGTTCGCGAGAAAAAAGGCAAAACCGCAAAAGATACCGCTCGCCTGGCTTTCGCCATAGCAACGGCCGACACGCCAGACCTCAAACAAACAGCCGAGCTTATCAAAGAGGATCTCTCAAAAATCGGAGCCGAGGTGTCGCTTAATATTTTCGAAATCGGCGATCTTAATCAAAATATCATTCGGCCGCGAAAATACGATTTGCTTCTTTTCGGACAAGTGATCAATAATGACGGGGATTTATTTTCTTTCTGGCATTCTTCCCAACGCAAAGATCCCGGCCTCAATATCGCGAACTACACAAGCGCCAAATCGGATAAATTGCTTGAGGAAATGCTTTCAACAGGAGACGAGAAAGAAAGAGCCAATAAAATCGCGGGCTTTGAAGAGGAAATTAAAAAAGATAAAGCGGCAGTTTTTCTTTATTCGCCAAAGTTTATTTATATTGTTGATAAAAATATTAAAGGGATCTCTTTGCCGGAAATCGGCAATGGTCCCGATCGTTTCAGTGAATCTTATAAATGGTTTCTTGAAACGGAAAAAATATGGTCTGTCTTTGCAAAATAAAAATATTATTATATAGGTTTGTAACTACAAACTAAAAGTTATGCCAAAACCAAAATTAAGACGCCGGCCACCTGTTCAATTTCGAAAGACCGGCCGACCTGTTACCAAAATAATGTCAAAAATTCCCGAAGTCGAACTCGGGACAATTCGCATTGTCCCGCTCGGCGGCGTTGAGGAGGTCGGCCGGAACATGACGGTTATTGAAGGCCCGCACGACATTATTATTGTTGATTGCGGTCTCCAGTTTAAATACGAAGAAACCCCGGGAATCGACTATATCATCCCGAATACCCGCTATCTTGAGGAGCGCAAACATAAAATCCGGGGCATGTTTATCACTCATGGTCACCTTGATCACATCGGCGCGATTCCTTACACCATGGCTAAAATCGGCAATCCGCCGATTTATGTCCGTCAATTTGGTTCAGTTATGATCGCCAAGCGTCAGGAAGAATTTCCGCGCGAACCAAAATTGAAAATGAACGTTTTAGAAGGCGGCGAAAAAGTTCAATTTACCGATTTTGCCATTGAAACCTTCCCTATTTCCCACACTATTCCTGATTCAATGGGTCTTGTTGTCGATACAAAACTCGGCCCGATCGCTTTCATCGAAGATGTCCGGGTTGATAACGTGAATGGTGTCGTGACGGCAGAAGAAGTCAAACAATACGAGCAGTTTAAGAAAAGAGATTTTCTACTTCTTACAATGGACTCAACAAGCATTGAGAAACCGGGTTTTTCAGTATCCGAATCATTAGTCGTGGAAAATTTAGAACGCTTTATTAAAGAAGCGGTCGGCCGCTTATTTATCGGCACTTTTGCTTCCCAAATCGAAAGAGTAATAAGCATCATCGAACTTACAGAAAAATACGGTAAAAAAGTCGTCATCAGCGGCCGTTCGATGGAAAATAATGTCGAGATCAGTAAACAGTTGAAACTCATAAAATCAAAAAATATCATTCCGATCCAAGAAATAAACAATTATCCGGCCAACAAAATCGTGGTTATCGCCACGGGTTCTCAAGGTGAAGAATATTCAACCCTTTGGCGGATGGCTCACAAAAGCGACCGGCACTTAACCCTTAATCGCCAAGACACGGTTCTTTTGTCTTCCTCAATCATTCCCGGTAACGAATATTCAATCAGCAAGCTCAAGGACAATCTTTATCGCCAGGAAGCGAAAATAGTCACCTACCGCGATTCCGACATTCACGCTTCCGGCCACGGCAACCGCGGCGAGCTCGAATGGATCCATCGCCAATTCAAATACCGTTTCTTTTTGCCGGTCCACGGCCACCACTTCATGCTTCGTCAGCACGCTGAACTAGCTTTTTCTTTAGGCTTACCCCGGGAAAATGCAATTGTGCCGGACAACGGTTCAATCATTGAATTTTACGAAAGCGGCCAAAAATGGCGGAAGCTCAAGGAAAAAGCCCCATCCGAACTAACCTTGGTCGACGGTTTTTCCGTTGGTGATATGCAAAACGTTGTGCTTCGCGACCGCCAACTCCTCGCTGAAGACGGAATTTTTGTTGTTATCGCTGTTGTTGACTCAAGGACTGGCAAAATCAGGAAATCGCCGGATATTATTTCCCGCGGCTTTGTCTATCTTAAGGAATCTCAGGAGTTAATCCAAGAATCCCGGACAATAGCTAAAAAAACAGTTGAGGACGGATCGCGAGGCATGCATCCAATTGATTTTGAATTCATCAAGAAAACTTTAACTGATAATCTTTCTCGTTTCCTTCACCAAAAAACCGCCAAACGGCCGCTGGTGATCCCGGTTGTGCTTTCCGTATGAAGCCGCTTCGGATTCTTTATCTTTTTTCTTTTTTTCTAGCCGTTCAATTCGCGGTCACCACTTACATTAATTCCACTTTTCTCGCCCAATTTATCGGTGAGAAAAATGTCGGGCTCATTTACGCCCTTGGCTCTACTTTAGCCATTATCGGTCTTCTTTTCTTGCCGCGCTTCACCGTCAAAATTGGCAACTTCAAGGTGGTAAATCTCATTCTTTTTGCCATGCTTTTTTCCCTCGTCGGCCTGTTTCAGGCAAAAAATATTACGGCGGGTCTGTTTTTAATGCTTGTTTATTTCGCCACCAACATGATCATTGTGTTCTCTCGCGATATTTTTATCGAAAAATACACCCGGGAGGAATCCACCGGCCGTACCCGCGGCGCTTTTTTAACAGCCGTTAATCTTGGTTTTGTCTTAGCGCCGGCGGCCGCCGGCTTTCTTGCCGAGCGTTCGCTCAATAATGTCTATATCTTGGCCGCCCTGCTGCTAATACCGGCTTTTTTCCTGATTCGGCCTTTCAAGAAATTCCACGATCCCCATTATGAGCCCCCGGTCCTCCGCGAGGTTTGGAAAAAATTCCGCGAAGATAAAAATGTTTTAAAAATATATTTAATCAATTTTATCCTGCAATTTTTCTATGTCTGGATGGTTGTTTTTATGCCTATTTATCTCAACAAACACATTGGTTTTGGATTCGGAACGATCGGCCTTATTTTCACGATCATGCTTCTGCCGTTTGTCATTTTTCAATACCCGCTGGGACGCTTAGCGGACAAAATCGGGGAAAAAGAGATGCTCAACACAGGCATCGTGATCGCTTCCCTTTCGACGCTTGCCATACCTTTTATTAAAACCCCGAATTTCTTTCTTTGGGCTGGTGTTTTGTTTATGACCCGGGTCGGAGCGGCTATCATTGAAGCAATGACCGAGATTTATTTTTTTAAAAAAGTAGGCGCCAAAGATTTAGAAATAATCAGCTTTTTTCGAAATACCTACCCTGTCGCCAATGTAATTGCGCCGCTCCTGGCAAGCGGGCTTTTTATTTTCACTTCTTTTAATGGGCTTTTTATTACTCTTGGATTTGTCGTGCTTGCCGCCATCTTTTTTAGCGTTAGGCTCGTTGATACTGACTGATCTTTTTGTCTTTGGTTCGAAAGAAAATTAAAAAGAAAAGAATGGCAATCGCGGCCATCACCGCGCCATAATTAAAAGCCGCCATAACGCTGATTTTATCCCAAAGAAGGCCGAAAATGACGCTCGCCGGCAGAAGAGCGATCCCGGTGGCAGCATTATAAATGCCGTAAGCCAAACCGCGGTTTTCTTCATTCACAAGATCAGCCACAATAGCTCGGCCAACGCCATCGGTAAAGGCCGAGTAAAGACCGTAAAAGGCAAAAATCAGCCAAACGAAGGAAAGCGACTCCACGCGCGCCAGAAAAATATAAGAAATGGCAAAAATGAAAATACCTATCAAAAAAGTCTTGCGGTGGCCGATTTTGTCGGACAAAATACCGGCCGGCGTGCTAAAAAAAGAATAAGAGAGATTGTAGACAAGGTAAATAATAGGCAATAAGACGATCGCGAGTCCCAGATTTTCCGCCCGGAGAAGTAAAAAGGCCTCTGACGCCTTTCCTAGCGAAAAAATTGTCGCCACAATCGTAAAAATCAAAAATGGCCAGCCTAAATTTTTCAATTTAAAAGACGAAGGTATTTTTAATTTGCTGCCGTTAAAATTATTAACCGGCTTTTTGATCTCGCGAACAAAAAACACGAGACAGAAAACGGCAAAGAAACTGGCAACAAATGAAAATAAAAAAAGCGAGCGGAGATTATTATCAAGCAGTGGCAGAACAATAAAGGCGACGAGCGGCCCCAACGCGCCGCCAAGCG